>WNFV01001629.1_pt1 | contig 30616 bp, 32 predicted proteins | sample 5400101 | NCBI WGS metagenome assembly WNFV01 (sample SAMN13153361, study PRJNA577476) | soil metagenome | isolation source: 115 cm soil or saprolite under grassland replicate 1 | place: USA:California | collected 2016-06-15 | reverse complement strand
GGACGAAGACATCCCTCCTAGTACCAACGCCCACGGGGTCGGGGCGTGACTGTCCTCCAGATCGTTGCGGTCCTTGCGATCGTCCTCGGCAACGGGTTCTTCGTCGCGGCCGAGTACGCGCTCGTGACCGCGCGCCGAAGCCGGCTCCTCGAGCTTGCACACGACGGCAATCGTCGCGCGAAGATTGCGCTCCGGATCATGGACAGCCCGGTGCGATTCATCGGGACGGTCCAACTGGGAATCACCGTCTTCTCGATCCTCCTGGGCGCCATCGGCGAGCCCCTGGTCGAGCACTGGATCGACGAGCCGTTGCTGGCCTCGGGTGTGGCCTTCTTCGTCGCGCTCGCCTTCGTGACCTACCTACACGTCACGCTCGGCGAGCTCGTTCCGAAAGCGATCGCGCTCCAGACCGCTGAGAACACCGCACTCTGGGTCGCCCTTCCCGTCGAGGCGGTCTACGTGGCGACATACCCGCTCGTCTGGCTTCTCCAGGCGTCGGCGAATGCCTTCACGCGTCTGTTCGGGATTCAACCGGCCCCCGCCGGCGTCATCGCCCACACACCCGAGGACATCCGCATGATCGTCGCGGAGGCAGAGGAAACGGGCGTGATCGAGGAGGCGGAAGAGGAGATGCTCTACAAGGTCTTCGACTTCGCCGACAAGGAGGTCGCGGACGTGATGGTGCCGAGACCGGAGGTGGTCGCCCTCTCGATCGACCTTCCGCCCGAGCAAGCTCTGGAAGCCGTCATGGAGGCTCCGTTTACCCGCTATCCCGTCTACCGCGGCGACCTCGACGAGATCGTCGGCATCCTGCACGTCCGCGACCTCTTCCACGCACTTCGCGACCGCGGCATGGAGCAGGTCCAGATCGAGAACATCGTTCGTCCCGCGCACATCGTCCCGGAGACGAAGGACTTGGGGCCATTGCTCGCAGAATTCCGCCGCAAGAACCAGCACATGGCGATCGTCGTCGACGAGTACGGCGGGATGGAAGGAATCGTGACGCTGGAAGATCTGCTGGAGGAGATCGTCGGCGAGATCGAGGACGAGTTCGATCTCCCGGACGAGTCGGTCGAGCAGCTCGACGAGGACACGATCCGCATCGACGGGACGTTCCCGATCGACGACTTCAACGAGCGCTTCGCGACCGAACTGCCGGCAGAGGACTACCACACCGTCGCAGGGTTCGTCTTCGGGCTCCTGGGTCGCGCGCCCGAGGTCGGCGACGACGTCACGCACGACGGGATGCGCTTCGACGTCCTCGAGGTCGAAGGGTCGCGCATCAACAAGATCGCAGTCATCTTCGAGCAACGCCGCGAGCAGCGCAACGCCGACGAGGAGCGCAGGCCCTAGACCCGTTTTTCGGGGGTGCCGGTTCTGTGGTCCTACGCGAACCGGCGGCGGCTACGATGGCTGGCGGAACCTAACGACCGGGGAAGGAGCTTCATCCTCATGAAACGCATCACGCTCGCGCTCGGGGTCGCGCTGGCGGCTCTCGTCGCGGCCGCGCCGATTGCGGCCCGACCGTCCGCGGCGACGGCGACGACCGTCACCGTGAAGATGACCGAGTTCAAGTTCGTACTCTCGAAGAAGACCGTCCCGCATGGCAAGGTGACGTTCGTCCTCGTCAACAAGGGCGCCGTCAAGCACGACTTCGCCATCGCCGGCAAGAAGAGCAAGCTGATCGCACCCGGCAAGAAAGGATCGCTCACCGTCACGCTTCGCGCCGGCAAGCTCGCCTACAAGTGCACCGTGGCCGGCCACGCCGCCGCGGGCATGAAGGGCAAGCTGACCGTTACCTGAATCCGCTCGGGGGGCCGTCTCGTATAGACGGCTAACCCCTGAAAGCGAATCAAGGAGCTCCAACTTGAGACACTTCACGCTGTCCGTCGCCGCAGCATCCGTCTTCGCCGGACTTGTTCTGGGGTCCGCGCAGGCGGCGATACCCGTCTTGAAGGGTGAGGTCGGCCCAAGCTTCACGATCGAAGTCACCAAGGCCGGCAAGGACGTGAAGAGACTGAAGGCAGGGACGTACAAGATCAAGGTCGAGGACAAGGCCTCGATCCACAACTTCCATCTCTTCGGCCCCGGTCTGAACAAGAAGACGGGTGTTGCCTTCAAGGGTGCGGTCACTTGGACGATCAAGCTCAAGCCCGGACGCTACACGTACCAATGCGACCCGCATCGCCTCGGCGGTATGCGGGGCACGTTCCGCGTTACGGCGTAATCGGCAATGGCTCGATCTGGCCGCCTTCGATTCGGAAGGCGGCCAGATCGTCGTGTTGGATCGAGTAGACCAGGTAGGGACGCGCGGTCCACAGCCCGATGTTCTCGACGTCCGTGCGGGACGGGCGCGCCGGCGCGGAGACGTGCGAGTGGAAGACCGCGAGCTCGTAGCCGTCGTCCTCGGCGAACCAGATCTGGGGATCGTCGAACTCGAGCTCGAAGCGGTACGGCGACGCGGCGGCGTTCCGTCCCGGCTCGTAGCGCTCGGCCTGCCCGTCACGTAACAGCACGAGCCCGCATGCCTCGTTCGGCGCCTCGCGCTGCGCATGGGCGACGAGCGCAGCGCGCACGTCGTCCGGAATCACCACCAGACGGTGCGCTCCATCGCCCGCTCGACGTCGTCGGCGTCCCAGAAATCGGCGGAGAGGTACTTCCACCCGCCGTCGGCGAGGATCGCCACGACGATTCCGGCGTCGAGCTCCGCCGCGAGCTTGCGCGCGACGTGGCCGACCGCCCCCGACGAGACGCCGGCGAAGAGACCCTCCTCGTCGAGCAGGCGCCGCACCTCTCGCACCGATTCCGCGTTCGAGACGAGCACCTTACGGTCGAGCTTTGCCACGTCCAGGATCGGCGGCACGTAGCCCTCGTCCAGCGAGCGCAGGCCCATCACCGGATCGCCCGGCAGAGGCTCCGCCGCCGCGACGAGGACGTCGGGGAAGCTCTCGCGGAGACGATCGCCCGCGCCCATGAGCGTCCCTCCGGTCCCGAGGCCCGCGACGAGGACGTCGACGCGATCGAGCACGTCGGCGATCTCGGCTCCCGTGCCGTCGTAGTGCGCGCGCGGATTCGCCTCGTTCGCGTACTGGAACGGCATGAAGTAGCGCGGCTCGCGCTCGGCCAGTGCGAGCGCCAGGCGCACCGCACCGTTCGAGCCTTCCACCGGCGGCGAGTAGACGAGCTTCGCGCCGAACAGGCGCAGCAGCCGCTTGCGTTCCTCCGTTGCGTTCTCCGGCATCACGCACGTGAGCGGATATCCCTTCAGCTTCGCGACGAGCGCGAGCGAGATGCCGGTGTTGCCGCTGGTCGGCTCGAGCAGCTCACGGCCGCGCTCGAGCTCGCCGGACGCCTCGGCCGCCTCGATCATTGCCTTGGCGACGCGGTCCTTGATCGAGCCGGTCGGATTCTGCCCTTCGAGCTTGGCGTAGACCTGGACGTCGCCGACGGGAGCGAGCTCGACGAGCGGCGTGTTCCCGACGAGCTCGAGGAGGTTTGCCGCTACCCGCGTGCTAGCCACCGGCCATGGCCGGCAACAGGATGACGGTCGAGCCGGGGCGCACCTCGGTCTCGAGGCCGTCCAGGGTACGCACGTCCTCGCCCTCGACGTAGACGTTCACGAACGGGGCGAGCTCGTCGTCCTCCACGAGCTGCCGACGAAGCGCGGGGAAGCGACCCATCAGATCGTCGAGCAACTCCCGCACCGTGTCGCCGTCGGCGGCGATCTCGCGCTTGCCGTCGACTTGCTCGCGCAGTGTGGGTGGGATCCGTACGTTGCTCATGCTGGTTCACGCGTGCCGGCGCAGAACTCGACGTAGTCGATGTAATCGGTGATCGTGGGATGCTCGCCGCAGACCGGGCAGTCGGGATCGCGCCGCAGCTTGACCTCGTTGAACTCTGCAGCGAGCGCGTCGAAGAGAAGCAGCCGCCCCACGAGCGGCTCGCCGATTCCCAGCGCGAGCTTCAGCGCCTCGTTGGCCTGGAGCGACCCGATCACACCGGGAAGCACGCCCAGCACGCCGCCCTCGGCGCACGACGGCGCCAGCTCCGGCGGCGGCGGTGCGGGGAAGAGGCAGCGATAGCACGGGCCTGCCCCGGGCTGGAAGACCGTGACCTGTCCTTCGAAGCGGTAGATCGAGCCGTGGACGACGGGGATCCCGTGCCACACAGACGCGTCGTTGACGAGGTAGCGCGTCGGGAAGTTGTCGGCGCCGTCCACGATCACGTCCCAGCCGTCCGCGAGGATCCGCTCGACGTTCTCCGACGTCAGCCGCTCCTTGTAGGCGACGACCTGCACGTCCGGGTTGAGCGCCTCGACCGTGCGCTTCGCCGAGTCCACCTTCGACTCGCCGAGCCGCTCGGTCGAATGGATGATCTGCCGCTGGAGATTCGACTCGTCGACGACGTCGGCGTCGACGATCCCGATCCGGCCGACACCGGCGGCGGCGAGGTAGAGCGAGGCCGGCGAGCCGAGGCCGCCCGCGCCGATCAGCAGAACCTTCGAGTCGAGCAGCTTCAGCTGTCCCTGCTCGCCGACCTCCGGGATCAGGAGATGACGGCTGTAGCGGGCGCGCCGGGGAGCATCGAGCCCGGCCTGCAGCTCGACGGGAAAGCCGTTCCGCTTCCAGTCCGTGAAGCCGCCCGCGAGGGAGACGACGTCCTCGTAGCCCATCTCCTCGAGCGTCTTGGCGGCGAACGCCGAGCGATTGCCCGCGGAGCAATACACGACGACCGGATGGCTCGGATCGGGCGCCGCGCGCTCGATGCGGGACTCGAGGTATCCGCGCGGGATGTGCACCGCCCCCGGGATGTGCCCCTCGTCCCACTCGTCCTGCTCGCGAACGTCGACGACGACGGGCCCGCCGGCGTCGACCAGCTCGCGCGCGCGAGAGGCGTCGATCTCGGAGATCTCGGCCCTGAGCTGCTGAAGCAATTCCCTGTAGCTCGGCATCGCTTTCCGAAATATAGCGTTGCTTGTCTCCGTTAGCGTCGCCGTCAGTGAGCCCGAAGACGCGCGTCTGGCTCGTCGCCGGCATTGCCGCCGTCGCGGCTGCGGGAATCGCCGTCGGCGTCACGCTCGCGACGCGGTCCGACGTCGAGCACCGCAGGAGCAAGCCGCCGCCCTTCGCGCCCGATCCAACCGCGCCGGCCGAGCTCTCTCGCCAGGTGCGCGAGGCGCTGGCCGCCTGGCCCGCGGGAACTGTTCGCCGGCTGCGGATTCTCGCCGCCCGCCATCCCGGCAGCGCGCTCGTCCGTCTCGAGCTCGGCCTGGCGCTCGCGTTCTCGGGGCAGGACAGCGACGCCGCCCGCGCCTGGCGCGAGGCGGAGCGGGTCCAGCCGGACTCGCCCTCCGCGGTCCGCGCGCAGGACCTCCGCCACCCACGCACGCCGCTCGGCCTACCGCCGTTCGTCCCGAGCTTCCTGCGGCCGACGACCGCCGCCGAGCTGCACCTGCTGCGAGGCGCCGCCTTCCAGCAGACGTTGCGCCCAGTCTCGGCCGAACGGGAGTTCGCCGCGGCCGTCCGGGCCGCTCCCGGCGATCCCGAGGCTCTGACCGCCGCCGCCGTCGGCCGCTACGACAAGGATCGGCCGGAGCTCGCGTTCTCCCGCCTCGGCCCCCTCGCCCGCCGTTTTCCGCATGCCCAGACGGTCCGCTTCCACCTCGGCCTGCTCCTGATCTACTTCGGAGACCTACCTCGTGCCCGTCGCGAACTGGCCCTCGCGCGTGCGGAAGGCCCCCGAACCCGCCTTGGAAAGAGGGCCGATACACTTCTCAAGGCGGGTCGAAAGCGCTAGGACCATTCGGCACAAAAATGAGCCGTTCGGCCTATAGCGCTCGTCCGGGCCAACTGGCACAGTGCGGCATCGTCGCAACGCCGGTCCACGAGGGGGGAACGGAGTGAGCGCAACCGAGCAAGTGGCCGCACCACCGAAGGCCGTTGTCGACCTCCTGGAGACGGACGACGCGAAGGCGCTCCTCGAGGTCGGAAAGGTCAACGGGCACCTGAGCGCCGACGAGATCGCGCTCGCGCTCGACGAGCTCGATCTCGAGCCGGCTCAGATCGACGACTTCTACCACGCGCTCGAAGAGCTCCAGATCGAGGTCGTCGCCGGCGCGGACGAGGAAGACGAGCCGCCAGCCGAAGAGCCGCGCGAGGTCTCCACCGACGCGCTGCAGCTCTTTCTCAAGGACATCGGCAAGGTCGACCTCCTCACCGCCGCGCAGGAGGTCGAGCTGGCGAAGCGCATCGAGCGCGGCGATCACAGCGCGAAGCAGGAGATGGTCGAGGCGAATCTGCGCCTCGTCGTCTCGATCGCCAAGAAGTACCGCAACCAGGGCCTGCCCTTCCTCGATCTGATCCAGGAGGGGACGATCGGCCTCGTTCGCGCGGCGGAGAAGTTCGACTACCGCAAAGGCTTCAAGTTCTCGACCTACGCCACGTGGTGGATCCGCCAGGCGGTCGCGCGTGCGCTCGCGGACAAGGCCCGCACGATCCGCATGCCCGTCCACGTGGTCGAGAAGCTCAACAAGATCGTGCGCTCCGAGCGCAAGCTCCGCGCGGAGCTCGGACGCGAGCCCACCGCGACGGAAATCGGCCGTGATCTCGACCTCACCGCCGACGAGGTCGAGCACATCCGCCGCAGCGCGCAGACACCGGTCTCGCTCGAGAAGCCCGTCGGCGACGAGGACGAGTCGGAGTTCGGCCACTTCATCACCGACGAGAACCTGCCGCTTCCCGACGAGGAGGCCGAGACCACGCTCCGCAAGGAGACGCTGCGGAAGATCCTCGGCACGCTCTCGAGCCGCGAGCGCCAGGTGCTCGAGCTCCGCTACGGGCTCGACGGGCAGCATCCGCGCACCCTCGACGAGGTCGGCCGCACCTTCAACGTCACCCGGGAGCGCATTCGGCAGATCGAGAACCAGAGCCTGAAGAAGCTCCGCGCCCTCGCGGACGCGATCAAGCTCCGCGACGTCGCCTGAAGCCGGGTTTCGCGGCCGCCGGGCCACGGCATAGAATTCGATACATGCGGAGAAAGCTCGTTGCGTTCCTCGGCGCGGCGTTCGTGGCCGCGGTGCTCAGCTTCCCGGTCCTGCTGGCACACAACGCCGGCAGCGGGCGAAGCGGCGCCACGATCATCGCCTCGCGAGACTAGACCCGGGTGCCCGGAAACTAGACTCGCTCGCGGTGAGCGGGCGATCTCCCTGCCCTGAGCCGCCGGCCCCTTTCGTGGTCGGCTTCGGCCGCTCGGGGAACACGCTGCTCCGGCTCATGCTGGACTCGCACCCCGAGCTGGCGATCCCGCCGGAAACCGACTTCATCCCTCCGATCACAATCGCCTGCGGTCTCTCGTTCCGGCCGGCGGACGCCTTCGTGGCGACGTTGGTCGAGCACTGGCGGCTCCGCGATCTCCAGGTCGACGCTGGACGGATCGAACGCGCGGTTCGCCGCCTGCGCCCGTTCGATCTCGGCGAAGCGCTTCGCATCGTCTACAGGACCTACGCAGCCAAATTTGGAAAGAGCCGCTGGGGCGACAAGTCCCCCGGATACCTCCCGGTCATGCCGCTCATTGCTCATGTCCTCCCGGAGGCGCGCTTCGTCCACATGATCCGAGACGGTCGCGACGCCTGGCTGTCGATTCGCGACCTCTGGTTCGGGCCCGACACGATCGAGGAAGCGGCAGAGTCCTGGCAGCGCTGGATCGTCGACGCCCGGCGTGCTGCGAAGCTCCTGCCGTCTTACGCCGAAGTCAGGTTCGAGCGGCTCGTCTCCGACCCGGAGGGGACGTTGCGCGACCTGTGTGCCTACCTCGAGCTGCCGTGGGATGACGCGATGCTCCGTTATTACGAACGGGCACCGCAGCGGATCGCCGAGGTGATCACCGAAGCCAGCGACGGCGAGCGCGTGGTCGCGTCGGTTGCACAGCGGCATCGAATCCACGCCCTGACGGCACAACCGCCGATTGCAAGCCGGATCGGGCGCTGGCACCGGGAGCTCCCCGCGGAGGACGTCGCGACGTTTGAAGCGATCGCAGGCGAAACACTTGCGGAGCTCGGCTACGAGCTGAGCAATGCCGTCCCCAACTAGACTCGCGTGCCGTGGACGAGGCCTGGCTTGCCGAGCTGCGCGAGTTCATCGCTATCCCGAGCGTCAGTGCGGATCCGGCGCACCAGGACGACGTGCGTCGCGCGGCCGAGTGGGTGCGTGACTTCGTCAAGCGCGCGGGCGGTGAGGCGGAGCTCGTGCCGATGGGGACGCGCGACCTCGTCGTCGGCGACATTCCGGCCAACGTCAACGGTGCCGGCGCACCCACGGTGCTCGTCTATGGGCACTTCGACGTCCAGCCGCCCGCGCCGCTCGAGCTCTGGGAGTCGCCGCCCTTCGAGCTCGAGGAACGCGACGGCTGGTTCTACGCCCGCGGGATTGCCGACGACAAGGGCCAGCTCTACACGCTGCTGAAGGCGGCGGAGCTTCTGCACGCGCGGGGCGCGTTGCCCGTGAATGTCCGCGTCGCCTGCGACGGCGAGGAAGAGATCGGGGGCCACTCGATCGTCGACTTCATTCGCGAGGACGAGCGCGGTGCGGATGCGTGCGTCATCTTCGACGGCGGCATGACGCGGCCCGAGCAACCCGAGTTCGCGCTTGCGACTCGCGGGCTCGTCGGCTTTCACGTGAAGGTGCGAACCGGCGAACGCGATCTGCACTCGGGCTACTACGGAGGTGCCGCGCTGAACGCGATTCACGCCCTGCTGCAGAGCCTGTCCGTGCTTCTGGCACGCGACGGTCTCCTGCCCGACCGGCTGCGGGTCGGACGCACGGGGCTCAGCGAGCTCGAGGTTTCGAGTTTGAAGCGCCTCCCGTCGGGCGCGGAGGTCCTGCTCGACGCCGGGGCCGCGCCGCTCGATCCGAATGCGGAACAAGACTTCTACGACCGGACCTGGGCCGAGCCGTCGCTGGACGTGAACGGGATTCACGGGGGCAAGCCCGAGTTCGTGAACACGACGCTGGTCGTCGAAGCCGAAGCGCGCTTCACGATCCGCCTGGCGCCCGGTCAGGATCCAGACGTGATCGCCAAGTCCGCCGAAGCGCTGTTGCGCGGCGCTCTGCCGGCAGGTGCCGAGCTGGACCTCGAGCGCGAGAATTCCGCGCCCCCGGGCGTGTTCTCGCCGGACTCGCCGGCGATTCAGCTCGGACTCGAGGCGTTCGAACGCGCGGTCGGCGTCCGGCCCTTGCTCGTGCGTGTCGGCGGCACGCTTCCCATCTATCCCGCCCTCGCGGAAAAAGGGATTGCGACGATCGGGACCGGCTTCGCGCTCCGGGAGAGCAACATCCACTCCCCGAACGAGCGGCTCCGCGTTCAGGACGTCGACCGGGCCGTGGCCGCTGCGACCGAGCTGTACCGGAGCCTCGCCGCCCTTGGCTGATCGGCGCTACCGGACGCCGCTCGCGGCCGAGCTCGCCGACGAGGTGCTCGAGCGCTTCCTCCGCTACGTCCGGATCGACACGCAGTCCGACGGCGACTCCGACTCGTATCCGAGCACCGCAAAGCAGCGCGATCTCGGCGAGGTGCTTCAGCGCGAGCTGCGCGGGCTCGGCCTCGAGGACGCCGAGCTCACCGGGCACGGCTATGTCTTCGCGACGCTTCCCGGCTCGGCCGGGCCGACGGTGGGTCTGGTCGCGCACATGGACACGAGCCCGGACGAGTCCGGTGCAAACGTCGACCCGCAGGTCGTGCGGGGATGGGACGGCGCGGACATCGTCCTCCCCGGAGATCCGCGCATGGTTCTGCGTGCCGAGGAGAACCCGATCCTCGCCGAGCGGGTCGGACACGACATCGTCACGACCGACGGCACGACCCTGCTCGGGGCCGACGACAAGGCGGGCGTCGCGGAGATCATGGGCGCGGTCGCATACCTCGCCCGGCATCCGGAGATCGCGCATGCGCCGATCCGGGTTGGCTTCACCGTCGACGAGGAGGTCGGGCGGGGCGTCGAGCACCTCGACATCGACGAGTTCGGCGCAGACTTCGCGTACACGCTCGACGGCTCCGAGGTCGGCCGCATCGACGACGAGACCTTTTCCGCCTCCGAGGTGCGGATCAGGATCGAAGGGCACAGTGTCCATCCCGGAACCTCGAAGGGGAAGATGGTCAACGCGATCAAGCTCGCGGCGCGGTTGCTCGACCGGCTGCCGAAGGATGAACGGTCGCCGGAGACCACCGAGGGGCGGGAGGGCTTCGTGCATCCGACGAAGGTCACCGGCACGACCGCAGAGGCCGAGCTGCGCTTCATCGCGCGCGACTTCGACGCCGCGAAGCTGGCCGAGCACGAGGATCTCCTGCGCCGGCTCGCCGACGAGCTCGCCGCCGAGGAGCCGCGCGCCCAGATCACCGTGACCGTGGAGGAGAGCTACCGCAACATGAAGGAGTTCCTCGGCGCCGACCCGGCGGTGACGGAAGCGGCCGACGAAGCGGCCCGGCGGTGCGGGATCGAGCCGTGGCGCGAGCCGATCCGAGGCGGCACCGACGGGACGATGCTCAGCGCCCGCGGCCTGCTGACGCCGAACATCTTCACGGGCGGCCAGCAATTCCACTCGGTACTCGAGTGGGCGTCGGTTCAGGACATGGCCGCGTCGGCCGCGACCGTCGTGGAGCTCGCGAAGCTCTGGGCTGAGCCCGAGTGGAGCTCACGACGAAAACCTCGTGCCTCCGCTCACCGTGCCTGAACCCTTCGACCTTCGACTCGTCAAAGCCGGACGCTAAGGCACGCGAAGCCGCCTTAGCGGGAGGCAAACTGACGCAGGTGGCGAGGCTTCAGCGCCGCCACCTGCGCGGGAGTCAACCTGCGCTCGCCGCGAGCCCCATAGGAGTGCGCGGGCTCGGCCCGCGCACGTTTCCCGCGAAGCGGCGACCCCTCCTACATTTGACCGCTAAGCGGTCAAATGTGCGTGCCCGAAGCGGCGCATCTCCTCGATGATCGGCAGCAAGGCGGCCCCTTTGTCTGTCAGCTCGTACTCGACACGGGGCGGCGACTCGGCGTAGCTCCGGCGCAGGACGAGCTCCTCCTCCTCGAGCGCGCGCAGGCGCTCGGAGAGCGTCCGCGGACTGATTCCTGCGCACGAGTGCTCCAGCTCGGAAAACCGGCGCGGCCCCTCGGAGAGATCGTGAACGAGGAGCGCCGTCCACTTGGCGCCGATGATCTCCGCGCAGGCGGCGACCGCGCAGGAGGTTGCCTCGTGGATGGGATTCATCGTCCGCACGGCCACGGTCTGATTGTAACCGGGGACTCAAGGGAATCACTTTGGCGTGAGACGGATCGACTGCGCCGACTTTCTGCCGTTCGCCACGGCCTGCAAGCACGTGCTCGAGGCGGAGACGGACGAGGAGCTGTTCGAGCAGGCGCGGGTGCACGTCCGCGACGAGCATCCCGACGTCGAGTTCGACGAGGAGGACGTCCGCGCGCTGATCGCGCGTCCCGTCTAGACCGAACCCCACGGCGGGGGGTTGTGCACCCAGCGTCCCCCCAGCATCGTCGCGACGACCTGCACGTTCGGGAGCTCCTGCGGCGGAAGCTCGAAGGGATCCCGGTCGAGGACGACGAGGTCGGCGAGGAAGCCGGGCAGCAGCTTGCCGCGGCGGCGCTCGTCCCCGGCAAGCCAGGCCGGGTTGACCGTCGTCGCGAGGAGCGCTTCCTCGAGCGTGATCCGTTGCTCGGGATGCCACGCAGGGCGCTCGTCGATCGTGCGTAGGACGCCGGCGCAGACCCCGGCCCACGGGTCGAGCTCCTCGATCGGCGCATCGGACCCGTTCACGAGCAGGGCGCCCGAATCGAGCAGCGACCGGTAGGCGTACGCGCCGTCCGTCTTGCCCGCCCAGAAGCGGTCGGCGAGGTCACGGTCCGAGGGGGCGTGGCTGAACTGGACCGAAGCCGTGACGCCGAGCCGGGAAAAACGGGAAACGTCCTCCGCGGCCAGGAGTTGCGCGTGCTCGATGCGCGGCCGCAAGCCAAGCGGCTGCCAGTCGTCGCTCGTCTCCTCGAAGGCATCGAGCGCCTCGCGGTTGGCGAGGTCGCCGATGGCGTGGACGGCGACGGGAAGTCGTGCGGCAGCCCCGCGCCGAGTGATCTCGGCGAGCTCGTCCCCGCTCGTGATCTGGACGCCGGAGCCGTCGAGCATTCGCGCCGTCTGCGAGCCGAGCGTTCCGTCCATGAAGGCCTTCAGGTAGCCGACGCGGACGAGGTCGTCCCCGAAGCCGCTCCGGACCTGGAGCGCGGCCAGCTCCTCCACCTGGTCCGCGGGGAAGGACTGCCAGACGCGGAGGTTCAGCGCACCCTCGTCTCGCAGCCGCTGCCAGACGCCGAGAGCGCCCAGCCAGCCGTCCTTGTCGTGCACGGCCGTGACACCTCGCGCGACGGCGACGCGAACGCCTTCGCGCGACGCCTCGACCATCGCATCCTCGGTCGGACGGGCGTACGCGTCGCGGAAGTGCCAGGCGCACTCTTCGCGCAGCACGCCGGTCGGCTCGCCGCGCTCGTCCCGTACGACGACACCGCCGGCCACCTCGAGGTCGCCGTTCGCGCGCGCCAAGGCTGCGGAGTTGAGCCACAACGAGTGGTAGTCGCGCGCCATGAGCGCCGTCGGCGTGTCCCCGGTCACACGGTCGAGATCGTCCTTCGTGGGCTCGACCGCCGGTGACCAGTCACCGCTACGCCAGCCCGTGCCTCGGAGCCAATGACCCGGGTCGACCTCGCGGGCCGCGTCGGCGACTCGTTCCAGCGCTTCCTCGAGCGTCCTGGTTCCGTCGAGCCGGAGCTGCCGCCGGGCCATTGCCCACGTCGGGAAGTGGACGTGCGAATCGTTGAAGCCGGGCAGGACGCAGCGCCCGCCCAGGTCGATGCGCTCGGGGCTCGCGAGCGCGGTCTCGTGCGTCCCGACTCCTCCTGAGATCCGATCGCCGGCGACGGCGAGCGCGCGCGCGACCGGCAGCGAAGGGTCCATCGTGCGGACGACCCCGTTCTCGAGGATCACCCAGGGGACTGTAGTCGTCACCGAGGGAGCGGAACTCTTACCCGCCGTTCGTCGTTGAGAGGACCATGAACGGGGTCCTGATCATCCTGCTGCTCGTGATCATGCTCGCGGTGGCGAGCTACTGGCCGACGAGCGGATAGCTCGAGGAGATTCTCGGGTCGCTGTTACGATCCCGCTTCGGTTCGCGTTTATCGAAGGGGAGGAGCGACCTTGAGGAAGATCATCGCCACACTCGTGGCGTCAATCGCCACGCTCGCCGTGGTCGGGGGCGCGTCGGCTACGACCTACGGGCAGCCCGATGGCGGGCTGCATCCAAACGTCGGCGCCCTGATTGCCGACTTTCGCCAGAACGGCCACCCTGACGTCCTCTGTTCCGGCAGCCTGATCTCGCCGACGGTGTTCCTGACGGCGTCGCACTGCACCGCGTATCTCGACTCGAAGGGCATCAGCCAGGTCTGGGTCACGTTCGACTCGAAGTACGTCGAAGGAAAGTCGAAGCTGATCGCGGGGACGGCGCATACGAATCCCGCCTACAACCAGGCGCAGTCCGATCCCGGGGACATCGCCGTGATCACGCTCTCCAAGGAGGTCAACATCACGCCGGTCCAGCTCCCGACTGCCGGCCTGCTGGACCAGATGAAGAAGGCCGGGACACTGAACCAGTCAACGGTCTTCACCTCCGTGGGCTACGGCGTCCACGAGCCGGTGCTCGGCGGCGGCCAGCCGTACTTCCCGTTCACGAGCGACCGGAACTATGCGATCGGCACGTTCGACGCGCTCAACAACGCATGGCTTCGGATCTCGCAGAACAACGCCACCGGCGACGGCGGCACCTGCTTCGGCGACTCGGGTGGCCCGGAGTTCCTGGGCGGCACCAGCTCCAACCTGCAGGTCTCGCTCACGGTCACAGGTGACGCGATGTGCCTGGCGACCAATGTCGACTACCGAATCGACACGGCCGCGGCACGGGCCTTTCTGGCCAACTACGTCACGCTTCCTTAGCGGCTGGAGGCGCTCCCTCGGTGGCGACACGGGGGGAGCGCCCTAGACTTCGGCTCGTGTACGAGCCGCTTTCCGGCGACCAGCGCGAGCTTCGCGACCTCGTCCGTCAACTCGCGCGTGAGCGGATCGCACCCCGCGCGGCGGAGATCGACGAGAGCCATGAGTTTCCCTGGGACGTCGTCGAGCTGTTCCGGGAGAACGACCTGTTCGGGCTCTTCTTCGACGAGGAGTACGGCGGTCTCGGCACCGGGACGCTGCTCTCCCTCGTCGCGATCGAGGAGGTCTCGAAGGTCTGTGCGACGAGTGGGCTGATCCTCGCGGTCCAGGAGCTCGGATCGCTCGGGCTGAAGCTGGCCGGTGACGACGATCAGAAGCAGCGCTATCTCCCGAAGCTGGCCTCGGGCGAGTGGCTCTGCGCTTACGCGCTGACCGAGTCCGGGTCGGGGTCGGATTCGGCGGCGATGCGCTCGACCGCACGACGTGACGGAGACACGTACGTCCTGAACGGCTCGAAGCGGTTCATCACGAACGCCGGAGTGGCGCAGCTGTACACCGTGTTCGCGAAGACCGATCCGGGGGCAGGTCACGCCGGGATCTCCGCCTTCGTGGTCGAGGCGGACACGCCCGGCTTCGAGGTCGCCCGGATCGAGCCGAAGATGGGGATCAAAGGCTCGACGACCGGCGAGCTCGTGTTCGAGGACTGCCGCGTCCCCGCCGGGAACCTCCTCGCCGAGGAGGGGGAGGGCTTCAAGATCGCGATGCGCATCCTCGACCGCTCCCGGCCGGGTGTCGCCGCGCAGGGGCTCGGCCTCGCGCAGGGCGCGACGGACTACGCGCTCGACTATGCGAAGACGCGCGAGACCATGGGCAAGCCGATCGCGCAGCACCAGCTCGTCGCCGCGATGCTCGCCGACATGGAGACGAAGTGCGAGGCGGCGCGCGGCCTGCTCTACAAGTTCGGCGCCGCCGTCGACGAGGGCGTGGACGGGCCGGAGCTGACGAAGCTCTCGGCCATGACGAAGCTCTACTGCACGGACGTTGCGATGGAGGTGACGACGGACGCCGTGCAGGTGCTGGGCGGTTACGGCTACATCCAGGAGTACCCGCTCGAGCGGATGATGCGGGACGCGAAGATCACGCAGATCTACGAAGGGACCAACCAGATCCAGCGGCTGGTGATCGCGCGCGAGATGGTGAAGGAGCAGCGCGCGTCCGTTAGTCTCGGTAGTCCCGCCTGAGGAGGAAATCATGAAGCGCTACGCCGTCCTACTCGCCGTGTCGGCTCTGACCGCGACCTTGGCGCTCGCCGGGACCGCCGGGGCGGGTCACCGTGTCGTCTCCCCGGTGAAGGGCTCGTTCAAGTACTGCAGCGACCCGACTTTCCCGCCGATGGAGTCGACGAGTACGAGCGGAAAGCCGGTTGGCTTCGACATCGACATGGCGAACGCGATCGCCAAGCTCTGGAAGGTGAAGGCGAAGTTCGTCCAGACTGCCTTCCCCGGCCTGCTTCCCGGCCTCGCCTCCAAGAGGTGCAACATGGTGATCAGCGGGATCTTCATCACGCCCGACCGGGTCAAGCAGTTCCCGGCGGTCTCGTACATGAAGACACACCGCGCGCTGGTCGTGCAGGCCGGCAACCCGAAGAAGATCAAGGGGCCGAACGATCTGGCCGGCAAGAACGTGGCCGTGCAGGCCGGAACGAAGTACGAGGAGTACCTCAAGGATCTCAACGACCAGTTCAAGTCCTCCGGCCGGGCGCAGATGAACCTGCAGAGCTATCCCGGCGACACCGACGCGGTGGGGCAGCTGCTGGTGGGCCGGGCCGACGCGGTCTTGACGCAGGACACGTCGGGGGCGTATCAGAAGAAGCAGCACCCGGGCACGCTCGCGATCGCGTACCTCTTCCCCGAGACGGACTCGTTCGGAATCTACTACCGCAAGTCGGACAAGAAGCTCGGCACGGCGCTGCGGTCGGCGATCAAGACCCTGAAGAAGAAGGGGACGCTGAAGAAGATCGCCGCCAAGCACCAGATCCCGGTCACTGACGTGCAGTAGGGTCGCAGACGCGGGTGCTCGCGAGCTTCGACACCCACGCCTTCTGGGAAGCGCTCGCTTCCAGTCCGTACTGGAAGGGAGCGCTTCTCGCTCTCGAGCTCACAGTGGTCTCGCTCGCGGCGGCGTGCGTGATCGGGTTCTTCCTCGCCCTGGGCCGGAGCAGCCGGCTCCGTTCGGTCCGGGGACTCGTCTTCTTCTACAACTGGATCTTCCGCGCGACGCCGACGCTGTTGCAGCTCCTCTTCATCTGGAACGCGTTGCCACAGCTGTGGAGCACCTTCGCGGAAGATTGGTTCAAGCCGTTCCTCGCCGCATTCATCGCGTTGTCCCTGAACGAGGCCGCCTACATGTCCGAGATCATCCGGGCGGGGCTGCTCTCCGTCGATCCCGGCCAGGAGCTTGCCGGCAGGGCGCTCGGGATGACCCGTCCCAGGATCCTGCGTCGCGTGATCGTCCCGCAGGCTGTTCGCATCATCATTCCGCCGACCGGCAACGAGTTCATCACGCTGCTGAAGCTGACGAGCCTCGCCTTCGTGATCTCGCTGCACGAGCTGCTCACCGCCGCGCAGGTGCGCGGGAACGCGGGCTTCCAGTACGCCGAGGCGTACTCCGCCGCGCTCGTCTACTACCTCGCGATCGTGAGCGTTCTGATGATCGTCCAGGCGCAGCTCGAGCGGCGGTTCACCTGGAGCTCGGCGGCGCGGCGACGGCGGCGCGTCGCGGCTCCGGCCGTTCCCGCGGTCTCTCACGACGCGCGATGAGCGAGGTCGTCCTCAGTGCGGAGAATGTGCACAAGACCTACGACGGTCTCGAGGTGCTGCGGGGCGTCTCCATCGAGGTCGGTCGCGGCGAGGTGAAGGTGATCATCGGGCCGTCCGGCTCGGGGAAGTCGACGCTGCTGCGCTGCCTAGCGCTGCTCGAGCCGGTGGACACGGGCTCGATCCGCCTTGACGGCGCCCGGCTCAGCGGGCTGCGCGAGAAGGAGCTCGCGGCGCACCGGTCGGAGGTCGGCATGGTGTTCCAGCGGTTCAACCTGTTCCAGAACATGACGGCGCTGGCGAACGTCATGTGCGGACTCGTGGAGGTGCGCCGGCTGAAGAGGCGTGAGGCGCGCGAGCGCGCGCTCGAGTTCCTGGACCGGGTGGGACTGCGCGACAAGGCCGACAACTATCCGGAGGAGCTGTCCGGCGGCCAGCAGCAGCGTGTTGCGATCGCGCGGGCGCTGGTGATGCGGCCGAAGGCGATGCTGTTCGACGAGCCGACGTCGGCGCTGGACGTCGAGCTGGTGCGCGAGGTGCTCGACGTGATGGAGGGGCTCGCGCGCGACGGGATGACGATGGTGGTCGTCTCGCACGAGCTTCGTTTCGCACATCACGTCGCAAGCTCGATCCTGATGATGGACGAGGGCAAGATCATCGAGGAGGCGCCCCCGGAGCGGTTCTTCTCCGCGCCGAGCCACGAGCGGACGCAGAGGTTTCTCGCGCTCGTGGAGTGATTCTCCAAAGCCGGCACAGTCACGGCACATACCTCGGAGTAGCGTGAGAATCCCGCCCGCGAATCCGGAGGTTCAGCGCACGATGCGGCTGACTGTGCCGCTGTTGAAGTTGGCGACCCAGAGCGAGCCGGCACGGGAGGCCATCCCCAGCGGGCTCCGGCCGACGGTGACGGAGCGGCCGAGGGTGCCGCGGCGGGGGTCGACGGGCGTGATCGTTCCCGGTCTCCCCGGCCCGGTGATCGAGGTCACCCAGAGGAGGCCGAGCCCGGCTGCGAGCGTGACCCGTCCGCCTGAGACCGGCAGCGGAGGTCCGGCGAGCCGATTCGTGTGCGGGTCGATGCGACGGATCGTGCCGTCGTTGCTCGAGACCCACACGTTCCCGGCGGCCGCTGCGACGTACGCCGGGCTCGCTTCGAGGCGGAGACGCGCGACGACGAGGTTCGTGCGCGCGTCGATGCGGGTGAGTTGGCCGCTCGTGTCGCGGCTGGGCGTGCAGGGTCGGCGGGGGCTGCCGCACGGCCGTGTGCCGCTCGCGACCCAGACCGAGCCGTAGCCGAACGCGATTCCTTCCGGGTAGCTGCCCGCCTTCCGGATGTGGGCGACGACGCGACCGCTCTTGGGCTCGATCCGGGTCAGCGTTCGCGATTCGGGGCTGGAGACCCACACGGCGCCCGCCGCGGCGGTGACGCAGGCGGCATTCGGGATCGGGATGCGACCGACGATGCGCGCGCGCTTCGGATCGATGCGGAGCACGGTCGTGCGGCGGCTGCCCGGGTCGTAAGCGGCGGCCCAGACGGAGCCGCCGGCGGTGGCGATCCCGCAGGATCGCTCGCTTCCCACCGGCGCGCGGATGCGCGCCGCGACCCGGTTCGAGCTCTGGTCGATCCGCACGATCCGGCCGCTGCGCCGGCCACCGCCGACGATCCAGACGGTGCCGTCCCCGACTGCGAGCGCATTCGGGAAGCCGCCGATGCGGATCGTGGCGACAACGTGCGGTCGCCCCGGCTGAAGCGTCCGCACCGGTCGCAGCTCGCGCACGAGCCGGTCGAGAAGCGTGCGCGTCTCGGGTACGCCGAAGTGGTGGAGGGTCGCCACGTACCAACTGCCGCGCTCGCGCCAGTAGAAGCGCAGGTGGTTGCAGAAGAAGGGGCCGTCGCAGCCCAGCCCGTAGCCGGCCGCGGCGGCGAGCAGACCCGAGCGGCCGCCGAGAGGGGCGCGCTCGACGTGCGCTGCCATCGGCGGCGTGCCCTTGATGGCGCGGTAGAGCTCGAAGTGGAGGAAGCAGCAGGGGCGGTTGCGCCAGAGGTGCTGCCGCCAGTCGGGGCCGCTGTCAGGCTCCCAGGGCGCGCCGTAGCCGAAGGAGACGCCGACGAGCCGCGCGCGGCCGTCACGGAAAGGCCGGTAGCGCTGCGCAACCAGAATCGGCGGCGGCGTGCCGCGCGGCGCGCGCCAGCCGGGAAGCGAGGCGAGCGGCAGACGCCTGGGGCAGAAGGCGATCGCTCTCGCGAGGCGGCACTGGTTGAGCGCCTGCAGCGGCAGGGGATGGAGACGCACCGTCGCGAACGCGGCCCTTGGTGGCGGGTCGGAGGGTGCGCGCGGGCTCGCCGAGCCTCCCCAGGCGAACGTGCCGGCGAGCACGAATCCGAGCACGACGAATCGCACGCTCACTGGTACGCGCCGAAGAGGATGGAGAGTCCGCTCGCTAGGCTCCCCGCCGTCGAGGGAAGGGGAGTGGGAGATGGTGCGTCTGTTCGCGTTGCCGTTCGTCGTGGTGGCGTTCCACTCCTCGATCCAACCGCTGCCGGCGCCGCTGCAGGCGCAGCTAACGGGCGGCTTCTGGCACACCGGCTGCCCGGTTCCGCTCTCGGGCCTGCGCGTCCTCACCATCAGTCACTGGGGCTTCGACGGCCGCGTGCACACCGGTCAGGTCGTCGTCAACGAGCGCGCCGCCGCTCCGCTCGCGCGCGTGTTCAAGCGGCTCTACCAGCTGCGCTTCCGGATTCGCCACATGCGCCTCGCCGATGCCTATGGACCGACTAGCTCGCAACCGGCCGACGGCGACATCAGCGGCGCGTTCGAGTGCCGGCAGGCCGTCCCCTCCCCCTGCTCGGGCGGCACCGGCACGGGCACCTGGTCGCAGCACGCCTACGGCAAGGCGATCGATCTGAACCCGATCGAAAACCCCTATGTCGGCTGCGGCCGCACCCGCAAGCGCGCCAGCATCCCGTATCTCGATCGCTCGCGGCGACGCCGCGGGATGGTGACCCCTGCCGTCGTCGAGGCTTTTCGCTCGATCGGTTGGGGCTGGGGCGGGAACTGGGCGGGCTCAACGAAGGACTACATGCACTTCTCCGCCAGCGGACACTAGGAGAATCGAATCCAGTCGACGTGCGCGACGAGATCGGCGCGCGACCGGAATCCCGTCTGCGCGTCGATGCCCACCTGGAGCGTTTCGCCGAGGTCGGCCCGGTCGTAGCGCCACTGGCGGATCCAGCGCTTGCCGGGATACCGCCGGTAGAGCGTGAACGCCGAGCCGCTGCGCACGATGCGCAGCTGGATCCATCCCCATTTCGCGGCGACAAGCTCCAGCTGCGAGACACCCTGTTCCGTCGTCTTCCGCTCGAACACGGGCCGGCCGTCGACCCGGCCGGTCGTCCACCCGATCCACGCCTCCTCGTTCGTCCCCGCTTCGAGCGGATCGCGCACGAGCAGGCCGGCGAGCGACCAGTTTCCGGTGGGGACTGCACCGCGCCGGCCGGACGCGCGCACGCGCGCGGTCACGGTGAAGTCGCCGGTAACGGGCTGCGAGAGGTAGAAGGCGTGCTGATTGTTGACCCAGGAGCTGCGAGCGACCCGCACCACCAGCTGGCCCTGCGCGACCGTCCACGTCGTCTGGCCGCCGTCGTCGATCTCGCCCACCGACACGTTCCAACGCGTCAGCGTCGACGGGTCCGAGAACTCATCGCCGAACGCAGCAGAACCGGCGGCGAGAAGAGCAGCCGCAAGGACAGTAATGACCTTCAAGACACGAAGTTACCTCTCGAGAGGGCCGACAGGACATAAGCTCGGCTCAACTGATCGCAAACCTAGGAGGAGCGAATGGCAGCTACCGAAGTCAAGAACTTCGATTCACCCGACGAGACACGGCCGTTTGAGGGAAATGGCAAGGCGGATGTCGTCAATATCGGCGGCCAGACGGTTGGTCGCGGCACGTTCGAACCGGGGTGGCGCTGGTCGAACAACGTGAAGCCGATTGCCGGGACCGACTCGTGCGAGGTCGCGCACCTCGCCTACGTCCTTTCCGGCCGAATGGGCATCCGCATGGATGACGGGAGCGAGGTCGAAGTCGGATCCGGTGACGTTTTCGCCTGTCCGCCCGGTCATGACGCATGGACGGTCGGCGACGAGCCGTGCGTAGCCGTGGACTTCGGCGGATTCGGCGAGTACGCCAAGCGAAGCTGACGTAGCCGACACGAAACAGAGGCCGACGACTCCCCGCCGTTTCAATGTTTCGCGGAGCGGGGGGTCACACCGCGATGTCGTTCTCCCGCCGGCCGGCTAGCGGATCGACGTTGAGAACGATCTCTTGGCCTCGACGCCCTGGAAGGTCACGGCGACGGTGCCCAAGAGCCGCTTGCCGCGAGTGCTTTTCGCCAGGCGCCAGGTGCAGGCAACTCTGCCGCCGGCGAACCTCCCGGTACCGACCAGGGTCTTCGCGCCGAGCTTCGCGGAGCAGACGATCGCGCCCTGGTCGAGCGGCGCGTCGAGGTCGCTTCGCACAACCGTCATCCTTGCGCTGAAGGACCGGCCGGCCCTGGCCCGGTCGACCGTCATGGCCCTGATCCCGAGCTCGAGCGGGGCCAGCTGGTACGACCAACTGCCGCGGTTCGGTGCGAGATCGACGTTCACACCGTCCGTCGAGAAGAAGGAGAAGCCGAAGCCTTTGACGCCGCCGAGGTCGTTGGCATTGAGCTGGAACACCGGACCGTAGGTCGGCACCCAGGTCGCGGGCTCCAACGTCGACAGGGGCGCGAACTTCGTTCCATCCCACTTGCCAAGGACAGCGCCTTCGCTGGAGAGGCGGACGCGATAATCGGCGCCCAACCCGCCCGTCGCCGGATTGAGGTCGGTGTCGAGAAAGACACCGTACGCTTCTGTCGGAGCGAAACCCGTGCGATTGTGGATGTGCAGGCCGAACGTGATCGTGCCCTCGTTGTCGTTCGTCACCGTGTTCTGACCACAGATATCCGGTCCACTGGTGTCCTCGATGAAATCGTCGAAGGTCCTCAGGGACTTGGCGCCGCTGGACGCAGCGAGCGTCCGTTTCGCACCCGAGCAGCTCCCGCCCGGGGCGGCCAGAGTTCCTTGGTGCCGCTCGGCGCTCGCGGCAGCACCAGGTGCAAGCGCGACGCAGCTCACGGCGCTGCACAAGAGCACGAACAAGGTCCGGACTGACACGGGTGACCTCCTCGACAGACGGCACAGAGGGTCCAAGCGGCGAATACGCCATCTCCATCGGAGGCCAAGGCGACCGAGGTCGATCACTCAAAAGGGTGAGCGTGCTTCGCGCTGCTCGTCGAGGCCGCCTGCTAATCCAGCGTCTCTTCGATCCAGTCCGCCACTTCGCGGATGAACTCCGGATCGATCTGGTGAAACATCGGCGTCTCCCTGTACAGGACGTCTGCGCCGGCGCCCTGGAAGAGCTCTCGCGCGCGCCGGCCCCATTCGACTTCGATCACCGAGTCGAGCGTGCCGTGGCCGATCGCGATTCGTGGCAGCGGCGGCGACAGGTCGAGCTCGAGGCCCTCGACCGCCGGAACGAAGCTGCTCAACGCGACGATCGCCGCCGGACGCGGACGCCCCGCGCCGAGCCCGAGCGAGTACGCCATCACGCCGCCCTGCGAGAAGCCGCCGAGCACGAGCCGATCGTGGCCGAGCGCGTGCTCGCCCAAGAACCCGTCCAGCCACTCGGCCGCAGCGTCAAAGCTGGACTCGAACGTCGTCCGCTCCGGTGTGCCGATTCCACCGAGCATGTACCAGTGCGCGCCGCCGGGCGGCAACGACAAGGGACCCCGCGGCGTCGCACCGACGAGCCGGCGCTCCGGATCGAGCGCGTCCAGCAGCGGAAAGAGGTCGTGCTCGTCTGCGCCCCGCCCGTGAAACAACACGAGCCCGCCCTGCGGCGGGCCCGCAGCCGGCCGGACCCGTGCATCCAGCCCCATGCGGAGATCATGACCGCGCGGGTAGAGTCGAGACGGTCATGCGGTTCGAGGGAATCCATCACATCACCTGCATCACCGCCGACGCGCCCGGCAACGTCGACTTCTACGTCCGCGTCCTCGGCCTGCGCCTGGTCAAGAAGTCCGTGAACCAGGACGACCCGACCGTCTATCACCTGTTCTATGCGGACGAGAAAGGGAGCGCCGGGAGCGACCTGACCTTCTTCGAGTATCCGCATGCCGCCCCGGGCCGCGCGGGTCGAGGGATGGTGCACAGGATCGTCTTCCGGGTCGCGTCCGAGGACGCGATCGAGTTCTGGGCCGACCGGCTCGACAGCGAAGGAGTCGCCGCCGAGCGGGAGGAGGGCCGGCTCCGCTTCACCGATCCGGAGGGCCTCGACCTCGAGCTCTCCGTCGTCGAGACCGGCGACGAGCCGCTCATCGCCAACCATCCCGAGATTCCCGCCGAGCTCGCACTGCGGGGATTCGACGGCGTGCGCGCGTTCGCGGATCCCGGACCGAGCCGCACGTTCCTCGAGGAGACGCTCGCCTTCGATCCTCACGGCGACTCCGTCTGGGAGGTTCGCGGCGACAAGCGCGGCTCGTGGTACGCGTACGACGAGCCTCCCCGTGAGCCCGGCATACAAGGCGCCGGCACCGTCCACCACGTCGCGTGGGCCTCGCCCCAGGACGAGCACGAAGCCTGGCACGGGCGTGTTACGAAGAGCGGCGCGTACCCGACGCCGATCATCGACCGCTTCTACTTCCGCTCGATCTACTTCCGCGAGCCGAGCGGCGTCCTGTTCGAGATCGCCACCCTCGGTCCGGGCTTCACCGTCGACGAGCCGCTCGAGCACCTCGGCGAGAAGCTTTCGCTGCCGCCGGACTACGAGCACCTGCGCGAGCGCGTCGAGCCGGTCCTCACGCCGCTGCCGAATCCGCGCGAGCTAGTGGTCTGACCGGCAACGTTCGCCGGGCCCCTGGCCCGCGATCACGCGGCGCCAGCGACCCAGGAACCGGGCAACGTCACCGGCCAAACCACTAGTCCAGCGCTAGCGCGGGATAGCGCCCGCGGATCGCGTCGACGAAGCCTGTCATCCGGTCGGCCAGCGCAGCGTTCTCGATCTCCAGCACGTTCTCGGCGTTCTCCTCACCCGAGTGCGAGAGGTTGAAGCTGCCGATGAAGACCGTGTCGTCGCAGACCGTTACCTTCGCGTGCATGTAGTCGTGGACTGCTCCCGGCGCGTACGGCGTCGAGCGCTTGCCCGTGAAGTGCCCCCGCTCGAGCACAAAGCGCAGTGACGGCCCTTTCCAGCTGACGTTCCCGTTCAGCCGCCACTGAGCGAAGACCTCGTCGATCTGGGTCGCATCGACCACGCCCGCGAGATCTAGACGCGCGTCCGCGGCAACCTCCGCGAGCGTGCCGAGGATCGGACCCGACGAGATCACCGGCGAGGCGACCCGCACGCGCCGCTCGGCGTGCCCGATCGCGTCCGCGATCCGGTGCGCGAGCTTCTCGCCGCGCTTCGGCGAGAACCACGTCCGCACCTCGGCGTCGCCGACCTCGATCGGATCCGTCGGCACGCGCCCCGACTTCGCCACCTCGCGCTTCTTCCATAGCTGCGCGAAGTCGTCCTGGAACCGGATCGCGACGCCCACCGACTCGACGACCACGACGACGTTCTCCTCGCGCGACCACGAGTCGTCGGTCCAGTTCGCCGACCCGCTCCAGACCGCGTCACGGTCGCGGACGACGTACTTGTGGTGCATCAGATCCGGCCAGCCCGGGATGCCGACCGTCTCGAAGGGCAGCGACTCGACGAGCTCGGGCTCCGTCTTCGGCGGCGGCGGCACGGGAGGACGTTCATCCTCTTCGTCGAGGTTGTAGACGAGCCGGACGTGGACGCCGCGCTCGTGCGCGCCCACGAGTGCGCCGCGGACGACGTCTGCCGTCTCGTCCTCCAGCCGAAAGTCGTAGAGGGCGAGCTCGAGCGTCTCCCGCGCCGGCTCCAAGAATCCGGCGACCAGGCGCGCGACGTCGAGCGACGTCTGCCCGCCGTCCGTCAGCGTGTGAACCTGGATCACAGGAGGTACGGGAACTCTCCCTGATTCCCAGCGAGCTGCGGCAGCGGCTTGCACGGCACGAAGCGGCAGAGAAAGACCATTCCGGAATCGTCTCCCTCGCCGTGTACGGCGTGCTCCCAGGCATCGCGTCCTTCGTCGGTGACGAGGTGGAAGTAGTGGCTCTCGTGGACGCCGACCTCTCCACCCTGGTCGCGAGTGACGCGGCCGAGCTCGCGCACGACGCGAGCCTCGATCCCCGTTTCCTCGTCCAGCTCGCGCGCGAGACCCTCCTCGAGTGATTCGCCCGGATCGATCCGGCCCGCGGGTACTTGCGTTCCCGCCTGCGGGTGGTCGCGATGTTCGAAGACCAGCAGCTCGTCGCCCCGGGTCACGTACGCGGCGACGCGGAGCGGAGTCAGCTTTGCTTTGCCCGCAGCGAGGCCTTGTGCGCGCGTTTCTTCGCCTGGTAGTCCTCGAGCGCCTGCGCGGAGTCGACGTCACCGAGCGTCGGATGATTCGGGACGAGCTCCTGCGCCGCCGCGACGCCGAATCGCTTCGCAAGCACCGAGCCGAGTGCGATCACCTTCATCTTCCCGAAGCCCGGCAGCGACTCGATCCGCCGCCGCAGATCGGCGCCGTCGCGCGCGTCCGTCCACACACGCTCGGCGCGGCCGTCGTATTCGTCGTCCACGACCGCGGCGAGCTCTTGCACCCGCTTCGCCATCGTGCCGGGAAAGCGGTGGATCGCAGGCTTCTCGCGGAACGCCTGCTCGAGCCGGACGGGATCGGCGTGCGCGATCGCTCCGGCGTCGAGCGTGCCGAGCCGCTGCTTCAGCTTCAGCGGACCCGTGAACGCCGTCTGCACGGGCACCTGCTGGTCGAGCGCGAAGCCGATCAGGAGGGCCAGGGGATCCTGAGCGAGCAACGCATCCGCTTCGCCGTTCCCCGTGAAGTGCAGCGCCTCCGGCTGCGTCGTCGTCGCCATAATCCGATCCTAGACGAGCTCGGCGATGAGCTCCGCAAGTGCAAGCGTTGTCAGATGAGTGTTCGCCCGCGGGATCGTCGGCATGATCGAGGCGTCGGCGACATAGAGGTTCTCGAGGCCGCGCACGCGCCCGTCGCGCTCGACGACGGAGCCGATCGCGCATGTTCCCACCGGGTGGAAGTAGATGCCGAGCGTGGAATCGATGCGCTCGTCGTCGGGGAGCTCGACCGGTCGCCCGAGGCGGCGCAGCGGCTCCGCCGCCGCGAGTCCGTGGGCCAGCTCGAGACCCGCCTTGACCGTCGCGCGGTCGGCCCCGCCTGGGTCGGAGAGCAGGCGGTGTTCGATCACCGGGGAGACACCCGGATCGGTGGAGCGCAGGCGCACGTGCCCACGCGACTCGGGCAGCATGAGGGCGACGGTGATGTGCGCGCTCTCGCCGGTGCGGCCCGTAATCGGCAATAGGTGGACGTCGAAACCATTGGTGCAGCGGTCGGTCGCAGCTTTGACGAGGCCGTTCGAGAACGGAACCGGCGCGCGCTTGCCCGTCCGTTCGCGCAACTCTTCTGAAGGCTCGAACGCGAGCTTCGCGGTGGCGTGATCCTGGAGGTTCGCGCCGACCCCCTCCAGGGGCGCAACCACGGCGATGCCCAGCGCGTCGAGTTGCGACTCCGGGCCCACGCCGCTGCGCAGCAGGATCGCCGGCGAGCCGCACGCCCCCGCCGCCAGGACGACGACATCGGCGTGCAGAATCTCTTCTCCGGCGACGGCGCCCACCGCACGTTCGCCCTCGAACAACACTCGATCGACGAGCCGGTGTCCACGCACGGTCAGGTTCGCACGATGCCGGGCAGGGTCGAGATATGCGAACGCGGTATTCCAGCGCGCGTCGTGCGTGATGTTGAAGGGACCCGTCGCGATGCCGGCGGCCTCGGCAGGATCGTTCGGGTCGGCGAGCAGCGACAGCCCGTGCTCTGCGCAGGCCGCGACGACGCCCTCGAACCACGGCGTCAGCTCGTCTTCGCCGAAGAAGAACGGCGCCGGCGCCATTGTCCCGAACGCGCGCGTGAGGTACGGATCGAGTTCCCCTGCCCACGCATAGTCCTCCGTCGGTGGACGGACGAGCATGCAGGCGTTGTGTGCCGAGCAGCCGCCGATCACCTTTGCCCGCAGCGGCGAGTACGGGCTCTCGTCGGGATCCCACTGGTGGACATCGGGGATCTCGCCGGGATCGAGCAGGTCGTCGGGCCAGGCTCCGTCGGGGTGAGGCCCGTAGTCAGGGCCGGCCTCAACGAGGCACACCGTCCGGTTTTCCTGCTCGCTGAGCCGCGCCGCGAGGACGCAGCCGGCCGAGCCTCCACCGACGACCAGCACGTCATAACGCACGCGCGTAGCCAATCACGAGACCGGGTAGGAAGAAGCCGTGGTGCACCCAGTCGAGAAGGCAAAAGACGTTGCCGACGCCGCGACCCATCCGGTCGAGACCGTCAAGGACCTGGCCGCGGAAGTGGAACGCGGGCGCAGCCCTCGAACTCCCCTGCTGGCGCTGACCGGCGTCACGCTCTTTCTGAGCGTGATCTTCGTGATCATCCTGGCCGTCGCCCTCGTCCTCTACTTCGCCTACGGCGGGAAGTAGCCGCGGACTAGTCTGACGGCGTGGACCCGCTCGCCGTCTTCAGCCCGGAAACGCGGGCCTGGTTCGAGAACGCGTTCGAGGCGCCGACGCCCGCGCAGACCCTCGGCTGGCCGGCGATCGCAAGCGGCAAGCACACGCTCATCCAGGCTCCGACCGGCTCCGGGAAGACGCTCGCCGCCTTCCTCTACGGGATCGACCGGCTCAACTCCGAGCCCGGCCGGGGGCTCCGCCTCCTCTACGTCTCGCCGCTGAAGGCGCTCAACTACGACATCGAGCGCAACCTCCGCGGGCCGCTCGCAGGCCTGAAATCGGAGCTGCGGATCGCCGTTCGCACCGGTGACACGCCCCAGCGGGAACGCGCGGAGATGCTCCGCCATCCGCCCGACATCCTGATCACGACGCCCGAGTCCCTCTTTCTCCTCCTCACTTCACGCGCGCGCGAGAACCTGAAGGGCGTCCGGACGCTGATCCTCGACGAGGTCCATGCCGTTGCGGGCACCAAGCGCGGCGCGCACCTGGCCTTGTCCGTGGAACGCCTGCAACGGCTGACCGACGAGCCGTTCCAGCGCATCGGCCTCTCCGCGACGCAGCGACCGCTCGAGGAGATCGGCCGTTTCGTGTCCGGCGCGCGGGCGATCGAGCTCGTCGACGCCGGCACCGCCAAGGAGCTCGACCTCAAGGTCGTCGTGCCCGTGGAGGACATGCGGGAACCCGGCGCGCAGGACACGATGTCCGAAGGATCGCAGCAGTCGATCTGGCCGTCGATCTACCCCGAGATCCTCAGGCTCGTCGAAGAGCACCGCTCGACGATCGTCTTCGTCAACAACCGCCGCCTCGCCGAGCGGCTCGCGCTCCGCCTCAACGAGCTCGCGGAGAAAGAGATTGCCCGCGCCCATCACGGCTCGATCGCACGCGAGCAGCGCGTCGAGATCGAGGAGCTGCTGAAGGCAGGGGAAATCCCGTGCCTCGTCGCCACCTCTTCGCTCGAGCTCGGTATCGACATGGGCGCCGTCGATCTCGTCATCCAGGTCGAGTCGCCGAAGTCGGTCGCGCGTGGGCTGCAGCGGATCGGCCGCGCGGGACACGAGCTCGGCGCCGTCTCGAAGGGCCGCATCTTTCCGAAGTTCCGCGCCGACCTGCTCGAGTCCGCGGTCGTCGTCAAGCGCATGCTCGAAGGCGAGATCGAGGAGACCGTCATCCCGCGCAATCCGCTCGACGTGCTCGCGCAACAGATCGTCGCGATCGCCGCCGAGGAGGAGATCTCGGTCGACGACCTGCACGAGCTCGTCCGCGCCGCGTATCCGTTCGCGGACCTCTCGCGCGCGCAGCTCGAGAACGTGCTCGACATGCTCGCCGGCCGGTACCCGTCGGACGAATTCGCCGAGCTGCGGCCGCGCATCGTCTGGGACCGCACGGCGGGCGTCATTCGCGGCCGCGAGGGTGTGCGGCGGCTCGCGGTCACGAACGCCGGCACGATTCCCGACCGCGGCCTCTTCGGCGTGCATCTCGTCGACGGCGGCGGCCGCGTCGGCGAGCTCGACGAGGAGATGGTCTACGAAGCGCGTGCCGGTCAGACCTTCCTGCTCGGCGCGTCGACCTGGCGGATCGAGGAGATCACGCGCGATCGCGTGCTCGTCTCGCCGGCGCCGGGAGTGCCGGGCGCCGTGCCGTTCTGGAAGGGCGAAGGCGTCGGCCGGCCGTACGAGCTGGGCGAGGCGATCGGACGCGCCTCCAGGGAGCTCGTGGCTCAGAGCGAAAAGGCTGCGACGAAACGCCTCACCGAGGAACACCGCCTCGACGAACGCGCCGCCGGGAACCTGCTGACGTTCCTGAACGAGCAGGCCGCGGCCACCGGTGCCATTCCCTCGGATCGGACCGTCGTCGTGGAGCGCTTCCGCGACGAGATCGGCGACTGGCGGCTCTGCATCCTGACGCCGTTCGGCGCGCGCGTGCACGCGCCGTGGGCGCTCGCGCTCGCGGCTCGTCTGCGGGAATCGCTCGGTCTCGAGGTGCAGTCGATCTGGTCGGACGACGGAATCGCGTTGCACCTTCCGGACGCCGACGCGCCGCCGCCGACCGACGACGTCGTCATCTCGCCGGACGAGGTCGAGGAGCTCGTCGTGCAGGAGGTGGGGCAGAGCGCACTCTTCGGCGCCCGCTTCCGCGAGAACGCCGCGCGTGCACTCCTGATCCCGCGCCGCCGGCCGGACCAGCGGACGCCGCTCTGGCAGCAGCGGCTCAAGGCGCAGGGCCTGCTGCAGGTCGCGCGCAAGTACGGCTCGTTCCCGGTCATCCTCGAGACGTACCGCGAATGTCTGCAGGACGTTTTCGACCTGCCGTCGCTGAAACGTCTGCTGACCGGCCTACGCACGCGCGAGCTCGACCTCGTCGACGTCGAAACGGCGAGCGCCTCGCCTTACTCGGCCTCGCTGCTCTTCGACTACATCGCGACGTACATGTACGAGGACGACACGCCTCCCGCCGAGCGTCGCGCGCAGGCGCTGTCGCTCGACCGCGACCTGTTGCGCGAGCTGCTGGGACAGGAGGAGCTGCGCGACCTGCTCGACGCCGATGCGGTCGACGAGGTCGAGAGCCAGCTGCGCGGCAGTCCGCGCAACGCCGACCAGCTCCACGATCAGCTCCGCCTGCGCGGCGACCTGCGCGAGGGCGAATACGACGAAGGCTTCGCGCAGACCCTTCTCCGCGAGCGGCGAGCGCTGCTCGTCCGCTTGGCCGGGGAGCAACGGCTCATCGCCGCGGAGGACGCCGGGCGTTACCGCGATGCACTGGGTGTGATGCCGCCGGGCGGGCTCCCGGAGGTTTTCCTCGAGGGCGGGAGCAATTCGCTCGAGCAACTCGTCCTGCGCTTCGCACGCGGCCGCGGGCCGTTCACGACGAGAGAGGCGAACGACCGTTTCGGGCGCGTCGTCGAGCCGATCCTGCAGCAACTGGAGCGGCGGGAGCAGCTCGTGCGCGGCGAGCTTCGGCCGGGCGGGGCCGAGCGGGAATGGTGTGACCCGGACGTGCTGCGCCGCCTGCGCCGCGCCTCGCTCGCGGCGCTGCGCAAGGAAGTCGAGCCGGCGGAACAGGCCGCGCTCGGCCGCTTCCTGCCGCACTGGCACGGGATCGACCGGCGCG
>WNFV01001628.1_pt1 | contig 30622 bp, 28 predicted proteins | sample 5400101 | NCBI WGS metagenome assembly WNFV01 (sample SAMN13153361, study PRJNA577476) | soil metagenome | isolation source: 115 cm soil or saprolite under grassland replicate 1 | place: USA:California | collected 2016-06-15 | reverse complement strand
GACGGATCGCGTCAGGTGACGTTCATCATCTGGGCGCGCTAGCGGCGAATCGGAGTGCCAAGTCCGGAGGGCCGGCTCGCAGCCGGCCCTTCCCGTTTCTGGTGGCTGTCGGCCGGAGCGCCCATGCACTATGAGGAGCGCAGGAACAAATCTTGCCTTCGACGCGTCCAAGAAAGGTGATGTATGCGACACGCTCACTAATGGCGGCGGGCATCCTTGTCGCGGCCACTCTGACCCTGGCCGCTCCGCTCGGGTGTGGTGGCGGGGCGGACGAAAGCCAGCAGCCGACACCCGGCGCACTGGATTCGGGTGAGCCCGCGGCACAGAGCACCAATCGTTCAGCGGCGATCTACGCGGCCGTCGTCCGCCAGCTCGTGACCAAGGACCACACCTTCGGCGGCGCCGATCCTGGCTTCAAGGTCGTGTACGTGCTCGACGGCGTCGTCGCTGACGCGGCCGATCCCTCGAAGCCGCCGAATGCGCAAGAACCGAAGGAGCCGTTCTCCCACGACGTGAAGGACGGCGTGCGCTTCCTCTCTACGCTGGCCGATCTCCCGCCGGTCGAATTCGTCCCCGAGCGCGCCTCGGCCGTGGCGGGCGCTTCTGCCTCGAGCCCGGGCCAGGTGAAGAACGGTGGCGTCCTCATCTCCCTCGGACCCATCCAGCCGAACGGGAAGAGCGTTGAGGTCGAGACCAGCCTCTGGATCAACGGGCTCGCCGGGCAGTGGGTGACTTACGTGGTCGAGCAGAGGGATGGAGGCTGGTCGGTCACAGGGATTAGCGGCGGCCGCATGGCAATCTCGTAGCTCGCCTGGCTCCTTTGGAGCGCGGGCCGAAGCGTTCGCGAGATGATGCATTGCCACGTCTGAGCCGCTTAGCCGCTGCCGCCCCGCTCGTCGAGGTGCCAAGCGCACCATCCCTCGCATCGCCGCGCTCACGCTGCTTGCCGGCACTGCCCTCGTTATCACGTTCCTCGCCGCTCGACACCTCACCACTCACGAGGTCGCGCGGCCGCCAGCGGAGGCGACTAGCGGCCAGCCGGACGTTCTCCTCCCGTCCATAGCGCAAATGCGTCGTGCTCGCGCCTTCGCGAGGCAGCGCTCTGGGATAGTCACTTTCGCACTGATCGATACTTCGGGGAGGCTCCGCTGCTACCGATGCGACATGCGGTACGTCTCTGCGAGTGTCGTCAAGGCGATGCTGCTCGTCGCATACGTCGACCAGATCGCTGAAGAGGACCTGCCGCTGACGTCATCGCACCGAGCGCTACTCGACGCGATGGTTCGGCGATCTGATAACGCGTCTTCGGACGTCATCTATGGCCACGTCGGTGATGCCGCTCTTTACCGCCTCGCCGCCGAGGCCGAAATGACGAGGTTCGATGTCTTCGGCGACTGGACAAGCGCACGAATCACCGCCGCCGACCAGGTGCGGTTCTTCGCACGGATCGACGAGCTCGCGCCGCCCTACTACAGAGGCTACGTGCGGCAACTCCTTGCATCCGTCGTTCCCTCACAGACTTGGGGAATTCCTGAAATCTCGCGGCCGCGGTGGGTGACGCTCTTTAAGGGTGGCTGGCGGCACACATCCCGAGGGCACCTTGTCCACCAAGTCGCTCGGTTGGAGAGGCGCGGCCTCTCGGTCGCGATTGCCATCCTCACTGACGGCAACCCGAGTGATGCCTACGGGCGTGCCACCATCCGCGGCATTGCCGCACGCCTTCTCGAAACATAGCCGGGCGGAACATTCACGCTGAAGAGCATCCGGGCAGGTGGCGGGGTGCCCGCGACTGTGCACATCCCTGCGCTCACGGCATGGAGTGAGGGTCCGGACGCGGCGCCTGAGAAAACTCACGGCCCATAACAACCCGTGGTTTCCGGCACGAGCGTACGTGAATTCACGGATCCGCCGCAGCGCCGGTGAGCGCACACTCAGGGCTGGACGAAGGGAGTTAGAGATGGCAACGACGACGGGTCACATCACCGCAGGCGACGTGATGACGAACTTCGTCTCCGTGACACCGTGGGACACGCTCGGTGAAGCGGCGGAGAGGATGAGGGAAGCGAACGCGGGGTCGGCGCTCGTCCTCGACTACGGTCGGCTCTCAGGAATCCTGACATCCCGTGACCTGCTCCGTGCCGTCGCCGAGAGGACGCACTCCGCGGATGCCCGCGTCCGGGAGTGGATGACGCCGAATCCGCGGGTCGCTCGGGCAGATACACCGGCCGAAGAAGCTGCCCTCATCATGGTCGAGCAGGGCTGCCACCACCTACCCGTCGTCGAAGATGAGCGGCCAATAGGCGTTGTCGGGATGCGCGCCGTTGTATCTGAGACGATTGAGCCCGTCTTGGATTAAAGAGAGGATGCACCACATGCATGCGTTCGTTTCGAGGATGACCCGGTGAGGAAGGAGCCTTCCTCTGGCGTTCTTGAGGCGATTGTGGTCATGGTCACCCTGGCCGTCGCGGGCGGTGCCGGCCTAATCGGATGGTTCGTAGGGCACGAAATGGCGAGCGCTTCATCGACCGGCACTGCGGCAACGCGGGCGTCGACTCCAGGCGGCCATGCGGGTGGGACGAATCTGCCGGTAGCGGCTATCGGCGATCCCGCAAACGGGTCGCAGCTGTTCGTATCGAAGGGCTGCTCTGACTGCCATTCGTTCAATGGCCAAGGCGGCGAAGACGCACCCCCGCTCGACTTGATGACGGGCCACCTCTCGGCGGGCGAGATCGCGGATATGTCCGGGGATATCTGGAACCACCTCCCGCAGATGATTCATCACTTCAAGGAGGAAGGGATCCCCTTTCCCACGTTCTCCGACGAGCAGATGGCCGACCTGATCGCCTACCTTCATGGCGGCGCACCCGCGGGGATGACAACGCCATCAACAGGGGTGGACACCGGGATGGGAATGGAGACGGGCTCGCCCTAAAGCTGCAGTTCTCCCGCGGCCCTCCAAGCATCCACAGGGCGCCGGATCTAATTGCGGGACGCCGCGGATTCGGCTCGGCGAGGACGGTGCGCCGTTCAGACACCTTCGTCCGGAAAATCAGTAGTTACCCCTAAGTACTCGAACCGAAATGAAGGGACCCGTTCTCGGATGACGAAGGCCGTCGGCATCCGTCGTCAAGCTGAGAGGGGTGCCGGTGGCCGCGAAGCCATGGGTTGTGTCGGACGAGTTGTGGGAGCGGATCGAGCCGTTGCTGCCGAAGGTGGAGCGGCGGTTTCGTTATCCCGGTCGTAGGCGTCTGCCTGATCGGCGGGCGTTGCAGGGGATCCTGTTTGTGCTGCACACGGGGATCGCGTGGCGGCATCTGCCGCTTGAGCTCGGTTTCGGCGGAGGTTCGACGTGCTACCGCCGCCTCGATGAGTGGCAACGCGCCGGTGTCTGGGAGCGGCTGCACGAGTTGTTGCTCGCGGAGTTGCGAGCAGCCGGTGAGATCGAATGGGCACGAGCAGTCGCTGACTCCAGCCACGTGCAGGCGAAAAAGGGGGCTCCGCGACGGGCCCGAGCCCGGTTGATAGAGCCAGAAACGGCTCCAAGCATCACCTTCTCGTAGACGCGACCGGGATCCCGCTCGCCTGGACGGTCACGGGCGGCAACCGCAACGACGTCACCCAACTGATCCCGCTTGTCGAGCGCGTCCCGCCAGTGCGCGGCAAGGCCGGCCGCCCCCGCAGGCGACCGGACCGAATCACGGCCGACCGCGGCTACGACCACGACAAGTACCGGCGCGAGCTACGCCGACGTGGCATCGGCGCGGAGATCGCCCGACGCCAAACCGAGCACGGCTCTGGCCTCGGCCAGGTTCGCTGGGTCGTCGAGCGCACCTTCGCCTGGCTACACCACTTCAAGCGGCTGCTCGTCCGCTACGACCGCCGCCACGAAATCCACGAGGCCTTCCTCGCAATCGGCTGCTGCCTCGTCTGCTTCAGGAGACTACGGACCTCATTGTGATTCGAGTACTAAGAGGTATGCGGCCTCATGCGGATTGCGGCAGACAGTGCGGGCGAGATGATTGCTGCGAGTCCCGGAAAGGAGGGGCCATGCACTGGATGGACGGCTGGGACTGGTTCTGGATGAGCTCCATGATGGTCTTCTGGCTAGTCGTGCTCGGCGCCGTCATCTACGTCGCTGTGAGGCTGGCGAATCGACCGCCAACTCACCCGAAGACACGCTTGTAGCGCTCGGGGTCAGGGCCAGGGTCGCGGAGGCGGCCGAGCGCGCACGGTCGTCGCGCCTGCCCTCGGCTACGAGCCCCTTCCGCTGATCCGCCCGGTTCGACCTACTCGCCTGGAGGGGCTGTCCTAACCGCAGGCGGAGCCGTCAAAGCTGGGGGCTACCCTTCGATCGTTTGCTGTGAGCCGACCGCCCAGGAGACTGAGGAGAAACTGATCGACCTGGCCTACACGTGGGCCGATATCGAGGAGCAGCTTCACCTCCGCGCCGGGAAAGGCGACCGAGAGGCTGATTTTCTCGCCGAGATGGCCAGCGTTCATGGCTCAGGCGGGCGGCGGCTGCCACGCCCTCTCCGCGGCCGCGGCGAACGGGATGGCAGTGCGAGGGCAGCGTCCGGTGTGGCCGGTGGATGTGCCAGGCTCCGCTCGAGCCCGCCACGACGAGCGCGAGCAGTCCGATCACGAGCCCGCCCGGGCCGTACAGCCACCATTCGTACAGGCTCCCGGCCCAGCCCTCGGCGAGGCTCACCAGTGCATGAACCAGGAAGAACCCCGCCAGCGCCCAGGCGAGAATCCGAATCACGCGGTCGGACACGAACGTCTGCTGCCAGAACCCGACCCGCGCCAGGACGACCAACACCGCGGCGACGAGCAGCAGCACAACCACGGCGGCCACAACGCGGATGCCAATCGTCGACGCTTCGACGCTGGCGCTGGAGGTACCGGGACGGAGCTTCCGTTAATCCGGAGGCCCGTCCGGCACGGCAGATCCGTAGATAGCCGTAGGCTGCTCTGCGCCCTTTTGCGGATGGCCGGAGGCGGCGGGCGTGCAACCCTGTATCGACTCCGCGGGAGGTAGTTTGTGTACGCCGAAAGAGTCGCGCCCGCACTCGTCGGTCCGGATAGTGACGGTCGGCAGATCTTGACGCCTGACCAGCGCCTCCGCGTATTCGTGTCGTCAACGTTGCAGGAGCTGGCGGTTGAGCGGGCGGCGGCGAGTGAGGCGATCGCGGCGCTACGCCTGACGCCGGTGTTATTCGAGCTCGGCGCGCGGCCGCATCCGCCGCGCGCGCTCTACCGGGCGTACCTCGAGCAGAGCCAGCTGTTCGTCGGTGTGTACTGGCAGAGCTACGGCTGGGTCGGGCCGGGGGAGTCGATCTCCGGCATCGATGACGAGTGTCGGCTCTCGGACGGGTTGCCCCGGCTCCTGTACGTGAAGGAGCCGGCACCTAAGCGGGAGCCGCGGTTGCGGGAGTTCCTAGAGAGGATCAAGGCGGAGGGATCGGTCTCGTACAAGCGCTTCGGCACGGCGGCGGAGCTCGGAGAGCTGCTGGCGCGCGATCTCGCGCTCGTGCTGACGGAGCGCTTCCAGGCGACGGCCGAGACACCGGAGCCTTCCCCGCCGCCTATGCGTTCTCTCCCCGCGCCGCGGACTAGCTTCGTCGGTCGCAAAGCGGAACTGGCACAGATCGAGGAGCTGCTGGTCGCGGGGACTCGGCTGCTGAGCCTGACCGGGCCAGCCGGGATCGGGAAGACGCGGCTGGCGGTGGAGGCGGCGCGACGCGTGGCCGACCGGTACGCCGACGGCGTCGTCTTCGTCCCGTTGGACGGGGTCGACGGCGCGGGGCTCGTGCCGGCGGCGATCGCGGAGGCCGTGGGAGTGCGCGAGCAGGCCGGCGATGCGGTTGCCGTGCTCCTCAGCCGTCTCCGCCGGCGCCGGCTCCTGCTCGTGCTCGACAACTTCGAGCACGTGATCGGTGCGGCGCCCGTCGTGGCCGCGCTGCTCGAGGAGGCTCCCGCGCTGACCGCTCTGGTCACCAGCCGCGAACTACTGCGGCTCTCCGGCGAGCACGTGTTCCAGGTGGCGCCGCTGTCTCCGGAAGAGGAGGCGTTCGAGCTGTTCACGGAGCGCGCGGCGGCCGCGCGCCATACCTTCGAACTGACCCCGGACGACGTGCCGCTCGTGGCGGAAATCTGTCGTCGCCTGGATGGCGTCCCGCTCGCGATCGAGCTCGCGGCGCCGCGGATGCGCCTGCTGACACCGGCCCAGCTGCTGGAGCGCCTGAGCAAGCGGCTGGCATTGAGAGGGCCACGGGACGCGCCCGTTCGCCAGCGGACGCTCGAGGCGGCGATCGCCTGGAGCTACGAGCTGCTCGCCGAGGAGGAACGGCTGCTGTTCGAGCGACTGGGTGTGTTCCATGGCAGCTTCAGCATCGAAGCGGCCGAGGACGTTGCTGCGCTCGTGGGCGAGTTCGATCTCCTCGACCTGCTCTCGTCGCTGCTGGACAAGAGCATCGTCTACCGCCTGCCCCACCTGGGCGAGACGCGCTTTGCGATGCTGCGCATGATCCGCGAGTACGCCCTGGAGCGGCTCAAAGAGGCCGGTGAGCTCGAGTCGACGCTCGAGCGCCTGGGGGCCTACTACCTGCGCCTCGCAGGCGAGGCGGAAGAAGGGCTCCGTTCGGCATCTCAGCGGCAGTGGAAGCGGACGCTCGATCTGGAGGCAGACAACTGCCGTGCCGCATTGGCGTGGGCGGCCGACCGGCGGCGCGCGGAGGAAATTTCCGGCTTGATGCGGGGGCTGTGGCTCTGGTTTTGGCTGCACGGAAATCTCGACGAAGCGCGCGAGTGGGTCGGGCGAGGGCTCGCCTGCGCAGACGGGATCGACAGTCGCGACCGCGGCTGGCTGCTGGGACTCAACGGCGGCTTCGCCGTTCTCGAGGGCGAATTCGCAGCCGGAGCCGAGAAGCTCGCCGAGGCCGAGGCACTGCTCACTCAGGCGGGCGACCGCCGGGGCATCGCCACGATGAAACTCTTCCGGAGCTTCGGGACTGCGCCGCTCGAGGGCGAGGAGCGGGCGCAGGCGCAACTCGAGGAGACCCTCGCCGCTTTCGAGGAGCTCGACGACCTGTGGGGCATCGGCACGACCCTGCATGGGATGTCCCGCTTGAGGATCGTCTTCGACCGCTACGAGGGGGCGGGAGACCTGTTCGAGCGCGCGCTGGCGGCGGTCGAGCGCGTCGGCGACGAGTTCGGGCTCGCGCTGGCGTCGGGCAACCTGGCGATGGCGCGGCTCGCGGACGGTGATGTCGCTGCAGCGCGGGCGCTCATCGGCCGCGTGCTCGAGCAAAGGCGCTCGGAAGGGATTACCTACGCGAGCGACGACGTGCTCGACATCCTCGCTCGGATCGAGCACGCCGACGGCGAGCACGAGCCGGCGATCGCGCTGCTCGCGGCCGCCGATAGCCTCCGGCAGCGGCTGCATACCCCGCTCTGGGCACCCGCGCTCGAGCGGCACGAGCGTCTGCTGGCCGAGCTCCGTGCCGCGGTCGGAGACGCAGCGTTCGAGGCCGCATACGCACGAGGCGCGACGCTCGACGTCGACGAGGTCAAGGAAATTGCCCCCGACCTGGCGAGTGGCACGGAGCACTCGCCGGCCCTTGCATATCTATCGCCAAACGCATAGGAGGTGGGATCATGAACATCACACAAGCCATGACGCTGGCTGACACGTGGGGCATGCACGGTGACGTCGGCACGGGCTGGATGATCTTGATGATGGTCGTGATGGTGCTGTTCTGGGGCGCGATCATCTTCGGGGCCGTCTGGCTCATCCGCGGCGCCTTCGACGGCCGTCCGGGGCGGCGAAGCGAATCGCCCACCGAGGTCCTCGACCGCCGCTTCGCGGAGGGGGCAATCTCGGTCGAGGACTACCAGGCACGCCGGCAGGTTCTCGTCAACGGGACCGCGGAGCCAACGGTGCCCTCAGGGACGAGCCGCTGACGGCCCCTCGAGCAGCAGAGGGGAGAAGGTGATGAAGAAGGCAATCCTCGGCTTCGCGGCCGTCGGGGCGGGGCAGTTCGGAGGTCGCGGCGAGGCGGTCGGAGGACTTGACCGCCTCAGGCGACGAATGAGGATCTGATGAATCGAGTGCGGCAGGGAACTGTCTGGATCTACCGGATTCTGATCACGCTGTTTGCTGCGGCCGTCGTTGTGGAGGTCTTCCTCGCGGGGCTAGGCATCTTTCGTGCCATGCCAGGTGAGGACGAGTCTGTCTCGCACGAGACGATCGAGGACAAGTTCGACGCGCATGCCGCACTCGGAGATTTCCTCGGTGGCGGCTCGCTTCTCCTCTTGATCGTGATCCTCATCGCCTGGACCGGGCCGCGCTCGATCGGCGCAACGTTCGCGCTCGCGGTCCTGACCGTGGTTCAGGGCATCCTCGGCGGCGCGGGGGAGGACGCGCCGATCGCTGGAGCCTTCCATGCGGTCAACGCTTTCCTGGTCCTGGGGCTGGCCTTGTTCCTCGCCCTTCGCGCATGGCGCGGGAACCTGCTGATCCCGCCCTCACAGCTCCGAGGGACTGCGCCGCCACCGCCGCCCGCACCGTAGTGGACCCGGAGGTCGAGCCGGGCCCGCGCTGGGCCTCGAGCCCGCTGCCGCGTGCGGGTTGCCACGGGATCGATGGCCCGTGCGCAGTGCGGCCGCCTCTCAGCCGACGCTGAGGGCGAGCCGGGTTGAGTGGCGCGCTGGATCAAGCGGCATGAAGTAGGCGGACCCAACCGCGACAAGCCCGCGCTGTGGGATGCGGAAGTCGCCGACCCTCGCCCGCTCTGGCAGCGGGGCCGGAGCGCCGAGGTCGCAACCCGCGAGCGTCGCTCTACTCGCGCTCCCGACCCAGAGGTGGTACGGCGTCATCGAGAACATCTGCTCGTTTGGCATCGAACCCGTGAGCCCCAGCGGGCCGGAACCGAGCAGCCGCCCCGCGACCGGGCCGAGGACGCGAAGCAGGCCGCCGGCTCGGCGCAACCGATCGGGGAGCCTGGCGGCGACGGTGTTCAAAACTCTCGCCATCGGCGGCTCGGTCAGCTCCTTTGAGGGCCCGTCTTCGACGATCTGTTCGCCTCGCTGATTCCTGGAACAAGCCGCGACGTCGCTCGCAGCTTCTGCTCGATGGCACTCGTCAAGCTTTTCGGACGCTACTCATGGGGCGAGGCCGGCCGCTTGATCGGGTTCAACGCCCAACGAAGCCAGCGGCGTGCAAACGCAATCGTCGGGCGTATCAGGCAGGCCGCATAGATGCGCCTTTGCCTCTCGAACCTGCGAGCCGGCCCGTCCGCGACCTCGCCGCCGGGGGAGGGTCAGGTAATCACATCTACACAACGGTGTAGTTGTGCTACGCTGCCGGCATGAGCCTGCCGCACCCAATTCCTGACCCGCTCGCTGAGCTGATCGCGCGCCGCTTTCGCGTGATTGGCGAGCCAATGCGTATTCGACTCCTCGACCGCCTCCGTGATCGCGAGGCGTCTGTCCACGAGCTGACCGAGGCGCTGGACGCCTCGCAACAGAACGTCTCGAAGCACCTTCAGGTCTTGCTCGAGGCCGGCATCGTCGGCCGACGCAAGGACGGCAACAGCGCCTACTACTCGATCTCCGACCGAAGCGTTTTCGCGCTCTGCGAGGAGGTCTGCGGCAGCGTCCAGCGGCAGCTCGCGGAGCTGAGCGCACTCGTCGAAGGCGCCGACGGATGAGGGGCTGGCCCCTTGAACGTGTGCTCTTCGCGCTCGCCGGAACGGTGACCCTGGCGGCCGTAGTACTCTCGGCGCTCGTCAGCCACTGGTTCCTGCTTCTCGCAGCCTTCGTCGGCATCAATCAGTGGCTCTTCGTCGTCGCTGGAGGCTGCCCGGCCTCGCTCCTGCTCGAGCGGCTGACCGGTCTCGAGCGAGGGTGCCGCAGGTGAGCGTCGCCGAGGCGATTCGCCTCCCTGCTCCCGAAGAGCTCCGCGCCGCGCGGGCGGTTGGGCCGCTCGGACGCCTCGGCCGCTGGACTGCCGGTCACGTCCGCTTAGTGGCCCTCGCCTGGGTCGTCCTCGCCCTTGGGCTCGGCGCCGTCGCGCCGCGCGTCGAGCACGCGCTTTCCGGCGCCGGCTGGGAGACATCAGATTCGGAGTCGGTCGCCGCCCGGAAGCTCGTGCAGGAGCACTTCGCTGGGCTCTCCAGTCAGGCGTTCATGGTCGTCGTGCACTCGCAGACGAAGACGACGGCCGATCCCGCGTTCAGTTCGACGGTCGCAGCCGTCGGCGCCACCCTGCGCGCGAGCAACGACGTCACCAGGGTCGTCCTCCCGCAACCTGGTCAAACGATCTCCGCGGAGGGGCGCACCGCAATCGTGACTGCCGGCGCGGCGGGAACGCCGACCGACGCCGTCGCCGCCGCGGACACCCTCAAGGGGAAGCTGCGAGGTCTCGGCAACGAGAGCGTCTCGGTCTCCCTGACCGGTGCCTCGGGCATGTGGTCGGACTTCAACGCGGCGAACAAGGAGGCGATGTTCAAGTCGGAGCTCATCTCCTGGCCGGTGACGATGGCGATTCTCGTCGTCGCCTTCGGCTCGCTCGTCGCGGCCGGGCTCCCGCTCATGCTGACGATCCTCGGTCTTGTCGCAAGCGCGGGCCTGCTTACGCTCCTCACGCACGGGTTCGACATTTCCATCTGGGCGATGAACTTCGCGCTCATGTTCGCGCTCGCGCTCGGGATCGACTACGCCCTCTTCGTCGTCCACCGCTTCCGCGGTGCCTACTTCGGCTCCCGCCTTCCGGTTGCCGATGCCGTCGCGGTCACGATGGAGACGGCCGGCAAGGCGGTCCTCTTCTCGGGTCTGACGGTGCTCATCTCGCTTTCCGCGGTGATGCTCGTTCCCAGCCCGGCGTTCCGCTCGATGGCGCTCGGGATCATGCTCAGCGTCGTTTTCGTCCTCCTCGCGACGCTCACGCTCCTTCCGGCCGTCCTCGCCAAGCTCGGCCCACGCGTCGACTTGCTCGCGCTCCGCTGGGTGCACTCGGGTGAGCACCGCTCGCCGGCCTTCGCACGATGGGGCGAACTGCTCTGGCGCCGCCCGCACATCTTCGGTCCTGTCGCGACACTCGTTCTCGTCTTGCTCGCCCTGCCCGTGCTCGGCCTGAAGACGGGCATGCCCTCGATCAAGGTCGTCCCCACTGGGGACAGCTCACGGATCGGCTACGAGCAGGTGCAGAGCGCCTTCGGCGCGGGTGCTCCCGGCGCGCTCCAGCTCGTCGGCCCGCGGGATCAGGCTGCCGCTGCGGCCGCGGTCGCCTCGCGTGATCCCGGGATCGCGCGCGTGCTCGCTCCCAAGCAAGGAGAGGGCGGACTCGCGCTCGTCCAGGCCGTCCCCTCGGTCGACCCGTCGAATGCGGCCGTCGGCAAGACGATCGATCGTCTCAGGGCCGCTCTCCCTCCCGACGTCCTCGTTGGCGGGGCGGTCGCCGAGAACCACGACCTCGAGTCCACGCTTCGAGCGAAGACGCCGCTCGTGATCGGCGTCGTTCTCGTGCTCGGCTTCCTCCTTCTGCTCCTCGCCTTGCAGGCACCGCTGATCGCCGCCCTCGGTGTCCTCACGAACCTGCTGGCGACGGGAGCGGCCTTCGGAATCGGCCGGCTCATCTTCCAAGAGGGTCACGGCGCCGGCTTCCTGGGTTTCGAGTCCCAGGGCTTCATGGACGCCTGGGCGCCGGTCTTCTTCTTCGCGATGGTGTTCGCGATCTCGATGGACTACACCGTCTTCCTGCTCTCCTCGGCCAAGGAGCACTACGACCGCACCGGCGATCCAAAGGAGGCCGTCGTCGGCGGCCTCGCCCACTCGGGCCGGGTCATCTTCGCCGCAGCAGCCGTCATGGTCGCCGTCTTCTTCACCTTCGCCCTCTCCGGTCCCCTGCCCCCGAAGGAGATGGGCGTCATTCTCGGGATCGCCGTCCTCCTCGATGCGATGCTGATTCGGCTCGTTCTCATGCCAACCCTCTTGCGCGTCTTCGGGCACCGCGCCTGGGCGCTGCCGGGCTGGCTCGACCGTGTCCTTCCCGACATTCGCTTTGGGCACCGCTAGAGGGACTGTCAGCCGCACACACCGTCAGTAGTTCTGGGCAACCGGCCTTCCAGAAACTTCTTACCGAAGTTAAGGTTCGACCCGGATTCCCGGCGACGGGCCGAAGACCACTCTTCCTCCAACAAGAAGGAGGTGGCGTGATGTTGAAGGGGCTAACAATTCTCGCGGCCTCGCTGATCATCTCGACCGGCTTCATCGTCGGTGCGATGATCCTGAGCGACGACTACGCCCACGAGAAGACGGTGACCGTGATGGCGCCGGCCGCGAACATGAACTCGGGGACGATGATGGGCAACGCAGCCGCGACACCCGCGGCTTCCAAGCTCAACATCGTCCATGTCCAGCGTGGCTGCCACGTGTGGAGCAACGGCACGCGCTCGGGGCCGGCGATGCGGATGATGCTGGCCGCAGGCGGAACGCTCAGGATCACTGACGAGGACATCGACCCGCACAGGCTGATCCAGGTCGCCGGCCCAAAGGTGATGCTCGGCAAGGCGATGATGACCGGCGACGTGGCGCAGATTTCCTTCCCAACGAAGGGGGTGTACAAGTTCACGACGCGCACGCTCGAGATGCCCGGCATGGCTGAGGTCAAGACGACAGGCCCGGACAACCACCTGATGCTCACGATCAACGTGGCCTAAAGCACGCGACGACTCCCCAACGTCGCGCCACCAGCGAGGCGGCCGAGCAATCGGCCGCCTGCCTCTTGCAGACGTCAACTCGTGCGCCGGAGTGGCGAGCTCCGGCTGAATCAGTAGGTACCCCCAGCGGGTATGGGGCGGAGTGCGGATGCGGCCCGAGTGCCCGAGGACGGATGCTGGTGACGCGCCGAGGCGCGGTCGTGTACGTGGTTCGCCTTGTGCAACGCCCGCTGCACAGCCGCAGCTGACTCTGCGGGCGGCTGCGCGAGCTCGTCACCTGGACCGCCTGGGCGCGCGCCGCGCATGCGGCCTCTAAGCATGCCTGCTCCCGATTGAGTGTCATGCCCGCTCTCGCCGCGCTTCGAGTGCGAAGAATTCCTTCCCGAAGTTCAGTAGTTCTCCGCTCAAGTGTGCGGCGAGGACCTGATACCCCTGCCGGGTATTGAGAGCAGACTACGAGCAGATGGTTGTGTCGAAGGAGCTGTTGTGAAAGACCTCTTGTCCATCGTCCTCATCCTCGCCTGTCCGCTTGCGATGGCGTGGATGATGCGCCGCGGACATGGCCATGGCGGCAACGCACGGTCTCACGGCGGATATGGCCGTGCTGAGCACTTCGGGCAGGCGATCCTGCCGACCGACGAGCTTCGCCCTCAGCGCGACGAGCTCGATGAGCTGATCGCCTCACGTGAGCGTGCCGAAGACTCTCCCGCGCCGGGAGAGCAATGACTCCAGGCGCCGTGCCGGTCGCCCGCCGCCAGCTTCTGAGCGAGCCGGCGAAGGTCGCGGTTGCCGTCCTCGCCGTGGGTGCCGCCGTTGCGCTCGTTCTACTGCTGACCGGCCTGCGCCGGGGGATGGGTGAGCAGGTGACGACCTATCTCCGCCACGAGCCCCCGATTCTGGTCGGCCAGGAAGGAACGCGTAACTTCCTCTCGCAGACCTCAGTCCTTCCCGACTCCGACGTCGCCCGGGTCGCGCAGGTGCCAGGCGTGGCCGCGGTCGCCCCGATCAGTCAGGGCTACGCGATGCTCAACCTGCACGGCAAGCACATCCTCACCGTGCTCATCGGCTATGAGCCGAGTGGAGTCGGCGGTCCGTGGTCGATCGCTAAGGGACGCGCTCCCGGGAACGGCGAACTCGTCCTCGACCGCACGCTTGCCAGCGAGCACGGGCTCGAGATCGGCTCGGTCCTCGACGTGCGTGGTACGAGCCTTCGCATCGTCGGCCTTTCGAGCGGAACGAGCGGCTTCATGACCCCGCTTGCCTTTACCACGCGCACGAGCGCGAACGAGCTCAACGAGCAGCCGCAGACGGCAACCTTCCTGCTCGTGCGCCCCGAGGCAGGCGTGGCGCCAGCCGCCCTGGCGGCGCGCATCGACAACGCCGTTGCGGGTGTGAGCGCGCTCGAGCGTGACGAGCTCGCCGCGCGCGACCGCGACGTCTTCGTGGGCGCTTTCGCGGGGCCGCTGACGGCCATGATCACGATCGCAGGCGCGGTCGCGATCCTCGTCATCGCAATCACGATCTACTCGGCCACGCGCGATCGCTCGCGCGAGTACGCGACCCTGAAGGCGATCGGCCTCACCCGCGGCGGCCTCTTGCGCCTGGTCGCGATGCAATCCGGCGCACTCGCTGCTCTCGGCACCGCCGTCGGTGTCCTCTTCGCGATCGCTGCCGTCCGCGGTGTCGCCGCCATCGCACCCAAGTACCTGATCGCGCTCGCGCCGCGCGATGCGCTCGCGATGGCGCTGGCCGCGCTCGTCTTCGCACTTCTCGCCGGCCTGGTGCCGGCGCGCTACCTCGCAAGCCTCGACCCGGCAACCGCCTTCCAACGATGACGACCGTCGGCCTCAGCCGCCAGGTTCCGCTCACTCGCCGCCAGCTGACGGCCAAGCGCGGGCGTACGCTCGCCGGGCTCGTCGGAATCGCGGCCGCGCTCCTGCTAGTGCTCGCCCTCAACGCGATCTTCGCCGGCATCGAGGGCCGCCTGACCGGCTACATCGACCGCTCCGGTGCCGACGTGATCGTGGCCCAGGAGGGCGTGCAGACGATGCACATGACCCAGTCGGCGCTCACCCAGCTCAACGTTGATGCGATCGCGAGCGTCGAGGGCGTGGGCGCAGCGACGCCGATCCTCTACAAGAGCGTCTTCATCGAGCGCGGTGACAAGAGCGGCGTTGTCGCGCTCATCGGCGGCGGCCCCATTCCCGGCACCGCGCACACGCCTGCAGGACGCGGGATCGTGATCGACGAGGCGCTCGCGCAGCAACTTGGCGTCGGCATCGGGGACACCGTGCGCGTGCTCGGCACCGACCTGCGCGTCGCCGGCGAGGTCACGGGCACGGCCGCGATCTCGGGCTCGTTCGCATTCGTTGCGCGCCCGACGCTCGCGCGCCTGCTGCAGGCGCAGGGCCTCGCGAGCTACGTGCTCGTTCGTGCCCGCCCTGGCACGAGCGCCGATGAGCTGGCGCAACGGATCAACGCCCGCGTCCCCGGCGTGACCGCCACGACTCGCGACGAGTTCGCCACCTCCGAGCAGCGAGTCGTCGGTGACATGTCGACCGACATCGTGCGCGCGATGGCCTTCGTCGGTTTTGTGATCGGAGTCGCCGTCGCCGGCCTCGTCGCCTACTCGGCGACGCTGACCCAGCTGCGCGATGTCGCCGTCCTGCGCGCGCTCGGGCTCACCACGCGACGGGCGCTCGCGCTCGTGGGCGCGCAGGTGGGCTTCCTGATCGTGGGCGGTTTCGCCCTCGCCCTGGCGGTCGTCGCCGGGCTGGCCGCGATTGCGCCGCTGCTCTCGCCGACGCTCGTGCTCTCGATCCGCTCGGCAGACGTCGTTCAGGCGGCAGTGGTAGCAGGCGCGGTCGCCCTCACAGCAGCGCTTGTCCCCATCGTCCGGGTCGCACACGTCGAGCCGGCAAGCGCCTTTCGGAGGTCGTCATGAATATGCCACTCGTCCAGATCAAGCAGCTGTGGAAGGTGTTCGGCGAGGGCGAGGCGCGCGTCGAGGCCGTGCGCGGGGTCGATCTCGAGCTCGCACGTGGCGAGGTCGTCCTCGTCATGGGTCCGTCCGGCTCGGGCAAGACGACGCTCCTTTCGATGCTCGGTGGGCTCCTGCGCCCGAGCTCGAGCGAGCTCTGGGTCGACAGCGTCGACATCACCGGCCTGTCGGAACGCGAACTGGCGGGCTTTCGCGCTCGCCGCTTCGGTTTCATCTTCCAGGACTTCAACCTGCTGCAAGCCCTCTCTGCGACCGAGAACGTCGAGGTCGCACTCAATCTCGCGGGTGCACGCGGCGCCAGCGCCGACGAGCGCGCGACCGAGCTTTTGTCGGCGCTCGGGCTCGAGCGCAGGCTCGGCTTCCGGCCCGAGCAGCTCTCAGGCGGCGAGCGTCAGCGGGTCGCGGTCGCGCGGGCGATCGCCAACCGCCCGGCGCTCATCCTCGCCGATGAGCCGACCGCCAACCTCGACTCGCGCCGGGGAGCGGAGACGATGCGCCTCCTCCGCCGGCTGGCGAAGGAGGAGGGGGCGACCGTCCTGATCGTCAGCCACGACGAGCGTCTGCGCGAGATCGCCGACCGCGTGCTCTGGCTCGAGGACGGCCAGTTCAAGGAGCTTGCAGCAATGGCGACCGATCCCGTCTGCGGCATGCGCGTCGATCCGGCTCAGGCACTGTCGCTCGAGTGGGAAGGCGCGATGCTCTACTTCTGCGCCGCCGGCTGCCGCGATCAGTTCGAGCGTGAGCATGTTGAGCACCCTGATACCCTGGAGGGGTATCCTGAGCAAAGAGCCAAGCGATGAGTGAAGTGACTTACCGCGTGCCGGACATGAGCTGTGGCCACTGCAAGCAGGCGGTCAGCCAGGAGCTGCTTGCCGTCGACGGTGTCGAGTCGGTCGAGGTCGATCTCGACACGAAGCTCGTCGTCGTGCAGGGCAATGGACTCGACGATGCGCAGCTGCGCACTGCGATCGAAGAAGCGGGCTACGAGGCGGCATAAGGAGAGCACGTGGCGACACCGGCAACGAAGAGAAGTGACGAAGTGCGACTTGAGCTCGAAGGGATGACCTGCGCCTCCTGCGCTGCGCGCATTGAGCGCAAGCTGAACAAGCTCGAGGGCGTCGAGGCGAGCGTCAACTTCGCGACCGAGCAGGCTACCGTCCACTGCGACGAGGAGCTGCCGGTCGAGCGCCTGATCGAGGCCGTGGCATCCGCCGGCTACGGCGCGCATGTCGCCAGGCCGGCACATGAAGCGCATTCGGCGCACGCCGACCATGCGGCCGGTGGGCACCATCATGAAGACGCGTCGCTCGCCGTGCTCACGCGCCGCCTGCGCGCCGCCGTCATCCTCACGCTCCCGGTTGCGCTCCTGGCGATGGTTCCCTCGCTCCAGTTCGCCGGCTGGGAGTGGCTGGCCTTCGCCCTCTCGACGCCGGTCGTGTTCTACGCGGGGATCGGCTTCCACCGCGCCGCGCTCAAGAGCGCGCGTCACCGAGCGGCGACGATGGACACGCTCATCTCGATCGGTACGCTCGCCGCCTGGGCCTGGTCGACCATCGTCCTGTTCGACGGGCTCGCGGAGGACACCTACTTCGAGGTCGCTGCGGTGATCACGATGCTGATCCTGCTCGGGCGCTTCCTCGAGGCGCGCGCGAAGGGCCGCTCCTCGGAGGCGATCCGCAAGCTGCTCGAGCTCGGTGCCAAAGAAGCGCGCGCCCTGCGTGACGGCGTGGAGACGCTCGTCCCGGTTGCTGACCTCATCGTTGGCGATGTCTTTGTCGTCAGGCCGGGCGAGAAGATCGCCACCGACGGGCTCGTCATCGAGGGCGAATCCGCGCTCGACCAGTCGATGCTCACCGGCGAGTCGGTTCCGGTCGAGGTCGCGGTCGGGAGCGAGGTCGCGGGTGCGACCCTGAACATCTATGGCCGTCTAGTCGTGCGCGCGACGAAGGTAGGCGCCGACACCGCGCTTGCGCAGATCGCGCGCCTAGTCGAGGCCGCGCAGTCGGGCAAGGCGCCGGTGCAGCGGCTGGCCGACCGCGTCTCGGCGATCTTCGTGCCGGTCGTGATCGTGCTCTCGCTCGCGACGCTCGGCGGCTGGCTTCTGACCGGCCATTCAGCCTCCGCTGCTTTCACGGCTGCGGTCGCGGTTTTGATCATCGCCTGCCCCTGCGCGCTCGGCCTGGCGACCCCGACTGCGCTCATGGTCGGCACCGGCCGCGGCGCCCAACTCGGCATCCTCATCAAGGGGCCGGAGATTCTCGAGCAGACGCGGCGGGTCGGCACGATCGTGCTCGACAAGACCGGCACCATTACCGAGGGCAAGATGGAGCTCGCCGAGGTCGCGCCCCTGAACGGTGCGCTCCGGGTTGAGATTCTGCGCTTGGCGGGCGCCGTCGAAGCGGCCTCCGAGCACCCGATCGCGCAGGCGATCGCCGCCGCCGCGCGCGCGGGGCTGGGTGAGCTGCCGCCCGTGAGCGGGTTTCGCAACATCGCCGGCGCTGGCGTCGTTGGCACGGTCGACGGTCACCAGGTCGAGGTCGGCCGCCAGGAAGGTGCGATCACCGTCTCGTGGGACGGCGAGGCGCGCGCGACGCTCGCCGTCCGCGACACCGTCAAGCCCACGAGCGCACATGCGATCGCCGAGCTGAAGGAGCTCGGGTTGACCCCGGTGCTCCTGACCGGGGATGCGCACGCGACCGCTGAACGCGTGGGACGCGAAGTAGGCATTGAGCGCGTACTCGCAGAGGTCTACCCCCAGGACAAAGTCGCTGAGATCAAGCGCCTGCAGGCAGCGGGTGAGGTCGTGGCCATGGTCGGCGACGGCGTCAACGACGCGCCCGCACTCGCGCAGGCCGACCTCGGCCTGGCGATCGGGACCGGCACCGACGTCGCGATCGAAGCGTCCGATCTGACCCTCGTTTCCGGCGATCTGCGCGCTGCTGCCGATGCGATCCGCCTCGCGCGCAAGACGCTGCGTACGATCAAGGGCAACCTCTTCTGGGCCTTTGCCTACAACGTCGCCGCCGTCCCGCTGGCGGTCGCGGGACTCTTGAACCCGATCATCGCCGCGGCGGCGATGGCCGCATCCAGTCTCTTCGTCGTCACCAACAGCCTGCGCCTACGACGCTTCTCGAGCGCACGTGAGAAGGGAACAACACCATGAGCGAGCTCACCACCGAGCAGACCTACGGCTACACGAAGGACAAGGAGGCGCTCGTCAAGCGCCTGCACCGAATCGAGGGCCAGGTGCGCGGTATCGAGCGCATGGTCGAAGAGGATCGCTACTGCATCGACATCCTCACGCAGATCGCGGCCGTCAACACCGCGCTCGAGGCGCTCGCGTTCAAGATTCTCGACGAGCACGTCCGCCACTGCGTCGCCGGCGCCTTGACCTCGGGCGACGAGCAGGACGCACGGGAAAAGACGGAAGAGCTGCTCGAAGCCGTGCAACGGTTCGTGCGCACGAAGTAATGAGCCACACCACAGTGGAACACGCCGCGCCGGCGCGCGCGACCCTACACGTCGGCAACCTCCACTACGCCTCCGAAAAGGCGGTCGTCGAGCGTGTGCTCGCGAATCGCCCCGGGGTGATCTCCGTCGATGCCAATCCGGTCGCCCAGACGGCGACGGTCACCTTCGAGCCCGGCGAGACCTCGATCGACGAGCTCGCTCACTGGATCGAGGAGTGCGGTTACCACTGCGCCGGCCGCTCCGTTCCCGGTCACGTCTGCGACCCACTTGCTGAGGAAGGTCGCGACGCGCCGACACACGACCACACCGCCACCGAGCGCGCCGATCAGGCGGACGGCCGCGGGCACGGCGGCCATGCCGGCATGTCGATGGCGGCGATGGTGCGTGACATGCGCAACCGCTTCCTCGTCGCCGCGCTGTTCGCCGTCCCGATCGCCCTTTGGTCGCCGGTGGGCGACTTCCTCTTCGGGGCCACGCCGCCGACGCCGTTCGGGATCGGCGCCGACCTCTGGCAGTTCTTCCTCAGCCTGCCGGTGATCTTCTACTCGTCCTGGGTCTTCTTCCGCGGCGCCTACCTTGCCCTGAAGGCGCGCACGCTCGACATGATGGTGCTGGTCGCGGTCGCGATCGGCACGGGCTGGATCTACTCCGTCGCGGCCACCTTCTGGATCGAGGGCGACGTCTTCTACGAGGCGGCCGCGTTCCTCGCCTCCTTCGTCCTGCTCGGACACTGGTTCGAGATGCGCGCCCGCGGCGGCGCCAATGACGCCATTCGGGCGCTGCTCGACCTCGCCCCGCCGAAGGCGGTCGTGATCCGCGACGGCCGCGAGTTCGAGGTGCCGACCTCCGAGGTGCAGGTCGGCGATCTGCTCCTGATCCGCCCGGGCGCGAAGGTGCCGGTCGACGCCGAGGTGCTCGAAGGCGAAAGCTCGGTGGACGAGTCGATGGTCACGGGTGAGTCGATGCCGGTTTCCAAGGCGCCGGGCGAGAAGCTCGTCGCGGCCACGATCAACAAGCAGGGCACGCTGCGGGCGTGGGCGACCGCAGTCGGCTCTGATACCGCGCTCGCCCAGATCGTCAAGCTCGTCCAGGAGGCACAGAACTCGAAGGCTCCGGCGCAGCGCCTGGCCGACAGGGCCGCCTTCTGGCTCGTGCTCGTCGCGCTCGTTGGCGGACTCGGCACTTTCTTCGTCTGGTTCGGTCTGCTCGATCGGGCGGTCGTTGACGCGCTTCTCTTCGCGATCACCGTCGTCGTCATCACCTGTCCCGATGCACTCGGTCTCGCCACCCCGACGGCGATCATGGTCGGCACGGGCCTGGGCGCCCGGCGCGGGATTCTCTTCAAGAGCGCGATCGCGATCGAGCAATCGGCCCGGCTGGACACGGTCGTGCTCGACAAGACGGGCACGCTCACGCGTGGGGAGCCGGAGGTCGTCGCGCTCGTGACCGACGGAATGAGCGAGGAGGACCTGCTCCGCCTCGTCGCGGCCGCGGAGCGCGAGAGCGAGCACCCGCTCGCCGAGGCGATCGTGCGGACGGCCGAGGCGCGCGGGCTCGATCCGCCGCGGGCGGAGCGCTTCGAGGCGGTGCCTGGGCACGGCGCCCTCGCGACCGTGGAGGGGCGCCGCCTCGCGGTCGGCAACGCCCGCCTGCTCGAGCGGGAGGAGATTTCGCTCGACGGGCTTGCCGAGCGTGCAGCCGAGCTCGCCGGCGAGGGGCGCACCGTCGTCCACGTCGCCCTGGACGGGCGCGCCACCGCTCTGATCGCAATCGCCGACGCTCCGCGCGAGACGGCGGTCGAGGCCGTGGCGGCGCTCAGGGAGCTCGGCATCCGCCCGGTCATGCTCACCGGCGACAACCGGGCGGCCGCGGAGCGGATCGGTACCGAGGTCGGAATCGAGGAGGTGATTGCCGAGGTGCTCCCCGCCGACAAGGCATCGAAGGTGGCGGAGCTCCAGCAGAAGGGCCGCACGGTCGCGATGGTCGGTGACGGCGTCAACGACGCACCCGCGCTCGCGCAGGCGGACGTGGGGATCGCGATCGGCGCGGGCACCGACGTCGCTATCGAAACCGCCGACATCGTCCTCATGCGTTCCGACCCGCTCGACGTCGCCACCGCGGTCACGATCGGGCGCGGCACCGTTCGCAAGATGCGCCAGAACCTCGGCTGGGCGATTGGTTACAACTCGCTCGCTCTTCCGATCGCCGCGGGCGTATTCGAGCCCTGGGGCTTCACTCTGCGGCCCGAGCTGGCTGCCATTTCGATGTCGGGCTCGAGCGTGCTCGTGGCCGTCAACGCTCTCCTGCTCAAGCGCCTCCGGCTGTGACGAGCTAACTTGCGGGCGCTTGGGTGCGGACTAGTGTGAGGCGAGATGGCAAGCGCCGCGCAGCCCGAAGCTCCGGGGAGCTCAAGAACGAGAATTGGGCTTCCGACCGCACCGCGGAGGCCCTCTGGGAGCTTTCCAGTCGTGAGAGGCGCCGTCATTTACCTGGCCGCGGCCACTCTCGGCCTAGTCACAGCGTGTGGCGGGAGCACGCCGCAGGGCCCAGGTGCATCCGCTGCAAGGACCGCGGCATCCTCTTCTCGAGCCAGCGCGACGGGGACTTCGACATCTACGTCATGAACGCCGACGGCGGCGACGTCCGCCAGCTGACGAGAAACGCGTCGGAAGGCGAGAACGAGGCCGACGAGGGCTCGCCCTCGTGGTCACCCGACGGAGAGTGGATCGCGTTCACGAGCACTCACGATCACAGGGGCGACGGCTTCGACAGCGAGGAGCTGTACGTGATGGAAGCGGACGGCGACGGTCAGACGCGGCTGACCGAGAACGAGAGCGGCGAGGGCGGGCCGACCTGGTCACCCGACGGCGAATGGGTGCTCTACTCCCGGAGAGCGGTCGAGCGGCCGGCAACTGAAGAGGAGGCGCTGAAGTTCAAGCTCGACCTCATGCGGTCCGATGGGTCGGAGACGAAGACGCTCTTCGAGCCGGACGCGCTCCTGGTCACCGGCGCCGCCTGGTCGCCGGACGGGAAGGAGCTCGCGTTCACAGGCTGCGAGATCGTCGAGCGACAGCTCGACTGCGAGGTGTGGATGGCGAACGCCGATGGAAGCGACGCCAAGAAGCTCACCGATGGACCGGGGCGAAGCGCCGGCCCCGCCTGGTCCCCCGATGGCATGAGGATCGCCTACACCAGCGACCGGGACATGAACGGCGACTGCTTCTTCCACGACTGCACGGGCTGGAACGGCGAGATCTACGTCATGAACGCCGACGGCTCGGATCCGAAGCGACTCACCAACGACCCCGGAGACGACGGCTCGCCGACATGGTCACCGGACGGAACGCGAATCGCCTTCGCCGCGCTTCGGAACGTCGAGGGCGGTGTGGACGATCCGAGCGAGAACTACGAGATCTACGCCATGGACGCCGATGGGAGCGACCTCGTCCAGCTTACGAAGAACACAAGCTGGGACTGGCAGCCGGACTGGTACTGAGGCACGGCTTCTCCTCCCACCGCGGCGGCGGGCTCGCCGTGCTCAAGATGAGGAGAGACGCCTGACCGCGCGCTTGCCCTACTCGTGTTGTCAGGGTCAACGCCAAGTCCGTGGCTGGGGAGAGCCGTCGACACGCCGCTTCGGGCCCACAGCAATCACGCCCGCACTGCTCGGAATTCCGATTGTCCCAGCGGACGCGCCTGGTAGGCGGTTAATCAGCAGTATCCAGCTACGCACGCCATGGGTATGTAGGGACCCTTCGGGCGCGCTCGCTGCGCTCGGAAGCCGTTTGTTCAAGCCGTTCTCGGCGTCTGAGAAACGCCTCGGATACTCACTTCTCGTCCGTGTTACCCGACTGCTGCTCTGAACTAGTGTCGCTGTGTGACGGGGATTCGACCCAGTTCGTGTGAGTGCGGTGGTGTCGAGGTTATGTCACGCGCACGGCAGGCTCCCGGTGAGGAGCCGCGGCTTCTCGACTGCTGCTGGCAGGAGTCGCGCCAGCGTCTCTCGACCTCAGGTCGCGGTCTCGCTCACACGCTCTCCGCGACGAGCGAGTCGACGCGGACGGCGTATACCTTGACCGGCTGGGTCATTCCCTTCACCAGCAGCTCTCCCTGTGCCTCGACGTCGATCACGTCGTCGAGGCCGCGCCGCGTGTGCTCGTCGATCAGGATGGGCCGGTTCACGACCTTCGTATGCGACTCGAGACGAGCAGCGACATTGACGGTGTCGCCCACGCACGTATAGGTCGCTCGGTGGTGCGTGCCCGTGTAGCCCGCTACAACCTGCCCCGACGCGATGCCGATACCGATCTGGATCTGCATCTTGTCCCGCGCTGCCTGTTCCTCGTTGAATAGGCGGATCAACTCCACCATCTGGCGCGCGGCGAGCACGGCTCGCTGGCGATGGCCTTCGCGCGGCAGCGGCGCGCCGAAGATCGCCATCAGCCCATCGCCGACCATCTGGTTCACGATCCCGCCTTCCCCGCCGATCGCGTCCATCATCAGCGTGTAGTAATCGTTCAGCAACTCGATCGTCTCGGCAGGCTCCCGCGCTTCGGCAATCGTCGTGAACGAGCGGATATCGCAGAACATCGCAGACGCCTCGAGATGCTTGCCGCCGAGCGAGAAGCCGGACGTCAGCAGATCCTCCGCGACTTCCTTCGTCGCGAACTTGCTGATCAGCTCGCGCTGCTGATCGCGAAGGCGCTTCTTCTCGAGGCTCGCAGTGATGCGCGCGTTCAGCAACACCTGGTTGATCGGTTTGATCAGGTAGTCCTCTGCCCCCATCTCGATGCACTTGACCACGCTGTCGAGCTCGTCGAGCGACGACGTCATGATCACTGGCACGTCGCGCAGATGCGGGTCGAGCTTCAGCTCCGCGAGAACCTCGTAGCCGTCGAGCTCGGGCATCAAGACGTCGAGCAGCATCAGGTCGAAGTGCTGGCGACGCAGCAGGTCGAGCGCCTCCCGGCCGTGTTCTGCGAAGAGGACGGTGTGCCCCTGCTGCTCCAAACCGCGGCTGAGCAGAAGGCTGTTCACCCGGTTGTCGTCGACGACCAGGATCGTCCCAGGACGAGCGGCGGGAGCGCTCACGACGCGGCTGTCGACCGGAGCGCAGCGAGAGTCGTCTCTAGGGCAGGGTACTCTCGCTCGATTCGATCGACGAGCTCGGCGCCGCCGTCCAGCTCGTCGCTCCTCGCTCGTAGCTCGAGCTCTCGGCAGAGCTCGGAGAAGCGTCCGGCGCCGAACGTCTGGCCGTTCGACTTCAGGGTATGCGCCGCCCGACGCAGCCCCTCCGTGTCGCCCTGCTCGTACGTCGTCCGCAGTGTTGCGACGAGGGCGGGCGCGCCGCCCAGGAAAGTGTCGATCACCTCCGCCAAGAACCCCTCCCCGCCGAGCTCTCTCAGGCTCTCGACCGCGCTCGCGTCGAGGGTGGCGCCGGCGCCCTCCGCGCGCGGTGTGCCGGTGTCTTCGAGCGGACGCGCGTGGCTCAGCGCCTCCCCCAGCTCGTGCGGACGGATCGGCTTGGCGACGTAGTCGTCCATGCCGGCGGCGAAGCACGCCGCGCGATCCTCGGGCATCGCGTTCGCAGTCATCGCGATGATGCGCGGGCGGGCCTCTGCCGGCCAGCGCTCGCAGATCCGGCGCGAGGCTTCGAGACCGTCCAGCTCGGGCATCTGCACGTCCATGAGCACGACGTCGTAGAGCTGCCGCTCGAGCGCCTCCACCGCCTCGAGGCCGTTCGACGCCACGTCGGCGCGGTAGCCGAGCTGGTCGAGGAGCCGGAGTGCGACCATCTGGTTCGCGGCGTTGTCCTCGGCCAAGAGGATCCGCAACGACGACGTCGCCGGCTTGCCTACTTCCGGCACGGGCCCGCCGGCCTCCGGCTGCTGTACGTGCTCCGCCAGCGCTTTCACGAGGGCGTTGTAGAGCTGCGAGGCCTTGACCGGCTTCGCCAGCTGCACCGCGAACTCTCCGGACGACTGAGCCTGGGGCAGCCGGCCGAGCGAGGTCAGCAGGACGAGCGGAAGCTCGCGCTCGTCTCGATGCCGCCGGATCTCGCCTGCGAGGGCGAGCCCGTCCATCCCCGGCATCACCAAGTCGAGGACGGCGACGTCGAACCTCTCGCCGTCCTCGATCCGAGCGAGCGCCTCGGAGGGGGACGCGCTTGCCACTGCCTTCATGCCCCACGATCGCGCGTGGCGAGCCACGATCTCGCGGTTCGTGGCGTTGTCGTCCACCACGAGGATCCGCTTGCCGGCGAGCTGCGGCAGGGCGCTCTGCACGGCCACGCGAGTCGGAACCTCCGCGGCTTCCACGGGGAGGCCGATGTGGAAGGTCGATCCCTTGCCCTCCTCGCTCTCCACCCGCATCGTTCCGCCCATCAGCTCGACGAGACGCTTCGAGATGGCGAGCCCGAGCCCGGTGCCGCCGTAGCGGCGGGTGGTGGAGGCGTCGACCTGGCTGAAGGACGCGAACAGCCTGTCCATCCGGTCATCGGGGATGCCGACCCCGGTGTCCCGAACTGCGAACTCGAGACGGTACGAGCTCGCCCCGCTGGGCTCAGCATCGACGTGGACGACCACCTCGCCCTCCTCGGTGAACTTGACCGCGTTCGACACCAGGTTGAGCAGGACCTGCCGCAGGCGGGCCGCGTCCCCCACTATTCCCGCAGGCACGTCCTCGTCGATGAGGCAGCCCAGCTCGATCCCCTTCTCCCACGCACGCGGCGCGACGATGTCGAGCGCGCCCTCGACGCATTCCCGGAGATCGACCGGCTCCCCCTCGAGCTCGAGCTTGCCCGCCTCGATCTTCGAGTAGTCGAGGATGTCGTCGATCACGTGGAGCAGGGCGTCTCCGCTCGAGCGGACGACCCCGGCGAACTCGCGCTGCTCGGGCGTCAGCTCCGTATTGAGGAGGAGGCCGGTCATGCCGATCACGGCGTTCATCGGCGTCCTGATCTCGTGGCTCATGGTGGCGAGGAAGGCGCTCTTTGCCTGTGTCGCCGCCTCCGCCTCCGCGCGCGCCCGCTGGAGCTCGGTGACGTAACGCGCCTTGTCGATCGCTGTCGCGGCGACCGCCGCAAACGCTTTTGCCGTCTTCGCGTGCTCGGCCGTGTAGAAGTCGGCTTCGAACGAGTCCAGCGTCAGCATGCCGATCAGCCGATCGCCGACGAGCAACGGGACGGCCAGCCATCCCTTAACGCGTCCCCCGCCGTGGGGCTCCTCCTTGAAGTGCTCGAACCGCGCCGAAACGTCGGGGATGATGACCGGCTCGAGGCGCTCGACCATCTCGCGGGCAGGATCGTCGGGCCCCCGCCAGTCGAAGCGTTGTCCGAGCAACTCGTCCAGGTTCGGAAAGCCATGGCCGCCTACGATCACCATCTCGTTGCCCTCGAGCTGCTGGACGCTGGCAGTTCGATAGGGCACAACCTTGCGGAGCTCTGTGAGAATCAGCTCGAAGACCTCGGGCAGATCGAGCGTGCTGCCGAGCGACTCGGCCGCCGCCTGTAGCGTCTCCGCCTGCTCGCGGGCGACGCGCTCGGTTTCGAGCAAGCGAGCATTCTCGATCGCCATCGCGGCCTGCGCGGCGAACGCCGTCGCGAGCTCCGCCAGTCCTTCGTCGTAGAAGTCGGGTTCGAACTTGTCGACGCTGATGACGCCGATCACGCGGTCGCCGACGATCATCGGCACACAGAGCCACCCGCGAATGCGTCCACGGCCGTGCTCCTCGCTCGCGAAATGCGGGTGGTGCGAGACGTCGGCGTAGACCTGTCCCCGCTTCGATCGCAGGACCTGGATCCCGGGGTTGCTCTCGTCGTCCAGGTCGAAGCCCACGCCGATCATCCCGCCCAGATCATCGAACCCGCGCCCGCCGACGATCACCAGGCGATCCCCCTGGATCACCTGAACGGAACAGCTGTCGTAGGGCACGACCCGTTGCAGCTCGCGGAGGATTGCCTCGATCGTGCCCTCGCGGCTCAGCGTCTTGCCGAGCACCTGCGTGACGGTCAAGAGCGTCTCGGCGCGTTCTCGTGCGCGCTGGAGCTCGCTGATGTCGTGGTAGATCGCGTAGAAGCCGACGTGTTCACCGTCGACCCTCAGCGGCACGAGCATCATCTGCACGTCGACCAGCTGCCCGTCCTTTCTTACGCGACGGGTGATCCGGTCGGCACGACCTCTCTCGAGCGCCTCGTGGGTGACGTCCCGGGCTTCTCCGTGGAGGTGCTCGTCGAGGACGAGGTCGTCGATCGGACGCCCGATCGCTTCGTGCGGCGAGTAGCCGAAGAGCTGCGCCGCCGCGGGGTTCCAGCCCGTCACACGCTCGTCGGCGTCCATCACGACGATGGCGACCGGGCTGATCTCGACGAGCGACTCCAGCTCGTTTACCCGGCGGCGCGCTTCCGCGAGCTCGGACGCGAGGTCGACTTCAGGCGTCATCTTCCCAGCAGTCCGGGGCCCCACGACGCCACGCGGGCGCCGTGGACAGCCCCTCCATCGAGCGCCCGGGCACGGCAGCAGTATCCTGCGAGAGGACGGGCTCGTCCAGGCAGGAACGTTGGACAACGGGCGTAACGCGGTCTCCCGGTGTTGACCCGGTGCTGACTATGAGCGGTTCGAAAACAGGAATTACCTGCTTAGAGCCAACTTGTCACCACCCCATGGGCATGTAGAGACGCCCCTCGCAGCGGATTTTGGCTCAACCATGCGGTTCGCCAGGATCGTAGAGGCCGTCTGGATGCGTCCTGGTGTTGTCTTCGTAATGACACAAGAGAACCGTGCGGGCGGAAGTGGTGAGTTTGGACGCCTTGACCTCGCCGTGGGAAGAGCGGAAGCTAGGCCCGGCCCGGAAGGGAGGATCCCATGGCGCGCATCAAGACTGTCTCGCCGGAGGAGGCATGGGGGATCCGAAAGCTCGCTGTGTGGCAGGCGAAGCGCCAGTACGGCTACGTGCCCGGCATCCTCAAGATCGGCCTCGTCGACCTTTCCGTCGGTCGGCACGTGGGTGCCATCTACAACCGCTTGCAGCTCCGTAAATCCTCGCCGTTGACCCGCCTTCAGCGCGAGATGCTCGCCGTGGTCGTCAACGGCCACGTGAACGGAGCGCCCTGACTCGGCTCCACACGGCGGCCGTGCGCCGCCTGACCGGGGACGAGCAGCTGAGCCGCGAGTTCGCCACCACGTGGCGGACGTATGTCCTCGACGAGAAGACTCGAGCCCTACTCGAGTACGCCGAAGCGCTGACCAAGGCGCCTGCCACGATCGACGATGCCGACATCGAGTCCCTGCGCTCGTCCGGCTGGAGCGAGCAGGGCATCTACGACGCGACCGCCCTTATCTCGTTCTTCAACTTCAGTGGCCGCATGGAGGCTGCGTCCGGGCTGCCGCCCGACGAGGTTCCTGCGGGCGCCCGTCCGCCCGAAGCTAGAGGGGAGGCGGCCTAGGGAGTCGTGAAGCGCGGTGGCGAGGGCCTGGACCGCCGCTGGGAATACAGCCGCCGTGATGACGCGACCCCGCCGCAGAACCGAAAGAGCTTGCTCAGCGCGCCATGGGCATGTAGGAGGCCGCTGAGGGCGGGCCCCGTCCGATTGTTCAGTTCGTGTGAATCGTTACGTTTCGCCTGGAGCTGGTCCTGCCCCTGAGGCGTAGCCGTCGCTCATGGTGATTCCGGAGGAGTCGTCCTTGTCGTTGTCCCTCACATCGTTCCGGAAGCTGTGGTCGCCCTGGCCGTCGACAGTACGGCCGATTGCCTTACCGATTAGCGCCGCGTATCTTCGGGGCCGTGGCGAACCAGCCGACATCCCTCGAGGAGATCATGGCAGGCTCGAACCTCTACCGACTGCGGCGCTTCATGCGTCTGGTGCCGCACTCTCCGCGCTGCAAGATGTGCAATGTCCCCTTCGCCGGACCGGGGCGACTGTTCGGGCTGGTCGGGTACGGGCGGTCGCGCAAGAACCCGAACATGTGCACGACGTGTTTCGAGAAGGCGCCACTGGGCGGGACCGAAGCAGAGATCGGCGTTTTCTTCGCGGACGTGCGCGGCTTCACAACGCTCGCGGAGACGAGCTCGGCCGGGGAAGTCGCCAAACTCCTCGCTCCTTTCTACGCAGATGCCCGCGAGATCCTCCTTCGCCACGACGCCATCGTCGACAAGCTCGTGGGAGACGAGGTGATGGCGCTCTTCATCCCTGCCTTCCTCACAGGGGACGCGATCGAGAAGATGGTCGCCGCCGGCATCGAGCTAGTGGGACGGATGGACGAAGCAGATCTCCCCGTCGGTGCGGGCTGTGACTTCGGCCTCGCTTTCGTCGGCAACGTCGGTCAGGAGGACATGAAGGACTTCACCGCCCTGGGGGACGTCGTCAACACGGCCGCGCGGCTCCAGGCGCAGGCCGAACCGGGGCAGATCGTGCTCTCCGAGCGAGTTTTCGAAGCCGTACGCGACCAGTTCCCTGAGGCGGGCCGCGTCGAGCTGGACCTCAAGGGCAAGTCGGCGCCCGTTGCGGCCCACGTGATCGACGTCAGAATGCGATCTCGTCCAGGCGCAGGCCTCGCTCGGACGCGATGAAGAGGAGGGAATGCCACCGCATTCCCGAGAGGGTCGTGCCCGCGACGACCTTCCCCGTGAACACGCGCCGGTCGACCAAGCGTCCGTCGGCCAGCACCCTGAGTTGCATCCGCTTTGGCGCGCTCACGTGTAGCTGGAGCCCGCCCTCGCCGTAGAGCCAGACGGTTGCCTGGGCCTGCGTCATCGTCCTGCCGCGCCATCCCGTGCAGAGAACCGGTCGGTAGCGCGGCGGCTCCGCGATTGGAGGCTCGGTCCCTTGCCGGCGCGGGGCGAGGAGAGTGACCTCGCCGCCACGCGCGACCTGGCCCCATCCCAAGGCCCCGAGGCTGCGCCAGGCGAACCAGGCACCCTGGCGGTGAGCCTGAGCATAGAGACCGCTGTGGAACAGGATGCGACTGATGCCGAGCGACGCGAGCTTCGCCGAGTCCCCGGGAAGCCAGACGCCGCAGGAAAGCCGGTTGTGCGTGAAGGCGAAATCGAAAGCGGCTTGCGGAGCGATGGTCGAATAGCCGCCCGGCTGCTCGCGCGCCTCCTGCAGTTGGTAGTAGTCGTAGACGCTCGCGTAATGCTGGCCGGGCTCGAAGACCGGAAGCTCGAGCACCCGGCCGGGCGGGGCCACGGCAAGCGCGCGGTAGGCGCCGTTGCCCGGGTCAGCCGCAGTCGCCGAGAGCGGCTGCACGGCCAAATCCAGGACGACGAGCACGACGAGCGCGCCGGCCACGGCGATCGAGCGGCTGCCTGCCCGCCTGACCAGGCCCGCGCACGCGAAGGCGAGAAGCCCCGCGAGAGCGAGATCCGCGATCGGCAGCAGGCGGCCGGGAACGCGCGTGAAGTGGAGCGGCGCAAAGTGGCGCCACACAAGCTC
>WNFV01002719.1_pt1 | contig 30673 bp, 24 predicted proteins | sample 5400101 | NCBI WGS metagenome assembly WNFV01 (sample SAMN13153361, study PRJNA577476) | soil metagenome | isolation source: 115 cm soil or saprolite under grassland replicate 1 | place: USA:California | collected 2016-06-15 | reverse complement strand
CCAGGGCTGCACCGAGAAGACCGAGATATCCAGCACATCCGGGCGTCGCATCAGTTCGATCGCGCGATCCATCACCTCGGCGTACGGCCCCTCAGTGGTGCGGCCATTCTCGGCCGGCACAATCATCGGCAGCCGCCGCAGCGCCGCGATCGGCCGCGCCGTGCCGCGAACCATGCGCGACAGCAGGCGCATGGCGCGCTGGCCGGTCTCATACAGATCGATATGCGGCGCGGTGTGGTAGCCCACCAGCGCGCCGGCCTGATCGAGCATCTGGCGCGTGACGTTGGCGTGCAGATCGAGCGTGGCGACCAGCGGCATGTCGGCGCCAACCGCAGCACGGGCCGCACAAAGAACCTCGCCGGTGGCATCCTCGTAGCTGGCGGCCGACATAGCGCCGTGCAGCACCAGCAGCACCCCATCGAACGGCCCGGCCGAGCGTAGGCCAGCCACAAGCTCATCGCGCAGCGCCACGAACACCGCGTCGAGCATTGGGCCGGCCGAAGCCGAGGTGGTGGCCGAGATCAGCGGAACCAGAGTGATATCCTCGGCGCCAGCCACGTCGATCGCGCCGCCGACCTCGGTGCGCGTGCAGGCCCGCTGCGCGATCACATCCTCGCCGCACAGCAGGTGGCCGGGCGGGAAGTGATCCCACGACCCCGGCACCGGCGAGAAGCTATTCGATTCCTGGACGAAGCTGCCGATCGCGATTCGCATAGGGGCTCCTGACAAGATGACAAGACCAGGACTCAGGCCCAGCTGCCCGACGTGGCCAGCCCGGCCAGGAACCCGTACGTCCGCTCGTGGGCGCCGGGGTCTTCGGGGATGTCGAAGATCGTCGCCGCGAGATCGGTGACGCCGATCGCGGCGAGGTGGGCCAGACGCTGCTCGACCCCGGCCACGTCGCCGATCAGGGCGATATCGGCCGCGCCGGCGGCGCCCTCGATATCCAGCACCGCCCGATAGGCCGGCAGCGCGGCGTAATCCGCCCAGATGCGCGAGGCCGCCCTGCGGGCCGACTCCGGGTTGGATGTCACCGCGATCGGGAAGCCCGCGACCACACGCGGCGCGGGCCGGCCGGCGTCGCGCGCGGCCTGGCTCATCGTCGGGATGGCCATCTCCTCCAGATACTTTGGCCCGCCCATCCATGTGATCGTGCCGCCGGCCAGCTGGCCGGCGAGCTGCAACATCTGCGGGCGCAGCGCCGCGATCAGCACCGGCGGCGGCGTCGCCCCCGGCACGGCCAGCTGCATGCGGATATTGTAGAGCTCGCCGGCGACGCGGGCCGCCTGCCCGCCGAGCAGGGCGTTCAAGGCGCCCACATACTCGCGCATGTGGCGGAGCGGCCTGGCGTAGCTCAGGCCCATCATCTGCTCGATCACCACCTGGTGGCTGGGGCCGATGCCCAGGGCCAGCCGGTTGGCTGTGGCCGCCTGCACGCTTAGCGCCTGCTGCGCCAGCGCGGCCGGGTGGCGTGGGTAGGTCGGCACGACCGCGGTGCCCAGCTCGATCCTGCTGGTCCGCTGGCCGGCCAGGGCAATCACAGTCAGCGCATCCAGCTCGAAGATATTGGAGAACCAGACCGTGGCGTACCCATCGCGCTCGGCCTGCTCCACGCGGCCGAGCAGCTTCGGCAAGGGCGGCGATGAGCCCAGAAATAGACCGATTCGCAACGGTGTCTCCTTTCGCGCGCCGGCCAGGCCGGCCGCGCCGCTCTACGTGCGACGATAGGGATGCATAAGCATACCACGATGCGGGCAGAATTGGTATTGCTGTGCTTAGGCTTGAGACTTGTTTCGGACGATGGACGTGCCGCAATCGGGCGTGCGCCCCTTACGCGGCCCGGCGTACGTCTTCCAGCGCCCCCGCGATCCCCTCCAGCGCGCGGTCGATCGCCGCGTCGTCGTGGGCGGCCGAGAAGCCGTGGTGCGCGGCCATGTGGAAGTAGACGCCGCGCGCGATGCAGCCGGCCACGAAGCGCTGGAGCATGGCCTTATCCTGGCGCGCGGCCTGCCGGTAGTTGGTCACTTCTTCCGTGACGCCGAAGTACATGCCGAAGCGCGGGCCGACATGCTGGATACGCAGCGGCACACCGGCGCCCTCGGCGAGCGCGCGGAAGCCGCCGTAGAAGCGCTCGCCAATCGCGTCGAGGCGCTCGTAGAAGCCCGGCACGCGGTAGGTTTCGAGCGCTGCCTGTGCGGCCAGCACCGCCGTCAGGTGCGCCAGATAGGTGCCGCTCAGCTCGCTCTGGCCCTCGGGCCGCAGGTGGCGCATCACCGCGCGCCGGCCGGCCAACGCGCTGATCGGCATGCCGCCGCCGAAGGCCTTGCCCAGCACGCACAGATCGGGCACCACGCCGGTGTACTCCTGCGCGCCGCCGGGGGCCATGCGAAAGGCTGTCAGCACCTCGTCGAAGAACAGCAGCGCGCCATAGCGATCGCACAGCTCGCGGCAGAGCGGGAGAAAGCCCGGCTGCGGCACGACGCAGCCCGAGTCGTAGTTGATCGGCTCCAGCATGAGCGCGGCGGTCTCCTGGCCGTGGCGCGCAAAGGCCGCCTCTAGCGCGGCGGGGTCGTTGAATGGCACCACCACCACCAGATCATCCAGGCGCGGCGGGATGCCGGCCGACTCGCGATAGGGGAACGGCGCATCGGGTGGGCCGGCCTGGTCGAGCGGCGGCGCCCAGCTGTAGTTGAGGAAATCGGAGTAGCCGTGGAAGTGGCCCTCGAACTTGATCACCTTCTCGCGGCCACTCGCGGCGCGCGCCAGGCGCAGCCCGTGCATCACCGTCTCCGTGCCCGAGCCGGCGAAGCGCACCATCTCGGCGCACGGCACCAGCTCGGCGATCAGCCGCGCCAGCTCAACGTGCTGCGCCGTCTCATAGGCGCAGATCACGCCGAGATCCAGCGCGCGGGCGACTGCGGCGCGGATGCGCGGGTGGTTGTGGCCCAGCAGCGACGCGCCATGCGAGACGCACAGATCGACGTACTCGCGGCCGGCCAGATCATACACATACGGGCCATCGCCGCGCGCCACGTAAAAGGGCCGCCCGATCGCCGGGTTGGCGCGCGCGGTGGCCGTCACGCCGCCGGGGAAATAGCGCTGCGCGTCGGCGTAGAGCGTCTCGGCCGAGGTCATCGTTGTCCTCCTAGCGCAATTGCAGATTCAGGTGCCCTCTGGGCGTTTGCAGATTGTAACATAGGCGGTAGCATGTTCCTTCGTTTGTGGGGTACTTCGCCCTCTTTTGCAGGGCGCTTCGCCCCCGCACTCCCGATTAGTCGACTACCTGTTGACGAGGCGCACTGCCCTTGCATGATCGCGGGGCGCTTCGCCCCCGCACTCCCGATTAGTCGACTACCTGTTGACGAGGCGCACTGCCCTTGCATGATCGCGGGGCGCTTCGCCCCCGCACCCCCGATTAGAGGAACCCTGCCGGTTCCCCTAAAACCCCTCCGGCAAATGAGCCAGTACCAGAAGAATGTAAGCGGGTCATGCCTCGCGGACAAAAGAAGAGTCTCGACATATCAAAGGCAAGTGTATCAGGCGCTCTACAAGATAAATGCCATCGTATCATGTCTCGCGGAAGAAATAAGAGTCTCGGCACACCAAAGGCATGCGCCTCAGACGCTAAACAGGAACCAGCATCAATTTGGGGTCCAGGGGCAACGCCCCGGCGCGGGGGTGCAGGGGGCCGGCGGCGGCCCCTTGCAAAGCACGCCAGACACAGGGCACGCAGGGCGCAGTATACTATCACAATTCAGTCGCGCATTTTGAATTCTGGCTCATGAATCCTGAATCCCGCACTGGAAGGAACCACCCATGACCGATTTCATCTCCACCCAGCGCCAGAAGCTGCTGCCGCTGCGCGCGCAGGCCGATCTGCGCAATGATTGGCTGCGCGAGCGGCTCGACACGCTGCTGCCCGAGCTCATGGCGCGCGCGGGCTTCGACGCCTGGATCGTCGCCGCGCGTGAGTACAACGAGGACCCGGTGATCATGTCGCTGCTGCCCGAGCCGGCCATGGCCGCCCGCCGGCGCGCGATCCTGCTGTTCCAGCGCCGCGCTGATGGCAGCGTCGAAAAGCTGACGCTCGACCGCTACGGCTACGCCGATTTCTACGCGCGCGGCTGGGACCCCGACGCCGGCGAGGATCAGTACGCCTGCCTGGCACGCCTGCTGCGCGAGCGCGACCCGCAGCGGATCGGGATCAATATCTCCGAAGACTTCGCGTTCGGCGATGGGTTGACCTACACCGAGTACCAGCAGCTGGCGGCGGCGCTCGGCGGCGATCTGATGTCCCGCGCCGTCGGCGCCGAGCGCCTGGTGCTCGGCTGGCTTGAGCGCCGCATCCCGGCCGAGATCGAGCACTACCCCGCGATGATCGCGCTTGGCCACGCGGTTATCGCCGAAGCATTCTCAGCTCGCACGATCACACCTAGCGTCACCACCACCGACGACGTGGTCTGGTGGATGCGCCAGACCATGCACGACCTGGGGCTGCGCGCCTGGTTCCAGCCGACGATCGAGATCCAGGCCGCCGGGCAGCGCTACGATCAGCAAGAGCAAGTGCGCACGCTCATCCAGCCGGGCGACCTGCTGCACTGCGATATGGGCTTCTACTACCTGGGCCTGGCCACCGACCAGCAGCAGAACGCCTACATCCTGCGGCCCGGCGAGCACGATGCGCCGGCCGGCATCAAGGCGGCGCTGGCGGCCGGCAATCGGCTGCAGGATATTCACATGGCGGCGCTGCAAGTCGGCCGCACCGGCAACCAGGTGCTGAGCGCGGCGCTGGCCCAGGCGGCCGAGCAGGATTTCAACGCCACGATCTACAGCCACCCGCTGGGCTACCACGGCCACGCCGCCGGCCCGACGATCGGCCTGTGGGATCAGCAGGGCGGCGTGCCTGGGCGCGGTGATTACCCGGTCTTCGATCGGACATGCTACTCGATCGAGCTGAACGCCCGCGCGGCTGTGCCCGAGTGGGATGGGCAGGAGCTGCGGATGGCGCTGGAGGAGGATGCGCTGCTGTGGGATGGCGCGCCGCGCTGGCTCGACGGCCGGCAGACGGAGCTACATTTGATTGGATCAGGGATTGGCGAAAGGGGATGAGGGACTGGCGATTGGGAGTTCAGCTCCCCGCTCCCGTTGCGACGGGAGCGGGGTTGGGGGTGAGGGCTTTGTCACGCGCGCGGCTCAGTCGCCAAAGCAGATCCCGAGATCGCGGGCCGTGAGCATCGTGTCGCAATCCAGCGGCACGGTCTTCATGCGGCTGGTGGCCGACTCAAGCGGGACGTAGTTGACGGTTGGCGGGGCAAGCGCGACCATCACGCCCGATTGCCCTTCCTCGAGCGCGCGGATCGCGGCGGCGCCGAAGCGCAGCGCCAGCAGGCGATCGAAGGTGGTAGGTGTGCCGCCGCGCAGCAGGTGCCCAAGCACCACCAGGCGTGTCTCACGATCGGTCAGCTCCTGCAATTCGTGCGCGACCTTCTCGCCGATGCCGCCCAGCCGCTCGGCGCGGCCAGTCGAGCGCTCGACGACCGAGGTCGAGCCGCCGACCGGCCGTGCCCCCTCCGCGACGACCACGATCGAATATGGCCGACCATCCGCCTCGCGCCGCTTGATCTTCTCGGCGACACGCTCCAGTTTGAAGGGTATCTCGGGGATGAGCACCGCATTGGCAGTGCCGGATACGCCGGCCTCGAGCGCGATCCAGCCGGCGTAGCGCCCCATCACCTCGACCACCAACACGCGCTGGTGGGCCTGCGCCGTGGATTGGAGCCGATCGAGGCACTCGGTCGCGAAGGCGACGGCGGTGTCGAAGCCGAACGTCGCGACGGTTCCATCCAGGTCGTTATCGATCGTCTTCGGTACGCCAATCACGCGCACGCCCTTGCGCGCCAGCGCTGCCGCGATCTCCATTGATCCGTCGCCGCCGATCGAGATCAGGGCATCGATTCCATAGGCGGTGAGGCCATTGACCAGCTCTTCGGTGCGATCACGCTCGTAGATGTGCCCATCCTGCCCGAGGGTTGGATAGTGGAGCGGGTTGTTGCGGTTGGTCGTTCCGATGATCGTCCCGCCCAGGCTGGTGATCCCGCGCACCGTCTCGCGCGTGAGCGGAATGACTCCGCCGTGCGGGTAACTTTTAGGTGCGAGAATTCCGGCAAACCCGTCGCGTATGCCGTAGCACTCCCAGCCGCGGTGAAGCGCCGACAAGACGGCCGCCCGGATGACCGCGTTCAAGCCGGGGGCGTCGCCACCACCGGTGCTCAGCGCGATACGAAAGGGGGTTCGCAATTCATGGTTGCTCATACAAACCTCAAAGCGTCTATATTTTGTACAGATTGTCACTTATAAGCGTACACAGATCCCAGTGGATCCTGGGGAAAGAGATCGTAACCACATAGTAAGATGTACGAACATAGCGGGCGGGGCGGTCTGAAGTGTCTGACTCCTCCATACCGCCCCGCCAGTGGCTCGACACGGTTTCAGGAAAACAGCACTAAGGTACTTCCCATTTTATCTGTATTTCGTTTTTGCGCTCTGCGAGCGCAAAAACGAAATACAAAAGAAGGAAAAGTACCGCGTCGATCCGTTCCGATACGGCACCAGTAGCGGGGCATGGGCCGATATGTACTCGGCGAGGGCCGCGACGTCGCACGGCGCCGCGAGATGTTCCTCATTGCACCTCCACGGTGAAGCGTGGGCGCCGCCAGGGGAGCGAGTTCAGGTGCTTCGGACCACCAGCAATTCCCACGTCCATGTCGAAATCGAAGCAAGCGCTCACCGCAGCAAGCAACTGCCAAGATATAGAGCGATAGTGTTTACCGCTGTTCAGTTATGGGGGGCTTACGCGTTGGGGGCTTGGAAGGCCCGGGTACCCGCTTCTGGGGGTAGGTTTTTACATAGAGGCATAGCATAGGGCTTGAAGTTGCGGCCCTGATTGATCCGCAAAAACGGGGGCCAACCCAGCCGGACGCTGCGCCGAAACCGCCAGCGGGCAGCCACCCCGCGATCGGCCAGCACCAACACGGTCGCGTGGCGCGGGATGGCCGGGCGCAGCATGCGCACCCACGCGCGCCGCCACGCCCGTTGCTGCCCGGCCGGCCGGATCGTCCAGGCGACCGGGATGCCGCAGCCGCGCTACACGACCCAGATCGCCCGCACCACGAAGCGGTCGCGCAGGCGGGTTGCGTCGAGCGTCACGGCGATTTGTTCAGTGCTCCAGCGCCGCACAACCCAGCCCAACAGCGGCCCAAAGCAGCCAGTGCTGTCGCGGCTGGTGGGCGTGGCGCCGGCCTTGGCGGGCGCATCCAGACACCATGCGTACAAGCGTTGTTCGAGGTTGGCGACCTTCCCCCGCGCTGAACGCGCACTAGGCCATCTGCTCGACCCACGTCATGTACGGGTCGAGCTTGCCGTTGTAATAGACATGCACGATCTGGTTGTGCGTGATGCGTGCGACCGCGTCCCACACCTCGTCGTCGCTATCGCTATGCACCACCAGCATGGCCCGCTCGGGCGCGAACTCATCCTCGCCGGGCGGAATAACGAAGCCCAGCCACTCCTCGGGGTAGCGCCGCTCGACATCGACGATCAGCTCGACGCGGCCCTTGGCCTCCATGCCGGTGTATGGGCAGCCGCAGTTGCAATCGATGCCACAGCTCTCGTGCGTGCCACACGACATGCTTGTGCCGCCATGGTCGGCGGTGGTCAGATTGATCATAACTGGCATAAAAACTCCAGGGTACAGGGTACAGGGTACAGGGTACAGGGTACAGGAAAGAGTTTCTATTCCCTGTACCCTGTACCCTGTACCCTAGATGTGGATCGCAGCACCTTCCGCCGCCGCGTGCTCGGCCTCGCCCAGCGCCTCGTAGAGCGTCGGGTGGGCGTGAATGGTGCGCATAAGCGACTCGGCGGTGGCCTCGTGCGAAAGCGCCAGGCCGCCCTCGGCGATCAGCTCGGTGGCGTGCGGGCCGATAATATGGAAGCCCAGCACCTCGTCATACTTCTTGTCGGCCACGACTTTGATGAAGCCATTGCGCTGACCGAGGATGGTGGCCTTACCATTGGCTGAGAACGGGAACTTGCCGACCTTCACATCGTAGCCGCGCTCACGCGCCTTGGCCTCGGTCATGCCAACGCTGGCGACCTCGGGGTTGCAGTAGTAGCAGCCGGGAACTTTGCCGTAATCGATCGCCGGCGGATGACGGCCGCCGATGAACTCGACCGCCAGGATGCCCTCGGCCGAGGCTTTATGCGCCAGCCAGGGCGTGCTGGTGGTGCAATCGCCGATCGCGTAGACGCCCTCGACATTGGTCTGCATCATGCTGCTGACCTTGATGAAGCCGCGCTGATCCATCTCGACGCCCAGCTCCTCCAGGCCAATACCTCTGTTGTTCTTCGCCTGCCAACCTATACCCACCAGTATGCGCTCGGCCGTGAGCTTCTGCTCGTTGCCATCAGTGCCGGCCACGCTGGCTACCACCTGAGCATCGCCGCGCTCGACCGACTTGAGGCTGGTGTTGGTCATGATCTTAATGCCGCGCTTGGTGAGCGCCTTGTTCAGCTCGGCGCTGATCTCCTCATCCTCGACCGGGATCACCCGCGGTAGCGCCTCGACGACGATGACCTCGCTGCCGAACGCGCGGTAGGCCGAGGCGAACTCAATCCCGATCGCGCCAGCGCCGATCACCAGCAGCGACTTGGGCACCTCTTTCAGCGACAGGATGCCAGTAGAGGATAGAATGCGATCCTCGTCGAAGGCCGCACCGATTTTGGGCAGATCCAACGGCTTCGCGCCGGTGGCCACGATAATGTTTTTGGCTGTCACGTCGGTGGTTTTACCATCGTCGCCAGTCACCTGCACGGCCCCACGGCCAGTGATGCGGGCGCTGCCGTTGTAGGTCGTAATGTTGTTCTTCTTCATCAAGAAATTGACGCCGCCGGTCATCTGCTTGACGACCTGATCCTTATATTTTTGTGTGGCAGCCCAATCGAGTGAGACATCGGGGATGACCACGCCGAAGCGCTTGCTCTCACGCGCCTCATCGAGCAGGTCAGCGGTGTGCAGCAAAGCCTTGGTTGGAATACAGCCAATATTCAGGCAAACCCCGCCCCAGTACTGGCGCTCAACTATGGCGACCTTGAGGCCCAGCTGCGCGGCCCGAATAGCGGCGACATAGCCGCCGGGGCCAGCGCCGATCACAACAATATCGAATGGCGTATCGCTCACGAATAATACCTTTCTCTCGCGGGAATCGAACCGCACATATTGTACCACAGGGCGAGTGGATTGCGATTGTGCCCACACGCGGTGGGTATAGCTGATACAGCATGTGTTCCACAGCGGTACTTTATCTTCTTTTGTATCCGGCTGGTTCGGTGCGCCCGCCGGGCGCACCGAACCAGCCGGATACAAGCAATTGTAGAGTACCATGCGGCCGCAGGCTATAAAGCCATTTGAGTGAAGAGTTCGCAAGTTTGGAATGAAGCTGGAGAACGAACAATGTGCCTGTTCATTCCTCGGCGCTCCTGGGCGCGCTGCTCGCGGCGGCGTACATACTGGCACCGCGCCGCGAGCGGCTGAGCCTGCGCGCGTTTGCCGACGAAGGACCAAGGACGAAGGCGTCTAGCTCCGTTCGTCGTTGGTCGTTCGTCGTTGGTCCGCCAGTGCGGTAGCGCTGGCGATCGCGTGCTCGCGAGTGTGCGCGAGGCTCAGCGCGATCGGGCCAAGCCCCAGCACGCGGGCGCGGTCGGCGGCGCGGCCATGCAGCGCCAGCGTCGGGCGACCCTGCGGATCACTCAGCACCTCGATCTCCGTCCAGGCCAGCGCGCCATCCGGCCGGCCGGCGCCGCCCAGCCCGCGCAGCCCAACCCCCAGCAGCTTGGCCACCGCCTCCTTGGCCGCCCAGCGCGCAGCCAGCGATGCCGGCCGCGCACGATAGATCGCAAGCTCGGCCGGGGTAAACACACGCTCGAGGAAGCGATCGCCCCAGCGCTCGATCGCGCGCGCGATTCGCTCGATTTCGATCAGGTCGATGCCGGTGTAGAGCATGCGAGTGCTGAGGACTGAGGGCTGAGGACTGAGGACTGTGAGATGCTTCGACATTCAGTCCTCAGTCCTCAGTCCTCGTCACTAGGGCTGCTGCGTGGCAAGCAGCGAAATATCGGCGATTTCCGAGAGGTAATCGTGCCCATTCGCGAGGATCACAACCGATTGGAGGTAGTAGGCCTCCTTCAACGAATCATAGTTGCGCAGCACATATTTGAGATTGTACCATTGGCCCTGGTGAACCGGCGTGTAAATAAACTCGCTGCCCTTCTGATCGCGCGGAAGATCGGCGGCGGTCTCATCGACATAGATACAGAAGTAGCGGTTTTGTTCGGTATCGCTTGGGCTCTTTTGCTTGAATGTCAGCCTGATGGTCATGGGGCATTCTGTGCCCAGCGTGCCGGCTTTGGCAATCGACTGGTTGACGACCCGAACCCAGGCACGCAGCTCAAGTGAGGGATATTCCGAAATATCAAGATCAAGCGATTGCCCGATCAAGACACCAAACGATCGGCTCTGATTGCCCTGGCGGCTGAACTGACCAATATTGGCCTGCTCGGCCGGCGAACAATTGTCGGGCGTGGCTGGGCCGCAGCGCTGCTGGATAACGAATGAGCCGTTGCGTTCCTGCTCGGTAGCATTCTCATCGGTAGGGTTAACATCCTGAATCCACGTGCCGCCCGCATCCGATTTGGCACCCGCCGGCCAACCATCAAGCTTGCCGTTGCGGATCAGCTCCCAGCGCGCCGGCAATGGCACACTTGCTACGCCTGCTTCATTCACCTGAATTTTCTCACCTGGATGCGCGGTCACAACCCCGCCGGCTGTCCGCACTTCGATGCTGCCGGTGCGCACGGCAACCTCGGCCATGAGCGGCCGGCCTGAATCCGCGAGCGCCACGAGGCGGCCTTCCTCGGCGTGCGGAACATTGACGCTATAGCTGCCGCCTGGGGCTAAGCTCAGGTTTACCAGATTGGTTTTGGAAATAATCACGCTATACATCACGTCGGCGTACTGGCTGCGATCCTTCGAAGGAACATCGTAGCGCGCATAGCCGGCGTTCTGCTTGAACTCGATGAGCTGGCGATCTTTCGACCAGCGTGAGACCATATACTTTTGCAGCGTCAGGTCGGCGCCGGTCGGGTGCGCCCACATATCAACTTGTGTCTGATCGGGCAGCGTGATCGAGGCGACCTGGCCGTAGCCGGCATCAGGCACCGCCTGCACGTTATCGCCTTCGTTCAAGGACTGGCACTTATCGATGATGCCGGCCGGGTTATCGGTGCATGGAACATCCGGCGTCACCCTCTTCGCGCTATCGCGCGCCTTGTAGGTCACGCCCGCGCGCGCATGAACGCGTACCAGCCCACCCTCCATGCGCTCCATTGCGCCGGTGTAGTAGCTCCAGCCGACCAGGCCGGCGCTCGCAACGATCAGGCAGAAGATCAGAAAGAACGTGGACAGCATCAGCCAGGCGCTGGTCTCCGGTCGCGTGCGCCACCGGGTGGATTCGATTGTTGGTGATTGTTCGGCCATAGCGAGTACCCAAGGACTGAGGACTGAGGACTGCGGGCCGAGTCTTCTTCAACTCAGTCCTCAGTCCTCAGTCCTCGGCCCTCAGTAGATCGGTAGGTAGCGCGCCAGCTCCCACTGGCTCACGGCGATGCTGTATGATTCCCACTCCTGCGTTTTGGCCTCGACGAAGCGCTCCAGCACGTGCTGGCCAAGCGTGTCGGCGATCACGTCATCGCGCTGAAGCGCGGCCAGCGCGTCGCCAAGCGAGCCGGGCAGCGTCTCCAGCTGGCGCGCGCGCGGGTCGACCTGATAGAGATCCTCTTCGGCGGCCTCAGGCAACACCATTTTATGCTTGATCCCATCCAGCCCGGCTTTGAGCATCACCGCAAACGCGAGATATGGGTTGCAGGCTGGGTCGGGGCAACGCAGCTCCACCCGGGTTGCCTGGGTGCGCCGGGCGCTTATCCGCGGCACCCGCACCAGCGCCGACCGATTGGTGCGACCCCAGCTCAGGTACACCGGCGCCTCATAGCCGGGCACCAGCCGCTTGTACGAATTCACCAGTGGGGCCAGGATGGCGATCATCCCTTTGGCGTGTGCCAGCAGCCCGGCGATGAACTGCCGCGCCATCGGCGAGAGGCCGTAGGGATCGCCGGCATCGTAGAACAAATTGCGCCCGGTCACAGCATCGTTGAAGCTCTGATGGACGTGCATGCCGCTGCCGTTGACGCCAGTGAGCGGCTTCGGCATGAAGGTGGCGTACAGCCCGTGCTGCTGCGCCACCGCCTTGAGCGCCATGCGAAACGTCACCGCATGGTCGGCCGTGCGCAGCGCCGGGCCGTACTTGAAGTCGATCTCGTGCTGACCGATCGCAACCTCGTGGTGCAACGCTTCGACCTCGATGCCGAACGACGCAAGCGCGCGCACCATGTGGCGGCGAATGTGCGAAGCCATGTCGGTCGAGACATCGAAGTAGCCGGCGGCATCGTTCGGGTCGGGCGCAGGCTGGCCGGCCGCGTCGGTCTTGAATAGAAAGAACTCCAGCTCCGGCCCAACATTGTAGATCAGGCCCAGCTTCGCGCAATCCTCCAGCGCCGTCTTCAGCACATAGCGCGGATCACCCGCGAAGGGCTTGCCATCGGGTGTGAAGACATCGCAGATCATACGCGCGGTGGTAAAGCCGGCGCCCTGATCCCACGGGACGATCGCAAATGTCTCCAGATCAGGCACCAGAAACATATCGCTCTCGGCGATCCGCGCGAAGCCCTCGATCGAGGATCCGTCGAACCAGACGCCGTGGTCCAGGCAATCTGCAAGCTGCGCCACAGGGATAGTGACGTTTTTGACCATGCCGATGATATCGGTGAACTGCAAGCTGATGAACTCAACCTGCTGGTCTTGGACTGCCGCTAGAATGTCGTCGGGGGTGTGGGCCATTTCTATTTCCTGGGGGTTGGGGATTAGGTGTTGGGGGTTGGAGATCTGCCTGCTCTCCCAACCCCCAACACCTAACCCCCAACCCCCGCTCGTTGGTACAGCACCTGATACCCGCCATTGCGCGCGCCCTGAGCGATCACGCGGTAGCGCAGGCGGCCCTGCTCGTCGGTCAGAACATCGCCGCGGCGGGTCACCTGCTCATCCGGCCGCGCTTGAACCGAGAACGCAACATTGCCGTCGGGGTTGAGTAGCTCAAGCCGTAGCTCACCGCGCTCGGCCTGCACGATCACAATCGCGTTCATGGTCGCGCTGCTCGCGCTGGTCTCGACAGTGCGCTCGCCATTGCCGTCGGCGCCAACGAACGTGGTGCTGACATTCCCGCCATCCGGCAGCGCGTCCACCGACGGTCGTTCGCCCGAGGTCAGCAGGCAACTGCTCAGCAGGAGCGCGAGACCAAAGACGAATGACCAACGACCAACGAAGGACAGCCAGAGCAGTAATCTGGCGTTCGTCTTTCGTCTTTTATCTTTCGTCGGTCGTCTAGCCATACGACTCGGGCCGGCTGCTGGCATTGAAGGTCTCCTCGACTGGCACCCGCGTGAGACGCAGCGGGCGGCTGCTTTCGACGCGCAGATTGGTCTCGCAGTTGCTGCACACCACCTCGGCGCCAACCAGCGCCATATAATCCTGGAGCGCCAGCTTCTGCTTACAGACTGGGCAAGTTGCGAATACAGGTGCCACGTTGTTTCTCCACTTCATTGCGCGAACAGCGCATCCACAAACGCCTGTGCGTCGAACATTGCCAGATCGGAGAGCTTCTCGCCGGTGCCGATGTAGCGAATTGGCCGCTCGATATCCTGAGCGATCGCGAAGGCGATCCCGCCCTTGGCGGTGCCATCCAGCTTCGTCACCGCCACATCGGTGATATCGACCGCCTGCTTGAACGATTTAGCCTGCACGACGCCGTTCTGGCCGGTGGTCGCGTCGATCACCAGCAGCACCTCGTGCGGTGCATCGGGGATGCGGCGGCGAATGATGTTGCGCAGCTTCTCCAGCTCGCGCATCAAGTTAGCTTTGGCGTGCAGCCGGCCGGCGGTGTCCACGATCAGCACATCGACGTTCTGATCAAGCGACGCCTCAACCGCGTCGTACACCACCGCGCCAGGGTCGGCGCCTTGGCCGCGCGTGATCACCGGCACGCCAGCGCGCTCGGCCCAGGTCTCGAGCTGCTCGGTAGCGGCGGCGCGAAAGGTGTCGGCGGCGGCGAGCAGCACATTCTTGCCATACTGCTGTTTCAGCCGGTGCGCCAGCTTGGCGATCAGCGTCGTCTTGCCCGCGCCGTTGACGCCGACGACCAGCAGGACATACGGGTGGGCCTGGGCCGGCGGGCGCACCTGGTCTTGGAATACTCGTACCATCTCGGCCTTGAGCATATCCCTAGCCTCGCGCACGCGCTTGACGCCGTTGCGATTGCAGCGATCCTTGGTGCGATTGACCAGGTACTGCGTGGTCTCAAGGCCAACATCGGCCTGAATCAGCAGCATCTCCAGATCATCCCAAAGCTCATCGGTGATCGGGTCATCGACCACAAACAGATTCGAGATCTGGCCGAATAGGCCCTTGCGGGTCTTCTCGGTGGCATGGTCGATCTTCTGCTCTTCCTGCTGAGCTTCTTCTTCGGTCCTGGGCGCATCCTGGCCGCGGCCAAATAGACGACGGAACATATGTCAACCTCTGTTGTGAGTGTTTCTCGGTAATAACCGCCCGTTATTATAGTCGCTTGCGATCATTTTGTACACATCTCGCATTTCTGAAGCTGCGCGCGATCATCGATCGTTTGCCCGATGTCATGTATGTCAAAGATCGCGAAGACCACTTTGTGGTGGCCAATCAGACGCTGGCGCAGCTGCTGGGAGTCGATAGCCCCAACGCGCTGATTGGCAAGACTGATTTCGAGCTGTTTTCGCACAAGCTGGCGGCCGCCTAAGATGCCGATGAGCGGGCGATCATCGAGTCGGGGGTTCCACTGCTCAATAAATGTGAACCTGGTGGAGGCGCAGGTGGTGCTGACGGGGTTGCGTCCAGAGGTGGCACAGACGCTGGTGAGCCTGGGCGTGGATCTGAGCGATATCGTAACGCGCGGCACCTTGCAGAGCGGGATCGCCTATGGGTTGCGCCCGGGGCTGAGATGGACGGACAGGGAGACACGAAGACAGGGAGACAGCTCCAATACGAATCTCCCCTTCTCCTTGTCTCCCCGTCTCCTTGTCAACGGTTAGCCCCATCCCAGGTCGTCCGGTTTCTTCGCAGGCTTCTTCGTCTTCCCTCCATCTTCCCCTTCTTCCTCATCGCCCTCGCCGCCCAGCTCCTCTTCGAGCATCTCCTCGACCATGCTGTCCCAGTCCTCGCCGGCCTCTTCGCCCAGTTCTTTTCCTAATTTTTTTGCCCAGCGGGCGATCGAGCGCGGGTCGGTCTCGTCCAGCCCGGCGAACATCGACGGGTCGGCCAGCGCATCAGCCCGCGATTCCTCGGATTTCAGCACCGCCACACGCGAGACAGCGCGGCGCACCTCCAGGCTGGCGCAGCGCGGGCAGGCTAGGTCGGTTGGGTCGCTGAATCCGCGCACCAGCTTTTGGAAGCGGCCGTTGCAGTTTGGGCAGAGGTATTCGTAGATTGGCATAGACTAGCCCTTCAACGCCTTGATCGCCTTTGGCAAGCGTGGCAGCAGGTCGCTGGCGATCGTGCCCATGTCGCCGAGATCCTCGCGCAGGATGCGGCCGGCCGCACTGTGCAGGTAGACGCCCAGTGTCGCGGCGTCGAATGGCGCTAGCCCTTGGGCCAGCAGCCCAGCGATCGCACCGGCCAGCACATCGCCGGTGCCAGCGGTAGCCAGCGCGGCATTGCCGCCATCGTTGACCATACTGCGACCCTCCAGGTTAGCCACGACCGTGGTCGCGCCCTTCAGCACCACCACCTGGCCCCACTTTTTAGCGGCGCCCTCAGCCAGCTTCACGCTATCGGCAACCAGCTCCTCGGTGTCCAGCAGGCGCTTCATCTCGCCGGGGTGCGGCGTCAGCACGCAACGCCCGCGCGGCAGCCGCTCCCACCAGCTCTCGATCTGGCTCAGCAGCGTCAGCGCATCGGCGTCGATCACTGTCGGCGGCAGCTCGGGCCGCTGCTTCTCGGCCGGCTTCTCAGCGCTCGCGCCGACTCGGAAGCCGATATGCTCGCGGTGGCGCAGCGAATCGAGCCCGAGCAGCCGCTCCAGGAACAGGCGCGTTGGCTCCTCGCGACCGATGCCAGGGCCAACCAGCAAGGCCTGGTAGCCAGCAAGATGCTTGAGCGCCTCGTCGGCCGCACCCTCGCCCAGCGTGTTCCAATCGGCCTCGGGCAGTAGCTGAAACGTGATCTCGGGCAGGCGGCCGGGGCCACCAAGCCCACTGCGGCCGGTCGCCAGCGTGACCAGGCCGGCGCCGACACGCGCCGCGCCGGCGCTGGCCAGGCTGGCCGCGCCGGGGTATTGAAGCGACCCGGCCACCACCAACACCTTGCCGAAGGTGCCTTTATGCGCGTCGTCGGGCCGGCGCGGCAGCAGTTCGCGCGCCCGCGCCGCGTCGATTCTCTCACTCATGATCGCCTCCAGATGCGCCGGCGGCAGCCCAATCTCGACAACTCGGATCTCGCCGGCATATGTTCGCCCAGGGTATTGCACCAATCCACGTTTGATCAGGCCAGTCGCCACCGTCAGATCAGCTCGCAGCGCCGCCCCCATGACTGCGCCGGTGTCGGAGTGGATGCCAGTTGGCAGATCGACGGCGAGAACGACCAAAGACGAATGACGAAAGACCAAGGGCGAGTCTCGGAAAGCGTCCTCATGTTGGTCTTTGGTCGTTTGTCCTTGGTCGAAACTGTTGACCGCATCAACAATCTCGGCCAGCTCGCCTTCGACCGCCCGGCTGATTCCCGCGCCAAGCAACGCGTCCACCACCAAGTCAGACTCGGCGCTCAAGCGCCGCAGCTCAGCCTGGGCCGGGTCGGCGGAAGCTTGATATTCGGGAATACCGCGCTCGCGGCAGCGCTGGCCATTCGCGTCGGCCTGCGTCTCGCGGCGCCAGAGATACAGCACGACATCGGCGCCGGCATCGCACAAGTGCCGCGCGACCACCAGGCCATCGCCGCCATTGTTGCCAGGGCCAACCAGCACCAGCACGCGCTTGCCGGCCGCCGTGCCCAGCAGCTGCATCGCCACCTGCGCCACGCCCCAGCCTGCCTGCTCCATCAAGCCCGGCCAGGTTGCGCCGGCATCGACGGCCGCCTGCTCGAGCGCGCGCATCTCAGCGGTAGTGACCAGCTTGCGTGCCGGCGCATGTTCTCGTTCTGATGCCACGTGGCCTATTGTACACCATGGCGGGCAGAGAGAGCAAAGGTGACCGGGTGACCGGATTAGGGACTCGCGCTTTAATAATCATCCCACTGGGGGCGGCAAAGCCGCCATCAGACCCCCACCCCGAAGTGTAAAGTTCGCAAGAATCTTGTCTATCGAACCACAGCAACACGTGGAATGCCAGGAATCGTCGCCAGCATCGGCGGCGGGTCGCCGACATAGGTGAGCACCAGCCGCTGGCCAGCGCGGGTCATCGCCATGTACAGCCGGCGGGTATTGTCGCGCCGCCGCTCGGCCTGCTCCTCGGCGGAAAGGCGCACGCTCGCCTCGGCCTCGATCAGTTTGTGCGTGCCCATGACAAAGACGATCGGGCTCTCCAGCCCGGTCGCTGCGTCGAGCGCACAGACCCGCATCTGGCCTACAGTTGCTCCATCGTGTGCCCGCATTGCACACGCCGCGCCAAAGGTCGCCCGCAGCCGGGTGAGCATCTCACGCGCACCACGCCAGTCGGCATGCAGCACCAGCACCTGGTCAAGCGGCACACCATCCGCGATCAGCGCACGGATTTCGTTGATCACGCGGGATGTCTCATCCTGCTCGCTCGCGAGCGATAGGAGCTGCGGTGGCGCACCCGTGGGTGTGCCCTGCGCGCTCTGCCCGATGAATGCCTCCTCATCGCCGGGGAGTCGTGCCTGGTAAAAAGCGCTGGCAAAGCGCAAGATCTCATCCGTCGTGCGGTAGGAGGTTGCGAGCCGTTGGGTGCAACCGCGCACGTTCAGGCCGCTTGCCAGCCACGACTGCCCGCGCCGCATGAAACCCTGCGTCGGGTCGGCGACGATGAAGAGGTGGCCGGTGCGCGGTGTCAGCACCTGCTTGATGATCTCGAAATGGATCGGCGCGAAAAACTGGCCCTCGTCGATCAGCACAATATCATAGCGCGGCAGCGCGTCGGGCTGTTCGAGCAGCCGCCGCCACAGGCGGCGTGGCACATCGCCAAAGTCGGCCTGCCCAGTTTCTTGAAGCAACCGGTTATAGGCGATGATCGCGTCGAAGACTCGCTCGCGCTGCCCGCTGTTGAGCGCAAAGCCGCGCCCGGCCCGATCGGCGGCGAGATATGCTTCGCGGGTGGTAATCAGCCGGTCTTTCACCCAGTCGATCTCAGACTGGAGTGTTTCGGCGGCGCTGGAGCTACCGGCGAGGTGTTGTGCCCAAACACGCTCGATCAGCCGGCGGCGCTCGTCCGGTCGAATGAGCCGTAGGCGTGGCTCGTCGGCCGGCCAGATTCGGTGACACCAGCCGTGGAATGTGCGCCACTCGACGCCGCGATCGCCGCCAGTCAGCCGCAGAAAGCGCTGTTCGAGATCGCGAATCAGCGGGCGGTTGTGGGTCAGCACCAGCATGCGTTTCTTGGGAAAGAACTGGCGCAGCAACCGCGCGCGGTAGAGCAGCACCAACGATTTGCCGCTGCCGGCAACACCGCTGATCAGCTGGAGCCGGGTGTCGCCGCTCGCGGCGGCGGCCTCGTCACTCAGGTCGAGATCGTGTTTGACGGCCCACTCCTGATCGTAGCTGAGCATATCATCGCGCAGTCCGGCACTGGTTTTGCAGATCGCGCGGACGGTCAGCGGCGCGGGCACGATCACTTCGGGCGTGATTGCGCGCCGCAGCGCATCGAGCTGATCGTCGCTCAGGCGTGGGCCGAGCAGCGGCGCGACCCAATCAACCGGCTCACCGCCAAGTTCATCTTGGGCAAGCCGCATCACGCCGTCTGTTGCAGGCGGCAGAGTCGCCACCAGGTCGGCGCGCGATGCAGCTGGGTAGAGCGCCACCGTCGGGAGCGCCGCGCCGAGGCCCAGATCGCCGACAAATCGCTCCAGCGCAGCCTCCTCCGCGATACCCGGCTTCGGTTGAGGCGCGCCAAAGAGCCGGCCTTGGATGGCGTCGCGTAGCGCAGCCGGCGTCGCACCAATCACGCTGAGCAGCACTGAGCGCCCATCGTCGCGCCGCACCCAGAGATCCGGCCCCGCGCCCACATCCGGCGTAAGCCGCTGCCAGATCGAATACGAGTCCGGCAGGCTTTTGAGCCGGCGCAGGAGCCGCAGCGTCGCGGGGGCGATAGCGCCGATCGGCTTTGATGGAAAGATCGCGGCCATCACGCACCACCCAGATACTGCACGACGCGATGCGTGCAACTCACAAGCAGGTCGGCCAGCTGCGCTACCCACGCCTGATGCGTCGGGTCGCCTGGCGCGGCATCCAGCAGCCGCCGGCTGCCGAGGATGATTAGCTTGCTGCGCGGCCGAGTAATTGCAACATTCAGCCGCTCGGGCTGAAAGAGAAAATCGGCAAGATTCGTCGCGAATGTCGGGTTGGAGGTTGTCAGCGAGACGATCACGACTTCACGCTCCTGCCCTTGCATGCGCTCGACAGTATCGACTACGACCGCGCGCCAGAGCGCGCGCGCGTCCGGCAGCGCCGCCCGCAGCAGCTTGCGGATCGCGCGCGCCTGGGCACGGTAGGGCGTCACCACGCCGATCTCGCTCGGCGACAGGCCGCTCGCCAGCAGTGTGACGACCAGATCCGCCGCGAGGCTCGCCTCGATATCAGAGTGCGTTGTTGCATTCTGGTGTGCCAGATCGACAAAGACCAGCGGCTCGTCGGCATCGAGGATGCCCGCCAGCCGCGCCGGAGGCGGGTCGTATACAATCCGTCGATCGGCAGCATCTGGAGCAGGAACCAGCCGGTTATCGTAGAACTGCGCGCTCGGCCAAGCTGTCAGCGCGGCGTTGAGCCGGTAGGTGATCTCCAGCATCGTGTCGAAACCACGATCCACCAGCGCACCAAAGACGGAACCATGCAGTAATGTGTCGCCGTGGCGCGTGGCGAGCACCGGCGAGAGCTGGCGTTGGTCGCCAACAAAGATGAAGCGCTTGCCGACCAGCATGCCCATCACGGCCAACGGCAGTGTGATCTGGCTCGCCTCGTCGAAGATCACGGTGTCGAATTCGACGCCGCTCAGGCGGTTGGTGCGGGTTGCAAATGGTGTCGCGCCAATGATATAGCCACCGCTCAGATCGGCGAGCGGCGACGCGCCAAAACGCTCGTAGCTCTCCACGCCAACGAGGTCATCGATCCGGCTCTGCCGCCCAATCTTCGCGAACGTCACCGGCGCGGCCTCGGCCAGGGTGAGCCGCGCCAGCGTATTCAGCGCCTGATTGATCGCCCGATGCGTAAACGCGGTGATCAACACGCGCTCGCCATCTTCGGCCAGCAGCTGGGCGAGCCGCGCCAGCACACGGGTTTTGCCCGTGCCTGGCGGCCCCTGGATGAGATAGGCCGGTTCGGCGGCGTAGGCCATCGCTAGCGCCTCGGCCTGGAGCATGTTCAGGCCCCACGCCTCGGCGCGCGCCAATGCCCGCTCGAAGCGATCGGGATCGACGCCCGGTCGGGTCTGCCCCGCCAGCAGCGGCAGCACGCGTCCACGTCCGGCGGCGGTGTCGGCGGCCTGCTGAATGGCATCGAGCGCCGGCCCGCTAAAGTCGAGATATCCCTCGTCCAGCACCCAACCGTCCGGCAGCGCTTCGAAATCCTGGAGCGCAAACGCCGGGTCGTCGCACGAAACGACCAGCTCGGTCTCTTCGTCGATCTCCAGCGTGACCAGCAGATTTGGCGTAAAGAACGGGCTGCCACGGTTGAGGCACAGGACATCGCCCTCACGAAAACGCGACTCGTTCCGCGCGCAGACGAGCGTCAGCCAGCCGCCGGACTCACGCGCGACGATGCGAAGATCCGCGATGGCGTGGCCGGCGGCGACCCGCTCGCCAAGCGGACGCACCCACAGGCCATGCGTCTGTGCTCGGTCGGCGTCGGCTTCATCGAGCACCAGCCGCGTCAGCTCAGCCACAAATGCCCCGAGATCCGTCGTGGGATCGGGCGGCTGAGGTTGGAATGCGGAAGCATGTGTCATTGGCGCAGCCGTCTGGCGTACTGGTGCCAACCGATCCCTGGCTCGTTCCAGCGCATCGGTACGCCAAACTATAGCATACGTGGGGAAATACGTCTACGTGAGGTTCCCACGTCGTGCGCGCAGCGACCAGAAGTTATGGCAGCGCGTCGACCACCCTGATCGCAAACGTGACCAGAAACACAACGATCAGCGGCATGAGCGCGACATTGATCGCCTGGCACATGCGCCTAGCCCAGTCGGCGTTTAATCCGGTGATGATTTCCTTCTGTATCAGCAGGGTGATCAGCGCCAGAATCACGATCAAGGTCAGCGAGGCTGCCGCCGCCGAGCTCAGAATTGTAACAGTCGTCGTCGTGACAGTTGAAATCATGGTGTTCCTCCAAGTGATGCCCGATATCTTGGCCGAGCGCGATCGCAATCAGTTGTAGCTCCGCCGGCAGCGGTGTGTCCAGGCCCAGCTCGATTTCCGCCACGCGCCGGGTGGGTAGGCCGGTGCGCGCCGCGAGGTCGCTCAGACGGATTCGCTGGCCGCGACGCAGCTCGCGGAGCTGACTACACGCTGGCGGCGCGACTGGCGGCGATTTACTCAGAAGCTTCAGGACGCCGCCTACAATCACAAGCGCCAGCGCGCCGACCAGCATCAACGCCGCGACAAGCGGGCCGAGCGTGGCGGGCGCCTGAGCTGCCAGCCGCGGCATAATCAGAAACAGCATAATATTGCTCATGCCATGCACCAGAGTGATGCCAAAGATCGAGCCACTCCAGCGGCCTAGTTGGGCAAACAGCAACCCTACTGCGGAAACGAACAGCACATCCGTAACCGAAAGATAGCCGATGTGCATCACGCCAAACAGTAGCGAAACATAGACCAGTCCCCAGCGGCCGAGTGCTGGTTGCGCCAGCCGCTGGAGCAGCGCGCGAAACACCAGCTCTTCCGAGAAGCCTGTGAACAGCACCAGACTCAGCGAGGAGAGCAGAAAGACATTCCATGAAAAACCAACCGACTGGGGCTGTGGCCAGAGAATGAGGTATTCCAGAGCGCCGATACCTATTCCGCCGAGCCCCAGCGCCAGCTGCAGCGGGACGACGCCCAGCCGCAGGCCCAGATCCCGCCACGAGACGCCGAGCTGGCGCACGATCATATATGTCGCGATCAGCAGCGGGATGGCGATCACCGGGTACCAGGCCATCTGCGGCAGGCGTGGCAGCGGCAGCGCCAGCGAGAGTAGGCGAATGATTGGCATGAGCACCAGCGCCAGTGCCAGCCGTCGATCTTCCTCGCGCGGCGCGACCGCCGTACAGATCATGAGACCGAGCAGCAGCAGCGCGTGTAGCGTTACCCCGACCTGCGACTGAACGACTGCGGTCACGAACTCCGCGACGGCGATCAATAGCAATGTCGACCCGAACAGCAGATAGGTGCGCGGCACCGGCGATCGTGAAAAAACTGGCAATACCATCGGTTTATATCCCCAACAGGTGGATCACGCCGCCTGTGAGCACGGCCGCAAGCGCAACGCCGCAGCAAAATGGCAGCCAAGCCGGCTGCTCGGCCTGAACCATATCTCGATCGTCGGCATAGGTGTAGAATCGCTCGCGCAGTGCGGCGGCGAGGGCCAGCAGGTAGGTTGGAGCCAAAATCGCCACGCTGAGCACAATCGGCGATAACAGCACGCCAATCGTGTTCAAGATCGCCAGGATGGCTGTCTCCAGAAACAAGCTGGCAATACCAGCGATCAGCATCGCGGCCAGCGCTAGCCAGAAGCTGAACGGCGGCGGCACGAGCGGCGCGAGTAGCACGGCCAAGGTTACCAGCGCCACCTGGATCAAGCGCCCAAAGCGAGTAAACATACCTGATCTCCTGTAGCTCAAGTTAGCGCGCTGCGCGCGGGCGGCCGCGCCCCAACGCCCGAAACGATCCCCCACAGTTTGGGCATACCAGCCGCGGCATCTGGCCCGGCTTACAGCCACCCGAGGCGGCAAAGCCGTCGATGACCACATCCGGCACGTCATCTTCATGCCGACAGCGTGAACAGCGGTAGCTGTAGGTCACTGTCTGACCCAAGCCCAGCATCTCGCGCTCGGTCGCACTCAACTCCGCTGCAAACGGGTCGTTCCACTCGCTCATACACACCTGCTTTCATCCGCTCCAGTTCGTCGTAGATCACTCCATACTGCGGGTGCCAAATCTGCCACAGCCACAGCTCCCCGCCACACCGCGGGCAGAGGAGCGGATCGCGCCTGAACGCAGCGCGCATCCGGTCGCGATAGCGCGGTCGTGAGGCTGCTGCCGCCACGCCCACATCCATGACGTTTTGCTCACTCACCTGTAGCGCCTCTAGCAATTGCTCGCGGACCTTTTTCAGCCTGCAGGTGGCCTGCAACCCATAGTAGCGGATACGCTGAAACCCCTTGGGCAAGATGTGCTGCACCATCCGCCCGATGAACGTCTCCCGACTCACTGTCTCCACGGTCTTCTTGCCCTGGTGCAGATGATCACGATACCAATAGGTTACCGTCCCCTGCTCGCGATCATAGGCGATGATCCGCGAGAGCGCCATCGGTGGGCTGACCACATACTTCACCAAATAGCGCGTCAACTGCCGCATCCGCGGTAGCACGTTCCCTTGCAGATGAGCCACAAAGCCCTTGGGATAGCGCCGCCGCATCTCAGCCACCAGAGTTGCCGCCCGCGCGTTGTCGGCTAAGCGGCTGCTGATCAGGTCCAGAACCTGCGTTTGCCACAGCCGATGCAGCAGGTCGTAGGGGAGATACCCCAGCCGCTGCCAGGTGCCATCGCGGCGCAACCCGCCATCGGTCAGGATGATATGCAGATGCGGATTATACGTCGCCGCTCGCCCCGCCGTTTGTAAGACGACGATGTAGCCCAAGGTGATGGGCTGCCGCTTGGCCCGCGCCACCACCGCATCCATCGTTGGCTGGACGGCCTGCATCAGCCCCTCCAGAAGTTCCGCTGCGTGCTGATAGATCAGCAGGCGCAACCCCTCCGGCACCGTCAGAATCAGATGGCGGTAGCTCACCCCAGCATGCAGCATGCCTCGCACAGCCGCAACCCACTGCTGCCCATAGCCCTTCGCACAGGAGAGGCAGAACTGGCTTTTGCAACTGAATGCGACGACCCAGCATCGCGGCCAGCGCTAGCCAGAAGCTGAACGGCGGCGGCACGAGCGGCGCGAGTAGCACGGCCAAGGTTACCAGCGCCACCTGGATCAAGCGCCCAAAGCGAGTAAACATACCTGATCTCCTGTAGCTCAAGTTATGCACTAGCCCGCGCTAGCACCATCGTCGTGTCGTTCTCGTAGGCCAATGTCCAGCCCGGCAGGGTGCGGTAGGCCAGCCACTGCGCCTCGGTCATCGGCTTCAGGCGCGTGTCGGGCAGCACCACGCCAATCTGTGGGTCGAGCAGCCGGCGCGACATCAAGATCAGTTCCGGCCGGCGTCGATCGGTCGTCAGGAGCGTATCGATAGCGTCAGACAGCGTGCGACGATCGCCATCGTAGAACAGCGCTGGCAGAACGTCGATCTGGTGGCGCGCGCTGAGTGAGCTGGCGGTCGGGCCGACCACGCCAAAACATCCCTGGTAGCCATACGCGCTGCCGATGCGATAATCGGTGAACAGCACGGCGTCGCAGCCTTTTTCACGGCTGGCCCAGTCCAGCGCCGTGCGCTCATCGTTCGTGAGATAGTTGCTAGAGCTAATATCGAGCGAATGCATCGAAAATGCCGATATAGCGGTACAAATCAGCGCTACGAGTGCCAATGGTGCTACTGCTTTTGCCCGCGTTGCCAATAGGAGCGCGGCGCTAGAAATCGCTAACAGTGTGCCGTACTGAAGGGTGCGTGCATACGCACCATAAAACCCATCCCAAGCAAACAGCAAAAGAATCAGTGGAAAGAGCGCTAAGAGCCAGGTGACTTGATATACATGAACGACAACACCCTTTTCGGAACGGAAGCGCTGTTTCACTACGATCAAGGTGACCCAGACGACTGGGATGATAATGGCGGCATAGTTGACGATATACCACCAAATGCTCAGATTTCCACCAGTAAGGCTGTAACGTAGCCGCTCTTGATCGTTTCCGCGATAAATATCCGAGAGAAATCGTATAAAGAAACGACCATAATCGTTGAAAAGTGTTACCGCATGATACATAAGAAACGTGACGAAGACCATAATATCGATTCGTATTATTCCCCATGCCACGTATTTTCTGGCGATCTTGACTTGAATCAGCCACACGCACAACAAGAATACTGTAAGTGCGAGTGCCACTGTATGATACGTTGCTTGAAGCAACAGGATCGCCATAATCAGCAAAGTTGCCCACTGCCACGTATACCTCGGTTCCATATGGCGCGCCAGGATTGCGAGATAAATACCATAAAACAACGCCCAGCCCAATGGCACCAATGTGCCGCCAGAGCTGGCCCACATCACCATCGGGTAGTTCGATAGTGCAGCGAAGGCATAGAGTATGGCTACTCTAGCCGGAGTTATGCGTTGGCCATGAAGCCGCGCGTACTGGCCATACAGGGCCAACGCGGCCAGCGGGATCAGCAGCAGCCCCTGCCAGGGCGATAGCAGATACAGCTGACCGATCTGCTCGACATCGGTTACTCCGCTTAAGATCAGCGCTGAACCGGTCAGAAAGGTGTAGGTATAGTCGACCGCGCCATAGGTGAGCCCGGAGGTATAGTTCGACAAAACCGGCAGCTCGCCGGTGGTGGCGAACAGCGTGTGATGGCTGGCGAGATACCAGGCGCCATACTGCACATTCGGCGTGTAAAAGCCTTCGACATACGATAGACCGCGCTCGGCCGGCTGGCGGATGAAAAAGCCCAGCGCCAGCAGCGCTCCGATCACGATCCCCGACCAGAACCAGCGCATCCGTACCGAGATCAGTAGCGGCTGGACGGCCTTCATAAAGGCGGCGCGTGTAAGCAAGGTACTGTTCATATGATTGACTGACATGCCTCCAATACTTGTGTTGCAACAGCTCGCGGGCTGTAGCGCGAGTGAACAGCGCGCAGGCCGGCTGCGCCAATCTGCCGGCGACGCTGTGGATCGCTTGCCAGCGCTAGCACGGCCGCCGCCAGGGCGTGGTGGTCACCGGACGGCACCAGCGCCAGCTCTCCGGCGCCAAACCCAGCCCGAACAGCCGGCGTATCGGCGGTTATTACTGGAATGCCCATGGCCGCGCACTGGTACAGCTTGTTCGGAATGACACGCGCGGTCTTCGGCCGATCGGCAAAGATCCCCAGGCCGATATCAGCGCCGGCGATCAGCTCGGGCAGCTGCTCATATGGCACATGCGCGGGGCCAAACGTGATGTTTCGCGCCTGGAACTGGCCGGCGAGGGCACGATTCTCGGAGCTGGTCTGCCCGCTACCAACGAGCTGAAAGCGTACAGTAGGCATCTCACGCTGAACCTCGGCCGCGGCTTTGATGATGATGTCGATCCCTTGAAGCGGGATGAAGGTGCCGTAGAACAGCACGCGTACCGACCCATCCGTCTGTTCGGGGCGTGGGCGCGGGTAGAACAGAGCGGTTTCCGCGCCGACATACGCGACATGGGCTTTTTCCGGGCGCAGCCCCAGACGATCGACGAAATAGGTGCGCGTTTGCGGTGTATCCAGGATCACGGCGCCGGCGGCCCAGTTGTTGAGCCGGTCGATCAGCTCGAGCAGCGGGGCCAGCGCCACACGGCGCCAGCCGGCCGTGCTGTCCTCGACACTGTCGCGCAACGAGACGAATGGGTCGAACAGCAGCGGGATGCCGAGCCGGCGCGCTTCAATCAGCACCGGCGTCAGGTAGTTGCCGGCCTCGCCGACAATAATCGGCGTATCGGCAGGAGCGCGGCGCAGCGCCGCGATCAGCCGCCACCAGCGGCCTGGCAGCCCACCACGATCGACGATCTCGTCCACCTCGACCCCCAGCTCGTGCAGCCCGCGCTGGATCACGCGGTGGCGCGCGTAGCTCGGTAGGTATGCGCCCAGGTAGCACACCCGATCGATGTTCGGTTGGGTTGTGTTTTCTACGGGTAGCCGCATCACGCCACCTTCGCCCGCAGGCTGGCCGGCCTGCTGCCCTGGGCCAGAGTCGCTCTGAACGCCAACGGGCAGATCGCGATCACCGCGATCAGGTTGCCGCCCATAAACCCGGCCGCGCCGCCGGAGACGCCACCTTCAAGCAGCCCAAGTATCACGCCACCGCCAACCAGCAGCGGCCAGACGATCAAGATGGCGATCAGATAGCCATCGCGCACCAGCGCTCGGTATGCCGCCAGCGCGACGATTGCAATCCCAAAGGCGACCTGGCCGGCCACCAGCATTGGAAGCTGATCGGTCATGGCGCGATAGCGCGGGCTGACCAGCGCCAGCAGATCAGGCAGCACAAAGGCGACCAGCACGCCGCCGGCACACAGCGCCGCCAAAACAGCCGCCAGTAGCCGCGCCAGCTGGCGGATTGGGTTGCTGGCTTCCAGCGCGACGGCCAGCACAGAGTTCGCTACGGCGACGGATAGGCCCGACAGAATCCCGGCCATCGTCCAGGCCAGGAAGAACGCGCCGGCGCGCTCTGGCGGCGCCAGGCTGGTCACCAGCGCCGGCACGCCGGTGACGATCATCGCGACCGAGATCGAGTACAGGTAGCTGAATGCCAGGGTGCCGCGCGCGCCACGGCGTGCTGGTCGTTCGTCCAGCATTGGCTGGTGGCGCCGAAAAGCCTTCGGCGCGCGCGCCGCGAGCCAGCCGAATCCCACGCCAAGCTGCGAAACCACAAACGCCGCCAGCAAGGTCGTTGGGTTGAGCGCCACAAGCGCGCAGGCTAGGAGCATGAGCCGCGCCAGCACGACCGCCGCGCCCTTGGTCGGCACATCGCGCGCCAGGCCGGTGCCGAGGTAGAGCGCATCCTGAATATTTGTCACAGCGATCCCGCCCGCCAGCAATCCGGTCGCCAGCGCCGCGCCGTCGAGCTGCCCGCTCTGCCAGGCGCCCACGCCGCCAGCCGCTAGCATCGAAAGCAGCCCGCCCACCAGCGTACTCATCCAGAGATACGCGCGGACCCGGGCGGTCGGCGACGAGCGAATGATCGTCAGCAGAAATTGGCCCAGCCCGGCTGTGATCAGCCCGGCCAGCAGGGCGCCGGTGCTCGCGACGCGGCCAAGCACACCCAGATCGGCCGGGCGCGCGAGCGCCGCGGCAACCAACCAGATCAGGCTGCCGCCGCCGGTGCTGATCAGCAGGCCAACCGCTTGCGCGATCGATAGATTGGCAATCGTCGGTCGTGACATCTATTTCACTCTGCGCGGCAGCGCGAGCGTATTGAAGGCTGCCAGCTTGAGCGGTACGCGCTGGCGCGCGGCGAGATCATAGAGGGTATAGCCGTGCGCGTGCAGTAGCTCGGAGATCGCCGCGGCGTGCTGCTCGCGCACCTCGCAGAGGATGACCGGGCGCACCTGCGCGAGCAATCGTTGCGCCTGGCCGAGCGCCTGCAATTCGGCGCCCTCGACATCAATTTTGAGCACGTTCGGTGCTGGGAAGCGCTCCAGCAGCCAGTCCAGCGTTACCGACATCACTTGCTGGGTTTCGCGGATACCGCCGGCCTGCGAGCTACCACGCGCGTCGGCCAGGAAATTCGAGGCCCGACCACGTTCGGCGATCTGAAAGCTGGCGACATCAACCGCATCACTGACCGCTACAGGCAGCACATCGACAGGCGCGCGCTGATTGGAGTGCCGTGCCGACCGACGCAGCAAGTTTGCCAGCCAGATATCAGCCTCGATCGCGACCACGCGCCCGCTGGCGCCGGCGCGCGCGGCGGCCGCGAAAGCGAACAACCCGACGTTCGCGCCAATATCCCAAACCACATCGCCAGCAGCCACGAACTCGGACGCCCAGGCGAACAGCGCTGGATCAGTGGCTTCCAGAACCGGCCACCACAGCTTGAGCAGCGCTCCCGGTGAGACAAACAGTATATCGCCGCCGAAGCGCGCGGGCAGCCGGCGCTTGAGCACCACGCCGCGGCTGCCGCGCTCGGCGATCGTGCGCATCGTTACGAGAAAGCTGTTGCTTAGCATGACGTTTCCTTATGATACACATTGGCTCCCCGAGCAGCCATTACCACGACTTCTTCATACAACGCCGCAAACCGCGGCACAATCGTGCGCCAGTCGAACGTGGCCGCGGCGTAACGCCGCAGATCCGCACCCAGGCGCAAGCGCTGCTCGCGGTTGGCGTGGAGACGACCAATCGCCGCCGCCATCGCGGCCGGATCATTGAATGGCACCAGCGCCTGGCCGGACAAACCGGGCGGCAGGTCGAGCGCGACCCCCGTGGGCGTTGCGACGATCGGCAACCCGGTCGCGGCCGCCTCGGCGATCGGCTGGCCGAAGTTCTCATACAGCGTGGCGCAGACAAATATATCTGCGGCATGGTATTCCTCCAGCAGCTCTGCGCCGTAGCGCGGCCCGCTGAATGTCACCAGATCATGCACGCCCAGCCGCGCCGCCAGCTGTTCGAGGCGCCTGCGGTAGCCGGCCGGCTCGCCGGCCGCCAGGCGCACTTCCGGCCCGACCACCCGCAGCCGCGCCGGCAACCCCCAGGCGCGCAGAATCGCCAGCGCTGCGATCAACTGCTCGATGTTGCGGCGCGGGCTGAGCCGCCCGACAGTGAGCAAACGTAAGCCATCGCGCGCGGGCAAACCTGGGCGCTCGGCCAAGAACGCCGGATCGACACCGATCGGAATGACGACGATCCGCTCGGCCGGGAAGCCATACGCATGCAGCTCGGCCGCCTCGGCCATGGTGCTAGCCACCACCAGATCGGCCGCTGCCGTGACATAGCGCTGGATGGCGGCGTCGTAGAGCCGGCGCGGCCCGGCCACCAGCGGCGACTCGCGCGAATAGCGATGACCATAAGCGATACCATGGGCCTGGAGCACGATCGGAATGCCGCGCCGGCGGGCGGCGACGATCGCGCCATCCGAGGCCGGGTTGCGCCAGCCGTGAATATGCAGCGCCGACGCCGGGATGTGCAGCAGGTGGCGCTGAAGCGCCAGCGATGGGCGAAAGTGCGGCGCCACCAGCAGCGGTCGAAAGCGCTTAACCGATACGCCGGCCGCCTCGACGCGCCGATCGACCCCTGGCGTTGTCGTCAGCACTGGCGAGGCGATGCCCAGCCGTGCCAGACCGGCCGAAATCGCCAGCGCCTGGTTGGCCGGCCCAGAGGCGACCGGAAAGAATTCCTGAGACACGCGCGGTACCACCCGCCCAGCGCCGCCCGGTAGCGC
>WNFV01005296.1_pt1 | contig 30691 bp, 37 predicted proteins | sample 5400101 | NCBI WGS metagenome assembly WNFV01 (sample SAMN13153361, study PRJNA577476) | soil metagenome | isolation source: 115 cm soil or saprolite under grassland replicate 1 | place: USA:California | collected 2016-06-15 | reverse complement strand
CCACCACCGGCCGCTACCTGGCTGCGTTGGGGCGCGCGAGAATCGTCACGCTGAGGAACTGGCCCGCATGTTTGGATTCGATGACGATGCGTGAGCGATTCCACACCACTCCGGCCGCCAACGTTGGGGTATAATCAGTGCTGGGGTGTTTGGTGCTGCGGGACGCGCGTGCACCCGACCATAGACACCAGCGTGGTCAGGAGGTCCGATGGAGACCGACATTCCGCTGAAGCGCCTGGCGCTGCTCCGGGCAGCCGATTTGCTGCCGCTGCGCGGGGCGCCGGACGCGACGGTGGTCGGCGTCGAGACCCTCGAATTGCCTGCGAGCGCCCAGCGGCTGGACACGTTGTTCCATCTGCGCACCCCGCAGGGCCAGGATTATTGGCAGTTGATCGAGTTTCAGGGCTACCGCGACCCGGCGTTGCTGTGGCGCACGATGGGCTACCTGGCCTGGCTGGGCCAGCACAAGCCCGAGCGCCCCATCCTGGCGACGGTGATCTACCTGACGCCGGGCGACGACGTTGGCGCGGCGCTGCAGCAGGCGCACGCCCTACAGCCCGGTTGGATGTTCAGCCTCCCGGTGGTCCGGCTCTGGGAGTTGGATGCGGCCGAGGCGCTGCGGAGCGGTAACCTGGCGCTCATGGTGCTCAGCCCCCTGTTGGGGCATGCCAGTGCGACGCTGATCGAGCAGGCCATTCACCAGGTGCAGAACCAGGCCATGCCGGAGCAGCAGGCGGAGTTACTGACGATCCTGGCGGTATTCACCGAGCCGTGGATCGATCCGGCGCGGTTGATTGAACTGGTAGGAAGGGAGCGGCTGATGACCTCCAATCTCATTCAGACCCTCGTGGAAGAACAGGTCGCCGAGCGGGTTGCGGAGCGGGTGGCCACGCTGACCCAGGAGCGTGATACGCTGCGCCATGCGCTCCAACAAGCCGTCGAGGATGCGATCATCGGGCGCTTCCCGACGACTCCAGCGATCCTGGTGCGGAACCCGCGCCATGTGACCGATGTCGACCACCTGCTCCAGGTCCATCAGGCCATCATCGAAGCGCCTGATCAAGCCGCCGTCGAGCGCTTGCTGGCGGAGATTCCGATCGGGTGATCGGAGCACGGCGCCAGGGCTGGCAGGGGCGCAACGGGGCGCCGCGTTGGCGGCGAGACCGGAAGCGGCGCGCGCCCCCCGACCACCGCGGCGGCAGCCGGAGCGGCAGCGCCTGCTTTCCCACCACCACCTCGATCGCCGCCATGGGCAGGTCAGCCCGCTGGCGCGATCGGCGACGCCTACTGGCAGTTAGGAAGAAGATACCGCTATGCGCAAGCCACGACCATCTCCGGCCCCACCCAGGCGCGCAGCGGCGCCGCGTGGGATGACGCCGACGGTCCTGGCCCGTGTCGACAGCGTCACTGTGTTGGTCAGCGCACCATGGGACGAGTGGTATGATCAGTGGATGGAGCAGGCGACGGAGGAGACGGGCATTGACTATTTCGATCACATGTTCAGCATGTTCACCCCGGCCGCGATCGGCATGGCGATCACGGCGCTGCGCGAGCACCTCGATGCGCACCGAGCGCACTATGAGGCTGCCGGCGTGACGATCTTCGTCGAGCCGCGGCCGGAGCAGGCCGACGAGTTGGTCTGCACCTTCGGGCTGATCGAGACGATGCACGAGGAGCTGGAGGACGACCATGCGTTCCCGCGCTTTCTGGAGACCGTCGAACGCTACGCCCTGATCGTCCCCGTGCAGCGGGAGGGCGATGAACCGTTCCCTGGCGACATCTATGCGCCAAAAGACCGCTTCTTCTCGGCCGTGGACCAGAACACGATCATCAGCGACGCGACCCTGGCCGACATCAAGGCGCACCCGGAGGCATATGCGCTCGTGGACGTTCAGGTGATGACGATCTATGGGCGGGTGGAGCTACTGGCGCGAGATGATGACGAGGCAGCTGGAGAGTCGGATGTGGCGCTGACGGCGTAGTGGACGGCGCTGCCCGGTGTTCAGATCTCGGATGCGTGAAAGGAGTTGCTGATGCGACCGAAGCAATGGAATGATCTCACGGACACTCAGAAACGGGGTATCGTGCTCCTGGGGGTGCTCCAACTTACACTGCTGATCACGGCGCTAGTCGACCTCCGCCGACGCCCAGCGGACGCGATCAACGGCAGCAAGCGGCTGTGGACGGCGCTTGTGTTCATCAACTTTATCGGCCCGATCGCCTACTTCTTGTTCGGCCGAAAGCGACCGGAACGATCCCAAATAGCCGTCTGAGGCCGCACCTTATTCGCCAGAAGTGCCCACATCAATGGACGATATCCAGATCACACAGGCCCAGGCCGCGCTCCAGGAGGAGCTGCGCCGCCTCGCCGAGCTCGCGCCGCCGGCGCTGTCCGACGAAGCTACGCCGCCCCAGCGGGCGGCGCAGCTCGCCCGGCTGCATGCCGCCGAAGCTGCGCTGCGTCTCGCGGCCGCGCTGCTCGCGCCGACGATCCTGCCGCGGCGCAGGCCCTCGACGACGAGCTGCGGCAGCTCGACCAACAGATCAAGGTGTGGAAGCGGAAGGGGCAGGGGTGGTTTGAGACCCGCACGATCGTACGGTCGAAGGTCAAGCGCGGAGCCGAAATGACTGGCGAGCAAATAGGCCCGCCAGTCACGGTGGCTTACGGCCCCTATCGGCTTTTCCGCTGGCGCGACGCGGAAGGGAAGACTCGGACGCACTACCTTGGCAAGCTCCAACCCACGAACGAGGAAGTTGCCGCGACGAGCCGGCGATCCCACCCATTCTGCCGGCGGCCACTATCAGCCCAGACCCAGGGACCCACGCGGCGGCACTGGTGCTGACGATCGCGGCCACCACCCGCCATCTGACCGCGAGCGGCGCGCGGACGCTCTGCGGCAAAGCGATCGACCTGGCCACCGCCGTGCGGCAGGCGACCTTCTACAGCTACGCCGACTGCGGGGCGTGTGCGCGCCTTGCAAAAGCCCAGGCGCGCATCTGCCCGGTGTGTGGGCAGCCGCTCCTCCAGGTCGACGCCGATGGGCAGTGCCAGGTCTGTGCGACGGCACGGACGCGGGGGTGGTGATCGCCTCGTCACCCACAATGCGGGGGCCATGCAGACGTTCCAGCACCTCCTCGCCGCCTCCTGGTCGGCCCTCAGCCGCGCCCTCCAGCTGGGCACGCGATATCGCCCATGGCCCCTACCAGCCCTGGCCGGCCCACCAGTACGGACACGCCCGCAGCCGATCGCGCAGGTGGTCGGGTCGGCGAGCTCCTGGTATAATCGCGCCAGCAACCACCTGTGGAGCACGCTATGCCGACCGCTGACCCGCCCTATGGGATCAACCTGACCCATGAAATCTTTAGCCGCCTGCGGGATGCTGCGCCAGAGTTGCCCGCCGGCATACGTCAGCTCTTTCAGAGTGGTGCCCAGCTCGATCCATCCTTCCAGGAGGCGCTGCTGACCGTCATGTTGCCGCAGCTGCGCGCCGCGGCGCAGACGCGGGCGCGGAGCGCCAAGCAGCGCGGCCTGATCGTTATTGATCAGCGCGCGGGTGGTGAGTTCTGGTATCTTGCCGAGGCGCAGGCCCGCGCGGCGTTTGCCTCCCTCCCCGCCGATCTCTGGTCACACGTAGCCCAGGTCCTGCGGACCTACGACCCGCTCAAAGAAGTTGTCGTGATTCGACTCCGCGGCCGGACGATGGAGGTCATGTATTTTGATCGGTATGAAGCGGTGAACACACTGGGGACCGCGCCGATCCCGATCCCTCGCCTGCCGGAGCCCCTAGCGCGCGAACGACTCCCCGCCTTCGCGCTGCCATCCGACGTGACCATGCCGCGGGAGGGGTCAGCCTATGTGTTTACCCATCGCACGCTCGGTCTGCTCGGGCAGCTGCAGCTGAAGAGTCTGGCGCCAGGACAGACGCAGGTGACCGCGCTGGTCGCCGGCCACCCTGACGACCCCATGACGGCCGAACGACAAGCCATCCTGGAACCGCTCACGGCAGACATCAGCCGGCAGCTGGAGCTGGGGCTCGGACTGGATGATCCGGGACCTACGGGCGCGAGCACACCGCTGCCGCCGGATACCCCGCCGATCATCGAGACGCCACGGAGCACACCGCTCCGCGCCGCGACGACGATTCACCCCTGTGCGGTGTGCGGCGAGGACATGCTCTTCCTGATCTTCGCCGACGACCCCGCGACGACCCTGGAGGATTACGCCCGGTTGATGTTTGAGATCGTCGGCGAGCAGAATCTTATCACGTATGTGCTGGGGCCACCAGAGCGACACGGATCGCGCCCCCTAGACGACTGCCCCTCGGCGCTGCTCAAAATCTGGCCCGAGCGCGAACAAGTGCGGAAGATTACGCCGCCGGCGTTTGATCAGCTGCTCCGCGATCTCAGTCGGCAGCATTGCGTGGGATGTCGCTGATGGCATCAGATGGCCAGTATCCGACCTGGCAGGAACAGGTGCATGCCGCGAATGGATGATCCGGAGGCATGTGCGGCGCTCGGTCGGGCGGTGTTGGAGATACAGAGCCGCCTGGGGTTCCAGCATGACTTCGAGTCGCTGGCCGCCGCCGCTGCGTTCTACCGCGCCCTCGCCATCGCCCGCGAGGATGCGATGACCCGCGGCGATTGGCGACGGCGGCAGCGAGCGGCGGGCCGCGAGATAGGCGCGCCATTTCCTGAAATCCGCCTCCCCGACGTCGCCCAGCAACTCTGCTATGATGCCTGGGAGGTCCAGGGATCATGGGCGCGGGTGGCGTGCGCGAACCTTGCGCTGCAGCTCGACGGCGACTGCGCCGACGCCTATTTCATCCTGGCAGGTGAGATTGCGGGAGCGCTCTCGTTCTGCTTGACAGCAGCGGAGATCGAGGCGCTCAATCAGGCGACGCTGGCCTGGTGAGTCTAGCGAGCAAAGGATACGCGGTATCTGCTCCTCGGTTACCACGAGCAGGAGCGGGCGTACGAGGTCGACTTGCCAAACGCGTCGAGTGAATCGCTGCACCAGGCGCGCATCGTGGGCCAGCCGCTATGCGACATAGATGATGCTGCCGACGTGATTGCGACCGGTTGCCTCCTGGCCAATGCTGGCATCCAGCACTGCATTGTCAGCCTGTCGAACGTCCACGAGCTAGCGCCGCCTGGTTGGGTGGTCATGCCACGGCCCTGCGCGCCCCCAGCCCGCCCAGGACGAGCGCCCACACGCCTTCGAAAGCGGCGTCGATGCCGGGGTCCGACCACTCCACTGCGTGGGTCGGGTTGTGGAAGCGGGCGGTCGCATCGAAGACCGCCCGCCCGGCCGCGAGCGGGTCGGCGGCCCTGAACTCGCCACGTGCGACCCCGTCGGCGATGATCTGGGTGATCTGCCCCACGAGGTGGGCGACATGCGCCTGGACCGCCGCCCGCGCCTCCGCGGCGAGTGCCAGGTAGGTGGCGAACAGCTCGGGGTCCTCGCGTGCCAGCCGTCGCTTGGATGCGATCAGGTGGTCGAGCCAGCGCCGCAGGCGCTCCGGCGTGGGGCTCGCCTCGGCCGCCACGGCCGCCAGCGGCGCCGCGATGCGAGCGAGCCAGCGCGCGGTCACGGCATCACGCAGCGCCGCCTTGCTCGGGAAGTGGCGGTAGACGCTGCCGTGGCTGACGCCGAGCGCTTGGGCGACATCGACGACTGTTGCCTTGGCCGGCCCGAAGCGGCGCAGGACATCCTCCGCCGCGTCGAGGATTCGGTCGGGGGTGAGCGCTGTCTCGGTCATGCCGCGCCACCCCGGCCACGCTCGCTGTCGAGGACCGCCATCTGAGCGCTGGGGTAGCGCTCGCCGGCGACCGCTTCGGGCGGCGCCGCGCGCTCGATCTGCGCCAGATCGTCGGCCGTGAGGTGCAGATCGAGCGCGCCCAGAGCCTCGGCCAGCCGCTCGCGCCTTCTCGCACCGACCAGCGGCACGATGTCGTCCCCACGCGACAGCACCCAGCCGATCGCGATCTGCGCGACGGTTGCCCCCTTCGCCGCCGCGATGGCGCGCAGCGCCTCGACCAGCGCCAGGTTGCGGTCGAGGTTCTCGCCGCTGAAGCGCGGCAAGTGGCTGCGGAAGTCGCCAGCGCCGGCGCGCTCTTTGGACCAGTGGCCGCTGATGAGGCCGCGCGACAAGACACCGTAGGCGGTCACGCCGATGCCAAGCGCGCGACAGACCGGCAGGATCTCGGCCTCAATCCCGCGTGAGATCAACGAGTACTCGATCTGCACATCAGCGATCGGATGCACGGCGTGGGCGCGGCGCAGCGTGGCGGCGCCGGCCTCCGAGAGCCCGACATGCCGGACATAACCGGCCCGCACCATGTCCGCAATCGCGCCGACGGTTTCTTCAATCGGCACGGTGGGGTCGACGCGGGCGGGACGGTAAATGTCCACATAGTCCGTCCGGAGGCGGCGCAGCGTGTAGGCCAGGAAGGTCTTCACCGCGGCGGGGCGGCCGTCGGTGCCCAGGACCTGGCCGCTGGGGTCGCGCAGCACGCCGAACTTGACACTGATCACGGCCTGCTCGCGATTGCGGCCACGCAGAGCCTTATGGATGAGCAGTTCATTGTGGCCCATGCCGTACCAGTCGCCGGTGTCGAGCAGCGTGATGCCAGCATCGAGCGCGGCATGGATCGTGGCGATACTCTCGGCCTGATCGGCGGGACCGTAGAGATCGGACATGCCCATGCAGCCCAGGCCAAGCGCGGAGATGTGCGGGCCGCCGGCGCCAAGTGTGCGTGTACGCATACCATCCTCCTGACATGTTCGGATGAGCGGCGGAGCCGCCCGATCATTGAGAGGAGGAGAGTATAGACTATGCGATGACAGATGTCAATAGTTGTCATTCGTCACTTGTTACTTGAGTGTCCACTGGGCGCGTGGGTTGCGGCAGGGGTGTCGGCATCACCAGCGCATCGTAGATGCGGATGCGCTACGTTGGAACAGGACAAAGCGGGCAGGTGATCGAATCGTGTGGCCTCACATCGCTCAGGTGCGCCCGGGTCGCGTACTTCTTGATCAGGTGTCCGAGCGCACGCTCGGTAAGCGCCTGGCCCGTCTTCACTGATGGGAACAGGTACAGCGCTGTGTCTGCCAGATCGCGCAGGTAGGCTGTCAGCGCGGCGCGCGCCGTCGCATTGAGCGGCGTCGGGCTTACTACCGTCACCAACGAGGAGCCGCCGAATGCCATGCGAAGCGTAGAGAACAGCGATAGCTGCGCCGCCAGCCGTCCGCAGCGCACCACCGCAGCAGCGATCGAATCGGCGATCGAATCGGCGCAGCTGGTAGGGGGGCCAGCCGCATCGTTGTGCTACGCGATGCGACAAGCTGCCAGCAGCGAGGGCTCGGACGGAAATGGACATTTCCGTGCCGAAGATCGCGGCTTGCGGTTGTCTATCGGCAGCTCTTGCTCGACCGGCAGCTCCGCGCGTGCCCCGTTCCTGCAACGTGATATACTCCTACACATCCTCATATACGGATGTGTCGGCGGCGCATGTGGCCGCTATCGCGACGCTCGCTGAGTCCACGGAGTACAGTGTGACCGACGATCTTGAAGTCTTAATCGTCGCCATGGTGCGCTATCAAGCGCTCCATCATCGCGGTGCAGATGCGACAGCACCTCCATTACTTCAAGGGCGCGCGGCTGGGCGTGTTTTTGGCGATCGCCTTGCACAGCAATGCCGACGGCTGGGCCTGGCCGAGCATGGCCACTGCTCGCGGTGGCCGGCTTGATTCTGCCGGGCGTCACGTGCATTCTGCCCTTCTTGACGTCCATGGCAGCGGCAGGGCTGATGATTGTGATGGGGAGCGCCACCGCCTTTCACGTGTTCCGAGGCGAAAGCGAGAGCGCGATTACGACGGCGGTACTGTTCGTGCTCGTCACCATTGTAGCCTACACGCGTTGGAAGGTTGCACCCATCGCCCCGCGCAAACGCGCCTAAGCATCGCGCGACGGGAGGATGAGCGTCCGGCTCCTGCTCGTTGGCCAGACCTGGAAGGCTTCAGGGCAAGGAGCCCGCTATCGTTGTTTGGATGAAGGGGGGTACACTGTGAGCAAGGTCGTGATCGATATGTCGATGTCCCTCGACGGGTTCGTCGCCGGCCCGGATGATGGCAAGGCCCATCCGCTCGGTCGGCATGGCGGCGAGCACATGTTCGACTGGTATGTTTCCGGTGACGAAGAGTACCATGATCCGCTGTTCCGCCCCGCGCCGGGAGCTAACCGGGACGAGGTGGAACGGATGTTCGCCGAAAGCGGCGCCTTCATCTTCGGGCGGCGGACGTACGAGATTACCAACGGTTGGGGCGGCCGGCACCCAGTGAACGGTGTGCCAACCTTCGTGCTGACTCACAATCCCCCGGCCGACTATCCGCGCGGGCCGTCTAACCTGACTTTTGTCACGGACGGGATTGAAAGTGCCATCCATCAGGCGCGGGCGGTGGCCAAGGGAAAGGACATCAAGCTCGGTGGTGCGTCACCGTGGCGACAGGCGTTGGCTGCAGGCCTCTGTGACGAAATCCTGATCCACCTTGCGCCGTATCTGCTCGGCGGTGGGGTGCGGCTTTTCGATGTGCTGCCCGATGGTATCCAGCTCGACAAGCTGTCGGTCAGCGACGGTCCGTTCGCCACGCATCTGCGCTACCGGGTACACCGCGACTAACGCACGCGGTCGTCCGTACAAGGATGGCCCGCGAGGAAGCGACACGTGGACGATGTCTGCGCTGCGAGGATGGTAGCCTTCGACGAACAGAAGCTAGCGTGTCTACGGCGGCAGTTGGCCACGCTGGCAGACGCCTACATTGGCTGGTTCCATGGATCGTTGGCAAACAAAGGCTCGTCACCGTGCTCCTTGACGGGCTTTTCAATGGCATGCTCCTCCACGTAGAATGAGCCGTGTAGCATAACCAACGTAAGGAGGCTTATATGACTGAACCATACCCACGGACAACCTTGTTTGGTACAGAGGAGCGAACGCTCTTCTGCCCGACCCTTGGTCGGGAGTATCACCTGTCGGTCGCGCTTCCCGATAGCTACACGACATCCACTCAGGCCTATCCGGTGATCTACGTTTTAGATGCTGACCTCTTCTTCGGTATGGCGGCTGGGTTGACGCCGCTCTCTCGTTGGTTCTTTGGCATACCTGAGGCGATCATTGTGGGCATTAGCTACGGCATGGAAAGCTATGATCAATGGGTGCAGTCGCGCGAACGTGACTTTAAGATTCCCGAGGTGCGCGACGCGCCGCCCGATAGCGCGGCAAACCGCTTTTTAGACGCCCTGACGCAGGAGATGATCCCGTTTATTGACGCGAACTATCGTACCATTCCGTCGGATCGCTGCCTGTATGGCTATTCGTCGAGTGGATTCTTTGTGCTGTATGCGTTGTTCCATCAGCCCAATGCCTTTCAGCGCTATCTCTGCGGCAGCGGTGATCTGTATATCGCGTACCCGTACGTGATTCAGCACGCCGCGCAGCTGGCGGCGCGCGACGCAGCCACCCCGATTCAGCTGTACCTTTCCGCAGGGGAGTTAGAGGATGACCAGTTTCCGTACTTTCATCAACTGGTTGCCTTTTTCGCGCAGGGGAACTACCCTGGTGTGACGCTGACCACCGAAATCTATGCCGGTGAAGGTCACGGTTCCGAAGGGGTTGCGCTGACCTACTTGCATGGACTACGCATGCTGTACCCACAGGCTGAACGCTAGCATCTGCGAACACCAAGCCACGCGCAGGCGCTGCGATTGCTGGCGCTACCGCGCATACGATGCCCGTGTTCACTCGGCATCACTATCGGCCAAGATGGCGGTGCGGCGTGCTGGTGGCGCAAAGGATGCCCGCACCCCGTTGCGGGTAAAGCCGCGCAGATCCTCCGCCGTAAAACCGAGCAGGGCGGCGATGGCGTACTCGCGCCCGATCGTCGTGGCAACCCGCACCGGGTCGTCCGTGCTGAGTGTCACGGGGATGCCGAGCGTAACGAATTGGCGGATGGGATGGGCCTCGTACGCGTCAGTCGCTCCCAACACTACATTGCAGGAGAGGCTGCACTCGACCGTGACCCCGCTGCGCGCAACCTGCTCAAGCAGCCAGGGGTTGTGGGCGGCGTAGACCGCGTGGCCGAGGCGGGTCAGGCCCGGCACCTGGAGCGCCGCTGCGACGTTGGTGGTGTCGAATTCGCCGACATGGGCGGCGAGTCCCAGGCCAGCAGCGGAGGCACGCGTGGCCCAGTCATACACGGGCGTCCAGTCCATCTCAGCATCATACGGGTCGGGAATGATGTGGATGCCCGCCAGCCCATCCTGTGCTGCCGCCAGGCAGGCTGGGAGGTACACATCGCACCAGTGCTCACCCGTTGGCTGGGTTCCGGCAATGAGTGCCTCGGCCCGCAGCTTGGGGTATTGCGCCTGGACGCGCCGCTCAGCCTCGCGGAACAGCGCCATGAAGTCGGGCTTGAGAATCGTCGCCGGGCCGAAGGTGATCTCGATCAGCAGTGCGCCGTCAGCGGCACCCTCCGCCAGCAGGTGCATGATGCGCGCAATGATGTACGCAGGATCAGTGTCGAGCATATCAACGGTCGTTCGGTCGAACTGCCGGTTGTGATCGAGGCGCAACAAGCGGGGCATGCCGGGTGGTGTGGTCGCGAGCAGATCCGCGATCCACGGGCGATGATCGATGAGCGGCTGGCCGCTCTGGGCAGCAAGTATCTGTTCTAGCCGAGCAGCGGTCTCGGCGTGGATATGGATGTCGGCCTTGGGCAGCGCGGCAATATGCGCCGGAACAGGCACATCCATCAGCGGTGAGAGCGCTGCTGCATGCATCAAGCGCCTCCTCTGCCATCGTGAGCGGTTACTGCGGGTACGAACCGTATCGTCGGTGTCTACGCGACCAGTATAGCGCGCTTTTGCATTCTTACGGCGTGGCGGTGCTCGTAGCTCGTGCTGGGGTTTGCGGGTTCCAAAAATACCAGACTTCAGCCCATCAACCGGAGCAGAAGCTCAGAACATCGTACTTTAAGACACCATAGTGTCTCACGAGGTACACCTCGACCTGATAGTGACGGCGAGCGATGGTTGCGCTCTCCTACCACGCCTGCTACACTACGTCATCACCTGTTCGAGAGCGCTTGACGCAAAGCGGCCCGCCTGCGAGCGCGGATGCGCATCTGATGGAGGCAGCATGGCAACCTATGACTTCGGCCGCTATCTCAACATCCGCATCGCATACGCGCCAAGCTTCGCGCCAGGCGGCGATGCGATCGCGTTTCTGACCGACATCACCGGCGTGCCACAGGTCTGGCAGGTGCCGTCCGGCGGTGGGTGGCCTGAGCAGCTGACGTTCTTCGCCGATCGGGTGAGCTTTGTCGAGTATGCCAGAACAAGCGAGCGGGCCGCGATCGGCATGGATGTGGGCGGCAGTGAACGCACCCAGCTCTACCTGCTGACGGCCGGCGGCGAGCAATGCATCCACCTGACTCCCGAGGCGCCTGATGCGATCCATACGTTTGGTGGCTGGTCGCGCGACGGGACAACGATCGCGTTTAGCGCGAACCGCCGCAGTCCGGCCGACTTCGATGTCTACGTGCGGGGCGTTGGGCCGAACGGCGAGGGCGGGGCGCGCTGTGTGTTCGAGGGCCAGGGCATGCATACCGTCGTCGGCTGGGGGCCTGATGGCACCTGGCTGATCGTCACCCGCAGCCACACCTATATGCACCAGGATCTGTATCGCCTGTGGCTCGACAGTGGAGAGATGGATCTGCTGACGCCGCACGAGGGCGAGGCGCGCTTCGAGCAGGTCAACGTCACTCCAGACGGACGTGGGCTATATCTTGCGACCGACGCGGGCGGTGATTTTCTCCGCCCGGCCTCCCTCGACCTCACGACGCGTGAGCTGCAAACACTCGACGCGATCGCCTGGGATGTGGACGCGGTCAAGCTCTCGCCGGATGGACGCGTGCTGGCGATCGTGACCAACGAGGATGGCTATTCGCGCTGGTCGCTGCGCAACCTTCCGGATAGCCGTGAGCTGCCTGCGCCGGAGCTACCGCCAGGTGTCTGCGGCCTGCTCGCATTCGCGCCCGACTCCCAGGCGATCGCCTGTACGCTGAGCGGGCCACAGCACCCCGACGACATCTGGGTCTATGACCTGCGGAGCGCCACGACGCGCCGGGCGACCAACAGCTCGCTGGCGGGCATTCCGCGCGCGAGCTTTGTGATGCCCGAGCTGGTGCAGTATCCGACGTTCGACCATCGCGCGATCCCCGCCTACCTGTATCGCCCCACTGCCGCTGCGAGCGACCGATCGCCGGTGATCATTGACGTCCATGGTGGCCCCGAGGGCCAGCAGCGTATCCATTTCGACCCGATCTATCAGTACCTTCTGCACCGCGGCTACACGATCTTCACGCCGAATGTGCGCGGCTCGACCGGCTATGGGCGCGCCTACAGCCACCTGGACGACGTCGAGAAGCGCATGGACTCAGTCGCCGACTTGGCGCACGCGGTTGCCTGGCTGCGCGACTCGGGCGTGGCCGACCCGCAGCGGATCGCGGTGCTGGGCGGCAGCTACGGCGGCTTCATGGTGCTGGCGGCGCTGACCAGCTACCCCGACTTGTGGGCGGTCGGGATCGACATCGTCGGGATCGCCAATTTCGTGACATTCCTGGAGAACACCGGCCCTTGGCGGCGGAAGTTGCGCGAGGCCGAGTACGGCTCGCTCGAGCACGACCGGGTGCTGCTCGAATCGATCTCCCCAATCCATAAGGTCGACCAGATCCAGGCGCCGCTACTGGTGATCCACGGCGCGAACGACCCGCGCGTACCGACTGGCGAGGCCGAGCAGATTGTCACCTCGATCACAGCGCGCGGTGGCTCAGTGGAGTACGTGCGCTTCGCGGACGAGGGCCATGGCATTGTCAAGCTAGCGAACAAGCTGGTCTGTTACCCAGCAATTGCGGAGTTCCTGGATGAACACCTTGGAGCCCTCTCCAGCGGAGAGCAGAACGACTGAGCCCTTCGATACATCGCCATAGAGGGCTTCGCTCGATGGTAGCGGCTCAATGATTTCGCACATTGCTAGAGCGTACTTTTCCCCGAAATCTGTACTTGCCCGTGATTCAACCAAAACAGGCTTTTGGTCACTGAGAGGAACCAAGGGATGATCATGATGATCACTCCCGGATGAGGGAGCGCTTGCGCAGCTCGCCTTTGTCTTTAAGACGCTTGCCGTACCCTATGACGAGCGCGGCGAGCCTACGAAAAGAGGAAGGGTCGCGCCTTCAATTGTCAGGACTCAGCTGCCAGGAGTCCCCGCAGCACACATCAAAGATTCGGTGCCGGTAAGCCATGCATGCCGAGCGTGAGGCTGATCTCACCGCCGTGATGGAGATCATGTTCAATGAGATGCCAGATCACCCACTGCCGCGTGATAATCGCGGGCTCGCTGTCGTCGTCGCCAGGGTAGGTCTGCTGCCAGTCGGCAGGCGTCCAGCGGGTGATCGCATCCTGCATCCCCTGCCACGTCGTCTCCAAGCCGTGAACTAGTTCGTCCGCGTTGCGGCTTGGCATCCCCTGGCGATCCCAGGTACTCAGATCCGCAAACTCCTCGCCGCCTTCGCCCATCAACTGATAGAACCAGCGCGCCCGTGCGCCTATCACATGAGTCGCGATGTCCTCAATCGAGCGGAGGCTTGGTGTCGCGCGGAGAGCTAGTTGATCAGGTGATAGTTGTTCTGGCTCGCCCACGCGAGTCCGAGCGCCTCAGCGATTGGCCGGGCAGGCACATAGATCTCTCCAGCCGGGATGAGCGCGGCCGCGACCCGATCGCCATAGAAGTCAACGATGCGCTCCTCTACTGGAGTCAGAGCGTCAACTGCACTATCTGTCATTGATGTCCTCATCGCTTCCACTCAGGACAACCGTATTCAAAATGAATACGGTTGCCACTCCTCTCAGGTTTTCACTGCTCGCCCCATCAGCCGCATCACGCAGTGGAGCGGCATTACTATCCTCAAGCCCAACAAGGTTATCTTGGGCGTGCTCCAGTCCATACGCAGCAGCATGCAGCTGGGCACACAGCTCGACAAGCCAGGCTGGTTGTGCCACCACGGTGACCTCGCCCAGAAATTCACCTGTGGCTGGCGATTCCGCAAAATGCGGTTTATCCACATTATCCACATGGTGGTGATCGGCTGGCCCCTGGCGGAACGCGCGGATTGCCCTGCGTACATCCTCGACGCGCGGTGGCTCTGGCGCCGTGAGCAGGGCTATGCGAACCTCAGGCGGTATCGACGCGCGTGCCAGTTCGCTCGCGACGCTCTGGTTAAGGAAGCCGCGTGTCACCGCTTCCTTGAACAGCGAATCGCGCGCCCCGACCAGATGGATATTGATCAGTCGCTCGGCCAGATCAGGGCTCGTCTGCGTGACACGAAGGAAGATCAGCCACTGCCCTTCATCGGCCGCTTCTCGCGCCTGCTGCATCGTGTTCGCCGCATCCAGCAGGGCCTGGCCCAGACGCCGGCGCGCTCCGAGAAACTGCCGCGCCAGCACCTGAAGCTGATCGCCAAGCTCGGGCGCCTCCGGCGGTAGATCGGCCAGCGGCACAGCAGTCGAAAGCGCATAGCTCGCGCCACGTGTATCTTCCGTCGTCAAGGGTGCCGCAGGCTGTCCCTCCAATACCTGTTGAGCAGCCTGCGGATCTTGGTTCGCCGGCGCTACATTACGTCGGAGAGCACCGCGGAGGTGATCTTTCTTAGTGGCCATAGCGTGCATCTACCTCCTGGGCCAACTCGTGGTAGGCCGTCGCAGCCGGACTATCGGGTGCGTAGGTGCCAATCGGCTGTCCTAATGCCGGTGCCTCGGCCAGCTTGATGGTGACCGGGATCATGGTCTTGAACACGCGGTCGCCATAGGTCGCGCGGGCCTCATCCGCGATTGCCTGACAGAGCGAGGTTCGCCGATCATACATCGTGATGGCGATGCCGCCGATCTGGATCGGTGGGTTGAGTTGCCGCACAAGCGCGATTGTTTCCTCGAGTTGGGGCAGCGCCCGCCACGCGAACGCGTGCGCTTGGAGTGGAACCAGTACTGCGTCAGCTGCGGCGACCGCGTTGATCGTGAACAGCCCAAGCGATGGCGGCGTGTCGATCAACACGTAGTCGTAGACACGGCGGGCCTCCTGGATTGCCGTCCGCAGGATGAGTTCACGTCCTATCCGCCCCGACAGCACAAGCTCAGCCCCAGCGAGTGCAAGTGTCGCGGGCACAAGGTCAATCCCATGCGGCGTCTGAAGCGTCATTCGGGCAACACCCATATCAGGCTGGAGTAGCGCCTCATAGATCGAGGTCGCGATCTGTGCTGTGTCATAACCACACGAGAAGGTGAGGTTAGCCTGCGGATCTTAGACGATCTCGCTAGCGTGTAAAACACACGGTTATTTCTATTGACGAAGTATCGTTGAATTGCCCATGCGAGGAGTGGATGACGACTGAACTCGTGACCATATCAGGCGATCCGGGCACGCCGGTCATCCGCCGCGCTGCCGGCGTGACGATTGACCAGATCGTGCAGGCCTGGCTCGATGCTCAGCGCGCGAGCGCACGCACCCGCCGCGCCTACGCCGACGCCGTCGCCAGTTTTCGCGCGGCGCTTCAGGCCGCCGGCCACGATCTCGACGCCGCGCCCGAGGCTGTCGCGCTGGCGGCGCAAGCCTGGGCCGGCCAGGGCGATGCGGCGGCGACCTACAACCAGCGCCTGGCCTGTGTCAGCAGCTGCTTTCGCTATGCCATTCGCCATGGGCTGCTGCGCGGGGAAAACCCGATCGCGCGCGTCCAGCGCCAACGCGTGCAGGCCTACGGCAAAGCCGTCGCGCTGACACCAGCGGCAGTGCGCCACAAGCTCCAGGCAATCGACCGGTCGGCGCTAGACGGCCTGCGCGATCATGCGCTCCTGGCGATCGCGCTCCAGACTGGCCGGCGGCTTGCCGAGATCGCGGCGCTGACGTGGAGCGATCTGCGGCTCCATGACGATGGCCGAGCGACGATTACCTTTCAGCGCTGCAAAGGCGGCAAGACCATGCGCGATACTATCCCGCCGGCGCTCACCCGCACGCTGCTCGGTTGGCTCCAGGCATTCTATGGCCGTCAGTTGGGCGACCTACCCTCCGACACGCCGCTGTGGGTGAGTCTCGCGACCAACGGCACGCGCGGCAAGCGCCTGTCGACACGGGTGATCGAGCAGATCTGCCAGGAGCGACTTGGGACGGGCAAGGCGCATGTCCTGCGGCATAGCTTTGCGCGCGCGCTGGAAGACGCCGGCGCGAAGGTGTCGGAGATCCAGGCGCGCCTTGGCCACGAGAGCCTGGCCACGACCGGGCGCTACCTGGCGGCACTGCGAGCTGATGAAAACCCCCATGCGGATGCCCTGGCAGCGCTGTTCGGGCTGGATACCGAGTAGGCGGCGCCTGAGGAATTCAGAAGTCACTCTCCGATGCGAATAGGAACGCAGTGTGATGCTCATACTAGCAGAGCCATTCGCATTGCGTGTTCGCAAGCGACGCTTGCCAATGCAACGTCTGGCGGATGTGCTTGTTTAAAGGCGACGGCAAACCTGGCCATGCCAGAATCATAGCTTACATGGTACTATATCCTCAGAGGTCGCAGCGCTCGACGTAGCCGATTACGAGCCACAGATCGGCGCGATTGTCGTTCGAGTCGGCAAGGGGAATAAGGACCGGCGGGTCTACGCGCCATCTGGGACAATCGCGGCGCTTGATGCCTGGCTGGAGGTGCGCGGGCGCGATGCCGGTGCGCTGTTCGGACGAGCCGTGCGCGGTGGACGGGTCGGCGAACGGCGGCTAGCGGATGAGGGAGTGGCTGTCATCCTGCGGGATCGGGCATCAACTGCGGAGATCGCACCCTTCACCCCGCATGACATGCGCCGCACCTACATCTCCGAGAGAGCGTGACGCCGGCGCTGATCTGGCGACTGTGCAAAAGATGGTCGGCCACGAGAGCGTGACGACGACGGCCGGCTACGATCGACGCGGGGATGCTGCAAAGCGCAAAGCTGCCGATCTCGTGCATGTGCCGTTTTTCCCACGGCAGCAGGACTGAGCGAGCGGCGAAAGAGCCGATAGCCGCCAGTGCATCCTGCCGAAAACCGACTGGATGGGCTCAGAGTCACCATGCTGGATAGAGCGCTCGCATATCGTTGCCGTCCAAAGCGCGTTATTTCGTTGTTCGGCCGCATGTACGGCTCCAACCGTACTGTTAGCACCATGAGTGGAAGGGGGCCGGCGATGCGCAAGAGAGCTGCCGCTTTCGCCTTCTACGCGATCAGCGTCGTGCTCTTCCCGATCACGCTGCTCGGCTATGTGATCTGGGTCGGCAAGCTCTTGATCGGGAAGTCACCGGGCGTCTCGACCACTGCGCAAGGTCCGCTCTCGGCGCGCTGGACGATGCACAACCTGGGCGTGCGCGAGGACGAGGCGGCGAACCGCCTGTTGCCCATCCTGCCCGGCGTGCCGTGGTTGGGCATGCGCCTGGCGAGCTGGCCGATCATGTTCGCCCACGCGGTCACCGGCTTCGTCCCGAAGACGTTCCGCTACCCGTTCGAAGGCGACGTGGCTCCCCTACTGGAGGCCGGGGCCAGAGTCACCTTCTTCGACGACGCGGTCGACCGCTTCCTTCCGCACCTCGATCAGTTCGTCATCCTCGGCGCCGGGTTCGACACGCGGCCGTACCGCCTTCCCAAGGACACGCCGGTCCGGTCGTTCGAGGTCGAGACGCCGAACACGCTGGCGGTCAAGCGCGCGATGCTGGACAAGGCCGGGATCGACACGCGCAAGGTGGCGTTCGTCGCCGCGGACTTCGAGACCGAGGACTGGCTCGGCAAGCTCGTTGAGGCCGGCTTTGACACCGGACGTCCCGCGCTCTTCCTTTGGGAGGGCGTGATCATCTACCTGGACCGTGAGGCCGTCGAGGATGCGCTCCGCAAGGTCGCGAGCTGCGCCAAAGGCACGCTCCTGGCATTCGACTACTACACCACGGTGTCGCTCGAGTCGAACGACATGTACTGGCGCTTCGCACGAGCATCGACCAAGTCGGCAGGCGAGCCGCTCACGTTCGGCGTGGACAGCGCGCCACCATCACGGGAACGCGTAGCCGAGCTGCTCCGATCCTGTGGGTTGGCACTCCGAGAGCAGCGCACGTTCGGTCGCGAGACGGAGACCGAGCACGCGTGGGGCGGCTTCGCGATTGCCGTCGTCGAGTAGCTTTCGATTCGCTCGCTCACTCGCTCAGGTGCGAACAAGCGCGTCGAGCCGACGCCTTGAGCGTAGGCGGCTACACTGAAGGCGTTACCGGGCGCGGCTCACGCGCCTCAACGCTAGCCGGCATATCAAAGCCTCATCATACTGATCTTGATTGAAACTTCTCTCACGACACAGTCACTGAATTCTCCTGTATACTCATTGTCAGCGAACGTTTCTCGACCGCTAGTTAAGACAGCGTCAAGACTTTGATTATCAGGAAAGGTCACGTGATGTGGCTCAGAGCCTGCTTGAACGGCCCTCGCCCGACCGGAAGTCATCCTGCGGTGCCCATTATGCCGAGTGAACTTGCACGTGAAGGACGACGTGCGATAGATGCTGGGGCGATTGCCTTGCACATGCATCCTCGTGCATTGAATGGTAAGGAAACTCTGGAGCCAGAACAGATGGCGGCAGCCCTCATCGCCGACGACGCACAGCGGTTGATCGCGGCAGGGCTTGCGCAGCGTTGTAATCACGTGCAGATTGAGCCAATCCTCACGCAGAACATCACCGAGGCGCTCTCAACCGCACAAGCGATCGCACGGGTGCTTGATGAAGCTGGTGTGACCACACTGCGCTTGCTGCAGCGGTTGCAAGCTGGTATGACGGCTACCTCAACGGCTTGTACCGCTCACTAAAGGCTTGGCGATGGGGGAATGAGCTTGGGGGACGGATGGAAGCGGCACAGACAGCAGATTATTTACTGCATGTCTTGTTTGCCTTGGAGCGACACTGGCGACCCTATAGCAGCCGGCTGATCTTTCATCTGGATAAGCTCCACTCTCAAGGATGGCGCGCTGGTGAAGTGCGCGACATCGTGCTCGACCTGATTAGCACTGGTGACCCACGTCGACAACAGATCGTAGCGAGACGAGTTGCGGCACTGTTACGCGAGCGCGGCTATGGGCATGTCTATGATGGGTGGGAAGGGCACATTGATCAGGCGCTCGGGTGGGACTTCTCTTGATACCTGCCAGCACATACGACGAAGCGCCGCCGAACACGCCGCACCAGAGAAACCCTCCCACGGAGGCGTTTCTCTGGTGGGGAGTCACGGCGCACCGTGATGGCTGGATGTAGCTGATGCCGCATTGTGGCTCTGAGAGCGTCTGCATTTTGAAAGTCGGTATCACACCACCGCTTTCCCGTTTTACAGGGCAGCGCAGCTCAGCGGTAGACCGTTGGGCGCAACGTATCGTAATAATCGTGAGAAAGAGGGTCGAAGATGGCCGACGTCCTGTTGTTCCATCACGCGCAGGGGTTAACCCCTGGCGTTGTCGCGTTTGCCGACACCCTGCGCCGTGCCGGGCATCGCGTCCACACGCCCGATTTGTTCGATGGCCACACCTTCGATACGCTGGAGAAGGGCATGCGATTCGTCGAGGAACGTGGGTTTAGCGCGGTGATTGCGCGTGGCGGACGAGCAGCCGAGGGGCTGCCGGCCGAGCTTGTCTACGCTGGTTTCTCCCTGGGCGTGGTCGTGGCGCAGATGCTCGCCCAGACCCGGGCCGGAGCGCGCGGTGCGCTGCTGTTCTATTCCTGCGTGCCCGTCTCGGAGTTCTCTGCATCCTGGCCGAAGGGCGTGCCGGTGCAGGTGCATGGGATGGACGCCGACCCGATCTTCATCGGTGAGGGTGACATCGACGCCGCTCGGGCACTCGTCGCAGAAGCCGACCAGGCGGAGCTGTTTCTCTACCCCGGCGACCAGCACTACTTTGCTGACAGCTCACTGCCGTCCTACGATGCGGATGCGTCGGCTCTCCTAATACAGCGTGTGCTCGACTTTCTCGCCGCACGATAGCTGATATCCAGCCTCGCGAACGCGGCCGGGTCAGGTTTACAGCCGAGGCCGGACACCCAACATGCACGCAGAACGACGGCGCTGCGCGTCGACAAGATCGGGTCGATGGTACGCGTCAGAATGTGCTAAAACCACATCTCGGTCTATTAGCGCAGCGTGGATGAAGCGCCATCCCTTCGGCGGCCTCACGTGCGCCAAGCACACCTGCGCTCATCCTCATCACTGCTCGCAGCGGTCATGCACGAGGTGCTTCTATGACTTTGGTTGACTCACTCCACCGCGTTGACCACTTCTGGGCAGGCCAACTCGCAATCACGCCCGATCTGCTGTACTCCCAGAAGCTGCTGGTAGTGCGGCATCCTGACCCCGCTGACGTATCCTGCTGCGTCTTCCAGCACCATACGTTTATCTGTGTCCATGTGCCGCAAACCCATTATGATGGCCTGCATCCGACAATCGGGCGGCAAGACCGCGCGCACCTGCTGACACCCGCGTGGTGGCAGCAAGCCCTCGGGACAACACACCTAGCAGTGATTGGGCCGGCCTATGTCGGCTATGCCGATGCGCAGCAGTTTCGACCGCTGATCCGCCACCCAACCCGACTGCTGATGCCGAGTGACTCAGCGGCGCTTGCGGCGTTTGCAACCACCGTTGGCACCATTGCCTGGGAACACAGTGGGCTTGGCGAAGAGTCGCAGCCAATCGCAGGTTGTTGGCAGCAAGAACGATTAGTGGCGGCGGCTGGCTATACAGTGTGGGGAGCGACGCTTGCTCATATCGGCGTCACAACTGATCCTGCGGTTCGTGGCAGTGGCTATGGGACGTCGGTGGTCAGCGCGATTGGCAACCATGCACTGGAGAAGCAGTATGTGCTCCAGTATCGAACATTACATGTCAATCAGCCATCCATGGCAATTGCTGCGGCATTAGGCTTTCAAGCATATGCGACAACACTGGTGATTCGCCTTGGCGCTGCAACATGAGACCGTGAGTAACCGACGTATCGGTCGCCGAATAAATCGTTCGAGCCGATCGGTTCGGACGAAGCGACCTTGGCAGCGAGAAGCCTGAAAAAGGCTATACGAACCTATCGAAGTGGCACATTCCATGGGATAGCTAAACTCGTCCGCTTGAGGACGTCAATCAGAGGGCTACTCGACACCAGCGCCGATCTGGCCACTGTGCAAAAGAAAGATGGTTGGACACGAGAGCGTGATGACGACAGCTGGCTATGACCGTCGCGGCGATGCAGCCAAGCGCAAAGCCGGCGATCTTGTGCAGGTGCCGTTCTTCCGGCGACAATGACACCAAAAATAGCGCCTTCAACATGGAGACCGCTCAAAGCTATCCTGACGGTTTTCGACAGGATAGGCCCAGATGTCACTATTCTGCGAAGAAAACTCAAGCATGGTCGCAGTCCAAAGCGCGCTATTTCGATAGACGATACAGGCGCATCGCCCACCGTCAAGTTTACGAATCAGATAGGATTGCTATATGTGCGCGTCTTCGTGGACGAGGGCCCGCCGATGGCGGCGTTGCTGCGCGAGGCGCATGCGCACCGCATCACACCCGAGTATGTCGCCAAGATCCTCGCCGCCTTCCCCGAGGACCGACAACCGACCGTTCAGCCTTCGTCCTCCGTCCGCCGTCCTCCATCACTCGTCGAGCCGCTCACGGATCGCGAGATCGACGTTCTGCGGCTGATAGCTGCGGGCCGCTCGAACACCGAGATCGCTCAGGCGCTGATCGTCGCGGTCAGCACCATCAAGACCCACGTCAACCGCATCTTCGGCAAGCTCGGTGCGACCAGCCGCACCCAGGCGGTCGCGCGTGCTCGGGAACTCCACCTCCTGTAATTCTCAGTTATGAGTTATGAGTGCTGAGTTTTGAGTTGTGGCTGTTCAACTCAAAACTCAGCACTCATAACTCAGCACTCGTCATCCTCCACCCACAATATCCACCCGCCCGTCCCCCTGCGGGTGGACGCCGCTCCACCCAACTCCTTGCTATGCTCGCCCCATCACGACGATATGGCGCGGGCGAGGCGGCCCAGAACGCAAGGAGCACCACCAAGCTGATCCTCGATCGCGATGCGACACCGCTCTGGAACGGATGGGCTGAGCGAACCGACGCTCACACAAAAACGACGATCGATCTCCCCGCCGCGCTTGCGCTGCACGATAGCACGCTGATCGACCATCTGATCGACGCCGTGTTCGATCAGCTGTGGAATGGCACGATCGAGCTGCGCGTTCGTGCACCAACACCAACCACAATCACATCAGGGCACGCCGGAACGACCGGAATCAGGACATGACCATGCCAACCGACTATCACATCACCATTCAGGGACACCTCGACTCGCATTGGTCGACGTGGTTCGATGGGCTGCGCATCACCTACGAGCCGAACGGCACCACCACACTCGCCGGGTCAATCGTCGACCAGACCGCGCTGCATGGTGTGCTGATCAAGATTCGCGACCTAGGCCTGCCGCTGATCGCGGTCAACCAGGTTCCCGAGGCGTGGGCAGGCGACGATCGTGCGCACCACGACGAAACGTAGTTGACCTTCATCAACCCATCACACAAGGAGGCTACCATGAATAAGCTCACCTCAATCGCGAAACGCCACCCCCTGAGAACGTTTTTCGGCCTGACCTTCGCCCTCTCGTGGGCCGCGATGGTGCCCTGGCTGCTCGCCGGCGGCGACGATATCCCCTGGTTCACATTTGGGCCGATGGCGGCGGCACTGGTCACGGCAGCCCTTACGGGCGGCGTGGCCGGCTTGAAGGTGTTGCTGCGCCGGCAAGTGCACTGGCGGGTGGGCCTCGGCTGGTATGCCGTCGCACTGGGCCTCCCTATCGCACTCGAACTGGCGACGGTCGCGCTGAACGTCGCGTTCGGGGCGCAGGCGCCGGCCTGGGAGCGCCACGATCTTCGGGCTCCACAGCGTGCGCGACAGCGTCGCCATCCGCGAGAAGGTCGGCTATCTGGCGCAGGACCCGCGCTTCTACGCCCACATGACCGCGCGTGAGACGCTGCGCTTCACCGCGCGCTTCTTCTACACTGGGCCGAAGGCGGCGATCGAGGCGCGCATCGCCGAGACGCTCGACCTGGTTGTGCTCAATGACAAGGCCGACCGACCGATCAAGGGCTTCTCGGGCGGCGAGCGCCAGCGCCTCGGCATCGCCCAGGCCCAGATCAACTATCCCGACCTGCTGATTTTGGACGAGCCGGCCGCCGCGCTCGACCCAATGGGCCGGCGCGATGTGCTGACCGCCGCGCGCGGCTGGGGCAACGGCTTCGCCACTCTGCTGCGCAAGGAGTTCGGCCTGTGGTGGCGCACCCGCAAGTGGCTGGTTCACCTGCTGATCTGGCTCGTATTCCTCAATGGCTTCGTCGTCGTGGTCGCGCTCACCGACACGGAGACCACCGTGAAGATCGAGCAGGAGGCGATCGAGGTCTTCTTTATGGCCGGCGCGTTCGCTGCTGGCATCGGCATTGTGACGGCGGCGCAGGGCGCGGTTGTGGCCGAGAAGCAGCTTGGCACCGCGGCGTGGATCATGTCCAAGCCAGCGTCGCGCAGCGCCTTTGTGCTGTCCAAGCTGGTCGCCAACGCGCTCTCGTTCCTGGGTCTGGCCGTCGTGCTGCCGAGCGTGGTGTTTTATGGGCAGAGTCTGCTGCTGTGGGGCCAGGCGCCCGATCCATGGGCCTTTCTGGCAGCCGTGGGGGTGGCGGCGGTGCATGTGCTGTTCTACCTTGCGCTGACATTGCTGCTGGGCACGCTGTTCGATACGCGTGGCCCGCTGACCGGGATCGCCATGGGCGTGCTGTTAAGCGGACTGCTGCTGCCCAATGTTCTGCCGGAGATCGTGACGATGGTGCTGCCGTGGAACCTGTCACGGATCGCGGTGGGGTTGACATTGGGGAGCGCGATGCCGGCGATCTGGCCGCTGCCAATCGTGGCGACCGCGCTCTGGACGGTGGCATTCGTCGCCGTGGCGCTGTGGCGCTTCAGCCGGGAGGAATTCTAGTCGATGGGTGTTCGCGGCGGGCTACGCCCGCCGCGAACACCCATCCTCAACAAAGGAATTTTTATGCAAGCTCGATTCAAGCCGCGCGGGAGACGCCGCCTGCTCAAACTGGCCCTGACCATTATCATCGGTCTCGTATTGGCCTACGAACTGGTGGTGCCCGCGATTATCTCATTCACGCTGGTCCACTACCGCCAGCCGGTCTGCTGTGTCACCCCGGCCGATCGGGGAATGGCGACCTACGAAGACGTCACAATCACCACCGCCGACGGCATGATGTTGTCGGGCTGGTACGTACCATCGCATAATCGTGCGGCGATCATCGCCCTGCACGGCTCGGGCGGCAACCGGACGGCAGTGCTTGGCCACGCCGCCCTGCTCTGCGCGCACGCCCGGAGGTCGACCCCGATCGCATCGGGGCGCTGGGCCTCTCGATGGGCGGCGAAGTGGCCATGCAGGCCGCCGCGCACACCGACAAGCTCAAAGCGGTCGTGTCCGACGGCGCTGGTGCGCGCTCGATCGGTGATTCGCTGTCCGGGCCGGTCAATCCGCTGGCCGTGCCGGCCATGTGGACGTCGACCTATGCGCTGGCGCTGTTCACCGGCCTGAGGCCGCCGCCCCCGCTCACACAGCTGATCCCGCGTATCGCCCCGCGCCCGCTGCTGATCATCTCGGCAGGGCACGGTATGGGCGGCGAGGTCGAGCTGAGCGATGTGTTTTATGCCGCCGCTGGCAAACCCAAACAGCTGTGGCATATCCCTGAGGCCGGGCACACCGGCGGCCTGGCCGCACGCCCGGCCGAGTATGAGACCAAGGTGATCGCTTTCTTTGATGCGGCGTTCGCCTCGTCGAGCATGTGATAGGAGGCAGGAGTATGCAAAACATAGCCAACCTGTTCTGGGATATGCATCCCTTTGATATGCTGTTGCTGCTCAGCACACTGGTTGCGCTGGTGTGGCCGCTTGTGCCACTGCGCTGGAGGCCATCGCGCTGGCCACAGCTGCTGCCGACCCTGAATGTCTTCCTGGCGCTGGCACACTATTGGCTGGAAGGTCTGCGGCCGAGCATCATTCCGGTGGACATGTGCGCCGGCCTGCTCTGGCTCTTGACGATCGGGCGGCTCCTCCGGCCAACGCCACCGGCCGTGCAACGGGGCGCGCGCATCCGCCGCATCATCGGCATCGTCGCGCGCGGCTTGGGCATCACGCTCATGGGTCTCTCGCTGGTCATCCGCGCCATGATCGTGACCGACCTGAGTGGGCTGCGCTGGGCTGTGGCGTTTGACGCACTGCATACCGAGGTGTCTCACAAGTATGCCTTCGGCGCCTGGAAGGCGATCGACTGGGACGCGCTCTACGCCGAGGTCGCGCCCCAGATTGCGGCCGCCGAGGCGACTGGCGACCAACAGGCCTATTACCGGGCGCTGCGCAGCTACGCCTTTGCCTTGCACGATGGTCATATCGTCCTGGTCGGCGATGATCATGGGGCGCGGACGGCGGCGATCGGCGGCGGTTATGGCTTTGCCGCCATCGGCCTCGACGACGGTCGCACGATCGCGCATATTGTGGATGCGAATAGCCCGGCGGCCCAGGCCGGGATGGTCTGGGGCGCACAGATTCTGCGTTGGAATGGACAGCCGAGTGATTTGGCGGTGCAGCAGGTCGCGATAGTCTGGGCCGATGTGTCTCCGGCCACGCGCGAAGGTCAGCGGATTGAACAATATCGCTTCCTGACCCGCGCGCCGATCGGCAGGTCCGTAGAGGTCGTCTTCAAGAATCCCGGCGCATCAGCGGCGATCACCGTGATATTGACCGCCGTAGACGATCAGCTCATCACCCTGGCGCGCAACCATCTGACGCCCGACCTCGGCCCTGGCGACCCGCCGGTGCAGACGCGGGTGCTGCCAGGCGGCTACAGCTATGTCCGCGTCACGCGCGAAGGCGCGGCGTTAGGGCAGCCCAACCCCATACAGGTCTACCAACAGGCGATTGCGGACGCGGTGGCGCGCAACGCGCCGGGGGTGATCATCGACGTGCGCGGGAATATCGGTGGTGCAGACCCGATGGTCGCCGACATGGCCAATTATTTCTACACTCAACCGGCCTTCTTTGAAGAGCTCGCGCCGTATGATGGAGTATCCGGCCAGGTCGACCATGCCCAGGCGCGCACGATAACGATTGAGCCACGCGAGCCGCACTATGCCGGGCCGGTGGCGGTACTGATCGATCCAAGCAGCAAGAGCTCGGGCGAAGGGATCCCGCTCGTGCTTGGGCGCCTGCCCCAGACCACGCTGCTCGGCTTCGCCGGCACGCATGGCTCCTTTGGTGGCCCCAGCGAATTCGTGCAACTCCCCAGCGGGTACTTGTTGATCTACACCGGCGTGCAGTCGCTCGACGCGAGGCACCAGATACAGGTGGACAGTGATGCGAGAGGGGAAGGCGGCGTCCTGCCCGATGTGCGCGTGCCGCTGACGGAAGAAACGGTGCGTGCCGCCTTCGTCGACGGACGCGATGTGGTGCTTGACGTGGCGCTCCACACCTTACAGGGCAAATGACGACACAGGCCACGTGTTTGCGGTAGTATTCAACGGTATTGAGGTAGAGGTTGTACTCGAAAGGATCGCACGATGATCGCATACGCAGACTCAACCGATGGGATCAGCCTCGATAACCTGCGTGGCTTCTTCGTCGGCTGGCCGAACCCACCCGCACCGGAGACGCACCTGCGAATCTTGAACGGTAGCGATGCTGTTGTGCTGGCGCGTGACGATGCCACCGGCGCGGTGGTGGGGTTCATCACCGCGATTAGCGACGGGGTCTCGTGTGCGTACATCCCGCACTTGGAGGTGCTGCCGGACTATCAGGGGCGCGGGATCGGCTCGGAGCTGGCGCGCCGAATGCTGGAAAAGGTGAGCCGGCTGTATATGATCGACCTGCTGTGCGATCCCGAGGTGCAGCCGTTCTACGCGCGCCTGGGGATGCGCCCGGCCACCGGGATGCTGATCCGCAATTACGACCGCCAGTCGGGCTACTCATGAGCCCAACGTCCCGTAGATCATTCTATCAGTGGCAGTGCGCAAAGATCCAGGGCGATCTTGCGGTCGGCACGGGCGGTGATAGCCTGCTCATCAAGCTGGATCGTAAGCTTAAACTATTGCTGGCACCTAGCCAGTACTACACAGTATCGAGAATCACGTCGTCCTAAAAAATTCTTGTTTTCAGGCAGCACGTTGGGCCGGGCGTTCAAGGCTGGCTGCAGATTTGGAAACGAGAATAACGGTACCATCAGCAGATAAGCCCCCGTGGTACTACCGCTCGCGACAAGTTAACCCGAAGCTTATTGGTGCTCCCCGTGATGTGACTCGCTGACGAGTCATATCGCACATTATTGAAAGTGATGCCGCAGTAAGACCTCACATGGCATCGTAGCCAATTGCCTCCTGACACATTGAAACCCGCACGTACTGCGGGTTTCATAGTGCTGCCTCTTCGCACGAGACAACGGCAAATCCGCAATAATTGCACTTTTCATCGAGACGCTCCGGCGAGGGCGTGATCGGGCAGGGCGAGGGAGATACGCTGCGTCTGGCGCGCAAGATCTTGGCTAGAGCCTGACCTGGCACACACCTTGCTACACTCTAGAGGGTGCCGATGCTCGGCAGGCCATCGTCATGCGACAAGCCAATCCAGGCGTCGTGGGCGCAAATGAAAGGTTCACACCATGACTGTACCAACCCTCCCGCTCAACGACGGCCACACCATGCCGCAGATCGGCCTCGGCACCGCTAGTCTCAACGACGACAAGGTCGCGCCGGTGATCGTGAGCGCAATCGAAGCCGGCTACCGTCACATCGACACCGCCTACCGCTATGGCAACCAGCGCGGCGTGGGCAAGGGCATCCGCCAGAGCGGCATACATCGCCAGGAGCTGTTCGTCACGACCAAGTTGGATGGCGAGTTTCAGGGAAACGAGCGTGCGATTGCTGGTCTCGACGAGTGCCTGCGCCAGCTTGGCTTGGACTACGTTGATCTGCTGCTCATCCACTGGCCGCTGCCTCAGCGCGAACAGTATATCTCCACATGGAAGACGTTCGAGAAGTTGGTCGATGCCGGCAAGGTCCGCGCGATCGGCGTTTCCAACTTCAAGCCTGCCCATCTGGATCGGCTCTTAGCCGAAGCCACCATCCGCCCTGCGGTCAACCAGATACAGCTGAACCCGCGCATCACACGGCCCGAGCAGCGCGCCTATGACCGCGCACACGACATCGTCACAGTAGCCTGGAGCCCGCTGGGGCAAGGGAGCGACCTGCTGAGCGAGCAAACTCTGGCGACGATCGCCGCAAAGTATGGCAAAACGCCCGCGCAGGTTGTGCTGCGCTGGGATATTGAGCTGGGGGTTGTGGCGATCCCCAGGTCGTCGAATCCCGAGCGACTTGCCCAAAACATCGACATCTTCGACTTCAGGCTAACTGCCGACGAGGTCGCCGCCATCTCGGCGCTCGACAGCGGTGTGGAGAAGCGTGTTGACTCCGACACGATGGGGCACTGACAGGAGACGGCATGCGCCTGAGGAGCAGAGGCTAGCAGAAGCCGCGCAGCTCGACACCACCTGGCTGCATCGCGGTGCGCATTCTGCGCACGTCGCCGGCACATTGGAGGAAGCGGACCGCACGATAGTTGCAGCCAACACTTTTTGCCCTGTATAACGACCTGCAGCTTGCTCATGCACGATAATGTGCGTTACAACTACTTGAGCGGATTACAATCAAGATTATCCTGGTCAGCTCGCGCGGTCGCCCACAGCTGCAACTGCAAAGCGCGCTGCCGCGGGCGTCCGTTCATTCCGCTCCTTGTCACGCTGGTGCTGCCCCTTCAAGGCGATTGATCGCGATCAGGGTAATATTCAGCGCGAACAGCTGCTGGAGCAGGCCATGCAATGCCGCCTGGTCTGCGACCACTCCGGTCAACGTCGCCTCCCCATTGGGCTGGTTGTCAATCTCCAACTCGCCAAACCACTCGCCCCACTCGCTGCCCAGATGGCTGCTGACTCGGATTTGGTAGACTCTTGGTGCGTTCATCATTGTGCCGCGATCTCCTCCTGCCGGGCGACCGTGCGATACCACTGCGTGGTGGTCGTCAGAGCAGCTTCCTTTCCGTTCTCTACTCGTCGTATCCCTCGTCCGTGCTCATTGCTCCGCGCGCATTCACGTGTTCTGGGTCACACGTTATTCGCCCCGAACCCAGACAGAAGTGGCACTGCTTTCGCATCGGGTGGCGGGGCGCGAATTCGCGCCCCGCCACGAACGTATCGTTCCTACCGGCCATCGATGCTGACCGAGGCGGTCATGTTCCAGCGCAGCCGGGCGTCCTGCTGATCTGGCTTGACGACGACCTTGTAGGTGATGTCGCCCTGCTTGTTCTCGCCGAAGCCCTTGATCCGCGTCACCGTGCCCGGCAGCGTCACCCCAGGCAGCGCGTCGAAGATGATCGTGGCCCGCGCGCCCTCGTGAACGTTGCCCACATTCAGTTCGGTCAGGTCGGAGGTCTCGATCTGCCAGCCGCCGGCGTCGGCCAGCTGCACGACTGGCGCGCCCGGCGGGACATACTCGCGCACCTTCAGGTCCAGCGTGGCGATCGTGCCGGCGAATGGCGCTGTGAGCGTCGCCTGGCCGAGCACGCGCTGGGCCTGCTTGACCGCCAGCTCGGCGCGCGCGATGGCGGCCTCAGCCCTGGCAAGCTCGCTGCTATCGGGGTCGGCGGTCAGTTTGGCCAGGTCGGCCTCAGCCTCTGCCACACTGGCCTGCGCGGCTTCCAGAGTACCAGTGCGGCTCGCCCCCGTCAGCCGGTTCAGCTCGGCTTGCGCGCTCGCCACCTGCGCCTGCGTCTCTGCGAGCTGCTGCTTGTCGCCACCGGCGCGCTGCGCGTCGAGCCGCCACTGGGCGCTGCCCATATCCTGCTCGGCGGCCTGTATGCCGGTCACCTCGGCTGCTCGCGCGGCATCGTAGTCGACCTGCGCCTGCTGAAGTGCCGCCTCGGCGCTATGCATGGCCGCCTCGGCCTGCAGGAAAGCGTCGGCGTACTGCTGCTTCTGCTTATTGTCCAGCTTGACGTGCGACTTCTCGCCGCTCTGCGGGTCGAGCATGACCTGGCTGGGGTCGCGGCCGGTCTGCTGCACATACTCCCAGTTGTGCTTGGCCGTTGCGTAGGCCGACTGGGCCTTGGTCATGTCGTTCACGCGCTGCTGCATCTGCAGTTGGGCGTCGGTCTTGGCCTGAGAGAGCTGGTCGCGCTTGGCCTGCAGCTGGGTCTGGGCCTGCGCAAGCGCCAGCTCGGCATCACGCGCGTCCGTGTGGCCGGCCTGAATGGTAGCTAGCCGCGATTGGGCCGCGGCCAAATTGGCTCGCGCGGCGGCGATGTCGGCCGCAGTCACGCTGCCGGCGGTCTGCTGATACTGGCCCTGCGCCTGGGCGATCCGCGCTTTGGCAGCGGCGAGCGCTTCGGGCGTGGCGCCCTTGAGCAGCGCCTGATAAT
>WNFV01001616.1_pt1 | contig 30703 bp, 25 predicted proteins | sample 5400101 | NCBI WGS metagenome assembly WNFV01 (sample SAMN13153361, study PRJNA577476) | soil metagenome | isolation source: 115 cm soil or saprolite under grassland replicate 1 | place: USA:California | collected 2016-06-15 | reverse complement strand
TCGAGAACGTCGCCGAGCCGTCGCCGTCGCGAATGATGGAGTGCGTCGCCGAGACATCCGCCCAAGTCGCGCCGCCGGCGACGTAGATGAGCATGCGGTCGAAGGCGAAGCCGAGCCGGGCGCGCAAGCTGCCCTGGGTGCCGAACCGGCCCGAGGCGTTGAAGTGGTCGGTCGCCGGCACGGTGAAGCGGAAAATCTCGCCGCCGAAGTCGCTGCGCGATACGCCGACCAGATCGCCCTCCAGGCCGAGCACGAAGGCGCTGCCGGCCGGCTGGAAATTGCATCCGATCTGACCGCCGTAGATGAACCTGCCGTCCCCCGAGAAGTCGCGCGAGGCGACGATCGGCGGCACCGTGGGAAAGCTGACGTCCGCGGTCCAGCGGCCCCATTGGCCGCCGATCTGACCGCCGATATAGCAGCCGGTCCAATTGTAGACCGCGACCGGCGGCGGCGCCTTGCGCACCACCCGCATGTCCGCAGCTTGCGCTGCAAGCGGAAGGGCCATTGCCGCGGCCGCCGCGAGGCCCACGCGAATAACGTATTTCATCTCGATCTCCCCTTGTTGGCCGCACGAAGCGGCCGCCGATCTCGCGCCGAACGCACGGCGTCCGGCGAATGACATGTCCGCAAGGACATCACGCCCCCAACGGCGCGGCAGCGCATCTCCCCTGCCGGCAAAACTTCGACGCTACGGAAGGTTGGACGGTTGCCGTGCCGAATCACGGCGGCGCACACGGATGAAGGCGCCAGAACCGACCAGGTACCGATCGCGGCGGCGGCGAAGACCGCTCGCTCACGCGAATCACAACGCCGGGACGTTATGCAACCGGTCCGAGCGCGGCAACAAACAAACTGGGGATTTTCGTCGCAGCCATGCAAGTAGGAATCGACCGTTGCATTTCGGCAACGCACGGCGGCGACGCCGTAGCGACCGCCGCAAACAAAAAAGCCCGGGCGGACGCCCTCACTTTATCCGTCGCGCGCCTCCAGCACCGCCTTGATCGAGACCCGCGACCATTGGGCGGTGCGCTCGCGGAACGCCAGATAGGAATCGTGCACCTTGCGCGCGGCTGTGCTCTGGGCGGCGAGCTCGCCCAGCACGTCGCCGGCCTGCTTGCGGGCGGCGGCGACCAGGGCTTGCGGAAACAACCGCAGCTTCACTCCGTGCTGGCCGGTGAGCGCGGCGAGCGCCTCGGCGTTGAGGCGCTCCATCTCGGCGAGCGCAAAGGCGGCCTCGGTCGCGCAAGCGTGCTGCACGATCGCCTTCATTTCGGAATCGAGCCCGTCCCAGGCCTTGAGCGAGACGATGCACTCGCCGGTGCCGTTCGGCTTGTTGAAGCCCGGCGCATAATAGAATGTCGCCACTCGATAGAGCCCGAGCGCGATGTCGGAGCCGGGGCCGACGAACTCGGCGCCGTCGATCAGGCCGGACTGCATGCTGGTGAGAATCTCGCCCGGCGACGTGGTCTGCGCAGTGGCGCCGAGCCGGCGATAGATCTCGCCGCCGAGTCCAAGCGAGCGGATTTTCAGGCCTTTGACGTCGTCGGCGCTTTTGATCTCGCGGCGGAACCAGCCGCCCATGCATACGCCGGTATTGCCGCCCATGAACGGCTTCACGCCGAACGGTCGGTAGAGCTCGTCCCACAACGCCTGGCCGCCGCCGGCGTCGATCCAGGCGACGTGCTCGGCCGGCGTGAGCCCGAACGGCACAGTTGTGTAGAACACCGTGGCCGGTTGCTTGCCCTGCCAGAAGAACGCGGCGGTGTGGCCGATATCGGCGACACCGGAGCCGACCGCGTCGAGCACCTCGAAGGCCGGCACCACTTCATTCGCCGCGTGCACCGTGATCTGCAGCCGCCCGCCGGAGAGCGCGGCGATCCGCTCGGCGACGCGCTCCGCCGACATGCCCGGGCCCGGCAGCCGCTTCGGCCAGGAGGTGACCATGCGCCAGCGCCGCGTCTCTCCGCGCGCGACCGCGGGCGCCGCCACCGCTCCCACGAGGCCCCATCCTCCGGCGCGGGCGAGCATTCGTCGGGTGATCTTGGTCATCGCTCCGTCCTCTTCGTCGTTCCCGCGCCGCTCGGCACTCTCACCACCAGGCTTGGAAATGGTGCACCGGCCCGTGTCCGGATCCGATCTTGATCCGGTCCGCTGCCGCGATCGCGGCGGTGACATAGGCTTTGGCGGCGCCGGCCGCCGCCGCCAGGTCGAGGCCCTTGGCGAGGCCGGCCGCGATCGCCGACGACAGCGTGCAGCCGGTGCCATGAGTATTCTTGGTCGCGATGCGATCCGCCGCCAGACGCGTGACCGCCGTCGGCTCGACCAGGAGATCGACGCTCTCCGGCCCGCTGCCGTGACCGCCTTTGATCAGCACGGCCCGCGGCCCGAGCGCCAGCAGCCGTTCGGCCTGCTCCCGCATCTGCGTTTCGGTCACCGCGATCGGCGCTTCGAGCAGCGCCGCGGCTTCCGGCAGGTTCGGCGTGATCACCAGCGCCTTGGGAATGAGCACGCGCTTGAGGGTGTCGATGGCGTCCGGCGCCAGCAGCCGGTCGCCCGACGCCGCGATCATGACCGGGTCGAGCACGACCTTGCGCTGCCGCCAGCGCTCGAGCCCGGCGGCGATCGCTTCGATCACGGCGCTTTGCGAGACCATGCCGATCTTCACCGCGCTCACCGCGAGGTCGGAGAACACCGCATCGATCTGCGCCGCGACGAAATCGGGCGGCACGTCGTGGATCCCGGTCACGCCCTTGGTATTCTGCGCGGTCAAGGCGGTGATCACCGAGGCGCCGTAGACGCCGAGCGCCGAGAAGGTCTTGAGGTCGGCCTGGATGCCGGCGCCGCCGCCCGAATCCGAGCCCGCGATGGTGACGGCGATCGGGGTCATGTCTAGCCTCGCTTGGCAATCGCCGCATCCACCACGCCGCGCAGCTCGCGGGCGGCGGCCTGCGGATCGGGCGCGAGCGAGAGCGCCGAGATCACCGCGACGCCGTCGGCGCCGGCCGCGATGGCGTGACCGGCATTGCCCGCATCGATGCCGGCGATCGCGCACAGCGGAAATCTCGGCGCGCGACGGCGGAAGACGTCGGCAATGCGCGCGAGCCCGGCCGGGCCAATCGGCGGGTTGGGATTGTCCTTCGACGTGGTCGCGAACACGCCGCCGATGCCGACATAGTCGAGCAGATCGAGCGGCGCCGCCTCGGCCTGCGCCACGGTCTTGATCGAGAGCCCGATGATCGCCCCGGGGCCGAGGAGACGGCGCGCGTCCTCGACCGCCATGTCGTCCTGCCCCACATGCACCCCATCTGCGTTCGATGCGAGCGCGACGTCGACCCGGTCGTTGATCAACAGCGGCACGCCAAACGGCGCCAGCGCCGCTTTCACCGCGCGCGCACGCTCGACCATGCGACGGGTGTCGCTGTGCTTGTCGCGCAGCTGCACCAGGGTGGCGCCGCCTTGCGTGATCAGCCGCGCCAGCTCGGCAAGATCGCGGCCGCCGTCGCGGTCCGGATCGACCAGCGCGTAGAGACGGACATCGACCGGCATCACACCACCCTCGCCCGCGCCCGCAGCGTTTCGCGGTCGAGCCCATGCAGCGCATCGACGATCTCGACCGCGAAGCTTCCGGGCCCGCGCGCGCGCGCCGCCGCGCATTCGCCGGCGACCGCAAACGCCAGCAGCGCGGCGCACGTCGCCAACCAGGCGTCGCCCTCGACCGCCGAACAGGCGGCGACCAGCGCCGCGCCGGCGCAACCCATGGCGGTCACCCGGCCCATCAGCGGATCGCCGTTCTCGATCTTGGCGAACCGCACGCCGTCGGTGACGCGGTCGGTCGCGCCGGTGAGCGCGACCACGCAAAGCTGGTCGACCGCATAGCGCCGCAGTGCGTCGTCGACCGGCGCCACGTCCGCGAGCGCAGAAAATTCTGCGCCGTTGAGCCGCATCGCCGACGGCATTTTCGCCGCCAGCGCCTTGGCGAAGGCGGTGCGCGGCTGCGAGCGCTCGACAAAGACCGGATCGAGCACCCAGGGGTGCCGTTCATCCCGCGCCGTCTCGATCGCGATCTCCGCCGCCGCGCGGCGCTCGCGATCGAGCGTGCCGAGATTGACCAGGAGCGCATCGGCGCGGGCGACGAATTCGGCGATCTCCTCGGGCGCCACCGTCATCGACGGCACCGCGCCTGCCGCCAGCAGCACATTGGCGGTGAACGCCTGCGCCACCGCGTTGGTGATGCAATGCACGCGCGGCCGCCGCTCTCGCAAGCGCGCAAGGACGTCGGCGGCGACGTCGGGCAGGTCGGACGTGAGCGGGCTCGCTTTGGGCGCCTGCATCTTCGCTTTCTCCGCCGGCCGTCAATTCGCCTTGAGGCCGGACTGCGCGATCACCTTCGCCCATTTGGCGATCTCGCTGCGGATGAACTCGCCGAACTCCTCCGGGGTGGTCGGAACCGGCTCGGCGCCGACCGCGCGCATCCGCTGCGCGAGCACGGGATTCCGGAGCGCGCTCACGATCGCCTCGTTCAATTTCGCCACCACCTCGCGCGGCGTGCCGGCGGGCGCGACCACCCCGAACCAGCCCCCCGACTCGTAGCCCGGCAGGCCGGACTCGGCAAAGGTCGGCACCTCGGGCAAGACCGGATCGCGCCGGCGCGAGGACACGCCCAAAGGCTTGACCTGACCGGAGCGGATCACCGCCAGCCCCGAGGTCATGTCGGCGACGCCGAGCGGAATGTGCCCGGCGGCGACGTCGGTCATGACCAGCCCGGAACCGCGGTAGGGCACCAGCTGGATATTCACCCCGGCCATGTGGGTAAAGAGCAGCGCCGTCAGGTGCATCGCCGTGCCATTGCCGCCGTGCCCCATCGACAAGGTGCCGGGCTTCGCCTTGGCGAGCGCGATCACGTCGCCCGCGGTGTTGGCCTGGGACGACGGCGGCGCCGCCATCACGAACGGCGTGGTCGTGAGCAGGCTGACCGGCGCCAGGTCCCTGAGCGTGTCGTAGGGCATCTTCTCCTGCAGGCTCGCATTGACCGTGAGCGCGCCCATCGGACCGACCGCGATCACATAGCCGTCCGGCGCCGCTTTCGCGACCGCCTCCACGCCGATCATGCCGCCGGCGCCGGGGCGGTTGTCGATCACCACCGGCTGGCCGAGCCGGCTCTCGAGATGCGGCTGGATCACCCGTGCCACCACGTCGGTGGCGCCGCCCGGCGGAAAGGTGACGATGACCCGGATCGGCTTCACCGGATAGGGCTCGGCCGCGCCCGCCCCCGCCTGCAATCCCAAGCCGATCATCGCCATCGCGGCGATACGAACGAGCCCGGTCATGAGCGTCGCACCTCCCGGATCTCCCCGCCATTGCGCCCGAAGGCGCGCCTTGTCAATGCGACCCGATTTTGCTGGATTGCAGCCACCGGCCGAGGGCCGCACGGAGGCGCGCATGGTCCCCTTCTTCGTCCAGATCAAATGCCAGCTCGGCCAGTCCTACGAGGTGGCGAACCGGCTGGCGGACGCCGAGATCGCCTCCGAAATCTATTCGACCGCCGGCGAGTTCGATCTGTTGGTGAAGTTCTACGTCGAGGACAAGATCGATATCGGCCATTTCGTCAACGAGCAGGTACAGACCATTCCGGGCATCCAGGACACCCGCACGATCATCACGTTCAAAGCGTTCTGACGGGGTGCCGCCGTTCCACCCCACGGGGGACGTCCATGAAAATCGTCGAGATTTTGCCGCGTCAGAAATCCCCGCTCTATAGCGCCCTGGTCAAAAGGGAAGCCGCCATTCGCCGGACGGGCCGCGGGACGTTCGTTCGGTCGGGACCCAAGCGGCAGGGATCGGCGACGTGGAAGCACAAGAAGTTCAAAGGATCGGTCAACCTCAAGCGCGGGCCCGCCGATGTCATCACGGCGAAAGTCCGTTCGAGCGACCCCGAGGATGAGCGCCGATTGCTGAACTCCTTTCTCGGCTTTGTCGATCGTCAATGCGGCGATCAGGTGCTTTCCGTCACCATCCATTACGGCTGAGATCAGGGGACGGTCGGTCACGCCCCGGTCGGCGGTCCCTCGGCGGGACGCACGCGCTGCAGCCCGAGCTGGCGCTCGCGCTCCTTGAGGAAGATCGCCGACATCGCCACCGTGATCAGCGGCGCGGCGAAGGATATCGCGGTCGCATCGACGATCGGCAGGCGCGCCAGCGCCGCGAAGTTGAAGAACATACCGCCGATGCTGATCGCGCCGCGCCCGATATGCCCGAACGGACGGCCGGTGCCGACCGCCGCGGCGAGCTCGTGGCGCCAGGCATAGATCAGCATCACCGGAATGATCGCGAAGGCCGAGCGGAAAAACACGATCTGGCCGACCGGGTAGGTCTCGCCGAGAAAGCGCACCAGCGCCGACATCGCGGCGAACAGGAACGCCGACATCAGCTTGAGCAGGATGGCCTTGAGGACGTTCATTTCATGCTTGGGCCCGCCGGGACCGGCGGCGCATCGGTGAGGGCGCCAATTGACCACGCCACGGACGCGCGCGGAAGCCATCCCGGCGCATCGCAGCCGTCCTTGCGACGCAGCGTCGCGAGGCGTTTGCGCAGCCGGCCGCCGGCGCCGGCTTTGGCCTTGACGGGGGCGAGAAAAAGGCAGGGAATTGTGCGGCCGGCGCGGGCCAAGTGCGGAAAACAAGCGCGCGAAAATTTGCGCTCGGATCGGAGACCCGCGCCAAATCCAGGGAGGATTCGACAATGCCGACCTATATCGTGCTGGCGAGCTTCACCGAGCAGGGAATCAAGAACGTGAAGGACAGCCCCAAGCGGGCGGACGCTTTCAAGGACATGGCGAAGAAGGCCGGAGCGACCGTGAAGGAGCTGTTCTGGACGCTCGGGCAATACGACATCGTCACCATCGTCGAGGCGCCGGACGATGCGACCATGACAGCGCTCGGATTGAGTGCCGGCAAGCTCGGCAACGTGCGCACCCAGACATTGCGCGCCTTCTCGCCCGCCGAGATGAAAGGCATTCTTGGCAAGGTGACGTAGACAGCGAACGGATGACAGATGACGGAGGTCATCTGACATCCGTGATCTGTCGTCCGTCGTCCGACTACGGCCGCTTCGAGCCCTCGACCGGCGGCAGCGATTTCACATAGGCCGCCATCGCCGCGCGATCCTCGGCCGCAAGCTTCGACGTGTTGCGCACGACCGCGGTCATTGCCCCGCCGACTGAATCGCCGTTGGGCATGTCGCCGGTCTCGAGGATTTGCGCGATATCTTTCTCCGAGTAATCGCCGATCCCCGCCTGCGTGATATTGGGAACCGAACCATCGCCGCCTTCCGGATCGGGGCCGCCGGCGAAGCGCTGGCTCGCGACGATGCCGCCCAGGATATTGCGCGGGCTGTGGCACTCGGCGCAGTGGCCCGGACCATTGACCAGATAGGCGCCGCGATTCCATTGCGCCGATTTGGACGGATCGGGCTGGAACGGCTGGCCATCGAGGAAGAGAAATTTCCAGGCGCCCAGCGTGCGGCGGATCTTGAAGTGGACCGGCAGGTCGTGGTCCCGCACCCTGCCCGCCACCGCCGGCAAGATCTTGATATGGGCGAACAGGTCGCGCACGTCCTCGATCCGCATGCGCTGGTAGGAGGCGTAGGGAAAGACCGGATAGTAGTGCCTGCCGTCGGGCGAGGTGCCCTTCGCCATGGCGGTGACGAAACTCGCCTCGCTCCAGCCGCCGATGCCGTCCTTGGCATCGGATGAGATATTGGGCGCATAGAAAGTTCCGAACGGCGATTTCAGGCCGAGCCCGCCGCCGAGCCGGGTCTTGTCCTCCTGGTTGGGCGTGGCATGGCAGGAGGCGCAGCCGCCAGCGTAGAACATGGCCTTGCCGTTCTCGAGATTGGGCGTGCGCGGCTCGAGCGCGCTCGCAGCCACGGTCGCCGGAATGGTCAGGAACCAGAAGGCGGCGGCGCCGAGCATGACCAACAAGAGAAGGACGAGCAAGAATCGGCGCATGAGTCGACAGCTCTCGAAATCAACCCGGCGGGTGGGGGCGCGCACCTCTTAGCATGACGATGCAACGCAGTCGTGACCGGTTCGCGACGGCGTCGACAAATTCAGCCGATTGAATTGGCGGAGATTTACTTCTTTTGCCCCGGCGCCGCCGCCGGCGGCGCGGGCCGGCGGTAGGGTTCGTGGCAATCGCCGCAGGTCTTGCTGACCAGCGGCATGGCGACCTTGAGCTCGTCCAGCGTCTTCGCCTTGTCCTTGTTGTCGGCCACGGCCTTGGCAAACGCGGCGATCTTGGCTTCAAAGTCGCTCTTGGTTTCCCAGATCTTCGGCAATGCCCGCGTCTCTTCTCCGGGTTTCGGAGGCGCCGGGAACAGGCCCGGTATTTTCTGCGCGGTCTCCGTCCACTGCGCGAACGCCGCATTGACCTTGGCGGCGTCGAACGGATCCTCGCCGCGAACCATCCTGTTGACAGCCCCGGCATTCTGGCCGTTCGACTTCATCAACGCTTTGCGTTGCGCGACCGGATCGGACTGGGCGATGGCGACGGTCACGCCGACCGCGACGGCGACCATGGCAAGGACGGTACGGATCATCTGGGTGCTCCCTCTCTGGTTTGATTGCCGCGCCGGCCGGCACGGATGGGTGGGCAGAAGACCAACACCGCTATCTAGTTTGATATTCCTCCAAACAAGAAAGGGCGCAGCGGAGCGCGGTGTTCACGATTCCGTGAACGGAAAAACGCTGTTCGATCAAAGCGTATGCAGCCGCTTGCCCTCGGCGATCGCGGACCAGAGCCGCTCCGGGGTCGCCGGCATGTCGACGTGACGAATGCGGTAGGCGCGCCACAGCGCATCGAGGATGGCGTTCATCACCGCCGGGCAGGAGCCGATGGCGCCCGCCTCCCCCGCCCCCTTCACGCCCAGCGGATTGGTCCGGCACGGCACGTTGCTGGTCTCGAAGCAAAGCGCGGGCACGTCCGCGGCCCGCGGCAGGGCGTAATCGAGGAGCGACGCGGTGACGAGCTGGCCGGAGGCGGGATCGTAGACCGTGTTCTCCATCAGCGCCTGGCCAATGCCCTGCGCGGTGCCGCCGTGCACCTGGCCGGCAAGCAACAACGGATTGAGGGTCGCGCCGAAGTCGTCCACCACCACGTAATTGAGGATGCGCGTCGCGCCGGTCTCCGGATCGATCTCGACCTCGGCGAGATGGGTGCCGTTGGGATAGGTCGCCTCCTTCGGCGTGAAGGCGGCTGCAGTCGAGAGCACGCGCCTTTGTGCCGCGAGACGGCGGGCGAGGTCGGCGAACGCGATCGCCCGGTCGGTGCCCGCCACGCGCACCGCGCCTTCGGCGATTTCGAGATCGCTTGCCGCCGCTTCAAGCACATCGGCCGCAATGTCCTTGAGCTTGCCGGCGAGCTTCTCAGCCGCGCCCGCGACCGACGCACCGCCGCAGGGGATCGAGCTCGAGCCGCCCGTTCCTGTGCCGGTCGCGACGAGGTCGGTGTCGCCCTGGATCACGCGTACGCGCTCGGGTGCAAGCCCGAGATGATCGGCAACGATCTGGGCAAAGGCCGTGGCGTGGCCCTGCCCCGTCGATTGCGTCCCCGTGAGCACGGTTACCCCGCCATCATGGTCGAGACGGAGGCGCGCGGTGTCCGGGCCGTTGTTTCCGCAGGCCTCCACATAGGTCGCAAAGCCGATGCCGCGCAGCTGCCCGCTCTGGCGGGAGCGCGCGAGGCGCCGCTCGAAGCCGTTCCAGTCGGCGATCGCCTGCGCGCGCGCGAGGTGTCCCGCGAAGTCGCCGGAATCGTAGGTCTTGCCGGTCGCCGTCGTGTAGGGCGTCGATTTGATGAAGTTCTTGCGTCGCAGCGCATCGGGCGCGACGCCGATCTCGCGCGCGGCCACATCGACCAGGCGCTCGATCGCATAGGCCGCCTCCGGGCGACCGGCGCCCCGATAGGCATCGACCGGCACCGTATTGGTATAGGCGCCGCGCACGCGCAGATGGCAGACCGGAATGTCGTAGAGGCCGGGCAGCATGCCGGCGCCGATATAGGGAATGAACGGCGCATAGCAGGAGAGATAGGCACCCATGTCGGCCACGGTGTCGACGTCAAGCGCGAGAAAGCGACCGTCCGCGTCGAGCGCGAGCTCCGCGGTGGTGACGTTGTCGCGGCCTTGCGTGTCGCCGAGGAAATGCTCGCTGCGATCGGCCACCCATTTGACCGGACGCTTAAGCTGTCGCGCCGCGACCGCCGCGAGCGCGTATTCACGGTAAGGAAACAGCTTGGTGCCGAAGCCGCCGCCGACGTCGGGGGTGATGACGCGCATCTTTTCGGGCTTGATCTTGAGCACGGCGTCGCACAGCACGTCGCGGACGGCGTGGCTGCCCTGGCTGCTGAGCGTGAGTGTGAGGCGGTCGTTGCCCGCGTCGTATTCGGCGATGACGCCGCGGGTATCGAGATAATTGGCCACGACCCGCTGGTTGACCAGCGTCAACGACACCGTGCGGGCCGCCTTGGCGAAGGCGCGCGCGGTCTTGTCCTCTTCGCCGAGCGTCACCTCGAAGGCGAGGTTGCTCCGCTTCGTCGGCCACACCCGCGGCGCGCCGGCTGCGAGCGCGGCGACCGCCCCGATCGCATGCGGCAGCGCCTCCCATTCGACCGCGATCGCCTCGGCGGCGTCGCGCGCGTGGTCGAGCGTGTCGGCGACCACGAAAGCGACCGCGTCGCCAACATGGCGCACTTCCTCGCGCACCAGGATCGGATAGGGCGGGACCGCGAGCTTCACGCCCGGGACCTCGCCCTGGCACGGCAGGTCGCCGAGCTTGGCGGTGTCGGCGCCGGTGAGCACCAGCGCCACGCCGGGCATCGCCTTGGCTGTTGCGACGTCGGCGATGCGGAAACGCGCATGCGCGTGCGGCGAGCGCAGCGCCACGCTGTGGAGCAGGCCGGCCGGCGCATGATCGGCAACGTAGCGACCGGCGCCGCGGAGGAGCGCGTCATCCTCCTTGCGGGCAACCGGTTGGTCGACGCCGAATTTCAAGGGTGGCATGTGGAAGCTTTGTGGCAGCCGACTCATGCTCGCGTGAGCTTGGCCGGCACAACTTCCCTGATGATCGTGTGCGGATCGGCGTCGGATGCAGGGATTGGTCTTCCCTCATCCCGATAGACTTCGAGGCACAGCTCCAGCGCTTCGCGCGCAGCGGCGCGGGCCTCTTCGAGCGTACGTCCATTCGTAATCAGCTCGGGGAACGCTGCGCACCGCACGGTATATCCACCCCCCGGCTCCGGCCGGAAGGTGCACACATATTGCGCATGGATGGTGCTGATTGCTTCGGTTCGCTTCATGCCACGCAGTATACTGCTCAACTGAAGACAGGCCTAGTCGGTTGCATGCGGCTGCTCTTTCTCCGCCTTTATTCCGCCGGCGCCGGCGGCGCTTCCGGGGTCAGCCGGCGCCGGCTGGTCTTTTCGACGATCCAGCGACAGACCACGTAGAACGCCGGCGTGAAGATCAGCCCGAAGGCGGTCACGCCGATCATCCCGGAAAACACCGCGGTGCCGAGCGTCTGCCGCAACTCGGCGCCCGCCCCCACCGCCCAAACCAGGGGCATCACGCCGAAGATGAAGGCGAACGACGTCATCAGGATCGGGCGGAGCCGCAGCCGCGCCGCCTCCACCGCCGCCGCCCAGCGGTCGCGCCCGCGGTCCTCGAGCTGCTTGGCGAACTCGATGATCAGGATGGCGTTCTTGGCCGCAAGGCCGATCAACACGACGAAGCCGACCTGGGTGAGGATGTTATTGTCCTGACCGCGCAGCACCACGCCGACGATCGAGGCGACCAGACACATCGGCACGATCAAAATGACGGCGAGCGGCAGGGTGAGGCTCTCGAACTGCGCCGCCAATACCAAAAAGACGAAGACCACCGCCAGCACGAAGGCGAACATGGCGGTATTGCCGGCGCGCAGCTGCTGGAAGGCGAGCGTGGTCCATTCATAGCTGAAGCCGTCGGGCAGCGCCTGGCTCGCGAGCTGCTCCATGGCCGCGATCGCCTGGCTCTGCGAGAAGCCGGGGGCGGCGGCGCCGTCGATCTCGGCCGCCGGATAGAGGTTGTAGCGCGGCACCCGGTAGGGTCCGGCGATATCGCGCACGGTGGTGAACGAGGCGAGCGGCACCGTCCCGCCGCTCGCATTGCGCACCCGGATGTTGAGCACGTCCTTGGCGTCGAGCCGATAGGGGCCGTCGGCCTGCGCGGTCACCCGGAAGGTGCGGCCGAACAGGTTGAAATCGTTGACGTAGGACGAGCCGATATAGATTTGCAGCGCGGCGAACACGTCGGGCGCGCTGACGCCGAGCATCAGCGCCTTGGTGCGGTCGATGTCGAGATAGAGCTGCGGGGTCGAAGTCTCGAACAGCGAGAACACCTGCGCCAGTCCCGGCGTCTGGCCGGCGCGCGCCATCATCGCGGCAACCGCTTCCTGCAATGCCTGCGGCCCGCGGCCGCCGCGGTCCTCGACCATCATGCGGAAACCGCCGGCGTTGCCGATGCCCTGCACCGGCGGCGGCGCGACCACGAAGATCAAGGCCTCCTCGATCGCCGCCAGCCGCTTGAACAGCTCGCCGGTGATGGCGCCGGCGGACTTGCGCGGGTCCCTGGCACGCTCGCCGAACGGCTCGAGCACGACGAAGACCGCGCCGGCATTGGGCGCATTGGTGAAGGTCGCGCCGGAAAAGCCGACGACATTGACCGCCGACGAGATGCCCGGGACCTTGAGCGCGATGTCGACGGTGCGCCGGTTGACCTCGTCGGTGCGCGCCAGCGAGGCGCCGCCGGGAAGCTGCGTGATGATGATCAGAAAGCCGCGATCGAGCGCCGGGATGAAGCCGACCGGGGTCTTGCGGAACTCGTTGAGGCCGAAGGCGAGAATCCCGGCATAGACGACGAGCGTGAGCACGGCGAAACGAACGACCCGTGCCGACAGCCAGCCATAGCCGCGCGCCACTGCATCGAAGCCCCAGTTGAACAGGCCGAAGAAGCCGCGCAGCGGACGCTCCCACAGCCGCGGCGTGCGGTGCGCGTGCGGCTTGAGCAGCAGCGCGCAGAGCGCAGGTGAGAGCGTCAGCGACACGATCAGCGAAATGATGGTGGCGCCGGCGATGGTGAGCGCGAACTGCCGGTAGAACTGGCCGGATATCCCGGTGATGAAGCCCGCGGGCACGAACACCGCGCACAGCACCAGCGCGATCGCGACCAACGCGGCGCCGACCTCGTCCATGCTCTTGATGGCGGCCTCGCGCGGCGGCAGGCCGGCGGCGATATTGCGCTCCACGTTCTCGACCACGACGATGGCGTCATCGACCACGATGCCGACCGCCAGCACCAGCCCGAACAGCGAGAGATTGTTGAGCGTGAAGCCGAACAGCGCCATGAAGAAGAAGGTGCCGATGAGCGAGATCGGAATCGCGACCAGCGGAATGATGGCGGCGCGCCAGGTCTGCAAAAACAGGATGACGACAAGCACGACCAGAAGAATGGCCTCGCCGATGGTCGTCTTCACCTCGTCGACCGATTGCTGGATGAATTGGGTCGGGTCGTAGATGATGGTGTATTGGACGCCGGGCGGGAACCGCTTGGAAAGCTGGTCCATGGTGGCGCGGATAGTCAGCGCGGTCGACAGCGCGTTCGAGCCCGGGCGCTGAAACACCGCGAGCGCGACCGCGGGCTCCAGGTTGAGATACGAATTCGACGAATAGTCGAGCGCCGCGAGCTCGACCCTGGCCACGTCCCTGAGCCGCACCACCGCGGTCGCCGTCTGCTTGACAACGATATTGGCGAACTCGTCCGGGTAGGCGAGCCGGCCCAGCGTCTTCACCGCCACCTGGAAGGCGCCGGGCTGCGCGACCGGCGGCTGGTTGAGCACGCCGCCGGCGACCTGGACGTTCTGGCCCTGCAGCGCCAGCGTGACGTCGCCCGCGGTCAGCCCGAGGGACTGCAGGCGATCCGGGTCGAGCCAGATCCGCATCGCATAGTCGCGGCTGCCGAACACCGTGATCGACCCCACGCCGTCGACGCGGGTGAGCTGGTCCTTGATCTCCAGCGTCGCGTAGTTCGAGATGTAGAGCGCGTCGCGCGTCTTGTCCGGCGAATAGAGGTGCACGACCATCATCAGGTCGGGCGAGCTCTTGGTGACGGTGACGCCGACTTGGCGCACGTCGCCCGGCAGGCGCGGCTGCGCGATGGCGACGCGGTTTTGCACCTGCACCTGCGCGATATCGAGATTGGTGCCGAGATCGAAGGTCACCGCGATGGTGAAGCGGCCGTCCGCGCTCGAGTTCGAGGACACGTAGAGCATGTTCTCGACACCGTTGATCTGCTCCTCGATCGGCGCCACCACCGTCGCAGCGACCACCTCCGCGCTGGCGCCGGGATATTGCCCGGTGACGTTGATGATCGGCGGCGCGATCTCGGGATATTGGGCGACCGGCAGGCGGGCATAGGCCACGGCGCCCAGGATCACGAACACGATCGAGAGCACGGACGCGAAGATCGGGCGGTCGATGAAGAAATGCGAGATGCGCATCGCCGGCCGCAGCCTTTCAATTGCTCTTCGTCTGCGGGCCGCTCGCCTGCGGCGGCGCGCCCTGCTCCTGCGGCGTCACCTTGGCGCCGGCCCGCGCGCGCATCAGGCCGGTGATGATGACCCGATCCTCGGGCGCGAGGCCCGCCTTGATGACGCGCATCTGGTCGACCAGGTCGCCGAGCGTCACGTATCGCAGCGTCGCGGTGTTGTCGGCGCCGACCAGGAGCACGAATTTGCGCGCCTGCTCGGTGCCGATGGCGCTGTCGGGCACCAGCAGCGCCTCGTACGGCGCCGAGGCGGGCACCTGCACGCGGGCGAACATGCCGGGAGTGAACAGGCCGTCGGCATTGGAGAACTGCGCGCGCCCGCGGATCGTGCCGGTGGCGCGGTCGACCGCGTTGTCGACGAAGTCCATGCGGCCGTAATGCGAAAAATCCTGCTCATCGATGAGCTTCAATCGCACCGCCGTGTTGCCGCCGCCGGTCACGCCCTGGCCGTCCCGCGCCAGCCGTTCGTAGCGCAGCAGCGAGGCCTCGTCGAAGGTGAATTCCAGGCGGATCGGATCGGTCGACACGATGATGGCGAGCAGCGTATTGGTCGTGCCGCCGGTGCCGCCGGCAATGAGATTGCCCGGCGTCACGTGCCGGTCGCCGATCTTGCCGGCGACCGGCGCCCGAAGCTCGGTGAACTCGAGATCGAGCTCGGCCTGCCGCACCGCCGCCTCGTTCGCCTCCACCGAGGCTTTGGCGTTACGGAACGCCTGCGAGCGCTGGTCGAACACCTGCTCGCTGATGGTGCGGTCGCGCAACAGCTGCTGGCCGCGCGCAAGATCGGCCTCGGTGAACGCGAGATTGGAACGCGCGAGCGCGAGATTGGCGCGCGCCTGGTCGAGCGTGTTCTGGAACGGCCGCTTGTCGATGGTGAACAGGAGCTCGCCCTGCTTGACCGTCTGACCGTCTTGGAAATGCACCTTGTCGAGATAGCCCGACACCCGCGCCCGCACCTCCACCACGTCGACCGGGACGAAACGGCCGACATATTCGTCCTGGTCGACGATGACGCGCTTGACCGGCTTGGCGAAGGTCACGGTCGGCGGCGGCGGAGCAGCCGGCTGCCGCTGGCCCTCGCCGCAACCCGCAAGCACGGGCGCCGACAACAGCAGCACGGCAGCAGCCAAGATTCGAATGGGTGCTCGGACCGGCGCTGGTGCGGGAGGCGGCATGAGATGAGGCGGCACGGTCATGGCGGATGTCGGCAATATATAGGCGGGATCGTGCCTACGTCAGGAGGTCGCGTGCTTGTGAACGGCGCCCTGCTCTTCCCCGGCGGCGTGCGCCACCCCATATCTGCGAACGAACCCCAAGTCCACCACCGCGACCACGCGATGACCGGCGGTAGCCGATGCTGCGCATCGGCGTTCTTAGTGCCAAGGACGGCGGCCGAAGGCCGCCTATGCTTAGTGCCAAGGGCGGCGGCCGAAGGCCGCCTATGTCGGCGTTGCAAGGTACGCGCGTCACGCAGGTGTCATTTCCATGCTCGACCGACCCGACATCGCCGAAACCCCGCCGATTCCTCCGGAAGACCAGGCGCTGCTGGACGCCTATTCCCGCGCCGTCACCGACGTCGTGGATCGCGTCGGCCCCGCCGTGGTGCGGCTCGACGTGATGCACGCCGGCAACGAGCGCCACGGCGGCACCGGCTCGGGCGTGGTGGTCGCGCCCGACGGGCTCGTGCTCACCAACAGCCACGTGGTCGGCGGCGCCGCGCGCGTCAATGTCACCACCGTGGACGCACGCGGCCTGACCGCGCGCGTCGTCGGCGACGACCCGGACACCGATCTCGCGCTCGTGCGGGTCGACGCCCCGGTGACGCTGCCGGCGGCGACTTTGGGCAATTCCAAGCTGCTCAAGCGCGGTCAGCTGGTGATCGCCATCGGCAATCCGCTCGGCTTCGAATCGACGGTGACGACCGGTGTGGTCTCGGCGCTGGGCCGCTCGCTGCGCGCTCGCTCGGGACGGCTGATCGACGACGTGATCCAGACCGACGCCGCGCTCAATCCCGGCAATTCCGGCGGCCCGCTGGTGTCTTCGCGCGGCGAGGTCGTCGGCGTCAACACCGCCGTGATCGTGGGCGCGCAGGGCATCTGCTTTGCGGTCGCCGCCAACACGGCGAACTTCGTGCTCGGGGAATTGGTCCGGCACGGCCGCGTGCGGCGCGCGTATATCGGCATCGCCGGCCAGCAATTCGCGGTCTCGCGCCGGCGGCGGCACGCGGCCGGCCTCACCCAGGAGAGCGCGGTGATGATCGCCTCGGTCGAGGCGGGAAGCCCGGCCGAGCGCGCCGGTCTCGCTTCTGGCGACATCATCCTGGCGCTCGACGGTACGACCGTCACCGGCGCCGACGATCTCATCCGGCTCCTTGCCGGCGACAAGATCGGGCGCACGGTCGAGGTCGAGACGCTGCGCAACGGCGAGCAGCGGCGGATATCCGTCGTCCCCGACGAGCGCGCCCGCCGCGGCTGATCACTCAAGCGGCGGCGGTGGGGGCGGAGCGCCCGGGGGTGGACGCCGTCGCAGCGCCGCCAGCCACTGCTTCCCGAACAGCGCCAGCACAATCCCGAAATAGACGACGGCGCCGATGACGGCGAGCACGGCGAGCGTCGCCTCGGCGCGCAGCGCCGGCCATTCTGCGAACAGGCCGGCAACCGGCCGCTCGCCGACAAGCAGCACGCCGGCGAGCGCAATTCCAGCCAGCGCCAGCTTGCCGGCCGATTGCTTGAGACGGTCGTCGACCGTGATCAGATCCTTGCGCACGGCCAACCAGATGAGCAGCGCAAAATTGACCCAGGCGCCGATCGAGGTCGCAAACGCGAGACCGACCTGCGCATAGCGGTCCATCAGCAGGATCTTGAGCACGACATTGACCGCAACCGCCACCGCCAGCGCCTTGACCGGCGTGATGGTGTCGCCACGGGCGAGGAACGTGATGGTGACGCTGCGCAAGAGCACGAACGGAAACAGGCCGATCGCGTAGGCGGCAAGCGTGGCGGCGGCGGCCTGCGCATTCGCCGGCGTGAAGGCGCCGCGGCCGAACAGCCCGCGCATGATCAACTCCGGCACCAGCAGAAAGGCGACCACGCAGGGGATCGAGAGCAGCAGGGTCAGCTCAACCGCGCGGTTCTGCGCGTGGCGCGCGCCGCGCTCGTCGCCGGCGGCGATGCGATTCGCCATCTCGGGCAACAGCACGGTGCCGACGGCGACCCCGATCACGCCGACCGGCAACTGGTTGAGCCGGTCGGCATAGTAGAGCGCGGAGATGGCGCCGGTGGCGAAAAAGCTCGCGATGATGGTGTCGGCGAACAGCGCGATCTGGGTTTCGGCCGAGCCGATGGTCGCCGGTCCGAACCGCTTGAGGAAATCCATCACCTCGTGGTCGAGCCGCGGCCAACGGAAACGCGGCAGGTCGCCGCTCCGCCAGGCATCGCCGCCGACGAGGAGCGCCTCGAGGCAACCGGCGATGAGCACGCCCCAGGCCGCCGCGTGGCCCGCGCTCGGAAAGAATACGACGAGCGCGAGCGCCAAGATTACCGAGAGATTGAGCAGGATCGGCGCCGCCGCCGGCGTGGCGAAGCGGCCGAGCGCGTTGAGAATGCCGCCGTAAAGCGTCACCAGCGAGATCAGCAGGAGATAAGGAAACGTGATGCGGGTGAGCTCGACCGCCAGCGCGAACCGTCCCGGATCTTGCCTGAACCCCCACGCCAGGACCCCGACCACGCCCGGCATGAAGGCGAGCGCAATGGCAAGCAGCACGACTTGGCTGATGAGCAGCAGCACAAAGATGCGGTCGGCGAACAGCCGCGCCGGATCGGCGCCGCCCTGCTGGCGGATGCGCGCATAAGCCGGCACGAAGGCGGCGTTGAAGGCGCCCTCGGCAAAGATCGCCCGGAAATGATTGGGAATCCTAAACGCCACGAAGAAGGCGTCGGCGATCGGCCCGGCGCCGAGCACGGCCGCCAGCACGACGTCGCGCGCGAAGCCGGTGAGGCGCGAGAGCAGCGTGAAGCCGCCGACGGTGAAGATGCGTCCAATCACTTCGCGGCCCCGCGCATGTCCGAAAGCGATGTCACGAGAATCGGTCGCAATTATAGTCGTCGCCGGGCGCAAGCCCGGCTCTGACAAGGACAGAATTGGGCCGCTCTCTCTGCCGTCCTCACCCACCCAGCGCGCGCCGGACGGCCTCGATGATCCGGTCCTGGGTCCCCTCACCGAGATAGGCGTGCATGGGGAGGCTGATCACCTCCTCGGTCAGGCGCTCGCTCACCGGGGCGCCGCCATCGACGACGGGGAAATGCCGGTAGGCCGCCTGCCGATGCAGCGGCGTGTGATAGTAGACCGCCGAGGGAATGCCTTGCGACTTGAGCGCAGCCGCCAGCGCATCACGCCGGCCGGGCGCGAGGCGGATCGTGTACTGCGCCCAGACCGAGGTTAAGCCGCGCGCCAGCTGCGGAACGGCCGCGACGTCGGCGAGCCCCGCGGAGTAGCGGCGGGCAATGCGCTCACGCGCCGCGATCTCCTCGGGAAAGATCTTCAGCTTCTCGATCAGGATCGCCGCCTGGATGGTGTCGAGCCGGCCGTTGATGCCGATGCGCACGCAATCGTATTTGTCGCGGCCTTCGCCGTGCACGCGCAGGCTGCGCATCGCGTCGGCCAGCTCATCGTCGTCGGTCAGCACCGCGCCGCCGTCGCCGTAGCAGCCGAGCGGCTTGGCCGGAAAGAAGCTCGTTGCCGTCGCCGGCGCGAGCGCGCCCAGGCGGCGGTTCTTGTAGGTCGCGCCGAAGGCCTGGGCGGCATCGTCGAGCACGAACAAATCCTCGGCGCTCGCGATCGCCGCGATCGCGTCATGGTCGGCGGGCTGGCCGAACAGATCGACCGGGATGACGGCGCACGGCCGCAAGCCGAGCTTGCGGGCGGTGGCGACCGCGCGTGCGAGGCTCTCCGGCGCGAGATTGAAGCTTGTCTCCTCGACGTCGGCGAACACCGGCGTTGCGCCGACGAGCGCCACCACCTCGGCGGTGGCGGTGAAGGTGAAGTCCGGGCAGATCACGGCGTCGCCGGGGCCGATCTCCTTCGCCAGCAGCACAATGAGCAGCGCATCGGTGCCGCTGGCGCAGCCGATGGCGTGGCGCGCGCCGCAGAAGGCGGCAAGCTCGGCCTCGAACGCGCGCACTTCCGGCCCGAGGATGAATTGACAGTGGCCGAGCACGCGCGCCACCGCGTCGTCGATCGCCCGTCCGAGACGGCGCCGTTGCGCGGCGACGTCGATGAACGGGAGCGGCGCGGGATCGAGGCGTGTCGGTCGGTTCATGCGGATCGATCTTGCCGGATGACCGGGATCAGCCGGTCAGCCGCCGGGGCCCCGCGCGGCGGCGGGCCGCACTCGGCAGCGTCCGGCTTTCAAGGCAGCGGATCGCGATCTCGAGGCTCGCCACCCCCTCCTCGCCGGTAACCGCAGGCCGTTTCTTGTCGCGGATCGCGCTGACGAACGCGTGGAGCTCGGCGCGCAGCGGCTCGGCATGGCCGACCGAGAGGTGGCGCATCGAATAGCTGCCGTCCGGCTGGAAGCCGAAGCATTCGGTGACTTGGCGGGTGAGCAGGTCGCCCATGATGTATTTGTTGCGCGTCGCGATGGTGACGTTGCGCGCCTTGAACGGGGTGAGCCAGTTGGTGTTGATATGGGCGAGCACGCCCGAGGCGGTGCGGAACTGCAAGAGCGCAATGTCCTCGCGCTCGGCGACCGCGCTGGAGAGTTGCGGCTGCACCTCCACGATATCGGATTCGGTGAACCAGCGGATCAGGTCGATGTCGTGCACGGCGAGATCGATGACCACGCCCACGTTCGACATGCGCGGGGGAAACGGCCCGACGCGGGTGATGGCGATCGAGAGGATATCCTCGTCGCGGATCGCTTCCTTGATCGCCTCGACCGTGGGGTTGAACCGCTCGACATGGCCGACCATCAGCGCGACGCCGGCGCGGCGCGCGGCGGCGATGATGGCGCGCCCCTCCTCCACCGACGACGCGATCGGCTTCTCCACCAGGACGTGGACGCCGCGCTCGATGCAGGCGATCGCCAATTCCTGATGCAGATGGGTCGGCGCCGCGATGGTGACGGCGTCGACGCCGTGGGCGAGAAGCCCATCCATTGCGCCGAACGTCGCGCAGCCGAGAATGCCGGATACGAAATCGCGCTGATTGCGGTCGGGATCCGCCACGCCGACGAGCTTGACGCCCGGAAGATCGGCAAACACGCGCGCATGGTTGCTGCCCATGACGCCGACGCCCACCACACCTACGCGCAACGGAGCGTCCGCACCGACTTTGGCGGATTGCACCATGATTGGACCAGTCCCCCTGCCGTTTCCGGTAGCCCGTGCCTCCCTAGCACGGTCGGAGGCGGCTGGCGATTGCAACGTTTTGAGTACTGCGACACGTTTTGAATCAGAGAGTTACAGCGGCTTGGGTGGGTCTGGCCAATAATGGGCAAGGATGCATTAAAGATGTGTTACAATCATCGATTGTAGTCAGGAAGGAGGCGCTGTCACCCATCTTCGTCAGAGTCGAAAAATCCCGCCGCGGCGGTACGCCTTCATTACACAAATCGGTGCTCCTCGCGCTCCGTCGCATCGGGTTTCCCCTCATCAACGTCTCACGCGCTGCGCCACTCACGGGCATGACGGCGACACTCCCGCTTGCGTCATTTGCTTGCTTTCGATTTGGTTGAAACGGCGAACGCCGTTTGTCGGACCGATTGGCGACCCCGGCAGGATTCGAACCTGCGACCTTCAGCTTAGAAGGCTGTTGCTCTATCCCCTGAGCTACGGGGCCGCGACCGAGAGCTTGTACCCCAAGACCGGGCGCGACTGCCAGCGTCCGCGCATCGCAAACGGCTTTGGTGCGACAGCGGTTTCGACGGCTCTTCCGGTATTTCGCTTGGCGGCACGCAGGCCCGGGATCGAGAGTCTTCAGATGTCCGATGGATGAACCAGCGTTGCAGGCGCGCCCCTCGAACGCGACGCGACCGTTGCCGCCACTTGCAAATCGCGTGTCGTGATCGTCGGCCACCTGGTGGGGGATCAGCTGTTCGGAGCCGAGCGCAGTCTCTTGGAGTTGCTCGCCGCCGTCGACCGTACGATTTTTGACCTGTCCTGCGTGTTTCCGAGCGGCAACGACGAGTACCTGCGGGCGGTCGCGCAATACACCAATAACATCACCGTCTTCCCATACCAGTGGTCACGGCCAAGCTCGACCGTCGATATGCGTTCTTCCACTCCGGGCTCACGGTCTGGCGGACGGCGGCGCCACCGCGATGGTGAAGCGCTCAGGCGGTCCCTCGAAGCCGAGCCAGCGCCGGCGTAGCACGACCTCTCTCGGTTGCGTATGCGGCACCAGCGCAAGAAAGTTGTTCATGTCCCGCAGGCAGAATTCGTCACTGCTCGGACAACAGACTGCGACGCCATCGCGCTCGATGCTCGCCCGATCCGCCCAGGGTGCGAGATACGTCGAATAATGTTCGTAGCGCACCCGCAGCTCGCGCAGATAGTATGTGAGCGGTTGCCCGGGCAAATAAAAGGACATTGCGGTCGCAAGCTCGAACGGGCCGCCAACGAACTTGAGCGGCTGCGAGGTGGTCCGCTTCCACTCGGCTTCGAGCTCGGCGGCCAGGAGGCGCGGATAATTGGCGTGATCCTCGGCGCCGGCGAGCTGCCACCAAGCGATCAACGGCGAGGCAACCAGCGCGGCAGCGGAGATCGCCATGGCGATCGCCGCCGTGTGCGCAACGGCCCGCCGCGGCACCACGATCAGCGGAGACATCAGCAACACGACCGGCATCAGCCCGAGCGCGGGCATGCTCCACAGCGAGAGCAAGCGCGTGCCGGTGATGGCGGCAGCCGCGAACGGCAGCAGCAGCGGGATCCAGAACAGGATGGCAGCGGTGCGCCGCTGCGGGTCGGCCGGCCACACGGTGTCGCAGATCGCGGCCCGAGACGGACGGACCGCTGCGACGACCAGCGCACACGCGAATGCGCCGTAGCCGGCGGTGCCGAACGCGTATTCCGCGACCGAGCGCAGCCAGTCATCGAGTGACTGGGCCGCGCGTAAGCCCGCCGCAATGATAAACGGGGAAAAATTCTCCTGCACGAGCCAGACGATGTGCGGCGCGCAGGCCAGCGCCGCGACCAATGCACCCAGCCATGGCGCCCGCGAGCGGAAATAGGCCGCACGGTTCTTGTGCGACAGGGCGGCGAGCGCCAGCGCCAGCACCAGGAACACCGACCAGTACTTGGTGAGAAGCGACGCCGCGGCGCCGAGTCCTGTAAGAGCACCCCACCCGTAGTGACGAGTGTCGAGCGAGCGCATGAATGCCCAGGTCGTGAACGCCCATAACGGAATCAGCGCCGCATTGTGGTCGAACCTCAGCGCGAGGAAGTTGTAGAATGGAACAACGCTGAGCAGGAAAGGCACCCAGGCGCGCTTGTAGCCATCGAGCCATTCGCCTGCGAGCACGAAAGAAAGATAGAGGGCGAAGCCAAGCGAGACGCCGGCCAGCAGGTAGTAGGCCCAGTCGGCCAGCGGAAAGATCGTAAACCACGAAGACACCAGCCAAACGAGGAACGGCGGGTGCTTGGGGTAGCCGAGCGCCCACTCGCGCATCAGCACCACCGTCTCGGCCATATCGGGATGCAGGTCGTGGCTCGACTTGGAGACGACCGCGTAAAGCGTCCATACCAGCGCATAGATCACGGCGACAACGGCCATGGTGCGGTGGCGGCGCGCGGGGTCCGAAAGCGCTGCGGTAAGGCGCTCGGCGGGTATGAGCGCAAAGCGGCCGAGCGCGGCGATGGTTTTCGGCAGCGATCGCGACGGTTCCAAGCAGGACAGCCCCACATGCCTCGGCAAGCGATCGCGACCTTTCACGGCCGCGGCGGCACCGTAAAGATGAGATAGCGCGCCGGCTCCCCGGCGACACCGAGATACGTCCGGACGATCTCGACGTCGACGCGGCGGCCCGCTGGAGCACGGCCCGCAATCGCTTCGATCGCCTCGATCACCGGCTTGTGGACACAGGTCCGGCCGCCTTGCAGATCGTAACGCGAATGGCACACCAACACGATCCCCTGGCGCGCGATGCGCGTTGCGTCGACCCATGGCGCAAGTTGCGGCTCGGCGAGGGGGAAGGCCGAGGGACGGGTGGGCAAATAGAATGCCGTGACATAGGCCAGATCGAGGTCGCCGCCGACCAGCAGCAGCGGCCGGTCGGTGGTCTGACGCCACTCGTGGAGCATTCGCTCGGCGAGCAGCCGGGCATGCGCGGCGGTCGGGGTAACGCCGGCGCGATGAACGGCGATCACGATCGCCGGCGCTGCCGCGGTCATCAGCGGCGGCAGCAGCACGGCGAACGCCACGATGGCGAGCACAGCAGAGCGGCCGATCACGACCAGTGGCGATGACAGCAGCACGACCGGCAGCAGCGTCCAGGCCGACATCGTCCATACCGGGTTGAGTTCGAGACCGATCGCGAGCGCGACCGGAGCCGGCAACAGGAGCGGCACCCAGAATGCGATCGCAGCGAGCCGACGCTCGGGCGCCGACGGCTTGATCATGTCGGCGAGCGCCGGGAGGTTGGGGCGGCTCGCGGCCAGCGCGAGCAAGACCGGCATCACGGCGTAGCCAGCGGCGCCGGCGAGGTAGCCGGCCACGGTTCTCGCCACCGTCGCGAACGACGTCGCCGCATGGGCGGCGACCACGTAGGAATACGGGGCAAAGTCGTGGGCAATGAGCCATGCGACATGGGGCGCCAGCACCAGCGCGCCGACGGCGATCATGACCCAAGGCGCGGATGAGCGGAAATAGGCGCCGCGCCGGGGATCCGTCAGCGCCGCCAGGCTCAATCCTGCCAGCAAGAAGATCGACCAATACTTGCCGAGCATCGCGACCGCAGCAGCGGCGCCGGCTAGCGCGGCCCAACCGATGCTGCGGGTTTCGAACGAGCGGATGAAGCATAGCGTAGCAGCGGCCCACAACGGAACGAGCACCGCGTTGTGATCGAATTTGAGGGCATGGAAATTGAAGAATGGCACCAGGGTGAGAAGCGCAAGCCCGACTACGCGCTTCTCGGCGTCGAGGAAGCGGGCGAATAGCAGCCAGGCGAGCCACAGGGCAACGGCCGCGAAGGTGATGGCGAGGAGGTAATAGGCCCAGTCCGCGACCGGAAACAGCGTGAACCACCCCCGCACCACCCAGGCGGCGAGCGGCGGATGCTTGGCGTAGCCGAGCGACGGCTCGCGCGACCACGCCGCCACCTCGGCCATGTCGTAGTGCACGTCCTGGCTCGCCTTGGCGAGCACGCCGTAGAGCGTCCACACCACGACATAGGCGGCGAGCACGCCCACGACCGCCCGCTCGCACCGCACCGGATCGGTCAACGCGTCGGTGAGACGCTCGACAGGAGCCAGCAAACGGGGGGCGGCGCTCATTGCCATGCGACGTTGCGCCGTTTCATGTCTCGCGGGAGGTCGACGTCGCTGCGCCCGGGCCGGCGCGCGGCGTGATCGCTTCGAGACGGGCTCGGTAGCGCTGCCCGAGCACGATATCCGAAAAGCTCTTTCGCATGTGGATACGTGCGCGTTCCCCGACGACTATCCCGAGCGACGGATCATCTACAAGCTGCACCAGCGTCTGAGCGGCCGCATCGATATCAGGCTCGGCCCAGACCTGCCCGGCGCCATGGGGATACTCGCCCTCTTGCACCGGAACGAGCCGATAGCCGACGGGAAAGGACACATCGGCGCTCATGTATTCCATGTTGCCGGACCAACCCGTCGCCACAACCGGTTTGCCGAAAAACATTGCTTCAGCCGGCCCTCGCCCGAATCCCTCCGATCGGTGAAGCGACAACAAGCAATCGCAGCAGCGAATGAGATTGCGGACCGTCCCGTCGATCCGAATGGATAGCCAATCAACGTCACATCCGGCACGACTTCAATTGGCGTCACTTCCTATCTCTCCGGTAGAAGGGACGCGCGATAGCCGCGGAACCAGTCGACGAAGCGACGAACCCCCTCGGCAATCGGCGTCTTGGGCCGGAAGCCGACGACCCGCTCCAAGTCCGCTACGTCCGCGAAGGTCGCCGGAACGTCGCCCGGCTGCATCGGCAACAATTCCCGAACCGCAGATTTGCCGATCGCTTCCTCGATGAGCCGGACCACCTCGGTGACCTCGACCGGCTGGCTGTTGCCGATGTTGTAGATCTGCCATGGCGCTCGGCTGGTGGCCGGATCGGGCGCATCGCCCGACCAGGCCGGATGTGGTGCCGGCGGACGGGTGACCAGTCGCGCCACCGACTCGGCCACGTCGTCGATATAGGTAAAGTCCCGCCGCATCTGGCCGTGATTGAACAGCTTGATCGGCTGTCCGGCCATGATCGCGTCGGCAAACAGCCACATCGCCATATCCGGCCGCCCCCACGGCCCGTAGACGGTGAAAAACCTCAAGCCCGTCGCCGGCAAAGCGAACAGATGCGCATAAGCATGCGCCATCAGCTCGTTGGCCTTCTTGGTGGCGCCGTAGAAGCTCAGCGGGTGGTCGACATTGTCGGAGGCGCGGAACGGCACGCGGGTATTGGCGCCGTAGACCGAGGACGACGACGCGTAAAGGAGGTGCCGGCATCCGGTGTGCCGGCAGCCTTCCAGCACGTTGAGGAAGCCGATGACGTTGGCATCCGCATAGGCATGCGGGTCGATCAACGAATAGCGCACGCCGGCCTGGGCAGCGAGATTCACGACATATGGAAAGCGATGGGCCGCGAACAAGGCCGCCATGGCCTTGCGGTCGGCAAGATCCATCTTCTCGAACCGGAAATTCGGAAACGCCTCGAGCTCCGCGAGCCGGGCTTGTTTCAGCCGCGGATCGTAATAGGGATTGAGGTTGTCGAGCCCAACGACGTCGTGCCCGTCCGCCAACAGGCGGCGGGCCACATGCATGCCGATGAACCCGGCCGCTCCGGTGACGAGAATTGTGTCCGCCAAGGCACGTCCTTTCTATCGGCGCGGATCAGCATCGAAACCGTACGCCGGCACCGCGCGGCTGTTTGCGCTCGGCCAAACCCGGTTCATGCAGTATACATCCGAAAACGCCAAGGCTCCCTTTATCGCCAGCATCCAATGACCGTTGCATTTCCACCGGCCGTCGCGGACCACGCCCCACGGAGCGAAGCTGCATGAGCAATGCTTTCGGCGAGGCGGCGGCGCTGCGACGCTGGCTGTTCGATGCGGCGCTGCCGCTGTGGTGGGACATCGGCGCCGACCGCGTCGGCGGCGGCTTCCATGAGGCGATCGAGCTGGACGGCAAACCGCTGGCGCGGCCGCATCGGGCGCGCAGCATTACACGGCAGGTCTTTTCTTATTGCGAGGCCGGGCGGCTCGGGTGGAACGGTCCGTGGCGCGAGGCAGCACTCCACGCACTCGGTTATTTCCGCGACCACTTCATTTCCGAAAATTCGGTCGTCATCTCGGTGGTCGAGCTCGACGGTCGGGTCGGCGATCCGACATTCGACCTCTACAACCAGGCCTTTGCGTTGCTCGCCTATGCAAGCGGTCACCGCGCATTCGGCGAAGCGGGCGGCTGGCGCCGGCTGGCGATCGATCTGCGCACCACGCTCGCGCAGTCCTATGCGCATCCCGGCGGCGGCTTTCTTGAGGATCGCGCCCGCCGCCTGCCGCAGCGATCCAACCCGCATATGCACCTGTTCGAGGCCGCGCTGGCGTGGACCGAGATCGACGCCGATCCGGCCTGGGGTGCGATGGCGGACAGCATCGCAAAGCTTTGCCTCGATCGCCTCATCGATCCGCCGACGGGAGCGCTGCGCGAGCTCTTCGGTGCGGACTGGTCGCCGGCGCCGGGCGTCGAAGGACGCATCGCCGAGCCGGGCCACCACTACGAATGGGCGTTCCTGCTCGATCGCTGGGCGAGGCTCGCCCGCCGGCAAAGGCCCGACGCGGCGGCGCGGCTGACCGCCTTCGCCGATGCCCATGGCATCGACCCGCGCCGCGGCGTCGCGATCAACGCGGTGCTGATCGACGGGACCGTGCATGACCCGGTGGCGCGGCTGTGGGCGCAGGCCGAACGAATACGCGCCTATCTGGTGGACCGCCGCCCCGGCGACGATCCGCGGCTGGCCGCTGCCGTCCGAGGATTGCGGCGCTTTCTCGCCGCGCCGACGGACGGCGTCTGGTTCGACCAGTTGGGCGCCGACGATCGCTTCATCCTGGAGCCGGCGCGGGCGACCAGCCTCTATCATGTCGTGGGAGCGGTCGCGGCGCTTGTGACCGTATTCCCGATCGACTCGCGCCCAATGCTGACATAGCCAAAGCCCCGCGCGGCCATGTCGGCGGGCTTGTAGATGTTGCGCAGATCGACCACCACGGGGCTGCGCATCGCGGCCTTCACCCGGTCGAGATCGAGCGCGCGGAACTGATCCCACTCGGTCAAGATCACCACCGCATCGGCGCCGTGCACACAGGCGTAAGGGTCGGCGGCGGTCTGCAAGGCCGGCAAGAGCTTACGCGCTTCCGCCATGCCGGCGGGATCGTAGGCGATGACCTGCGCCCCCTGCCCTGCCAGCGCCGGCAGGATGACCAGGCTCGGCGCTTCGCGCATGTCGTCGGTATTCGGCTTGAAGGTCAGCCCGAGAACGGCGAGCGTCTTGCCTTTCACCGAGCCGCCGCAGGCGGCGACGATCTTGTCGGCCATCGCGCTCTTGCGCGCATCGTTCAGCGCGATCACGGTGTCGACGATCCGCACCGGCGAATTGTGACGCTGACCGATCGCGACCAGCGCGGCGGTGTCCTTGGGAAAGCAGGAGCCGCCGAAGCCCGGCCCCGCATGCAGAAACTTCGAGCCGATGCGACGGTCGAGTCCCATGCCGCGCGCCACCTCTTGCACGTTGGCGCCGACCTGCTCGCAGAGGTCGGCCATCTCGTTGATGAAGGTGATCTTGGTGGCGAGAAAGGCATTCGACGCGTACTTGATGAGCTCGGCCGCACGCCGGCCGGTGAACATGATCGGCGTCTCGTTGATGAACAGCGGCCGGTAGACCTCGTTCATCACGCGACGCGCCCGCTCGTCCTCGGTGCCGACCACCACGCGGTCCGGCCGCTTGAAGTCCTCGATCGCGGCGCCCTCGCGCAGGAATTCCGGATTCGACACGACCGCGAAGTCGGCGTCGGGACGGACCTTTCGGATGATCGCCTCGACCTCGTCGTTGGTGCCGACCGGCACGGTCGATTTGGTGACCACGACGGTAAAGCCGTTCATTTCGCGGGCGATCTCGCGCGCCGCGTCGTAGACATAGCTGAGGTCGGCAAAGCCGTCGCCGCGCCGCGAGGGGGTGCCGACGGCGACGAAGACGGCATCGGCCGAGCGGATCGGCGGGCCGGGCTCCGTTTCGAAGAACAGCCGCCCGGCCGCGATGTTGCGCTCGACGAGCGACTCCAGGCCGGGCTCGAAGATCGGGATCGCGCCCTTCTTCAGATGCTCGATCTTGGCCGCGTCCTTGTCCACGCAAGTGACGATATGGCCGAAGTCGGAAAAGCAGGCCCCGGACACGAGCCCCACATAGCCGGTGCCGATCATGGTTATCCGCATGTCGGAAGCCTACTCCCTGTCGGCCGCCAGATCATACGACGACTCTTGCATTCGCCGGCACCGCCAATCGCATACGTTCGTGCAGGCTTCATGACCGGCGATAATCGTCTTCGATGCGCACGATGTCGTCCTCGCCGAGATAGCTGCCGGTCTGCACCTCGATCAGCTCCAGGTCGATCTTGCCGGGATTTTCCAGCCGGTGCGGCAAGCCGATCGGAATGTAGACGGATTCGTTCTCGTGCACCGTCTTGATGTCGTTGCCCACAGTGACCCGGGCGGTGCCGCGCACGATCACCCAGTGCTCGGCGCGATGATGGTGCAGTTGCAGCGACAGCCGACCGCCCGGCTTCACCATGATGCGCTTGACCTGATAGCGGGTACCGCTGTCGAGCGAGTGATAGTAGCCCCACGGCCGATGCACCTGCAGGTGATCCTCCGTGATCTTGGGTGCGACCTCCTTCAATCGGTGCACCAGCTGTCGCATGCCGTCCACGCTCTGGCGGTTGGCGACCAGGACGGCATCCTCGCTCGACACCACCACCACGTTCTCGACTCCGAACAGGCTCACCAGCGCCTTGTCGGAGGTGGCGTAGGAGCTCTTCGAGTCGACGAACACCGCCTTGCCGGCATTGCCGGCGGCATCCTTGTCGGTGAGATCCCAAACCGCCTGCCAGGAGCCGACGTCCGACCAGCCGTAGGAGACCGGCACCACGGCGGCGCGGGTCGTCTTCTCCAGCACCGCGTAGTCGACCGATTTCGCGGTCGCGCGCGCGAAATCATCCGGCTTGAGCGTGATGAAGCCGAGATCGGAGCCGGCGCCCTCGACCGCTGCGGTGACCGCCGCGGCGCTCGCCGCATCGAAGCCGCGATACTCGTCGAGGAACGCCCGGGCGCCGAACATCAGATTGCCGGAGTTCCACAGATATCCTTCCGCGAGGTACCCGCGCGCCGTCGCTTCATCGGGCTTCTCGACGAATTTCTCGGCGGCGAAAACGCCGTCGACCAAAGTCTTGCCGCGGCGGATATAGCCGTATTCGGTCGCCGGCCGGTCGGGCGTGACGCCGAACGTCACGATATATCCGTCCTCGGCCGCAAGGCGCGCGGTGCAACAGGCGGCGACGAATGCCTCGACATCGGTGACGACATGGTCGGCGGCCAGCGCCAGCACGATCGGCGCTTCGCCCCGCCGCAGCGCATGGACCGCGCCGGCGACGATCGCCGGAGCGGAATCGCGGCGATGCGGCTCGAGCAGGATATCGGCCTCGACCCCGATCTCGCTGAGCTGCTCGGCGACCAGAAACCGGTACTGATGATTGGTGACGACCATCGGCCGCCCGAACACCGCCGGCTCGCCGACGCGGCGGATCGTCTCCTGAAACGTCGAGCGCGGACCGAACAAGCGCAGAAATTGCTT
>WNFV01001703.1_pt1 | contig 30720 bp, 20 predicted proteins | sample 5400101 | NCBI WGS metagenome assembly WNFV01 (sample SAMN13153361, study PRJNA577476) | soil metagenome | isolation source: 115 cm soil or saprolite under grassland replicate 1 | place: USA:California | collected 2016-06-15 | reverse complement strand
TGCCTTACGCTTGTCGCCGCGACATTCGGCACTACGTTCGGGCAGGCTGTATACGGCAGCGTCTTCGGGACGGTGACCGACTCGTCCGGCGCCGCAGTGCCGAACGCGACGGTGACGATCACCAACATAGGCGCCAACGTGAGCGAAACGACCAGAACCAATGGGTCCGGCAATTACGCCCAGACGCGCCTGAACCCGGGCACATATCGCGTCAAGGTCGAAGCGCCCAGTTTCAAAGCGGCGGTGGTCGAAACCGTCGTCGTCAATGTTGACACCGCTTCAACAGTCAACGTCACACTGCAGGCCGGGCAGGTCAGCGAGCAGATCACGATCACGGCTGACGCGCCGCTGCTCAAGACAGACCGCGCCGACGTGGCGACCACATTCGATGCCCGGCAGATCTCCGACCTGCCGATCATCGACCGCAATTTCACCAAGTTCATCCTGCTCACTCCCGGCACGCAGCAACTGCAATGGCAGCACGCGGCGAGTGAAAACCCGCAAGGCTCGGTCCAGACTATGGTCAACGGCCAGCATTTCAGCGGCACCGGCTATCAGCTCGACGGAACCGAGAACCGCGATCCGATCCTGGGCATCATTGTCATCAATCCGAACTTCGAGGCCATCGGCGAGTCCAAGATCACCTCGCAAAATTACGACGCCGAGTTCGGCCAGGCCATCGCCGGCGTGGTTTCGGTCTCGAGCAAGTCGGGGACGAACGACCTGCACGGCGCAATCTACGGCATACGCCAGAACGACATCCTGCAGGCGCGGAACCCCTTCTCGCAGGCCGAGAAGAATAAGCAAACGGGGAAATTCATTCCCGACTCGCTACGCAATCAGTTCGGCGGCGCTATCGGCGGGCCGATAATCAAAGATCGCTTTTTCTACTTCGCCGATTTCGACGGACTTCGTAGCAAGACCGGCGGCTCACGCCTGCTGACTGTGCCGACGCTGGCGGCGCGCTCCGGCGACCTTAGCGCATTTCTCGGCGATGTGGTTTTAGATCCAGACACCAAACAGCCGATCATGGTCCAAACGGTGAGTGGCGCCACGGTTCAACTTCGTCAAAATATGATTTTCGACCCGACTTCAGCCACCGATCCAAACCTGCGACGGGTCTTTGACGGGAATAGGATTCCGATCGGCAGGCTGTCGCCACAAACGCTCAATATTCTGAAGTTATTGCCCACGCCCACATCGACGGGCCGTCTGAACGGCACGACCGACAACTTCGTCGCCGGCGGCATTGAGGGCTTCGACAAGGACAGCTTCGACACCCGTATAGATTTCAGGGCCACCGAGAAGTTGAGTATGTTCGGTCGCTACAGCTTCGCCAACTTCACTCGCAACGGCCCGACGGCCTTCGGCGCGGGCGGCGGCCCCGAGTTGGTTTCACTCGGCGGCTCCTCGAAGGTGCGCAACCAGAGCGTGGCCTACGGCTTCGACTACAGTTGGTCATCAACGCTGGTCACCGACTTCCGCTTCGGGTTCTTCCGCTACAAAGTCAGCGTGTTGCCGTTCGATTTCCTGAAGAAAACCGCCGACGACGTCGGGGTTCGCGGCCTCAACCTGGACGATTTCAGTTCCGGCCTGTTTGCCGGCTTCATTGACGGCAACAACAACTTCGGCGGGACCAACTTCGGATCGGGCCTCGGCGTCAACCGCTGCAACTGCCCGCTCGACCAGGACGAGAACCAGTTCCAGTTCGTCAGCAACACGACGAAGTTCGTCGGCGACCACACGTTCAAGTTCGGCGTCGACATCCGCCGCGCCTACAACCTGCGTGTGCCTTCCGACACGCACCGCGCCGGCGAACTCTCGTTCAATAACAAGCGCACGGGCCATGGGAAATTTGGTCAGGGCCTCGGGCTGGCGACCTTCCTGCTCGGCGACGTGACCAACTTCGGCCGTTACATCAGCACCCAAACCGACGCGCGCGAGCGCCAGTGGCGCCATTTCTACTACGGCCAGGACACCTGGCGCGCAACGCAGAAGCTGACTCTTAATTACGGCCTGCGGCTCGACGTTATCAATCCGCAGACCATCAACAAGGCCGGCAACGCGGGCTACCTGAGCCTCGATACCGGACAGGTCAGAACCGTCGGCGTCGGCAATACCAACCTCGCCGGCAACGTTGAAAACTCGTTCAACTTTGCCCCTCGTCTGAGCCTGGCTTACAAGCCGACCGACAAGGTGGTGATTCGCGCGGGCTATGGCCGCAGCTATGACATCGGCGTGTTCGGTTCCCTCTTCGGCCACTCCGTGACGCAGAACCTGCCGGTCCTCGCCATTCAGTCGGTCAACAATGGCGACTTCGGCCGGGCCTTCAACCTGGCGGAAGGGGCTCCTGCCTTCACCGCCTTCTTCGGCCTCGATCGGCCACCCATTCAGTGCCCGCTCAAACCCGGCAGTACGACTGAACGTGATTGCTCCGCTTTCCAGAACAAAACGCTGCCGTCGAATGGTCAGTTCTTCCTGCCTAATGGCATCGCCGCGTTCGTGCTGCCCGACAAGCAGACTCTGCCGACCGTGGACGCTTACAATGTCACCTTTCAGTACCAGTTGACGAACACCATGTCGCTTGAGGCCGCATACGTCGGCAACAAAGGCACGCACGTTTTCGCGGGCGATGGCCCTGATGTCAGCCCCAACCAGGTTCCGATCGCAGGCTTCACGTCGGGGCGGGATGGAAGGTTTGCCAGGCCGTTCTACAATAAGTTCGGCTGGTCGCAGGATTTCAGATACTTCTGCAATTGCGCCGACAACCACTACAACTCGCTCCAGTTGAAACTCGACAAACGTTTTTCCAATAGCTACTCGCTACTGATGCACTACACCTGGCAAGATCAGGTGCAGGAAGACGGCGGCTACTTCTTCTTCGACTCGGCGCTCAACCGCGGCCCTGCGGGTTGGCAGCGCGATCACAACTTCGTGATTGCGCAGGTCTACGAACTGCCGTTCGGCAAGGGCAAGAGGTTCTTGGGCGGCGTCTCGCGGGCGGCTGACTCTCTCATCGGCGGCTGGCAATTCAACTCGACCACCACCATTCAGAGCGGTCTGCCGTTCGACAACTGCATTGACACGAGCGGCATCTCCGACACTGGCACCTGTCGCCCGAACGTTAAAGGCGATGTCGATACCGGAGTCTTTCGCGAGAGCAACGGACAGATCAGGTACATCAAAGACCTGAGCGTCTTCAGCAAGCCCACCACGCCCGGAACCTTCGGCAACCAGAAGCGCAACTCGCTGCGTGGCCCCGGCTACTGGCGAACCGACGCTTCGCTCTTCAAGAAGTTCAAGTTCACCGAGCGCGTCGAGGGCGAGTTCCATATCGAGTCGGTCAACTTCTTCAACCATGTCAACCTCGGTAACCCCGATGGTTTCGTGAGCTCGTTCACTGGCTCCGGAGGCGTGATCAACTCGACCGCCTATTTCGGGGCCGATCCACAACGCAACTTCCAATTCGCGTTCAAACTCAAGTTCTGAGGACCGCCCGCGAGTTGATTTCACTGAGAGGAGGAGCCTCGGGCAGGCTCCTCCTCAGAAAATCCCTGGGTACGCATCGCTTCCAGCGTGCAGTCTCGGCTAGAGACCTATTGATCGGAATCAGTCGCCCCCAAACCTGAGGCGATGCGTACACAGGTCTGGTCCCTTTAAATTCGTCTTTCGCCGAGACTGCACGCTGGAAGCGATGCGTACCCAGGGCGCGTTTTCATTGTTTCTGGGCGGAACGCGACATGAAGCCTCCTCTGAATGCGATCACGGCTTCCTCGCCTTCATCTTCTCCACCGCGGCCCGCGCGCGTTTTAGGTTTTCGCGGGCGCCGGCGTGATCGGGGTTGACGCGCACGGCCCTCTCAAACTTATCCAAGGCCTCCGCCAGTTTTCCCTTCCTGCCGTATAAAACGCCCAACTCGTTCAGCGCATCGGCGTTCTCCTGAGCGTTCTCAGGCTTGAGCCGCAGCGCCTGCTCGTAATGCGTGATTGCCTCGTCAATCTTCCCCTGCAGCGTGAGCGTGTATGCCAGGTTGACGTGAGCGTCGGCGTTTTCAGGGTCCAGTCGAAGCGCTTCGGCGAACTCCGAGACGGCCTCGTTCAATTTGCCCTGCGTCGCCAGGGCGCTTCCCAGGCTGTTGCGCGCGCCGGAGTCTTCGGGCCGGAGTCGCAGCGATTCGCGCAGGTGAACGACCGCCTCATCGACTTTGCCCGCCGAGAGGAGCGCGTTGCCGAGGTTGTAACGCGCGTTGGCGTAATCGGGCTTGAGCGTCACCGCCCGGCGATAATGATTGATCGCCGCTTCCGTGTCTCCCGCCGCCTGAAGCGCCGCGCCGAGGTTGTTGTGTATGATCGCCGAGTCGGGCCTGGCCCGCAGCGCCGCTTGATAATGGGCGATCGCCTCCTTGACCTTCCCCGACGATTCCAACACCGCGCCGAGATTGAAATGGGCCGTGAAATCTGAAGGGTATTTCTTCAACCGCCGGCGCATCAGCGCCTCTTGCAGGACCATCCGCGCGTCTTCACGTGAACGCGGCAATACCTGAAGCCACAGATGTCCCATCTCGTCCGTGGCCTTGTCGCCCGCGACTATGCGCTTCGGCGGGCTGTTCGGGTTGCGCGGGTTGGCGGCGGAGTTGTCGTACGTGAACCTCATCGAAATCACCGTCCCGGCGGGCAGAAAGACGGGGCGCTCGTAGCGATAGACCGCCTGCCAGTTCAGTTCCCAATCTTTGATCCACACCAGCGGCTTCTTCGTTCCGTCAGGCAGCGTCGCGAGAGCCTGCAGGTCTTTTCCGACGTAATGCGCGTGCGGATAGACGGCGAGCGCGTCAACGTCCACGGGCAGCGTGAACTCATCGGTGATGACGAAATCTTTCTTTCCCGGAGGGATGTCTATCGCGCCGTCGTGTTCGAGTTGCAAAAGCATCGGGAATTTGGACGGCGCCCTGTCGGTGAAATATAGCCCGATCCGCGCCTTGATCGTTTCCGGCTTGCCCGAGGGCTGCATATGAAGATTCAAGACCAGATCGGTCCCCGGCGTGGCCGGCCACGCCATTCCCTCAGGCTCGACCCACGGCGCGGAGCCTGGTTTCCAGAAGAGGAAGTGGCTGTCGGGGTCGAAGCTCTCCGACTCGATCGCCACGTCCATTCCTCCGAATCCGACTTCGGGGTCCTGCTCATCGCGGCGGCGCGACCCTCCGGTTCGATCTATCAGGATGTTGGCGTGGTGGAAGATTTTTTTGTCGCCGGGCAGAAGCTCCACAGCTCTGACGTATCGCGTCTTCGTGATCGGAAGGGGGATGACAAAGTTGCGAAAGAGATCGGTCGTTCCGGCGGGCAGCGTATAAGGCTGCGGCATTTCGACGATCAGATCGGGCCGGCCTAACTGCCATGTGTCATTGAAGCTCGGCGCGGGCGGGAGATCGCTCTTGTCGCCTTCGATCATTCCCTGCTCCACCCACCGGCGAATGGTCTCGATCTGCCCGTCGCTCAGCCTGCGCGCGTCGGCGAACTCGCCGTAGCCAGGTTCGGGAAGCCAGGGCGGCATGTAGCGGCTCCCGGTCACAGTCACGATCTGCCTCGCGCGTTTTTTGACCTCCTGATATTCGATCAGGCCGAACGGCCCCGCCCCGCCCGCGTGGTGGCAGGCGGCGCAGTTAGCGAAGAGGATCGGCGCGACGTGTTTGTTGAAAGTGATCTGTTGCGAAAGGCGTCCGGCTTCGGCCCGATTGGAGACTGCCGGCGCAATGAAAGCGGCGGCAATCGATAGACAGAAAAGGAGAATATGGCGCCTTTCACCGCAGAAGCGCAGAGGACGCAGAGGGGTCGCAGAGAAGGGCGGAGGGGCATTTCTCCTTCTCTCTCTGCGACGCCTCTGCGTCCTCTGCGCCTCTGCGGTGAATAGTCGGACAAACTCGGGCATAGCCTTTATTTCAGATCAGAAATGTAGCAACCGACCGCCGGCGCAGTTCTGAATTCAATCGTCGCGCCTTTGACGACGGCTGTGAGAACGTCTTCGAGATCATGCGCGGTCGGCGCGGGGCGATGTTTGCCGAACGCGGCGTACTGATCGTCAATGCGCCCGCGATAGATCATCCGCGCGCCGGATCGATTGAAGACAAACACCGCCGCCTCCGGAGTCACGCTGACGCCGGTCGCTTTGACCAGTTCGTGTCGCGGGTCGCGCAGCGCCTCGCAGTTGTAATCGTATTCTTCGACATGCCGGCGAATCGCGTCGGGCTGCGCGTCGGCGTCAGGATAAACCAGCCAGAATTTTATCTTTTCGGGCGCGAACGACGCGCTCAACCGCCGTACTTCCGGCGCGTAACGGTTTGAAATCGGGCAATCAGGGCGAGTGAAGATGAAGACAACGGCCTTCGCGCCCTGACCCGCGAGCGGGTTGACGCTTTTACCTTCGAGATCGAGCAGACTCAATTGCGACAGAGAGGCCTTATCTCCGCAGACCGTCGCGGCCGCAGATACTGCGACGATTGTCACAATGAAGCTGGCGATCAGACTTCTCTTCATGCGTTTGACGACTCCGAAAATCGGGTTGCGGTTCGGTGTTCAGACAAAATACTACAACAGCGTTTTTCTGTCCGCCATTTGTCGTTTGTCATTTGTCATTTGTCGTTTGTCACTGGTCATTGTCCATCGTCCTGCGGGCCATTTGACCAATGACAAATGGCGAATGACAAATGACAAATGACAAATGACAAATGACAAACGACAAATGACGATGGCGCCTCCCTTGCTTCCTCACGCTAGGAGTAAGGAAGGAGAGAAATGTCTTTAGGAGCGCTCTTAGAAGGGCCTGAAGATCGGCTTTGTGACTCCGCGCCTGTAAGGAGATCAAAGCGATGGAGAAACGTAAGCCCCGCATCCTGATCATCGAGGACGATGAATATTCGCGCGAAGCGATTGAACATCTCCTCAAGGCCGAGGGCTGCGAAACCAGATCGGCGGCCGCCGGCGTCTCCGGCTATCGCGCGGCGCGGCGCTTCTCGCCCGACGTCATAGTTCTCGACCTGAACCTGCCGGACATCGACGGCCAGCGGGTGCTCAGAAAACTTCGCGCCAATCGCGCCCTGGGCCAGGTTCCGATCATTGTCATCACCGGCTACAGCCGCGATGAAATTCCGGCGGGGGTCAGTTCGAGCGCGGATTTTTGCATCACCAAACCGGCTTCATTCGACGACGTGATCCGGGCGGTCTTCGATCTGCTGCGGCGCGGCTCGGCGTCGCGCTCTTGGAGATCGTAACTATGGCATTCAAGAAAATGTTCTTCTGCTCCGGAGGCGCTACGGATATTAGCCGGTGGAGAAACCACCGGGACATTGGCGCCAAAACTCTTCCAGCCCTGAAAGGGCGCGAGACCCGTTGCTTCGGTCCGGCGCCCCTCCAGGGCGCGGACTCCCACCGCATCCGACGCCGGTGGTTTCTCCACCGGCTAATATCCGCCATCCCTCCGGGACGAAAAACGGAAGGGCTTTTTCTTGAAATTTATATTGTGCAATCAAAGTGACTATTGCGTTTGTCTTCATCATTCTGCTGATTGCAATAATCTTGTTCGTGACCGAGGCGCTGCCGATGGACATGGTCGCGATACTGGCGCTGCTCTCCCTGGCGCTCGCCGGCGTCATTACGCCGGCGGAAGCCTTCCTCGGGTTCGGCGATCCGGTGATCATCACGCTCACCAGCTTCTTCGTCATTTCGGCCGCGCTCTTCAACACCGGCGTAGTCGAGGCCATCGGCCACAGGCTCCACCGGCTGGCCGGCGACGGCGAGACCAAGCTGCTAGTCATCATGATGTTGACGGCCTCTTCAATCGCGGCCTTCATGAGCAACGTCGTGACGACAGCGGTCTTGATGCCCGGGGTGATCGCCATCGCCAAGCGCCTCAGGACGCCGGCCTCGATGTTTCTGATGCCGCTCGCTTTCGGCGCCGTGCTCGGAGGCAAATGCACGCTGGCCGGGTCGCCCACCAACCTCGCGGTGAACGGCCTGCTGCCGAAATACGGCCTGGAGCCGTTTAGACTCTTCGAATTCGCGCCGATCGGCGTCCCGATCGTCATAACAGGCGTCCTTTACATGGCTCTGCTCGGCTCTCGACTACTGCCGCGGCGTTTGAACGGACTGGCGGCGGAGGGGCGGGCCGAGAAGGATTACCTGACCGAGCTCGTCGTGCTGCCCGATTCGCCGCTGATCGCCCGGACGTTGGCCGAGGCCGATTTCCGCGGCAAATATGACTTGCGCATCATCGGCATCGTCCACGGCGGCGAACGCGTGTTGCCGCACGGAGAGGCGGTTCTGCGGCCCGGCGACGTGCTGCTGGTCAGAGGAAAACCCGACAAGATCCTGAGCATCAAGGAGAGCCAGGGCCTCGGGATCAAAAGCGATACGATGTCGTTCCAGGAGGCGCAAACAGGCGCGGCCCCACACGACGGCAGGCCCGATAGCAGGAGAGACACCGAGACGGTGATTGTCGAAGCGATCATCGCGCCGAATTCCACTTTCGTGGGCCGCACGCTCAGACAAATTCACTTCCGCTCCCGCTACGGCGCCGACGTGTTGGCGATCTACCGGCATGACCAGGCGCTCTACGAAAACCTCGAAGACATACAACTAAGAGTCGGCGACATGCTGCTCATCCAGGGCCGCCGCAGACGCATCGACAGTCTGCGCGAAGACCCGAATTTCCTGACGCTCGACGACGTCCCACATACTCGGCTCAGGAAAAACAAGGCGGCCTGGGCCGTCGCGATCTTTATCGGAGTGTCCGTCACGGCCGGCTTGAATCTGGCGCCGATAGCGCTCTGCAGCCTGGCCGGCGCGACGGCCATGCTGCTGGCCGGCTGCATCACGGCGCGCGAAGCCTACGCCAGAGTCGAGTGGCCGATCATCGTGCTGATCGCGGCGACACTGCCGTTGGGCGTGGCGATGGAGAAGACGGGCGCCGCGAGGCTGGCGGCGCAACACGTGACGCGGCACCTCGGAGATTACGGGCCGATCGTGGTGATGGGCGGGTTCTTCCTCTTCGCCGTCGCGCTCACCCAGACGATGGTCAACGCCGCGGCGGCGCTGCTCCTGACGCCGATCGCCATCAACGTAGCCCAACAATTGCACGTCAACCCGCGCGCCTTCGCCATGACGATCGCCATCGCCGCCTCGACCTCATTCGCCACGCCTCTCGAACCCGCCTGCGCGATAGTTTACGGGCCCGGCCGATATCGCTTCGCCGATTACGTTCGTGTGGGAGGAATCCTGACGATCTGCGTAATGGCCGTGACACTGCTGGTCATTCCTATATTTTGGCCGTTGCGTTGACGGCGGGGCCATACGTCATATGTCATATGCCATATGAAATATTGATTGAAGTGTTACAGGCGGCGGCGCCAAAGACGGCGATTATAAAAGGCGGGCGGCGAATCCATTGAGCTATTCATCACCAGAACCTTCCCACCAATTGCGTGCGAAGTTCACGCTCACGCAGCGTCGCGTTGCGCAGCAGCATCTCTTTTATACTGACGTCCCTCTCCGATTGCGCCATCTTTTCCTGCATATCGGAGATTCGCATCTGGAGTTGCATGATACAGGAGAGAGCGGAGGCCAGTTTCTGCTCGAGCGGGGTGTCCGGCGAGTTGATGTTATTGAATTCTTCTTGGAGGCTCTCCGCGATCGAAGGCCGGCTTGGCATGTGATCGGCGAATTTGATTATCGCGCTCATCTATCTCCTTCCTTGCGCCGGCGCCTTGCCCGAGCGGCGCTGTCGATTTCCTTGAGGCCGCGAAGCCTGAGCCCCGGCGCCTTCGCTGTGAATTGGCTTGTAAGCGTCTGGTCGAGTTGCCCGGATCCGATTTGCAGACAAGATCGATTGCAGCATTCGCCATTCGCAAGGAATGTGCCACGTGTCCCAATTCCCTCCCGCTCTCATTAGCGCATTCACCGCAACCATTTCCTACGCTTCCCTCTCCTTCGCCACTCCAAGTTGTCTTTTGTCAATACGCTTAGTGCTTTATTAACGGACAGCCTATGTACACATCAATTAGCCCGTTGCGTAGGCGACACGCAGCGTTTCACACTTGCAACATCAACGGCAATCTGCTATCGTGGACCGTGTTTGGCGCCCTGAGGTTCGAACTGTCGCTGTATGAAAGGTCGGGCCGTCTGATCTTCGGTTCGGGTCATTCAGGGCGTCGATTTTAAATCGATCCATACGGCATTGGGCGGCATTGGGACGCCGGCGCGGCGCGTGCGGCAAGACAAGCGTTCACAGGGTTACTCGCTTGCCACACACAATGTCGCGCCAATGTCGTGTGGTTTGATTTAAGGAGTCAGTGTGAGAATGAGGCCTAAAGAAGCTGTTGCAGACGTTGCTGTCGATCAAATCAAGGAACAGGCGAAAGGGATTGGAGGGGCGGAAGGCAAAAAAGCGGTTCAACGGGACAGGCGCGCGCAGAACCTGGCGGCGATGGGATTGGTGACGCGCGAAGGTTCACGCTATTTCGTGAAGACCGCCGCGGCGCGCGGGCGGCAGGAGAGTTATGAAGTTTGGCGGGATGAAAACGGGCGCGTGCGTTGTTCATGCCCCGAATTCGAGCGGCTGTGGGCCGGCGACCAGGCCTTTCGGTGCGAGCACATTCTGGCCGTCAAACATTCTCTAGCGGAACAGACTGAAGTCTGTTCCACAGAAGACGTGGAACAGACTTCAGTCCGTTCCCAGCCGGAACAGACTGAAGTCTGTTCCACAACCGAAACAGAGGCCGAACCCAAACCGAAGGCGATTGATCCGGATCGGACGGGGCCGGCGCAATCGGCTCAGATTGTGCCGCTGGCCTTCGCGAACCTTTTGCGCACGCTGCGACAGCCGATAGATTCCAGGCTGATCAAGACGCGTGAAGGGTGGACCGATCGTCAAGGGAACACCCACTGGGTCGAATACATCGAATGGCACACGGTGGCCGACATCCTGGACCGCGTCGCGCCCGACTGGTCGCACGCCGTCCGCAACCTCACGCAGATCGGCGATATGGTCGCGGTGACCGCCGCGATCACCATCGACGGCGTGACGCGCGAAGGCGTCGGCACCGGCCCCGCCGACACCGAGACCGGCATCAAGAAGGCCGAGCACGACGCGTTGAAACGCGCCGCCGTTAAATTCGGCATCGCCCGCGACCTTTACCGCCGCGAGTCCGACGTCACCGAAGAGAACAACGGGATAGCGCCCAGCATCGCGCGCGACCCGCGACCCAAGACGCTGGGCGACCTGGTGACGCCCAAACAGCTCTGGATGATCCGGAACCTCGGCCGCGAAATCGGCTGCAACGTCGAACAGGAGTGCCAATCGCTGCTGCAGTGCAATCTGGAAGAGATATCTAAACGCGCGGCGTCGAGCTTTATCGATTACCTGAAGCGCCTCCAACAGGAGAACCAACCTGAAGAGTTGAAGCAGGCAAGCTAGATCGAGGATCGAGGATCGAGGATCGAGGATCGAGGATCGAGGATCGAAGATCGAGGATCGAGGATCGAGGATCGAGGATCGAGGATCGAGGATCGAGGATCGAGGATCGAGGATCGAAGATCGAGGATCGAGGATAGAGGTCGCCTTTATGGCGCGATCCTCGATCCTCTATCTTCGATCCTCGATCCTCGATCCTCGATTCATTAATCGCGCCGCAGTTCCTTGTCGTTGATCTTCAGGCCGCGCAGCATTCGCTCGAAGACCGGGCGGAAATTGTCATACTCGTCGTCGGGGGCGACGAAGATGGCGTAGACGATGTCGCTGTCTTCGAGTTCACGCGCATAGAGTTGGGCGCGCTCGCCGCGCCCGGTCGCAGGCGAGCGTCCGACGAGCGTCAAGGCGATGATTGGCGTTCCGTCGATTGAGCCGCGCCGGTCCGAGCCGCGGGCGAAATCGAGATGCGGGTTATTCTGCAACACACTGTCGAGGAGGTCGTTCGTGGCTTCGACCAAGGCGCCGCGGCCTCCTATGTAGCGGAAGCTGCGCTGCCGTATCCCGGTCCAGAGACTGTTGTCTCCGATCGGCCTGTAGCGGTTGACGACGGCGCCATAAACCAGGCGAGAAGGCCCACGCGCCTCGACGAATCCGCCCGGCGGGACGAATGTGACTCCGAGTCCCTCACTGCTAGGGTAGGCCAGCCAGTTTTCGGGATATGGCACTTGGAACCAGAAGCCGCCGGGACGCCAATAATTTTGAAAATGCGACGAAGGCCGTTCAACTTTGACATTCTGTGGCGCCCGGTTCTGCGCCTCTTCAATCGCGGTCGGACCGCGTCTGGCGATGGTCAAGACGTCGTAAGCGCGGGGCAATTCTGCGATGTGAGTTTGAATGCGACGGAAATCGCCGGCGGCGCCCCGCGAGGCTTGTGGCCGCTCGACCTGCTCTTCGGCCCGATCGTCAGGGTGATCGTCGAGGAACGTTCGCAGTTTCGACGCCTCGACGCGTTCCCCGCGACGAAGCGCCCGGAAGAAGGCCGTCATTTCGCGCGGATCGTATCCTGCTCGCGTCAGAATCTGCGCGCCGAGCGCATGGGCTTCCGCTTCCGCTTCGCGGCCGTGTTTCAAAAACGCCGTGTTGAACCCGAAGCCGCCTATCGAGCCGATGATATTCGGCGCCGCGTCTTCGCCGACGAAGCCGCCGAGAGCGCCGAGTCCGGCCTGCGCCAGATATGCCTTCGACGCCTGACTCGCCCCGTGTCTGAGCGCGACGTGGGCGATTTCGTGCGCGAGCGCTCCGGCCAATTCGTCTTCACTGCGCGCGGCTTCAATCGCCCCTCGAGTGACGTAGATCGGCCCGCCGGGAAACGCGAACGCGTTCACCTCGGAAACGTTGACGATTTTGAAGCTGTACGGGTAGCGCTCGCCGGGCGCGCGCGTGATCAATGTTCGGCCGAGGCGGTTGATATATTCATTCACTCCGGCGTCGGAGAGTAACGGCAGGCGCTTCTCGACCGCGATCGAGGACTGCCGCCCGATCTCTATCTCCTGTTTGGGCGAAAAGAGATTGAACGCGCGCCTCGCGCCGGTCTGCCCGGCCTGAGAGAACGAAATCAGTGGAATTATTACAAGTAGCGTCGCTATGTGAACTGAAAAATCACCAACTCTCATTGAAACGGCTCTCCAACGGCGCCGCGCTTTCGTCTTTTGTCTTTTTTTATTCGCAAACATCGGGCCAGCAATTTGCATATTAAAGAGGTATGTACAGAGACTTGATTTCGGACAATGAATACGACAACGAATACGAGTTTACCGGCGCGGAGCGTGCGGCGGAGAAGGAACGACGCGTATCGAAGAAGGATCAAATAATTTCGCTCTTCACGTCGGGGATTAGCAGCGTGGAGGATCTGGCTATGATCACGCGCGCTCGCCCCAGTTATATCGCTTCGGTGCTGCAAGAGGCGGGGTTGATGAGCGGGTATTTCGATCTATACACCACGACTTCACACCCGATGAACGTCTATTCGAAATTCTTCGCGGGAAGGCTGGGCTACAGAGACGAGGCGACCGCCCGCCAGAGCGTCGAGTTGATCGAGCGTTTCTATCGCCAGTTCGAAACGGCCGGCGATCGGGCGGGCCAACACCACGCCTTGATGATGGCGATGACAATGTTCGACCGCGCGCGCTGGACGCGCAAACCGCGCGAAGCCGAAATCTTCCGCCAGTGGCTACAGGCAAGGCTGACGGAGGCCAGGCTGTTTGAAGAGACGGAGGGACTGAGAGATAGAGGGAGACGCAAGGATAGAGAGAAATCAGAATGATCACCCTGCGGTCTCTGCGGTCTGACAGGCGGTCCTCATAAAAAAAGGTTGCCTTCGTTATCCCTGTCGTCCTGATGAAGGATAAGTCCGGCAACCAAAGTTTGCTTTCGAACGGCGTGGCACGCACTCACTTCATGCCACCGGATGGCGCTTGCATCCTGACCGTGCTAAAGCCGCTCCAATCCTTAACTGGAGGTTCACGTCTCGACGCCCTTGCAAAATCGGCGCCTGACGAATCGCTGCGCGATCAACACCCTTCGGCCCCTTGCTAAAACAAGGATGGATAATCGGCGTTATCTATATTTGCGCATTCGTATTTACGCCATTTCTCACACATCTCATTTTCCGAATAAGATTTTTTGTCGGCATGAGCCTTGCTGCCGCAAACAGGCGTGATCGCTCGATAAAAGCCTTTTACCGCGACTCAGGCGCCCTGTCCGAACACTTCGACTCTGTTTTTTCTCGGAACAAGTGAATCAACAAAGAACAGGCCCCGAAGATCGAGGATCGAAGATGGAGGATCGAGAATAGAAGATCGCCTTACGTTGAATGGCGCGATCCTTGATTCCTTATCCTCGATCCTCCACCTTCGATCCTCGATCCTCTAACTTCGATCCTCCATCCTCGATCCTCGATCCTCGATCCGCCGCGCGCTTTTAACTGGCGCCGAGCTTGCGTCGTTTAACAATGAATGTTCATCAAATCGAGAGCGGAGTGAGGAATATGAGACCAACGTCGCAAAAGGTTAAGGCAGTGGCGGCGGCCGCTGGAGAGCCGGCGTCGGCGGATTGGGTGGCGCTCAACGCCAGCCAGAGGTGCGACGAAGCCAGGTATTTCGAGCAGGAGTTGTTCGCGCGCGTCGTGGCGCAAGAGGACGCGGTGCTGGCCTTGTCGCAGTTGTATCAACTGTATCTGGCGAAGCTGCCTTTGCACGGGAAGCCGATCGGCGCGCTATTGTTCCTGGGGCCGACCGGGTCGGGCAAGACGCGTTCGGTCGAGGTCGCCACCGAAATTCTCTTCGGCGACCCGTACGCGATGATCAAAGTCGATTGCGCCGAGTTTCAACATTCGCATGAAATCTCGAAGTTGATCGGTTCGCCCCCGGGCTATCTGGGGCACCGCGAGACCCAGCCACTGCTTTCTCAAGAGCACATCGACCGCTTCCAGACCCCGTCCAAGAAAATGACCTTCGTCCTCTTCGACGAGATCGAAAAGGCGTCGGACGCGCTCTGGCAGCTTCTGTTGGGCATCCTTGACAAGGCCACGCTGACGCTGGGCGACAACCGCCGCGTCGATTTTTCGAATTGCGTCATCGTGATGACCTCGAACCTGGGGGCGCGCGAAATGAGCCTCGTGACCGAGGGGCCGATGGGGTTCGCGCCGGGGGCGATCGCCTCGCAGGAGATTAACGCGCGCTTGGAGAAGATCGGCGTCGAAGCCGCGCGGCGCAAATTCTCGCCGGAGTTCATGAACAGGCTGGACAAGGTCGTGGTCTTCAATTCGCTGCACGAGAAGGCGATCCGCAGGATTCTCGACCTGGAGCTGGAGACGGTGCAGCGCCGCATCCTCGCGGCGGGGCGCGGCCCGTTCGTGCTCAGATGCAGCGACGAGGTGAAGGCCTTTCTGTTGGCCGAAGGGTATGACCGGCGCTACGGCGCCCGGCCGCTGAAGCGGGCCATCGAGCGCTACCTGATCATCCCGCTCTCGAATCTGATCGCCACGGGGCAGATTTCGGCCGGCGACGTGCTGCTGGTGGAGAGAGGTGGGGCGCCAGACGGAGAGGATGAATTACGATTCAGTAAAGCCCGCGGAATGGCCGCGGCCGTCAACGGGGGGACGCAAAGAGGCGTCTTCCCTCAACCGCGCGCTCTCGGGCTATGAGCAGGCAAGGATGCTTGCGCTCCCAGGGATTTTCCCTCAACCGCGCGCGCTCGGACTATGGATATGAACCGGGGACTCTATATAGGACGGATATTCGGAATCAACATCCACGTCGATTGGAGCTGGATCTTGATCTTCCTGCTGGTCACTTGGAGTCTGGCCGTCGGCCTGTTTCCCGCCTGGCATCCTGATTGGAGCGCGGCGCTGAGATGGGGGCTGGCCGTCGTCGCGTCATTACTCTTCTTCGCGTCGATTCTGTTGCATGAACTGTCTCATTCGCTCGTGGCCAAGGCGCGCGGGTTGCCGGTGCGCCGGATCACTCTCTTTCTGTTCGGCGGCGTGTCAAACATCGAACGCGAGCCGCCGACGCCGAAGACCGAATTCCTGATGGCGGTGGTCGGCCCCATCACCAGCATATTGTTGGGCATGATCTTTCTGGCGCTGGCGGCCTTCAGCGCCGCCACGTCGAACATAACGGGCCAAGACCCTGAGACGGTCGCCCGGCAGCTCGGCCCGCTCACGACCTTGCTGGCATGGCTAGGGCCGATCAACATCCTTCTCGGTTTGTTCAATCTGATTCCGGGATTCCCGCTCGACGGCGGGCGAATCTTGCGCGCCGCCTTGTGGAGCGCGACGAAAGACCTGCGCAAAGCCACCGCCTGGGCCGCCGGAGTAGGGCGCTTGACGGGTTGGATGTTCATCGCCGCCGGCGTCGCGATGGCCCTCGGCGCGCAATTGCCGTTCTTCGGAACCGGCTTGATCAGCGGATTGTGGCTGATCTTCATCGGGTGGTTCTTGAACAGCGCCGCCGTGAATAGTTATCAGCAGACGGTCGTCCGCGACCTGCTCGAAGACGTGCCCGTCTTTCGACTGATGCGCCTCAACGTGCCGACGGTCGCGCCTACTCTCACCGTCAACCATCTCGTTTACGATTACGTGATGGGCGCCGATGAACGCGCCTTCCCCGTGATGGAAGGAGACCGCCTGGTCGGGCTGGTCTGCCTGGAAGACATCCGCAAAGTCCCACGAGAGGCGTGGGAGCGCGTGACGGTAGGCGAAATCATGACCGACGCCAATCATCTCGACACAGTCGCCGCGTCGGAAGACGTCGGCGACGCGCTAGAGAAATTGACGCGCCGCGACGTGGGCCAGGCCCCCGTGGTAGAAAACGGCCGCCTGGTCGGATTGCTGCGCCGCCGCGACATTCTCAAATGGCTGGAACTGCAATCAGGCTTCGCTCTGCCGAGACCGAGCCGATGAAATAACTGATATAGGACCTATAGGACTTATAGGACCTATAGGACTTATAGGACTAATAGAACGTCCCATAAGTCCTATAGGTCCTATATCAGCGTGGCCGCAGTGTCATGTAAGCGGTGGCGCCTCGGCGGTTGATGAGCAGAAGCAGCGGCTGCGAGCCTGCGCGAGAGAGCGCCGATTTCAAATCCTCCGCGGAGCGGACCGCCTGACGATTGACCTGCTCGATCACATCGCCCGGCTGCAGTCCGGCTTCGGCTGCGGCGCCCGCCGGATCGACGTCCGTGATCACTAATCCCCGCGCGTCGCGGCCGAGTCCCAGCCGCGCGGCCAATTCCGGCGTCATCGGAGTGACCGTCCATCCGAGACGCTCCTCGTCGCTCGAGCCGGCTCCGGGGGCGCCGGTGGGGCGGCTGGTTGTCTGGTTCGCAAGCTCGTCGAGCTTGGCGCGCAATTGCTGTTCATGGCCGTCGCGCAAAACGGTAATCGTCACTTCGGCGCCCGGCCCGGCGCTGGCGATGACGTTGCGCAGATGCATGCCGTCTTCGATCTGATTTCCGTTGATGACGGTGATCACGTCACCCTGCTTCAAGCCTGCGCGCTCGGCCGGGCTTCCCCGCTCGACGTTGCTGACGATCACGCCGCGAACCTCCTTGAGTCCGAGATTCGCGGCGATGTCCGAAGTTACCGCTTGAACGCCGACGCCCAGATAGCCGCGCTTGACCTTGCCGATTTTTATCAACTGTTCGGCGACGCTTCGCGCCATGTTCGCCGGGATTGCGAAGCCGATGCCGATGTTGCCGCCGGTCGGCGAGACGATTTGCGAGTTGATCCCCACGAGTTCGCCCGCCGTGTCAACCAGAGCGCCTCCGGAATTGCCCTGATTGATCGGCGCGTCGGTCTGCAGAAAGCTTTCGAAGCTGCCGTCGCTCAAACCCGTCGTGCGTCCCTTCGCGCTGATGATCCCGGCGGTCACCGTCTGGCCGATGCCGAGCGGATTGCCCACGGCCAACACCACGTCGCCCACGCGCACGCGGTCGGAATCCCCCAGCGTGAGCATCGGCAGGTCGTTAGCGCCGATCTTGAGCACGGCCAGATCGCTGCGCGGGTCATCGCCTATGACCTTCGCGTCGTAACCGCGATTGTTCGTCAGCTCGACTCTGATCTCTTCGGCGCCGTCGATCACGTGATGGTTGGTCAGAATGTATCCGTCCTTCGTGATGATCACGCCCGAGCCGAGGCCTCGTTGAATCTGCGGGCGCGGCCCGGGCGCGCCGTAGCGGTCGCCGAAGAAGTCACGGAAAAAAGGGTCGTTGAAGAAAGGAAACTGGCGTGGCGCGCGCACCACGCGTTGAGAACGAATGGTCACGACCGCCGGCGCGACGCCGTCGACGACGTCGGCGTAAGAGAGAACCGCGCCCGCCCTCTCCGTAGACCGCGCGGGTGGCAGTGAGACTTCCTTGTGATCTCTGTTGCGGCAAGATTGCAGTAAAAGGATCGCGAGGACCGTCAGCAATGCCCAAAACTTTAACGCGCGATCTTTTTCGGTGAGAAACATCCTGACACGCAATTTAAATTACCGGCGTCGTCGTGTCGGTACGATATAGCGCCGAGCGGATTCGGCCTCATACATCGCCCGCCGCGGTCATACAGCCCGTTCGCCGGACGAACAAGAATTATTGGGAAATGGAATGGGACTTATAGGGACTAATAGGACCTGTAGGTCCTATTAGTCCCTATAAGTCCCATTTAGCCCCATTCACGTTAAGCCACAGTAATGAACACTTTTTGCTGATGTGTTGTCGCTCCCGTCTTCCGATCTCCCCGGCCTGAAATTTCTTGAACCCGAAGGGAGAGGGATTATGAGGCGCACAAAAAACCGTGGCGCGAGTATTTACAAAGCGCTAATCGGATGCCTGCTATTACTGGCGCCGCAGCCCGGCGTCAGAGGTCAGCGACAAGGCCCCGATATCGATCAAGATAAAAACGTCATCAGACAGCGCACATCGCTGGTCGTCGTCAACGTCTCGGTGACCGACAAGCAATTCCGCCAGATCAGCGGTCTCAATAAAGAACACTTTGAAATCTACGAAGACAAAGTCCGGCAGCAGATCGAATTCTTCAGTGACGACGACAGGCCGGCCAGCGTGGGCATCATCTTCGACCTGTCGGGAAGCATGAACAACAAGATGTCACGCGCCCGTGAAGCGATCAAAGCTTTCATTGACACCTGCCATGATCAAGACGATTTCTTCCTGGTCGGATTCAACGAGCGCGCTTCGCTGCTGGCCGAGCTTTCGGACGGGCGGAGCGTCCTCGACAAACTCTCACTGGCCGAGCCTCGCGGCCAGACGGCCCTCTATGACGCCTCCTATCTGGGCGTCGAAAAAGTCAAAGAGGGCCGCCACGACAAGCGGGCGATCTTGATCGTCTCGGACGGCCAGGACAACGCTTCTCGATACAACTACGGGGAGTTGCGGAAACTTCTCAAAGAAGCCGACGTGCAAGTCTACTGCATCGGCATCCTGGAAGAGGGCGCCGGCGCGGGGTCCGTGCTGGACAGACAGGGACAGTTGATCCTGGAAGAACTTTCCCACACGACCGGCGGCATGGCCTTTTTCCCCTCTTCGTACGCGGAATTGGAGGACGCGGTCACGCGCATCGCGCTGACGCTACGCCATCAATACAGCATCGGCTACGTCCCGTTCAACGAACAGCGCGACGGCAAGTGGCGCAAGATCAAAGTCCGCGTCAACGCTCCGAAGGGGTTGCCGTCGTTGACCGTGCGGGCTAAAGAAGGCTATTACGCCACGCCCTGAGCCGCGTAGCCCCTGTCAGCGCCGCGAATAGGACTTATAAGACCCATGGGACCTATAGGACGTCTAGGTCTCATTGGTCCTATAAGTCCTATTCATTTAGCGATGAATAATCTGCCTGCCAGACAGTAAGTTCTGCGCGTAGCGCATCAAAGGCCGCGCTTGAGCAGACAATGATCGTCTCTGTTAAATCAAGACAAAGAAGACATACACAGTGAATTGTTTTTCGTAAACCGTGAAACGATTCAAGGGGCGGTTTAAGAACCGCTCTTGTTACGTCCCTTCATTTCTCAACACAGAGGTAAAACACAAAGATGGAGAACAGATTCAATGATTCGATAAAAAGGGCTCCGCGCGTTCGAATATTGACTCCGGCGCTGGCTCTTTCGCTGGGATTCGGTTTGTTCGCGTCGAGCGGCTCGATGGTCTTCGGGCAACAGGCGCCGGAGGACGCGATAGCCTCCGGGCAGCAGGCGCAAAAAGAGAAGGCGCCGGAGACTCCGACCACACTGCCTTCGCCCGCCGAGCTTTCGCGCGTGTTTATCAACGTGGCCAAGCGGATCAAGCCCGCCGTCGTCCAGATCAACATCGTCACAGGCGGAATACGTCAGACCAGCGCCGACGAGCCAGACGAGGCGGCGCCGTCCGGTCCGCCATCCGCTTCGCCATCTGGCCAGCCGCTCAACCCCGTGCAGCAGCAGTCGCCTTACGCGAGGAGCGGGACAGGCTCCGGAGTGATCGTCACCCCGGACGGTTACATTCTGACTAACAACCACGTGGCCGGCCCCGCCTCCGAGATCAGAGTCCGGCTCTACGACGGCCGCGAATTCAAAGCGCGCCGCATCGGTGTGGACGCCGAAACCGATCTGGCGCTGGTCAAGATCGACGCTCAGAACCTGCCGTACGCGACGCTCGGCGATTCGTCGAAGCTGGAGCAAGGCGAATGGGTGATCGCGCTAGGCTCGCCGTTCGGCCTCGAGCAGACGATGACCGCAGGCATCGTCTCGGCGACGGGACGCCAATTCGGCGGGACCTACGACAACTACATTCAGACCGACGCTTCAATCAACCCGGGCAATTCGGGCGGGCCTTTGATCAGCATGAACGGTGAAGTGATCGGCATCAACACGATGATCTATTCGCGTTCGGGCGGCAGCGAGGGCATCGGCTTTTCAGTCCCGTCGAACATTGCTAAGAAGGTTAAGGAGCAACTGCTCAGGAACGGACGCGTCTCGCGCGGCTATCTGGCCGTCTCCCTGCAAGACTCGCAGACCGCCGGGGGCGGCGCGACGGTCGCTGACGTGACGAACGGCGGCCCCGCGTCGAGGGCGGGTTTGCGCAACGGCGACCGGATCGTCGAATTCGACGGCAAGCCAGTGAAATCCACAAAACAACTGACCGAGCTCATCGCCGACACGCCGGCCGGCACGGCCGTTAAATTGAAATTCGTGCGCGACGGCCAGGAACAATCCGCTTCAATCACGCCAGCCGAGCGCCCCGGACGCAGAGTGGCTAACAGCCCGGAGGCGCCCGCCCCGTATGGACGACAGCCCCAACCCTGAACGCCGGGGCGTCGCTCAATCGAATCGCCCGGATCGAGACTGGAAAGGCCAGGCGCGTGGAGCGGAACGGATTTTCTCCATCTAGTCTTGATGTTGTGTGGTTCGACTTAGAACTCCGGGTGGCCGAGATTCCGGCCACCCGTTTTTTTGCCCCGACGCCCTGGCTACTTTTTCATCTTGGTCGCGGTCCATTTGCACCCGCCGGCGCAATAAGGGCTTCCAGTGGGAAGTGTTCCTGTGATCCTGGTCTGGGACTCAATCGTGCCGATGAAACTGACGATGAGGCCGCCACCGGGCTTTTTGACGCCGGCCGGAGGTTTTAACTCATAACTGAACTCCACCTTGTTCCCTTTCACCGCGCCGGTAATTGGCAGGTCGCGCCTGATAGCGTCGGTGTAGGCGCCGGTCAGCTTCCCACCCTCCTGTTTGAAGACGAACGTCACTTTCATGGGTCCGTCGTCGTCTTTTTGATCAATTGTGCATGTCCACGTCCCGGAGATGTTGGCCGCGCCAGCCCCGGCGGTTCCCAGCGCCAGGCTGAGCAAAATTACGATCAGTAATTGATGCTTCATACATTCCCTCGTAACTGGAATGGCGGCAGCCTTTGGAGTGCGGTAGTTCGGTACCGCTTTGGTAGTCATCTCAGCTTCCGCAGATTTTTTGGACGAAGGACACAGTGGGCTGTTTTCCGGCCACTGCAGTAGAATAGAAGATGACTACCAAAGCGGTACCGAACTACCGCACTCCAAAGGCTCCGCCAATCTGATTTATGCATAGGCTTCAAGTGAGATGATTGAAGATTGCTGGTTACTCACACCTGAGCGCCACCAATGGATCTACGCGCGTCGCGCGCCGGGCCGGCAAGTAGCCGGACACAGCGGCGACGACCAACATCGCCAGCGTAGCCGCTACAACGGCGCCTGGATCGGCCGCGCTGATCCCGAAAAGTTGACTCGCGACCAGCCGCGCCGCCGCCAAAGCGGCCGGGACTCCTAGCGCGGCGCCGACCAACACCAGCCGCAGCGCGTCGCGCAGCACTAGCCATAGCACGTCACGACGGTCGGCGCCGAGCGCCATCCGAACGCCGATCTCGCTCGTGCGGCGCGCCACGGTGTAAGACAGGATGCCGTACAGACCGAGGCAGGAGAGCAGCAGCGCCAGCAGGCCGAAACCACTCGACAACGTCGCGAGCAGACGCTCCCGCTGCAGCGAAGCCGCGACTTGTGTGGCCAGGGTCTCGACTTCAAACATGGGCATCGCCGGGTCCATCGTCCGCGCCTCGCGCCGCACAGCGGCGGCTACCGGAGTGAGATCGCCCGCCGTCCGCACGACCAGCGTCATCTGCCCGCGGCCCGTGGTGGCCTGATAATAGGGGAGGTAGAACATTGCGCGTCCCTCATTGCGAAGACTCGCGTATTTGACATCCTTGACCACGCCGATGATTTCAATCTGGCTGGCGGGATCAGGTTCAGAGGCGCCGAGACACCTGCCGACGGAATTGGAAAAACCGAAACGCCGCCCGATGGGGCTTTCGTTACCGAAGAAGCGGCGAGCCATGCTCTCGTTAATGATCCCTACCTGCGGTGCGCGCGCGGAAGGCGGACAGATATTAGCCGGCCTCCACTGCTGGCTGTCCTGTGAGCCGAAGTCGCGGCCTGCCAAGAGCGGGACGCCGAGCGTTGCGAAGGAGCTCGGATAGACTTGCATCCAGGGAATGACCATCTCTTCGCCGGGATGAGGCGTATAGCCCTGGACCGTCATCGGGTTGCTGGTCTCCGGAGTCTGGCCCATCACCAGCCACTCACGCCGGCTCATCGGACTATAGCCGATCAGGCTCGCCAGCTTCACGCCGGGAATGGCCTCCACCCGCCTGAGCAATTCGTCATAGCGCGCGGCGAGTTGTGGCGTTTTGCTATCACTTCCCACCGGTTCGAGCTTCATCACCAACACGTTTTCGCGGGCAAAGCCGGCGTCAACCTGCTGCAACTTCTGCAGGCTCCGCACAAACAATCCGGCCCCGATCAGCAGGAGCAACGACAGCGCGACCTGCGAGATGACGAATATTTTGCCGAAGGTCAGATGAGCGCCTCGACCGCTGATGCCGGAGGCTTCGTTTTTGAGCGTGGAGTTCATGTTCACGCGCGTCGCCAGGAACGCGGGCGCAAGGCCGAACAACACGCCGGTCAGCGTGGCCACCGCGATCGTGAAGCCGAGCGCGCGGGCGTCGGGGCTGAGATTGAGTTGGACGGGGATTTCTCCCTGCGACAACAGCGGCAGGAGCATCCGGGTTCCCCAATAAGCGAAGAGCAGTCCGAGCAAGGCGCCGAGGCTGCTGAGCAATACGCTCTCGATGAGCAGTTGCCTGACCAGCCGCAGACGCCCAGCGCCCAACGCCAGCCGGATCGCAATCTCTTTGCGCCGCGCGACCGCTCGCGCCAACAGCAGTCCCGCCACGTTCGCGCAGGCGACCGCTAACACCAGAGCAACGACAATCATCAGCGCCAGCAACGGACGCGAGAACTGCACGCGCAATTCAGACAGCCCCCGGCTCCCCGACTCCAACACTAACTTCTCTTCGAGCCAGGGATATGGGTTAAATTTGAAGCCCCAATTGCTCGCGGCGTATTCGGCGCAGAGCTGCCGATAGAGCACGCTCAAACCGGCTTGCGCCTGCGGCATTGCCACGCCAGGCCGCAGTCTCCCCATGACATTGAAAAAGCTATTGGGATCGGCGCCGTCCACATACGACCTGATCCCCGGCATCACTTGCTGCTGCATCATCAGCGGAACCGAGAAGTCCAGCGAACTGCCGACTTCCAATCCGAAGAACTCCGGCGGCGTCACGCCGACGATGGTAAAAGGCGCGCCGCCGATATGAATAGTCTTTCCTACAACGGCCGGATCGCCCGCGAAGCGCCGGCGCCAATAGTTGTGGCTGATCACGCAAACGGGCGACTCGCCGGGCGCGCGGTCATCGTCCGGGACAATCGTCCGCCCCAGCGCCGCGTGTACGCCCAACACCGCGTAATAATTCCCGCTCACGAGTTGTCCCGCCACAGCCGGTTCCGGTTGACCATCCACACTCACGCTCAGCCGCAACGGGTGATAAGCAAGCAGGCCGGAGAGGACTTCATTCTGATCGCGGATTTGCCTGTAAGTGCGATAAGGAAATTGAGCGCCATTCTTGCCGCCGAGGGCGCGCGCGAGCAGGACCAGCCGCTCCGGATTATTGACCGGCAGCGTTTTCAGTAACACGGCGTCAATCAGGCTGAAGATCGCGGTGTTGGCTCCGATGCCCAACGCCAGCGTGAGCGCGGCCACGCAGGTAAAGCCGGGATGCTTCAACAGCATCCTCGCGCCATAACGCAAGTCTTGAAACATTTCATTCTCCAAACTTTCTTTGGTTACTTCGGAGACGCTTCAGGTCAGTACCGCGAGCGGTAGCGAGCGAGTCTCCTGGAACGAGCAATTTGGAGAAGCCACGCTCGCTACCGCTCGCGGTACTGACCTGAACCTAAAACTGAATGCCGCTTGGCCGTCTATTCCTCCTCTTTCATCGGTTTTGGTTTAGGAGGCATTTTGCCCTCCTGGACGGTGTAGCCAGCAGGGACTTCAAACAGCGAGCGGTCGGGCTCGCTGCGGCTGAGATTGGTCAATCGGTAAGTCGTTTCACCGGAGCGCGGATCGCGATGCTTGGTCATCACATTTATCTGCAACTCGGGTGAGTACCAGGTTTCGTCAATGATCTCGAGGGGCAGGGTGTTGCCGATTTCGCCTGCGGGAATTGTGAGGGTGGCGCGCGTGCCCTCGGCAGTCACACCTTCGATTGTTTGAGTCCCGAGCGATTCTGTCTTCTTTTGACCTACGTCTATGATCGGTTTACCGGTTTGAACCATCTCGAGCTTCTTTTTCAATGCGGGATTGTTCGAGGCTTCCTTTATCTCCTTCTCCAGTATTTCCGCCTGAGCTCTCTTCTTTATCTCCACCGCCGCTGCAAACGCCTCAAACTCGGCCTGTGTGACGGTCTTACCATTGATCGTGTAGGTTGTAACCTTCTGGCCATTGATCATGAGGGTCTCGCTTTGCGCCCCCGTCGCCGGCTTTTTTTGTGGGGTAACGTTCTTGAACGCGGTGTGTGTGCGCGGATCAAGATTGTAGGAAACGCCGGCCACCGGATCATTGATGAAAATGTGTTGCTGGGCCTCGCCATCCGCCGTCCACTTACCAATCGTCTCCAACGTCTGCTCAATCCTGGCGCGCCCTTCGCTATCGCGATAAAGCTTCGACTCATTCTTGCGGGTAATTTGATTGCCGTCGCTGAGGGTTTGGATCGTCTCCGCGGTAGCCGTCGCCGAATAGGGCGCGCCCTTCACCACCTTACCGATGGCGAATTTGGGCCCTAAGACTTTGAAAGTACCGTCAGGCGGAGCCTTGAATTCAATTTGCCCCGTTTTCTGAGGCCTCGATTCATCTGGCCGTGGAGTCTTCTCCTGGGCGACCGAGTTGAGACTGCCCGCGGCGAGCAAGCAGCTTATTGTCAGCAGCCGTATCAGTGTCTTTTTCATAATATTCTCCTTTTCGATCCCCCTGCCGCGGAGCGGCTTTTGAGCCTAGCCCGGCGTTTCAACGCCGGGAAGCGCGCGATAGTTCCCTTTAGTCGCGGAGCGACGGTTGACTGGCCAAGACGACAAACGATCTCTTCGCGTGAGAGGACGCATGCTCTCATTGTTATTGAAACCTCCATTCAACCGTCGCTCCGCGACTAGCGGATCGAGATTGTACTGCTCCCGGCGTTGAAACGCCGGGCTAGGCTCAAAAGCCGCTCCGCGGCAGGAAGATCATCTTTAGCGAACGAAACGAATAGCCCGCGCCAACCCATCCTGTCCCAACACCACGTCAGCTTTGACCGGCTCATTCACCGTTTCAGGATCAAACGGCAAGCCGACCTCGCCGAGCGCCGAACCCGGTAATTCGACGCGCACCACCTGCAGGCTATCCAGAGTGGTGAGGTCTTCTCCCTCCCTCAATGGGAAAAACTGAGTGAACACTTCAGCCTCATCCGGGCTCTTCACAGACGCGTGGCGACGTACGCGCTTCGGTAAATTATTCGGTCGCCCCTCCGCCACATGGCCGCGGCCAACCGGCGGATCCGCTTGAGGGCCAGGCGTGTTGACGGGCGTAGGCGCGACGGCTCGTTCTTCGCGCCGCGGCATGCGCGAGCTCGCAGACTTCCATAAGATGGCCGTCACTGAAATCAAGATCAAAATTCCCGCCGCCACCGCAGCCAACTTCCAACTCGACCAACGCCCGGCGCCGCCCGGCGCCGGAATGACAGCGGATGAGACCGTGGCCGCCGTTTGCGCGCGGAAGGCGGCGAGCAGCAAGGCATCAACGCGCGCCGGCGGCTCTTCCCCGGCCATCTCGTCGACGACGGCGCGCACGCGGGCGAGCAAGGCTCGTTCTTCGGCCAGTCGCGCAGCGCAGCGATTGCAAACCTCTGTGTGGATCAAGCCCTGGTCGCGCGCTGTGGCGTCCAGCAAGCTATTGCGCGCGAGAGCCAGGGCGAGCTTTTCAAAATCGTGGCAATTCATGCGAAGCACCTCATCACTTGCGCGTCGGGCGCCGAGTCCAGCCCGGCCGCGCGCAACTTTTTCGATAACAAGGCATGCCCGCGATGCAGTCGCGAGTTCACCGTGCCTATGGGGCAATCCAGCGCCAGCGCCGCTTCCGCATAACTCAGTTCCTGAAAATCGCACAACACGATCACCTCACGGTAGCGCGCCGGCAGCGCCAGGACGGCCTGTCTCACCAATCTATTCGCTTCATTGCGAGCGCAATCGCCTAGCGGGTCGTCGCCGGAGATCAAATGCGCGATAGGAACCTCCTGGCCCTCGTCAGATTCTTCACCGAGCTGAACGTAAGGGCGCTCCTTTTTTATCAGGAGCAGGACCTGATTGCGGGCTGCCCCGCATAAATAGGCCTTGAGCGGGGCGCGCTCAGGGTCATATCGGCGCCCATTGCGGAGCAACGCCAGAAAGACCTCTTGCGTGACCTCCTCGGCGATGCTCGCCTGCCCGCTCATCAGGATCGCGAACCGGTAAACGAGTCCCTTGTACCGACCATAAAGCGCGGTGAAGGCCTGCTCGTCTCCAGCTAACATCGACCGCAACAGTTCGGCGTCGCTGGGAACCATCGGTTTTGTCATCGCCCCTTTCATTTTTCCATCAGCTTATATTGACAATTAGCCCAACGAGCAGAAAAGCTTCCAAAATAATTCTTCGCGGCTGCGGCCACCCGATGCTCGGAAGTGGTTTTTGGAATTATAATTCCCTGCCGCGGAGCGGCAGGGAAATTGAAATAGCTACCTCCGCAGATCAACCGACATAGCTGCAAACTCAGTTCAAAAAGCAAATCAATCGTGTCGCAATGCGGTCAGTGGATCGACCTTCGTCGCGCGTCGCGCGGGCAGGTAGCAGGCCAGCATCGCCACGACGGCCAGGAACAGAGAGACTCCGACAAAGGCCGTCGCATCCAGCGGACTTACGCCAAACAGCAGGCTGGAGACGACTCGCGAGACCGCCGCCGCGCCCGCCAGCCCCAGCGCGACGCCGACCGCCACCAGGCGCATTCCTTGCCGGATCACCAGTCGGAGGACGTCGCCCGTGCGCGCGCCGAGCGCCATACGAACGCCGATCTCATGCGTGCGCTGGCTGACCGCGTAAGACATCACGCCGTACAGCCCGACCGAGGCCAGCAACAAGGCCAACAGCCCCACTGTCCCGGCGAACAACGCGGCCGCGCGCGGCGCAGCGATTTGGCCCTCCAAAAATTCCGCCAGCGTCGTTGTGGAAACCAGAATGCGCGGCTCGATCTCCCGCACAGCTTCTTGCAGCGGCCCCACGAGCGCGCGAGGATCGCCTTCGGCGCGCGCCAGGAGTCTCAGGTCCAATTGGTCGGCGGGCTTGATCGGAAATAGACGTAGGGACCATCCACCCGCGCCAGGCGGGCGCTGCGAACGCCTTTGACCACGCCGATGACCGAATATCCTGATTTGAATCGTTTCCCGATAGGTTGTTCGTCAGGCCAGCACGTTCTCGCCATCGCTTCGTTGATGATCACGACAGGCGCCTGCTCTTTCATATCCTGTTCGCTGAAATCGCGTCCCTGCAGGAGCGGAATACCGAGCGTCTCGAAATACCTCGGCGAAATGGCGTTGCAGTCGACCCACACTTCTTTTGAGCTTCCTTCAGGAATGACCTGCCCGAGATTGCGGGCGTCAAACGGAGTAATAGAAGCCAGACTCACAGATTTCACGCCCGGCATCGCTTCCATTCGCTCGGTGAGCCGCTGATGGAAGGCGGCGGCCCTATGTTGATCGTAGCCTTGCTGGCGCAAGTCCAGTTTGGCCACGAGCGCCCGATCCGTTCTGAAGCCGGGATCGAGCGCCTGCGCTCGCTGCAAACCTCTGAGTAGCAATCCGGCGGTAACGAGCAGCGTCAGACATACCGTCACCTGGGCCACGATCAACAAGTCGCGCATCCGCGCGCGCGGCGCGAACCGCTTGCCAATGGCGACGCCCTCATCTTTGAGGGCCGAGGCAAGGTTGGGTTTGGTGGCCTGCAGCGCCGGCGCTAGTCCGAAGGTAAGGCCGGTTAAGACGGAGACTAACAAGGTGAAGCCGAAGACACGGATGTCGGGGCCGATATTGAGGGTGAACAGTATTTGATTGAGCTTTGTCGCCGCGAGCAGCGCGATCACCGTCCAATAAGCCAACAGCAACCCCAGCGCGCCGCCTAGAGTGGCGATCGATACGCTCTCGGTCAGCAATTGGCGCACGAGGCGCAAGCGACTTGCTCCAAGCGCCAGTCGAACGGCGATCTCTTTTTGTCGCGTGACGGCGCGCGACAGCGACAGATTGGCGACATTCGCGCAGGCGATCAGCAGCACGAGGCCGACCGCCGCCAACAGCAGCGCAGCAAAGCCTAGGAATATTTTCCGGTGTTGGGGATCGCTCAGGAAATTGCCGGGCGTGACGATGACCTGTGTCTTCCGACCAGGGTAAGCGAGATCGAGCTGACCAGCGAACAGCGTCATCTCCGCCTGAGCATGGGCGGGCGAAACGCCCGGCTTCAACCGGCCCACTACCTCCAGCCAACTCAAGTTCTGTTTTGGGAGAAAGTCGCGGCCCGGCATAAGCTGAGCCTGCATCGTGATCGGCGCCCACAAATCGGGAGCGAACAGCTCGGCGCCGTTGAAGTCGCGCGCGGCGACGCCGATCACGGTGAAGGGCTGACGATTGAGGGTACACGACTACCGGCGACGCGCCCGGCGCCTGACATTCCTCCGGCAAAAAAGCGCGCCCCAAAGCCATCTCCGCTCCAAGCACCGAAAAATAGTTCTCCGCTACCAGCAGCCCCGTGATCGCTTCAGGCTCATCAGCGCCCAGTGTCAGTGACGCATTCTCGGCATAAGCGGTCAGACCGGAGAAGACCTGGGTATTGTCGCGGAAGCCGGTGTATTCAGAATAAGAGAGCATGCTGTTCGATCCGGCGACCTCGCGCCCTGACTTCCCCAACTCTTTCCGATAAACCTTCACGACAAGGTCAGGGTCCTTGACCGGCAGGGGCCGCAATGCGGCCGCATTGAAAAGGTTGAAGAGCGCCGTATTCACGCCAATCCCCAGCGCCAGCGTGAGCGCCGCGACGGCGGTGAAACCTGGATTCTTCAACAACATTCGCAAGCCGAAACGCAGGTCTTGAAACATCTCGTCCTCCAATCTTCGTGGTTGCAACAACAGCGCGTCCCAGAACGCGCCCGAAGAGCGCAGCAGCAATTCGAGTTTGGCGCCACAATCGAGCCTCCTCCATCGGGCCAGTAGCGCTTCGCGATATTCCAGTTCCGCTTCCCATTCTCTGCGCCAGCGCGTACGGAACCGTTGCGGCACGATCACGCCAATGAAGCGGATCAGCCAACGCCAGAACTGGAAGCGGGTTGGTCGTGTCGAACTCCCCATCGGATTCACTCGTGTATCGGCTTTGAAATTGATTCCACCTGCGTAAGTGGTTTGCCGTTTGCGCAAATGATTCGGCAACCGTAGGGCAAACTGTCCAGTTTGCGTCGCTTCTTCAACTGAGCGAGTAAAGGAGACATGCGGACAATCCTTTTGCGCGATTTCCGGCGATGATCGAGTGAACGAACCGCGCAAACTGGACAGCTAAAGTTTCTACAGAAGTCCGGAATTCCTCCTCGTCCCGGAGGGACGCCGGAAATTAGCCGGTGGAGAAACCACCGGATCTAATCGAAAACATTCATCCAGCCCTGGAGGGGCGACAGACCAATCTCGGTCTGTCGCCCCTACCATCTTGCCAAATGGCACACCGGTTATACTGGCCGATGAAAGCCATTGGCAAGGAGGTAAGCTATGGGC
>WNFV01002012.1_pt1 | contig 30734 bp, 43 predicted proteins | sample 5400101 | NCBI WGS metagenome assembly WNFV01 (sample SAMN13153361, study PRJNA577476) | soil metagenome | isolation source: 115 cm soil or saprolite under grassland replicate 1 | place: USA:California | collected 2016-06-15 | reverse complement strand
TCCTCGTTGGAGGAACTGGCCGCAGCCGCCGAGCAGGGCGTTGGGCGGGTGCGGGGCGAGTCCGCGTTGCTGTTTGGGTTCCTGCAGCAGGCGGGGCTTTCCCTGTGAATGTCACCCTATTTCACGAGACTCTGTAGCGGCCAATTGTTGTTCGAGATACCGATCTACCGTTTGGCCCGTCTAGCGTTGCGGAGGTTCACCAGCCACGCAATACCTCCGCCCAGACCAATGAGAATGGCGCCACCCAGCACCATGGCGAACAGCGCAGCAAGGACTAGCTCAACAAGCATGTTCCTCCTGGTTAGATCATCGCCCCTTCGCTTCGATTACCCTCCAACCAGCTACCATCCGATTCGAGGTGACAACGGCTCGCTGTGGCAAGAAGATGCTGAAGCCATTGAACGCGGCTTCGATGGCATGGCGCTTGTTCTGCAACCGCTTCTCGTTGGTGACGAAGCCATTGACGCCGGTACGAATCGCAGTCGCAACGTTCATGGCGTCATAAGTGTGTTGCTCGCGTGACGCTTCCATCGTCGTGCCAGGAAACAGAATCCCGAACACGCGGTAAAGCCGCTCCTGGTCTTCAGGAGTGCCCAGCTTCGAACGCTCCAGGCGCGAGCGGTCAAGGGTCAGCGGTCCCCAATACTCCACATAGCCAATTGCCAGTTGCTCAAGGATTGCCTTGCGTGCTGGCTTGGCGTCCACCCATTCGGTTCTGATCACATCGGTCAAGACAAGTTCGATCCACCCGTCCTTGTGAAGGCGCTTGAGGTCCAATTCCGCGGATGTGTCCCCATCAACGATGTGGTTGTCGATGGCGAACACCAGGCCAGTCCGGTTCTCCCAGCGCTGGCCATGCTGCGCAACCTCCATGCGGTTCCCTTGCCTCGGCACCGTGGGCAGGGAGCCTACCTCGGGCACGTGACGGCCTCAACGAGCGTCCGGCTGATGGCCGTCCTGGTCGCGGACGCCTCTGGCGCTCCGGTCCTCCGCGACCAGGGAACCGGATCGGCCGGCCGATCTGTGGTCGACCTATGGCGTTTTCCGCTGGTAGCGGGCTTGCCCGGCTGGGCTGAGTGCCTCCGTCACACTTCGATTGCCTATTTCCAGCTAATGACCAGGAACGCCAGCACAGCCAGGCTGATGCCGACATAGGTAATGGGCGAGAGGACTTCTCGCAGCACCAACCAACCAAGGACGTTGGCAATCACGATCGAGCTGGCTCCAAAGAGGGCTATGGTCTTGCCGATTTCTACGGTGCTTAGGACGTATAGTTGCGCGAATGTCGCTACTGTGCGAAGTAGCAGATAGGCGGCAAACCAGCCGGTCAGAAAGTTCGCGACAGTGAAGTTATCCTTCACGTGCCCTCTGGCGAGCAGGTCGCCGGCCGTAAAAAGCAACTGGGAGACTATGACGACGGCCACTGGTTTACTCATCATGGTCGCGTGTCCCCTGAAGCGCCAGGAGGAGTTGGTGCTGGGCTGCGGCGTGTGAGAAGTGCTGTTGCGAGATCAGCCATGGTTGTGATGACGGCATCGGCGCCGGCCCGTGTGAGGTGGTCGAGCTTGCCAGGCTTGTTCGCGTAGCCAATGCTGCGGATGCCTGCTGCGCGTGCGCTTTGGACGTCTGCGGGGTTGTCGCCCACGAACGCGGAGGCGTCTCGGTCTGCGTCGAGCGCTTGTATCGCGCGGACGACCAGGTATGGGCTTGGCTTGAGTAGTGCGGGATCGGGTTGTGTGCGTCCCACGGCCACGTCGATGTGGTGGTCGAGTTGATGAGTTCGCAGGTATGCGTCGACAGCGGCTTGTGAGTTGTTGCTGACCACCGCGACGGCTCGGTTGGTGGCGTGGCAGGCGAGGATGGCCTCGCGTGCGTGTGGGGTGGGCTTGGCGGTGCGGCTTGCCGTGAGCTCGGCGGCGCGAAGGGCCGATTCGATTCGCGCGCTGAGTGCCGGACCGAGAGTCGCCGTGGAGCGCAGAACGTGTATTGGGTCCTCGGTATCGAGCATCGACGCTGGGAGCCGCGGCCCTTCTGCGGCGAGCAGGTCACGCAATCGGGCAGCGATCGACGACGCGGGAAGGTCGGCGAAGAGATTGCAGATTGGCCCGTCGAAGTCGACCAGCAGCCAGCGGGTTCGATCAACGACGCGAGCGACTGCGTGAGCGTCAGTCGTCATGCGGTGAACGGGTGGCCGACCGTGTTCCACATGCTGTCAAACCAGGCACGGGCCTGCTGCACGTATTGTGTGCCGGTCGCGGTATCGTCCTCGGTGGCTTCATGGTGGAATAGGACGGCGTCCTTGCCCATGAGGTCGTAGAACGATCGTGTTTCGCCCTTTACCGTCACCGCATGTTCGCGTACCGGGTAGAAGCCAAAGAACGCTTCTTCGCCATTGAGGATGAATAGCTTGAACAGTGGCGTGCAATTGTACGCGCGGGTCTCTACGGACCCCTTTTCCACAAGACCCAAGTCCGCAAGTTCTAGCACCGAAGCGGCAACCGCCTCTGTGTGTCGCAGGGCGATCTGCTGAGCACGTTCCCGGAAATCCGGGTCGTCGGCGAGGCCCTCGACTCGGCAAGGGAGAGTCCACGGTATGGACGTGTCGGCGATCAACGCTCGGATGCTGATCGTCTTGGGCGTCAGCCGGCCCACCCGAATCTTGTCCAGTGGCTCGTGAAGCGCGCCATGGAGCGTTTCGCCGGAGAAGCCGGCGAAGTCGATCGAGACTTCCGCCCGGTCAAACGCTCGCTCGATGTGTGGTCTTAAGCCAACGGCCCGCTCGGTTCGCTCGCGGACAAAGACGCCACTCCCCTGACGGGAGACGATAAGCCCCTCGTCGCGCAGGACCTTGAACGCTTGCTGCACCGTCATGCGGGCCACGCCATAACGCTTGGCCAGTTCGTTGCCCGAGGGGAGCTGTTCGCCTACTGCGAGGGTCTTGGTCAGGATGGCAGCCCTTAAGGCGTTCGCGATCTGCATGTAGGGCGGCCGGGGATCATCTGGGTCAAGGCTCATGGCACCAGCCTACGCGGCTAGGCAGGCTAGGCCAACTTGACATGTCTAGGCTGCATAGGTAGCTTGGTCAAGCGGGTGCAACGCGAAGTGAGCTGAGGCAGAGGGGTGCTAATGGCGTGACGCCGCCGCGCAGGGCGCGAGACCTCTGACCACCTTGGACGGCGCCGGGAGCGCCGCACCGCTCGGGACGTTGGCACCGCCCCGGACGGCTGGACGCAGCGCCCCCCGGCACCACGCATCGAAGTGAGGCCCCGATGCACAACCAGCGTACCCAGCGCGCCCCAAGCGCTCCAAGCCACCTGCACACAGCCCAGGTCGCCGCCATCCTGCAGGTGTCCCCCAAGACGATCACCCGCTGGGCCAAGCAGGGCCTGCTGCCGTTCCAGCGCACCCTTGGCGGGCACCGCCGCTACCCCGAGCCGGTCATCCGCGAACTGCTCGCCTCCCTCACCCAGGAGGTGCGCGCCTCATGACCAGCGCGCACCCCGCCCCCGACCCCGCCGCGGTGCCGGTGTCGGTGCTGGACGGCGACCCCCGCATCCTCATCCCGCTGCCCGAGGCCGCCCAGTGGCTGGGCATCTCCCGCTGGCAGGCCTACAAGCTGGCCCGCTCCGGCCGCCTGCCCACCACCCGACTCGGGACCCGCGACCTGCACGTCCCCGCCGCAGTCCTGCGCCGCATCGAACAGCACGGTCTCCCACCAGAGGGGAGTGAGGTCGCGTGAGCGCCCGCTCCCGCCAGCTCGCCACCCACGTCCGCGGCCTCCCTGACGACGATCTCAACGACCTGCTGGTCGAGCTCCCCCGCCACCGGTTCACCGCGCTGGTCACCACCGCGTTGGCGCATCCAGTGGTGCCGGACGGGCTGGAGTTGCGGCTGCGGTCGGCGGCGCCGGCCGACGGCTGGAATGTGCTGGCCGGCACCCCGGCCCGCTGGCTGGGGACGGTGACCCGCGGCCACCCCGACGGCCAACCCGGTGGCCGGGCGGGCTGGCGGCCTGGACCCACCATGGCGACCCGGTCGCCATCGGCGGGCTGTGCTGGTGGCGCCGCCGCACCGACGCGGCGGGGGCGCTGGCCTGGGTCACCCCCGCCAGCGGCGCCCGCAGCCTGACCCTGGCCGCCCACGTCCGCACCCTGGACGACCTGGCGCTCAACGACCTACTGGTCGAGCTGCCCGCCGACCGGTTCGACGCCCTGCTGGACGCCGCCTTCCCCCACGCCAGAGGTGAGGCCGCATGACCGCCCAGAAGGGCAAGCGGTGCCCGCGCTGCGGCCAGGTCAAGCCAGCCAGCGCCTTCTACCGCCGCCCCCGCACCCTGCGGCTGTCCCCCTACTGCAAGCCCTGCCAGCGAGCCGCCGCCCACGAGAACCGCAACCGCCGCCGGCGCGACCCCGCGTCGGTGGCGCTGCTACGAGCGACCGACCGGACCCGGCAGCGACGCCGCCGCACCCTCCGCAGCCACGGCGGTGATGCGGCATGAGCGCCGGGATGCTGCTGCTCGCGCTGGCCGCGGTGGTCGTGGTGCTGCTGGTGATCCACCGCTCCGAAGGCGACCTCGCCCGGGCGCTGGTGGAGTACGCGCTGGTAGGGGTGCTGGCGGTGCTGCTGGCCGCCACCCCCACCACCGCCGGCCTAACCGCCGGGGTCGCCTCGGGCGTCACCACGGGCAGCCAGCAGGGCGCCGAGCTGGCCGCCCGAGCATGGCGGGCCACGTTCACCCGTCCTGCCATCGCGCAGCCGCCGGCGACGACCACACCGGCCCGTACGGCCAAGGCGACGGCGAAGCAGCGGCCGAAGGCGACCAAACAGCCTACTAGCTCCCCGCAGCAGGCCACCCCCTCGCCGCAGGCGCCGGGCGCGCCCGGCCGAGCGGTGCTGCTGGGGGTGCTCGGCGGGCTGGCGCTGCTGGTGCTTGCGGCGCGGCGGCTGCGCCGAGCGGACCTGCGCCGCGCTGACGCGCTGGCGATGCCGCTGCTGGCGGGGCTGGTCGGCCGGCGCGGCCGCCGTCGCGGGCGCGGGCCGCGCCGCCTGACCGCCTGACCGCTGGAGCTCGGGAGCGGGGGCGCCAACCCGGCCCGCCACCGGCGACGGGCGCGCCCCCACCCGCCACCCCTGCCCGTGAGGAGGGCTGATGACCCCACCCACCCCTATCCCATCCGATGCTCCCGGCCGGCCGGGGGAGCGGGACTGGATCGACACCGCGATCGAGTGGACCAGCGGCCTGGCCGCGGTAGCGATGTTCGCCTACGGCGTCGCCCTGTCCTACGCCGTCCTGTACGCGATCGCCGAGGCCGCCGGGCTGCCGCCGTGGGCGCGGCGGCTGTGGCCGGGCGGCTGGGAGCTGTTCATGGCCTCGGCCGCCTTGAACGCCCTGGCCGAGCAGCGCCACCTGCGCGGCCAGCACGGCTTGCGGCGGGTGCCGTGGTATCCGCTGGCGCTGACTGGGCTGACCGCCGGCGGGTCGATCCTGCTCAACTGGTTCCACCCGGCGATCCCGCTGGACCCGCCGCCGGGGTGGCTGCGGTCGCTGGTGTATGGGCTGCCGCCGCTGGAGGCGGTGCTGGCCTGGCACCTGTTCCTGCTGCGGATCGCCCACCGCCGCCAGCCCACCCAGGCCCCGGCGGGGACGGTCCCGGCCGTCCCACAACGGGCCGGCCCCACCGCCGACCAGCGGGACGAGCCCGCGGGGACGGCCGGTGTCGGCGACCCGGCCCACCAGCCGACCGCCGACGGCCACAGTGGGCCGCTGCCACCACGGCCGGCCCGCACGCCGACCGGGCCTGACCGCTCCCGGCCCGCGCCAGCTCGACCGGCCGTCGGGACGGCCGGGGTCCGGGGCAGCGGGCTGCTGGCCCAGGCGCGGGCCGCGGCGGCCGAGCACGACAACACCCACGGGCGGCCGATCAGCCGCGACGCGCTGCGCCAGGCGTTGCGGGTCAGCAACCAGACCGCCGGGGCGCTGCTGCGCGAGCTGCGCGCCGACCAGGCCGCCCCACACCGGCCGCCGGACCACGACGGCGGGGCGGCCCGGGCCGGCGAGCCTCACCCGGCCGACCCGACCCAGGAGACCACGGGCGACCCGGCGGCCGGCAACGGCGCCGCCGGCCGGCCCGGCGGCCTAGCCGCGATGGTCCCCACCATCCCCGACCCGGCCCAGGACGGGCAGGAGGCGGCCGAGGATGCATGACCACCGCTGCCCCCACGCGCATCGTCCCGGCGGGACCGGCGGCGTGGGCGTCCTGGTGGCGGTCACGGTGCTGGCGTTGCTGGTCGCCCCCCACGCCAACGCCCTGCGCGACAGCGTCCCAGCCGGGCTTCCCACCATCGGCCTGCCCAGGCTCGCCGGTCCACCGGCGGTGGCGGCGGCCTCGCCGCGGGCTGGCCGGGCGGTGGCGTTCGCGCTGGCGCAGCGCGGCAAGCCCTACCGGTGGAGCGCCGCAGGCCCCGAGGCGTTCGACTGCTCGGGGCTGACCTGGGCGGCGTGGCGGGCGGCCGGGGTAGCGATCCCCCGCACCGCCGCCGCCCAGCTCGCCGGCCTCCCTAGGGTCCGTGGGCGGCTTCAACCCGGCGACCTGCTGGTGTACCGCTCCGACGGCCCCACCCGCCGGCATGTCGCGATGGTGGTCGGCGGCGGGCGGATGGTCGAGGCGCTGGGACGGGGCGTCCCGGTGCGGGTGACCGGGCTGCGGGGTGGCTGGCTGGGCGCGGTGCGGCCGGGGGGTGCCAGGTGATCGCCCTGGCCGCTGGGCTGGCGCTGCTGCCGCTGCGGGTGGCAGTGCGGTTGGGGCTGCGCGGCACCGTGGTCGTGGTCTGCCTGCTGGTCCTGGCCGTGCTCGCCTACGGGGTGGCCGGCGATCTCGGCCTGCTGCCCGCCGGTCAGGCGCGCGCCCGGTCGACCGCAGGAGCAAGCCGGACCGCCCGCGCCGACATTCCCGCCGGCTACCTGCGCCACTACCAGCGGGCCGCGCGCCGCTGCCCTGGCCTGGCCTGGCCCGTGCTGGCCGCCGTCGGCAAAGTCGAGAGCGACCACGGCCGCAGCCGGCTGCCCGGGGTGCGCTCGGGTGCCAACCGGGCGGGAGCGGCCGGGCCGATGCAGCTCGGCATCGGCGGGCGGGCCGGCCCCACCTGGCAGCACTACCGCCTGGACGCCGACGGCGACGGCGCCTCGGTGTACGACCCCGCCGACGCCACCGCCGCGGCGGCCGACAAGCTCTGCTTCGACGGCGCCCCCCGGCATCTGGACGCCGCCCTGTACGCCTACAACCCGTCCTGGGCCTACGTCGCCCGCGTCAAGCGGTGGGCCGCCCGCTACTCCCGAGGGGGTGGGCGGCGGTGACCCTGGTGACCTACCGGTGCCTGCCTGACGGCGGGCGCAGCCGCCCCCGACTCCCCATGGACCCGCGTGTGCCGGGCGGGTTCGCCGGCGAGGCGGTCGCCGCCCTGGCAGCCAGCGGGCCGCTGGCGGCGGTGGACGCCTACGGGCGCCCAGCCGACCGACCACGGTGGCTGGCCGGGGAGTACCTGGCGCTGCTGGAACGCCACGGCCGCAGCGTCGGCGTGATCTACCTCATCCACTTCGACCAGCCCATCGGCGACCTCGCGAACCCGCGGGGGTTCGCGTCCCACTACACAGGGTGGACCCTTGACCTGCCCGCCCGGCTCATCGACCACGCCGCCGGCCGCGGCGCCCGGCTGATGCAGGTCATCGGCGAGCTGGGCATCGGCTGGCAGCTCGCCCGCATCTGGACCGGCACCCGGACCCGCGAGCGCAGCCTCAAGCAGCGCGGCGCCACCCGCCGCTGCCCCGTGTGCCGGCTCGCCAGGCTCGGCCTCCAGCCCCCGCGACCGGTCGACCCGCTGGCGCTGGAGCTCGGTCCCCGCGTCGCCACCTACGCCGCCACCGTCTCGCCGCTCCAGCTCCCACCGGCGGTGGCGGCATGACCCGCCGCCGCCCCGACCCAAGGAGGGATGCCCAACCGTCCCCGTCCCATCGGCACCGTCCCCGCCGTCCCTAGAAGGAGCCCCACGATGCTGGACGCGACCTTGTGGCAGGTCGACATGGGTGATGGCACCTGGGCCGTCTGCTGCCTGGCCTGCCGGCTGCCGCTGCACCGCGACGCCAAGCCCGAAGCCGACCGCGTCTTCGACACCCACGCCTACGAGCCGGTCGTCCCCCTCACCACCCCCACCCCTAGGAGGCCCCGATGAAGCTGCGCCTGCACGGCACCCCGGCCGAGTGCCAGGCCGCCGCCGCGCTGCTGCGCCAGGTCCCCGGCCTGCACCTCTGCGACCAGAGTTCCCCGTATCCGGACCGCAGCGGGGAGCTGGTCCGCGTCTACCTCACCGCCCAGCTCGGCCCCGTCACCGTTACCCCCGACCTCGGCCGCACCGCTGGAGGTGACCAGCGGTGAGCGTCTGCTTCGAGTGCGACGTCGACCACCATTCCGAGTGCCCCTCGATCGGTGAGGAGGACTTCTCGATCGACGCCGATGAGGACGGCTGGTACACGATCTTCTGCTGCTGCGGGGTGGCGGTCGACACCGCGCAGACCACTGCCGCGGAGTACGCGGAGGAGCTGCGGCGGCGGGGTTGGAGCCAGCCCCCCGACCCGGGCACCCCGCCGGGGGTGGGTAACTGATGGGCTGGGAGATCAGCGACCGCGACAGCGCCAGCGCGGCCCTTGCCCGAGTCCGCGACCTGGCCGGCCGGCTGGACCTTGACCACCCCGACCCCCTGTATCAGGCCGGCAAGGCCGACCAGCTCGCCCGCGCGGCCGGGGAGCTGGCCCATGACCTGCGGGTGCTGGCCGCAGGCCGACGGCTGCGCCGCCACCTGGTCGAGGACCACGGTCGGGTGGAGCTGGCCGATCGCACCCAAAACGCCGACGTGTGGGCAAGTGACCACCGCGACGACCACCGGGCCGGCGTGCCCGCCGGCACTTCCCATGGCCACGACGACGAAGGGGGCACCAATGACCGCTGAGCTGCTGGTGTGCTGGATCGACCGCGACTACGACCGCGCCAACGCCTCGGATGGGGTCAGCCGCTACGGCGCCTACCTGCGCGACCACGCCGACCTGTTCGACCCCTGGGGGGAGGCCCCCGACGGGGTGACCGGTGACCCGGTGGAGTTCGCCGTCGCCGCGTTCAAGGTCGCCATCGGGCCGATCATGAGCCCCGGGTATGTGCACTGGCATGGCCGCGTCTGCGACTACGGCGCCGGCCGCAGCGAGCACGACGGCGGCCTGCTCGTCTCCGTCACCCTGGCGGTGCCGTCGCCGGTGCGGCTGCCGTGGGACTGGTGCGGCTGGGAGCGCGACTTTCACGGGCGGTACCTGGAGCCCGACGACCGCCGGCCGACGGGGCTGTGCCGGTTGGAGCTGCGCTGGCCGGTCCCCACCGAGCAGCTCGCCGTCCCGGCTCCGTCGAAGGTGTGTGGGGTGCCGAACCTGCGGGACGCCGCCCGCGCCGTCGCCGTCCTCGTCGACCAGGTCAACGCGACCGTCGGGCCGGTTCTGGCCGAGCTGGAGGCCCCCCGCCGATGACCCAGGCTGCGGCGACTCGCCTCGGCCCGGCCGGCGGCGGCTGCCTGCTGTGCTGCCGCCCGGTCGACCCGGCCGAGCGTCGTTGTCCGGCGTTCGCACTGGCCGGGGTGGCGGCGCATGCCGGCTGCTGCGGCGGCTGCGCCACCCGCCCAGCCCGGCCCGAGCCGGCCGCCGACCGTCCCAGGGCGGCGGCGTGACCGCCCGGCCGTGGCTCGACGGGCTGGGCCGGGTCGGGCCCGGTGATCTGCTGGCCGTGCTGGGGGAGCTGGGCTGCGGCCGGGCGGCCGAGGTGTACGCGGCCTGCGGGTTCCCGGTGGTGGCGATGCACGCGCCCCGGTCGGGTGGTGGCTGCACCTGCCGGGCCGGGTCGGCGTGCGCGGAGGCGGGCAAGCATCCGCGGCTGACCGGCTGGACGCGGCTGGCCGCGACTGACCCGGCGAGGGTGGCGGGCTGGTGGCGGCGCTGGCCCGACGCCAACCTTGGGCTTGCGACCGGGCGGCGGTTCGACGTGCTGGACCTGGACGGTATCCAGGGGGTGGAGGCGCTTCGCGCCGCCCTCCAGATCGCGCCGTGGGAGCATCCGGGGCCGGTGGCGCGCAGCGGCGGAGGCGGCTGGCACCTGCTGTACGCCCCCAGCGGCGTGGGTAACCGCGTCGGTCTGCTGCCGGGCGTGGACTGGCGCGGCCGGGGTGGGCTGGTCGTCGCCCCGCCCTCCCGGCACGCCAGCGGCGGCTGCTACGCCTGGGTGCACCCGCTGACCGGCGTGTTGCCCGAGGTGCCCGCCCGGCTGCGGCGGCTGGCGGCCCCGCCACCGGCGACGCGGACCACCCTCCCCCCGGCCCCCGTGGGAGCTGGCAGCGGCGCCCGGGGCCGGGCCGAGCGGTACGCCCAGGCGGCGTTGCAGCGGGAGGCCGCCACGGTGCGCGCTGCGGCGCCGGGCAGCTGCAACCACACGCTGAACCGGGCGGCGTTCAACCTCGGGCAGCTGGTGGCCGCCGGGCTGCTGGACGTCGACCAGGTCCGCCAGGTGCTGCTGGACGCCGCGCTCCAGGCCCCTGCGGCCGGGCATGCCGACCGCGAGCGCAAGGCCACGGCGACGATCACCTCGGGGCTGCGGGGCGGGGCGGCCAAGCCCCGCCGGCGGCGGGACGGTGCGGCATGAGCTGGACCGGCTGCCTTCTGGGCACCGACCAGCCCGGCTGGCTTGGCCGCCTGGACCTGCCGCTGGTCGGCAGCTGCCACACCTTGGGTACCTGGCAGCGCCTGTCGCGTGCCCGAGCCTGGTGGGCGCTGGCGCTGCCGAGCATCCCGGTGCATGGCTGGCTGGCGGGTGACTCCCGGCGGACCTGGGACGGCGCCTGCCGATCCCCGACACCGGGGTTGGTGGTTGGCTCAGGCGGTCTGCGCGGTCCCGCCGTTTGGCTCGATGCCGTGCTGGCGAAGCAGCTCCCGCAGGCGCTCGACCTCGCCATGCAGCCGCTGGTTCTCCTGGACGACCGCCTCCAGGTCCACCCCGGCCGTCCACGCCCGCTCCCGCTCCGCCAGCCTCCTCAGCAGCTGCTGCTCCTGGTGGCGCAGCGCTGCGGCCTTGTCGAAGTCATCCGCGTCGATGGCGGCCTGCTTCTCCCGCCGCACCTGGGCGAGCTGCTCCTCAGCCTCGCGAAGATCATCGGGCACGGTCATGCGGACCAGCCGCGTCCGCGCTCCTGCCTCCTTGCCGCCGGCGGCGTAGCCGGACAGCAGCTGGATGACCTGCTGGCGCACCCGGGCTTGGTCGGCCCCGAGCTTGACCAGGACCTGCGCGGCGACGCCCTGGCCCTCGCGGAGCAGCCCCAGCAGGAGGTGCTCGGTGCCGATGTAGTTGTGGCCCAGCTGCAACGCCTCCCGCAGCGACAGCTCCAGGACCTTCTTAGCGCGGGGGGTGAACGGGATGTGCCCGGTCGGGGCGCTCTGGCCCTGACCGATGATCCCCTCGACCTGGGACCGCACCGCCTCCAGCCGGATGCCAAGCGACTCCAGCGCCTTGGCGGCCACGCCCTGCTGCTCGTGGATCAGGCCGAGCAGGATGTGCTCGGTGCCGATGTAGTCGTGATTGAGGAGCCGAGCCTCCTCCTGGGCCAGCACCACCACCCGCCGCGCCCGGTCGGTGAACCGCTCAAACATCGTCCCTGCACCCTCCTCACGCCACGTTGCCCGCAACCCGCGCACCAGCTGCAGGGCGCCGGTCGGCACACTGGTCCCCGGCAGCAGCCCGTGCAGCCACGCCGTCAGCTCCTCCACGTCGGCCGCGCCAGCGGCGGCGCGGTCCAGCAGCTTGCGCACCGCCTGGGGTGGGCCGAGGTCCTCGAGCTGGTTAAGGTTCAACGCCAGCAGCTGCAGCGCCGCCAGCAGCGCCACCTCGGTGCTGCGACGGCCGAAGGGGCGCCGGGTCGCCAACCCATACAGCAGGATCGCCGCCGACCGCTGCAGGAGCTCGCAGCCTTTGGCCTCGGCCAACACCTCCCCGGCCGCCTCCAGGTCGGCGACGGCCAGCACGTCGTCGGGGTCCAGGTCCAGCACCCGGCCGGCGATCACCACCAGGTCCGCCAGGTCGAGCCTGGTCACCGCTCGCCGTCCCGCAGCAGCTCCAGCAGTCGCCGGTGGCGGGCCAGGTTCTGCTCCAGCAGGCCGATGAAGTGGTCGTCGCCGCGGCGGCGCGCGACCAGCTCGGCGATCGCCTCCCGCACCACGTCCGAGACCGAGCGGCCCTCCACCTCGGCCACCAGCTGAAGCCGCTCGGCCAGTTCCGGGTCCAGCCGCAGCATCATGTTCTTGGTCCGCTCAGGACGCTCCGCCGCCATCGTGATACCACGATATCACGGTGGTGGGTGGGCGCAAGCTCGCCGGGCACCAGGCGACGGCGCTGGCGCCACCCCAGCCCGCACCTGGGCGCACCGCCGCTGCGGTCGGCCCCACCGCCAGCTCGCCAGCAGACCCAGGCCGGCCACCCGGCGGCCAGGCCGGGAGCCTGCGCAGCTGCTGCAGCCGCTGGCAGGCGCCGGCGAAGCCAACCCGGAGCCCATCGACCTGACCAAGCCAGCCACCCTGGACGGCCCGCGGCAGCCTCGCCTGGGAGGTGCAGCGTGAGCGGCGACCACCTGGACCGCGACGGCATCCCGCTGCCCGACGCCCCGCTGGAGGAGCCTGCCGGTGGGGAGGTCGTGGACCTGCGGCCCGGGTCGGGTCGTGCCCGCCGGCCCGTCCCGGGCCCGGCCGAGCTGCAGGTGTGCTCGTTCGGGGAGGTCGCCGCCCGGGTCGCCGCCGCCGGCGAACCCCGCTGGCTGGTGGAGGGGCTGTGGCCGGCCGACGCCTACGGGGTGCTAGCCGCCGACATCAAGGCCGGCAAGACCTGGGCCGCCCTGGACCTGGCCGTGTCGGTGGCCTGCGGGCTGCCATGGTTCGAGCACTTCCCCTGCCCCACCCCCGGCGGGGTGCTGGTGTTCCTCGGCGAAGGCGGCGAACGCGCCATGGTCCGCCGCATCCAGGCCATCGCCACCCACAAGCACGCCGACCCGGAGCTGGTGGCCGAGCGGCTGCGGCTGTGCTTCCGCGTCCCCCACCTCGCCGCCCCAGGGGTGGGGGCGGAGCTGGCCGCCATCGAGGGGGAGCTGGCCACCCACCCGGCCGCCCTGGTCATCCTCGACCCCCTCTACCTCGCGGCGGGTGGTGCCAGCGGATCGAGCCTGTACGACATGGGCGCCGTGCTCCAGGCGATTCAGGAGGTCTGCCAGCAGGCCGGCTGTGCGCTCATGGTCGTCACCCACTGGAAGAAGACCGGCGACGGCAAGGGCGCCGAACGGATCTCCGGTGCCGGCCCGGCCGCCTGGGCGCGGGTGATCGCCTCGGTGTCGGTCGACTACCGCGGCGCCGACGCCGACGGCGCCTCCACGGTGCTGCTGGGGTTCGAGCTGATCGGCGGGGAGCTGGCCGACACCCACTTCCGCGTCCGCCGCCGCGTCCGTGCCGACGACCCGGCCGATCTGGGCTCGCCGCTGTCGTACTCGGTCGAGGTCCTGCCCGCCGACGACGTCCAGGGGCTTGAGCCGGCCGCGGCCGGGCTGTCCCCGTCACGGCAGTGGGTGCTGGCCGCCCTGCGGACAGGTGGCGGCTTCCAGACCGTCAAGCAGCTCGGCGACCGGCTGGCCGAGGCCGGCCATGCGCTCAAGCCCCGCACCATCCAGGTCGCCCTGGGGGAGCTGGAGGCGGCAGGGTTGGCGGCGGGCAGCGAGGAAGGCCCGGGCCTAGCCCGCTACTGGTCGCCCGCCACCCCCACCGACGACAGCGAGCAGGACGGGGAGGGTGCCTCGTGACCGCCACCCCGGACCCCGCGACCGGCGTATCCCGGCACCGCGCATGGGAACCGCGCAGACCGCGCATGCGCGGTGTGCGCACCCCCTGGCGGCAGACCGCGCAGGCAACCCCGCACACCCCGCACCCCCTTTTAAGGGGTGCGGGGTTGCCTGCGCAGTTGGCGGGGGCCGCTCGGAGCACCGCCGCGCGGTCCCCGCGACGCCTCCCCCCGGGGGGAGGGGTGGTCCGCTGTCGGGCGGCGAGGTCGGGTCACCGCCCATGGACCGCACCACCCTCGCCTACCCGAGTGTCACGTTATCCGACGAGAACGCCCCCAGCCGCTCCCCGGCCATCTCGACACCCGCGGCCGACCGTCGGCGCCGCCCTACGGCCCGCCCATGGCCGACCGGCGGGCGGTTCCCGGTCGCCCCGTCGCCTCCAGCCCGACCGTGAGGTGAGCTGATGCCCCCCCGCCGGCCCCACCCGCCCTACCCCGGTCCCTACGAGCCCGAGCCGGAGGGCTACCGGCTGCGGTCGCCGCTGCCGCGGCTGGCCTGGCGCTACCGCTCCGAGCTCGCCCCCCTGTACCTCGCTCTGGTCCTGGTCATCGTCGGCGTGGTGCTGCACTGGCGGTGGCCGGGCTGGTGGCAGATCATCGCCGCCGCCGGCGTGGCCGGCGGCCTGATCGTCGGCGACCTCGGCCATCGCCTGGGCCTGGACCGCCCCGCCGAGCGCGCCTACGCCGCGGCGGTGACCGCCGCCGGCGGGTTATGGCTGGCTGCCGCCACCCGGTTTGGCCCCCTGCGCCGCCCCCTGCTGCTGGTCCTGCTGGTCGGGGTGCTGGTGGGTGGGGTGCCGTGGTGGACCCACCGGCGGCGCCGCGCCAAGGTCCGCGTCGTCCGGGCGATGACCACCTGGGCCGAGGACGCCGCCGCCGCTGATCTGGACGGCGCCCACCTCCAGGCCGTTGACGTCACCGCTGATGGGCAGCAGTGGACCGCCCGCCTGCTGCTGCCCAAGGGCAAGACCCTCGCCGACGCCCTCGCCCGCGTTCCCAAACTGGAATCGGCCCTCGGCCTGCGACCCCGCGCCATCCGGGTCGAGGAAGACCCCACCCTGGCCCGGCGGGTGATCCTCCGCATCGTCACCCGCGACCCCCACACCCGCCCGCTGCCCATGCCCGAGCTGACCGGCCGCCCGACTATCACCCGGCCGGTGCTGGTGGGGGTGTACGAGACGGGGGAGCCCTTGCGGGTCAACCTGCTGCGCAAGCACGCCCTGTTCGGCGGCGCGACCGGGTCGGGGAAGAGCACCCTGCTCAACGCCTTCCTGGCGACCTTGGCCCCGGCGCCGGATGTGCTGCTGTGGGGGATCGACTTCGCCGGCGGCACCGCCCTGGTCCCCTGGCAGTCCTGTTTCGGAAGGGTTGCCACCACCCCGGCCGAGGCCCGCGCGGTGCTGTCCGACGCATGCCGGGTGCTCGACGCGCGCAACCGCTGGCTGGTGCACCACGGCCGTGACGCCTGGCAGCCCACTCCCGAGGCGCCGGCGGTGGTGGTGCCGGTGGATGAGCTGGCCGAGCTGGTCGAGCAGCTCCCCGACGCCGCCACCTACCTCGACAGCATTGCGCGGCTGGGCCGCAAGACCGCGGTGACCCTGCTGGTGGCAACGCAGCGGCCCACCCAGGAGGCGCTTGGGGGTGGGGCGCTGCGGGCGCAGCTCACCGTGCGGGTGTGCCTGCGGGTCACCGAACCCGCCGATGGCGAGCTGATCCTGGGCCGTGGCAAGGCCAAGCTGGGCTACCGCCCCGATCTGCTGGACGCCCCCGGCAAGCTCTTGGTGTGGGACCCGCCCGATCACACCCGGCCCGTCCCCGCCAAGGCCTACACCCTGGACCGCGGCCGCATCCGCCAGCTCGCCGCTGCGCCCGGTGCCGTGCCCGAGCTGGACGCCGACAGCGCCGCCGCCCTGGCCGAGCGGGCCGTCCCCGACCAGGCCCCGCCCGAGGGTGGGACGGCGCCCGGACCGCGCACCGCTTCCGCCCACCCGGAGCGGTCCCACGCCCAGGACGACCCCAGGACGGGGACCGAGCCGGCCGGGGACGGCGACCCACTGGCCGCGCTGTGGGCCGCCCTCCAGGCGGCCGGACCGCGGGGCGCCAAGGTCGCCGAACTGGCCCACACCGTCGGCCGCGCCAAGACCTGGGTCTACGAACGCCTCCAAGACCTCCACCGCCAAGGCCAGGTCGAGCGCGCCGGCCACGGCCGCTGGCGCGCAATTCCCGGCCTCAGCGAGCACAACCGCGAGGGCAACCGATGACCACGATCAGTGACCGACCCGAGGTCGCGCGCGTGCGCGCGCGCGCGCTTGCGCTTTAGTGCCACGATCCGGCCCACGGAATTCCGGACAGACAAGCGCGCAACGTGGTCGATCCGGCGAGCCGACACGGAGGCGGTGATGGCGTCCGCCGGCATTCGTAAGAACCGCAACGGCCGCCGATACCAGGTCTGGTGGCGCCTGGACGATGGCTCCCAGGGCTCGAAGACGTTCGACAGTCGCGCCCAAGCTCGCGACTTCAAGAACGAGCTGCTCGCCCAGGTCGCCGCCGACTCGTGGACCGACCCACGTCGCGGTCGCATCCTGTTCAACGAGTGGGCCGACCGCTGGTGGCAGCTGTGGTCCTCCAGCCCGCGGCGCAGCCCCAAGGGCATGGAGACCACCGAAAGCCACCTGCGCTGCCACCTGCGCCCCTACTTCAGCCGCCGCCAGCTCCGCCAGATCACCCCCTCGATCGTGCTGCGCTGGCAAAACGACCTGGAAGGCAAGCTGAGCCACAGCGGCGTGATGGCCTGCCGATCGATCCTGCTACGCATCCTGGAAGCCGCCCGCCGAGAACGCCTGATCCCGACCAACCCGGTTCGGGACGTGGAAGCACCCAAGCCCCGTATCAACGCGGAGCGAATCTTCGGGCACGAACGCCGGCGTACGCTCACTCCGGAAGAGTTCGGCCGCTTCCTAGCTGCATGTCGCCCCTTCTACCGCGACCACTTCCTCACCCAGATCGGCACCGGACTGCGTAGCGGCGAGCTGCTCGGCCTGCGCCGCTGCCGCGTCTACCCCGAACTGCGGCGCATCGAGGTGATCGAAGTCCGCTACGAGGCCGGCCGGTTCGGCCGCGGCTTCAAGGCCGAGCCCAAGAGCCCCGCCAGCGTCCGCGTGGTGCCCATGTGCGAGCAGGTCCACGAGGCCATCGGTCGCCAGCTCCCCGTCGGCGCCCGACCCGACGAGCTGGTGTTCCCCGGCCCGGGTGGTAGCAACGGCATCCCGCGCGGTGCCCGCACGCCGCTGTCCACCCACAACCTGCGCCGGGTCTACCAGGCCGCGGTCGGCGCCGCCGGCGAGGACCTAGCGCACCTGGACCTACGCGGCCCCCATGACCTGCGCCATACGTTCGCGACCTGGCTGGAGGACGCCGGTATCCCCTCAAGGGTGATCGATGAGCTGATGGGCCACGCAGGCGGCCGACGCGATCGGGGCGCCGGCGGCAGTCCAATGGGCCGGATCTACCGAGAGACGACCCCGGCCATGGTCGCGCGCGTCACCGCCGCTCTAGACGACCGGATCGGCCGCGCAGACCAGATCGCTACCAATCTGCTGCGCGATGCCGGGGAATCGGAAGAGGTTCGAACTGGATAGCCCCCGCGGCGACGCTCCGTTGTTCCCTACTGCCCGCTTCCCGGCTGAGGGGTTTCTGTCTGCACCATGAGGGCGAGCCTTGCGGGCCCTTCGGTGGCTCCATCCAATCGGTGAAACGCTATCCCTGGATTGGGTAGTCGAGGCCTGGGTATTCGCGCTTGCTACGCGCGACCATCCACGCGTTAAGCCAGAGACGATCACCGTTCCAAGACAGACTGATCTCGGAAGCGGTGAAGGGCGTAAGGTCGACTGGAAGAGTGTGGCGATCTATGACCGCATGATTCGAGGGATGCGTCATGAAGGGAAACTCAAGAGTCAAGAAGTACGACGTCGAATCCGGAACGGCGTCTGGGAAGACTTGCTTACGAGCTCGATACCACCAGAATTCTGCAGGTGCCACCATTCGCCAGAAGATACGAGCTTGACCACCCGCAGGAAGCAGCTTCGTACGAGTTCTCCTCTCCTCCCCCGTAGTCGAGTCATCCACCGGCCAACCTAACTCGCCGGGCGAGAAGGAGGGGGAGATATCGACTACCACCGATCCAGGACCGTCATTGTGGACTGTGAACTCGATGAAGACCCATGCTCTCCAGTCGCTGAAGTCGTCCTTCATCAGATGCGGCGGCATCTCGGCCTCAATCCACGTGTCGTTCTTCCGCTGCTCTGTTCCCCTATTGCTTCGGGTGATGCTGACCGCCACGTAGGGGGCATGGTCGTCTCGTCTGGCGCGTCTTGACTCGTCCAAGAGCACCTTGGATGCCTCTCTGGCTTCGGCGGCCTCCCTCTCACGCGACTCGCGGGTGGCGCGCTCCTCCTCAATCAGCGCCTGAGACTTCTCGTCAGCTAACGCCGCCTGCGCCTCCTGCGACCGGCGGGTCGCCCGTTCCTCCTCGATCTGCGTCTCCAGTGTCGCCACCTGTCGCTCGCTCGCGCTCAGAAGCAAGTAGGTCAGGATCGCGTACGCGAGCGTGGCAGCGACAAGAACGAAGGCGACGAGAGCGTCCGGGTTGAAGTCCTTGCCAAAGAGACTCGGGAAGACGATCAATAGGAGCAAGACCAAGGCGCCGATCCCGGCAGCTACCATCCACACCCAGGCGATGCGTCTGCCCCACGGAGATCGAGACGACGATCCGACCGCCAACCCTGCCCTCCAAGTCATCAGCGCTTGACCGCCGACCCTACATCGACCCGAATCGCTCGATCGAGCGCGCGCATCCGCTCAAGAACGCGTCCAGATCAGTCCGTCAGGTATCGAGCAGCAGCGAAACGTATCGCAACCATGTATCGAGGGCGCCGAGGGCCTCAGGATCGCCGAGACCCCCGGCCACCGACTGACGCTAGGTCAGGTCCTCCACGGGGGCACTGCCCGCCCCGCCCTGGATGATGGCGATGGCGTTTCGGCAGTCCGACTTGTTCCAGTAGCGCTCCGAGTGGCAGAGCGTCTGGCCGTTGCGCGCGACGACGCGGAAGTAGTATTGCGCGCCACTGCGGTGGATCTGGAACTTCACCTTCTACCTCCTGGCCCGTCTCCTGCGGGCCGATCTGGCCGCCCGCCTCCCCCTTCCGTGCAGCCGACTGAACGAATCACACAGGTGTAGTTCGACCCGTGCGCGCGGGATCGTGGCATACCGCAATGGCTGGTGCAAGTTCCGTGTCAACCTACGCGGTCTGTCCTAAGCAGCATGCATGAGCCGCACCGGACAATCCAGGTATCTGGCCCCAGAGACGTTCGGCCGCAGCGGTATAGTGAAGTCGACCGTGAAAGCGGAGCGTACCGTTGTAAATGAGTGCTTCGTCCTACCGACCAAAGCGCGTAGAGGCCCTTGGTGATCAGACAGGGGGCGTTCGCGTTCCCAGCAGGAACGAGTCGCAGGGTCAGCAAGGGTCAGACGACCGCTCCCGCTGATTCACCAAGGATTGTCGGTAGCCCGCCCTGATGGACGTGACCCGTGTACCGCCAGGCCGGCTGGCCGCGCTGGCCCGCCACGCCTGGGGCAACCCAGAAGACCCTGCGGGAGACGACCCGGCGATGCTCGCCCGCGTCACCGCCGGACTGGACGACCGGAACAGCCGCGCAATGGCAGTTTGCTGCGAATCTGCTGCGCGAGGCAGGGGATTCGCGGATGATCCGCGTCGGATTGGGCCTCTGAGCTGGGGTGGAGCTGAGGGGATTTGAACCCCTGACCTCTTGCATGCCATGCCATCCGCAACCGCTCGAACCGCCCTCCCCCACCCTGCTCCGCACCGCATCATCCCTGCTCAGTGAGCTTGCAGGACAAAGCGCCGCGGTGCGGCGCGAAGCAGCGTGTGGGATCGCTGCTGACAACCTGCTGACAGGTGGCAGGCGCTCTACTGTGTGAAGCGAGTGCGGCCCCTCACGCAACCTGCGGCACCTCGCCATCCGCCACGGCAATCAAGGTGAGCGGCGCTGTCAGGTGTGGCGCGGACGTGTGCCGTAAAGGCGCGCGAGGCGCAGTTGCTGACGGGATGCTGACAACCCACCGAGGCTCCGCGGGCGCTAGGGCGCAGGGCAGCCTGGCAGTCCGTAAGTCAGGAGACTAACCTCGGCCATCACCGAATATTTCGTTTTGGGCGCCAGACATTATCAAGTCTTTTGATGAAGGCGTTACCACTTGGTGATCTGTAGAATAGTACTGTGGACGCACTGGCCAGAAATGACGTAGTTGGTAGTGCCATTATTACCACGTCTTCCACCCACGAGCTAAGGTCCGGCTGGCCGCTCGCTGTTGAGCTCCAAAGCAGTACGATGATACTGACAGTCGTGAGAATATAATACGCTACGCGTGTTCGTCGACTCTCGATGGCATGACCTACCGTAAACCCACCAACAAGAGCAAGTGCTGTGAAGAGAAGGAAAACTATCTGAACAAGAAAGAACTCTGGCGTCTTTCGAATGACGCCAATGCCAGATAGATAAAGGGCTATGATGAGGGCCGCTAGTATATTTCCTCCTGCCTGAATGAGCAGATCAGACCACCAAGGCCGACGCGTCCTTCTGGGCCTTACCGCTTCATGTTCATCCATCATGACAGCCCTCTCTTTGCGCTTGAGCCGAACAGGAGGCGACGAAGAATGGCTAGGTGCGTCGCCCAGCAACCGCAAGCAGCCGTAGTGCCGCGAGTCAAGCGGGCTCGTTTCCTACTTGGTCGTCGCTCTCAGCAGAACGATCCCCCTCCGAGCCCAGTAGGAATACCACACCCCGAGCCTCCGCAGACCGTCGATCAAACCTGTTGGGCCACGTCGTTTCCTCGTCAGCTACAGCACCCTCTAGATCAGCCTCTTCCAAGTCCGCTCCCGTCAAATCAACCCCTCGGAGATCAGTCTCCCTGAGGATCGCCGCTGTCAGGTTGGCGCCGGAAACTCGTGCTTGCTTCAGATCGGCATCCTCAAAACTCGCCCCGGCTAAGTCGGCACCCTCGAGGTTCGCCCCTCTTAGATCGGCGCCATCGAAGGAAGCGCTCGCTAGATCGGCGTCTGGAAAGAATATTCTCTCTAGATGGGCGTTATGGAAGAAAGCCCATTTGAAACGAGCAGCCGCTCCGTACGCGTTGCGAAGATCCGCGCCTGAGAATTCGAGACTGTCGTAATCTGCGAATTCACCTCGGTCGAGCACTCTAAGGACGGCCTGAACATCTGGAGCCCACTCGGTAAAGAGTGGGATATCGGCAAGTGGCACATCCTCAGCGGGCTGACCCTCTCTGGAAGGTGGCCAGGGTGCATGACCCCTCACATAGGCCGTAAGGACCTCGCCGATGGTTGGCCGATCGGCGGAAGAGTCCAAGGCGATTCTCTCCAGAGCATAAATGCCGCCAAGCCTCACATCTAGCTTGTCATTGCCAATCTGATCAATCGCACGAGTGAAACGCTCAGTGATTTGGGCCTCGCGACCGATCTTCAGTTGGCGCCAGGTAAAGTAGAGTCCGAGGAGCAAGACCGCCCCACCCAGGCCCTGCAGCAACGTCGCGCGAACTTCATTTTGCGCCCTCACCGCATCACCCGCCTCCTTGAAGGCATCCCGAGCGGCGAACAGAGGCGGCAAGAGGACTACCACGATGAGCAGAAGGACGAGGACCCCCGCGGCAGCTAACCCCACAATGACCCACCGACGGCGCACCATGCTGCGTATCCAGAACCGCCCTCTGCCCGCTATCTCGCGACTTCGGCGGCTCGTGATAAGGACAGCAGCCACCGCCAGCAAGAACGGCCAACCGACGGACACAACTGGCCACCCGCTCTCGAAAAGCCACCGCGCCCCGCTAGAGATCACATTGCCAACCCGAGGCCAACCAACCTGCTGGAGGAACGCGACCACGAAGGCCCCGGCGAACCACCACCAGGATCGGTGAACTCTCCGCCACCATCGCCCCTGCGTACTCATCATGAGCGCAATCGTCGCACTCACGACGGATGCAAGCGAGCGGCTCTGCGCACCCTCGCTGCGGTCGAGGCAAGGCTGGCTGTCGCGCCCATCGCCGGAGGAAGTCACCCAAACTGGTCGAACGCGGCTAGCCCTCACAATGCTGAGAGGGCCACATGCAGCGATCGTAGGCAGATCTTCTTGCCAAAGGAGCGCCGTGCGAGGCTGGCGAGCAGCGTCTTGCCTGGTGGGCGTGACAGGTTTCGAACCTGTCGCCTCTGCCGTGTGAAGCGAGCGCGGTGCTCGTACGCCCCTCTCCCCCGCCGCGCATCGCACCGCGTTGCCGCAGCTCAGCGGCCATGTCAGCCAAGGGGGCACGGTGCTGCGTATGGCGTGGCGAGGTGCGGTTGCTGGCAGGTTGCTGGCAGCGCCTCGGAGCTCGTGATTCGTGCTGACGGCAAAGCCCCACTCTGGTGAGCTTCCTCAGCTGCACACGTGCGCAGACTGGATCGGGATCTCTCGACTAACCTGCCGGTGCACGGTACCCGGCCTCTTTCGCAGAGGCCAGCACAATATCTCGGACGGTCTCCATCATGGCGATCACCTCATGGTGGAGTGTCAAGAAGTCCATCTTTGATGGGAAGCTAGCGCGTCCATGGGCGATGTCGTTGCGGGCGTCACACAAGGCTCGATCGACTAGCTGGCCTTTTGTATCAAGGGCGCCCATTGGTAGGCCGAGTTGGTCAAAAATTGCCGCTAGAACGCCGTGCCGCAGGTTGCCAACAGGTTCGACGATATTGTGGCGAGGGATAGAGGGCCGCATCTCAGTTCCCTTGCGAACGTGTTTAAGCAGGAGTTTCGTTCCTACATCGTCGCCATCTGACATCCGGCGGGCCAGTCGACGCACTGTGAGAAGGACGAACGCATCGCTGAGCTCACCAACTTTTAGGCGTCGTCTGGCTACGAAGTCGAGGTACGCTTGGCAGGCCTCCTTCGTGAAGCCCTCCCAGTGTGCGTACAAGAGGGCGACACCGGCACGAAGCAGCGAGCGCCCGAGTGGACGGTCTTGGGTGTAGGCGTTCAGACGCTCGATCTCCGAGCGAAGCGCCGCGAGTTCAAGGCGCCTCCATTGGAGATTGGCGTCGAGGTCATCCCCCAACTCCTCTAATGTTGCGGCGGGCATCGAGGTAACTATGGGGTAAGGAATGACCGACCGAAATGCACAAGCCTGGGCGTTCGGCGCCGAGGACTGACACCACTGCCCGAGTTGTCTCTGAACTCCTTACTGCTCCACAAGCCTTCGACCCGTTGACGAAGCCCGTCATCGCGAACGAGTCGATCAAGCGCCAGCCATCCGTCGAGGTGACTACCAAGACCGGCAGTGATTGCCTCGAATGCGGAGATAGAGAATGGCCCCAGGAATCGCTTCTTGCTGGCATCGTAGCGACGGAACGCGTCATCCCCGAGGGCTTCGTCAAGTAACGAGAAGCAAGACCGGAAGCGGTCAGCCCACTGACGCAACCTACCCACTTCACTCTGTGAGGCCCCTCGGATCCAGTCGGTAATGAACTCACCGAGTTCCTTGGACAACTCTGATGTTCCCAGAGAGAAATCGAGGTGGAGAACAAACCGAAGCACCAGTTCCTGACGGAAACCTTCGTCCTCCTTCTGCTCGCTGAGCAAGACGGTACGCCCGAAAGCTTCGTCTGATGCAAGCTCGTTCATCCACAGGAAGAATCGTGAGTTCAACATCACCAAGAGACAGTTTCTCGCCTCTTGCGCTGATAGCTGCGTTCCTGAATTGAGGCGCTGAAAGAGATCATACTTGGCATCAGGATCGCTCTCCTTCTTGATGATCCTGAACTCAAGCTTCGATCTCTTAAAGTCGCGACGCAGCGTATCGGAGAAAACTCTCCCGTCGCCCGGATCCACCTCCCATTGATATCCGTCAAGAGAGGGTAGATATTCAGTCTTTTGCAGTCGCAGAGGTTCCATGAGAACGCCGTCGGCCTTCTTGTAGAGCCCCACGAACTGAAGGATGGTCGATAGACGCTGAACACCGTCAATAATATCCCATACTCCATCGTCTCGCTGTGCTACGAAGATTGCTGGAATTGGGATGCCTAGCAAGATGGATTCTATTAACCTCGACTTCTGATCATCAGTCCAGCGAAATATCCTTTGAAACTCTGGATGCACGTCGAGGTCATCGTCTCGGTACATCGACATGACTTCTCCGATGGACATCGCGTATCCATCGGTCTTTATCTCTCGTGATCGATCAATAATGTCCTTCTCAAGGTCACTCGACATGTCCCGATCCTTCGGTCAGTCTTGGCTGGTGACGATATGCGGGCCGACTATTCAAACATTCTGGTGTGACCAGTGCCCACATGACAGCTTGCCTCCGCCCCTCGTCTGAAGTTGACGTCCGCTCTCGGTGGTTGGCCTAACCCTCGGATCAGAGACTACTCGACCCGATGGCCTGCGAGGGCCATGCCTCGCGGGTGCCCACGGGCCCGTGCGCAGGCCCTTTGGCGGTGCCGGGCTTGAGCACGGTGGAGAAACTTCTCACAGCCCGTCACCGCGGATCTCGGCCACGCCGCGGGCGCCCGCGGCCGCCAGCCAAAGCAGCCCGGTCGCCTCGGACGGATGCCAGGCAAGCACCTCGGCGAACGGTGCCACCGCCGCCGGGTCGAGCCGGAACGACGGTCTCTCCCCGGTCAGTTCTTCGGCGTAGCGGCGAGGTTGAGGGGCGGGTACTTCACCGTCCAGGCCGAGCCCGGCGACCGCGACCAAAACCGGCACGGGCAGCCCGTCGGTGGCGGCCAGCACTAGGAAGTCCGCCAGCGGGCTCGCCAGGCCCGGCTCCTGTCCGCGGGCCAGGATGTCCCCGCCGATATCGACGACCAGGACGCGCGCAGCCCCACCCGGCCGACCAGCTCGCGGAGTTGCCGGTGCAGGCCCACTGCGCTGCGCTCTGCGTCGAGTAGGAACACCTCGACGCCCAGCGCTCCGGCCAGCCTGGGCAGCAGCGACCCGGGCTGACGGGGCCGACTGGCCGAGGTGACGGCGGCGTTCCACCGCCCGACCGGGCGCAGCGCCGCGAACGCCGACCGTCACCTCGGCCACCTGGCACCGGGTCGACGGCCACCCGGTCCCACGACCAGCTCGCATACCAGACCGGCCCGGCCGGCCCGATCGCACGCGTCACCATCGCGGCGCCGATCAGGTCTCCCCCATCGCCAGCGTCCCGGCGCCGCCACCGCCGCCGTCCTGTCCCGGTCCTGGCATCAGCCGATCGGGTACTCGTCCTCGAAGGTCCATCGGCCACCGGGGTAGACCGCCTCGACAAACTCGATCGGTTCCCCGCCATCATCGTAGGTAGTGTGGTGGATCAGCAGGACCGCCGCCGCGTTGCCCCCTCTCCCTCCAGCGAGGACGACTATCCGGTTCCTGCGGTACCAGGTAGGCTGGTGGAGACGATTCATGCGCGAATGAAAGCGGTGGCATGCCCACTGACGCATCCGCCCTCCGGCTTCGAGTTGGCGCTGAGCTGCGACGACTGCGTGAGGCTTCGGGCCTCTCTGGCGAGCAGGTCGCGACCATGCTTGGGTGGTCGCAGCCGAAGGTATCGCGGATCGAGACCGGGCGGACGGCGTTCACCGTCAAGGACGTTGCTGGCTTGCTCGCTTTGTACGGTGTGCCAGATGACGTCCGAGCGGAGTTGCTCGCGGCCACGGCTGTAGACACAGGTGAGGGTGCCTGGATCGTGCGAGCTGGCGGGTTTCCTCGCCGTCAGGGCTCCGTCGCCTCTCTGGAGGCCGTGACGAAGCGGATTCGTCAGTACCAGCCGGTGGTCGTACCCGGCTTGCTGCAAACGCGCGAGTACGCTCGGGCGATTATCGCAGCAGCTGGAGCCGCCGACCCGGATGCGGTCGCTGAGGCGCGGATGCGTCGGCAAGAAGTGCTGACGATGAAGAACGCGCCCAGATTCGATGTGGTGCTTGACGCTCGCGCGCTGCTGTACCGCGCCAGCCCGCTCGATGTGCTCCAGGACCAAGTGGCCAGGTTGGCAGAGCGCGCCAGGCAACCCGGCGTTAACTTGTACGTGATCCCGCTTGGTGCTGAGCACGATGCGCTTTCCACTGTTGGCTTTACGCTCTTCGATTTCCGGTTCAAGGGGAGTCCGTCCGTAGTGTGGATCGAGTCTCCCGCGGGTGATGTGTATTACTCTGCTCCAGACGACGTCAGGCAGTACGTAACGCTATTCAGACGGCTGCGAGGTGTTGCGTTTGGCAGTGAAGATTCGATTCGATACCTAGGGTCGCTCGTTCACGAAGTCGAGCGATATGCGAAGCAGGTGACCGTAGGGAGGTGACGGATTCGTGGAGCGACCGGATTTCACGAACGCGCAGTGGCGGAAGAGCGACGTCAGTGGCGATGGTGGTTGCGTGGAGGTTGCGCACGCGGCTGGCTGGATCGGAGTCCGAGACAGCAAGGACAAGGGCTCTGGTGCCGTTCTTGCCTTCACCGAGCGTGAATGGGGAGCGTTCCTCGCCGGCGTTGCCGGCGGCGAGTTCCACGTTGACCGGCTCAAGAGCTGATCGAAGAGGCGGAGTAGCAAGATGCGGGCAGTGGATCGACACCAGGGCGTGACGACGCGCGGCGTCGGTCCGCTGCTTGGCTCCACCGCTATCAGCGTCACTGGGGATGGCGCGTTCATCGCCGCTGCACCGCTGCTGGCGGCTTCGCTTACCCGTGACCCGCTCGCCATCTCCGTGGTCACAGCGGCTTTTTACCTGCCGTGGCTTCTGGTTGGCCTGGCAGCAGGAGCGCTGGTAGATCGGCGGGCGCGTCGTCCGGTCTTAGTCATGGCTGATCTCGTACGTGCGGTGATCCTGGCAGCGCTGGCTGCGTCGGTGCTCACGGGCGCTGCTACCTTGCCGTTGCTGGTTACCGCCGTTCTACTGGTGGGCGTAGCGCAGTGCTTTTTCGACTCTGCTGCACAAGCAGTAATTCCGGCCATCGTCGGGCGCGACAAGGAGATGCTGACACGCACGAATGGCCGGTACTGGGCTCTTGACACGGTGGGTCGGTTGCTCGCCGGCCCACCGCTCGGGTCCGCCGCGTTCGCGGTCAACAAGGCCTTGCCGTTCATTGGTGATGCGCTGACGTTCCTGGCCTCGGCCGTCCTGGTCAGCCGCCTGCCGCGCGTTCCCGCGCCAGAAGGGTCGCATAGCCCAGTACCGGCCATTCGTGCGTGTCAGCATCTCCTTGTCGCGCCCGACGATGGCCGTCGGCGGTGTCGTAGCCGGCTGGCGGGCTGCGCCGCTAATGCGCCGGTTGTCGTACCGCCAGGTCCAAGCCGCCGCCCTTGTCGTTCAGGGGATCGCCTGGGTCGGCGTGGCCTTTGCTCCCAACTGGATCATGGCCGGCGCTCTCTTGGCGATCCTCGGCGCGGGCTCGGCGCTGGTGAGTGTGGCAGTTGGGTCTGCCCGCCAGGCGCTGACGCCAGATGAGCTACTTGGCCGCGTCGTCTCGGCATTCCGGCTGCTCGGCCTCGGTGCCGCCGGCCTAGGCGCACTCGTAGGCGGCATGATCGCAGACTGGCAGGGCCTGAGGGCACCGCTCCTGACGGCCGCCGCTCTGCTGGTTCTTGCCGCTGCGCCAACCTGGCCGCGCGGCCAAGCCGTGTAGCAAGGTCTTCGCTTCCCCCTTCTCTCCTCTGTCTCTTGACTCCGGTTATGCACGTATGCATACTGGCCTATACATGTACGCATGAATCGCCGCCGGGCCGAGGAGAGGAGGTGGATGGATGGGCCAGGCCACGAAGCGGTCTCAAACGTTCGCATCACCGCCAGAGCCGCTGAGCCAGACCCGGCAGTTCTCACTCTGCCCAGGTCACGCACCTAAAGGACGCGCAGATGCCCCCAACGGCAACCACCGTCAGCGCACCGACCACTGACCCGGAAGCGCCAGCTCCGGCAGTAGAGCGCGGCAACTTCCCCCGGTACCTCAGCGTTACCGCAGCAGCCCGAGAGCTGGGCGTGTCCCCGGCGACGCTGTACCGGGCCATCGCCGCCCAGGAGTTCCCGGCCATCAAGATCCGCGGGTCGCTGAAGGTCCTGCGAGAGCTGGTGGACGACATCGTCGCTGCGGCACGGGCTGGCGAGACGGTCGACATGACCACTTGGATGGCCGCCCGACGTGCCAGGACCTCAGCGCAGTAGCCCTTGGCCAACCGGAGCCGCGCAGGGCGCGGAACCCTCGACCACCTTGGACGGCGCCGGGAGCGCCGCACCGCTCGGGACGTTGGCACCGCCCCGGACGGCTGGACGCAGCGCCCCCCGGCACCACGCATCGAAGTGAGGCCCCGATGCACAACCAGCGTACCCAGCGCGCCCCAAACGCTCCAAGCCACCTCCACACCGCCCAAGTCGCCGCCATCCTGCACGTCACCTCCAAGACCATCGCCCGCTGGGCCAAGGACGGCCGCCTGCCCTACCAGCGCACCCTCGGCGGCCACCGCCGCTACCCGGAGTCGGCCATCCGCGAGCTGGCCGCCAGCCTGGCCCGGGAGCTGTCGGCCTCATGACCGCGGAGCCAACCCCCTCCCCCGCCATGGCCGCGCCAGCGTCGGTGCTGGACGGCGACACCCGCGTACTGATCCCGCTGCCCGAGGCCGCCGCCCGCATGGGCATCTCACTGTGGCAGGCCTACAAGCTGGCCCGCTCCGGTCGGCTGCCCACCACCCGGCCCGGCCGCCGCGACCTCTACGTCCCCGCCGCGGTGCTGCGCCGTATCGAGCAGCAGGGCCTGCCGCCCGAGGGTGGTGAGGTCGCATGAGCGTCCGCTACCGCCAGCTCGCCAACCACGTCCGAAGCCTCCCCGACGACGACGTCAACGAGCTGCTGGTCGAGCTGCCCACCCATCGGTTCGCCGCGCTGATCAACGCCGCGCTGGCCCACCCGGTCGTGCCGGATGGGCTGGAGCTGCGGCTGCGGTCGGCGGCGCCGGCCGAGGGCTGGACGGTGCTGGCCGGCACACCGGCCCGCCGGCTGGGGACGGTGACCCGCGGCCACCCCGACGGCGAGCCTGGCCGCGCGGGCTGGAGGGCCTGGACCCGCGGTGGCGACCCGGTCGCCATCGGCGAGTTGACCTGGTGGCGGCGCCGGACGGATGCGGCGGGAGCGCTGGCTTGGGTCACGCCGGGCAGCGGCGCCCGCTGCCTGGCCCTGGCCGCCCATGTCCGCGCGCTTGGCGACCTGGAGCTCAACGACCTGCTGGTGGAGCTGCCCACCGGGCGGTTCGACGCGCTGCTGGACGCCGCCTTCCCCCAGGCCAGAGGGGAGGCCGCATGACCGCTCCAAAGGGCAAGCGGTGCCCGCGGTGCGGGCAGGTCAAGCCGGCCAGCGCCTTCTATCGGCGCCATCGCACCATGCGCCTGTCCCTCTACTGCAAGCCCTGCCAACGGGCCGCCTCCCGCGAGAACCAGCGCCGCCGCCGGCGGGACCCGGCGTCGGTTCAGCTGATACGCGCGACCGACCGGACCCGCCAGCGCCGCCGCCGCACCCTCCGCGGCCAGGGCGGTGATGCCGCATGACCGCCGGGATGCTGCTGCTGGCCCTGGCCGCAGTGGTCGTGGTGCTGCTGGTGGTCCACCGCTCCGAGGGCAACCTCGGCCGCGCAGTGGTCGAGTACGCGCTGGTGGCGGTGCTGGCAGTGCTGCTGGCCGCCACCCCCGCCACCGCCGGCATGACCGCCGGGCTGGCCTCGGGCGTCACTAGCGGCAGCCAGAAGGGCGCCGAGCTGGTCGGCCGAGCGTGGCGGTCGACGTTCGCCCGCCCCGCCACCGCGGAGCCGCCGGCGACCACCAAGCCCGCTCGCAAGACCACGGCGAAGTCGAAGGAGCGGCCGAAGGCGGCCAGGCAGCGGCCACCAGCGACCAGCTCGCCAGAGACGGCGCGCTCGCCGGAGGCGCCGGGCGCCCCCGGGCGGGCGGTGCTGCTGGGGGTGCTGGGCGGGCTGGCCCTGCTGGTGCTGCTGGCGCGCCGTCTGCGCCGCCACGACCTCCGCCGCGCTGACCAGCTGGCGATGCCGCTGCTGGCGGGTCTGGTCGGCCGGCGAGGTCGCGGCCGGCGCGGGCCGCGCCGCCTGACCGCCTGACCTGCTGCAGCTCGGGAGCGGGGGCGCCAACCCGGCCCGCCGCCCGGCGACGGAGGCGCCCCCACCCGCCACCCCTTGCCCGTGAGGAGGGCTGATGACCCCATCCACCCCACCCACCCCCACCCTCGACCCCCCGCCAGGCCGGCCGGCGACGGACTGGATCGACATTGCCATTCAGTGGGCCAGCGGCCTGGCCGCGGTCGCGATGTTCGCCTACGGCGTCGCCCTGTCGTATGCGGTGCTGCACGCGGTCGCCGCCGCCGCCGACCTGCCCGGCTGGGCGGCGCGGCTGTGGCCGCTTGGGTTCGAGGCGTTCATGGCCTCCGCCGCGCTCAACGCCCTGGCCGAGCAGCGCCACCGCCGCCACCTGGCCGCCTGGCATCAGCGGGTGCCGTGGTACCCGTGGACGCTGACCGGCCTGACCGCCGGCGGGTCGATCCTGCTCAACTGGTTCCACCCCGCGATCCCGCTTGACCCGCCGCCGGGGTGGCTGGTGTCGCTGGTGTACGGGCTGCCGCCGCTGATCGCGGTGTTCGCCTGGCACCTGTTCCTGCAGCGCGTCGCCCACCGCCGCCAGCCGGCCCACGTCCCGGCTGGGAC
>WNFV01001613.1_pt1 | contig 30734 bp, 27 predicted proteins | sample 5400101 | NCBI WGS metagenome assembly WNFV01 (sample SAMN13153361, study PRJNA577476) | soil metagenome | isolation source: 115 cm soil or saprolite under grassland replicate 1 | place: USA:California | collected 2016-06-15 | reverse complement strand
TTGCTGAACTGTTCAACATCAAACGCTACGCACCGACCCGCTGACCCGGGCCGGTGGGTAATACACCCCGCTCAGTCGGCCCACACCTCCACCAGCGAAAACTAGCCCAAGATCAAGCTATCCCGGAAACTCCCGCTAGTGGCCGAAGGCGGGGGCGGACTGCTGGTCGGGACCGGTGCCGGCCAGGCAGCGGAAGGTCCGGTCACCCCCGGCGAACTGTTCCGGGCTGGGTGGTAGCACGTCGACCAGCCAGCTCTTCGCCTGGGTGTCGACGAGCAGCAGGACCGCGGCGCTACAGATGCGCCCGACCGTACGGTCGGTCTTGACCTGCCCGTACCCGACGTCGTCCAGGCCGGCCGGCAGGGTACCCAGCGCGAAGACCTCCCACGTGTGCGGCCGGTCGCAGGGCAGCATGCGGGCCCGGGCGATCCCGCCGGAGACGGTGAGCGTGTCGAAGCACTCCGGCGTGGCGGGACAGGTGGCCCCGACCCCGTCGAGCAGGCAGTTCCCGATGCGGACGGTGCCCGCTCGGGACACCGGTACCAGCCCGGCACGCAGCGTCACCCGGTCGGCCGGGCCGCGACCGACCCCGTACCACGCGGTGGTGGCGACCACGAGACCGAGCAGGAGGATGGCGACGCCGGCCCCGAGCGCCGGCCAGCCGTGCGGCACGGTGGGATCGTTGTCGGACTGCGCGGACCCTCCCGGCGCCGCAGCGTTTCCCGGCGCCGCAGCGTTTCCCGGCGGCGCCGGAGTTCCCGGCGGCGCAGCGTTTCCCGGCGGTGCGCCGGCGGCGGGCGGAAGGTTGCCGGAGGGCGCGAGGTTGCCGGGCGGGATGGCCGTGCCGCTCAGCTCGACCGGCCGCGGCTGGGTCGGCATCGACCAGGCGTCGGGCTGGCTGACCGGCGCCGGGGTCACCCGGACCGCGTCGTCGGCCGGTACCGCGGCCGGCTGCACGGGCACGTTACCGAGCCGGTCGCGCAGTTCCTCCGCGCTGGGCCGGGTGCCGGGGTCGTTGGACATCCCGGCGCGCAGCACGTCGAGCAGCTGCGCCGGTACCCCGGGCAGGTCGGGGATCGGGCTGTCGAAAAGCTCGAAGAGGGTGATGAGGCTGGGGTCGCGGTCGTCCTGCCAGCGGGGCGGCTTGCCGCGCAGGAGCGCGTAGAGCGTGGCGCACAGCGAGTACACGTCGGCGGCCGGCGAGGGCTCGCAGCCGCTGCGGAACATCTCGCGGGGCGCGTAGGCGGGAGTGAGCACCTCGAAGGTGGTTGACACGTCACGCATCTCGGTCAGCACGGCCAGCCCGAAGTCGGCCAGCGCCGGCTCGCCGAACCCGGAGACCAGGATGTTGGCCGGCTTGACGTCGCGGTGCAGGACCCCGAGCCGGTGCGCGTCGGCGAGCGCATCGGCGATCTTGATGCCGACTTCGCGCACCTCGGCGGGCGGCAGGCGCCCCGGGCGCAACCGGTCCGCGTACGACCCCTCGCACAGCTCCATGATCATGTACGGGTGCCCGTCGGGCAGCACGCCCGCGTCGAACAGGTCGACCACGTGCGGATGGCTGGACATCCGGCCGGCCGCCCGCGCCTCGCGCATGAACCGCCGCCGGTCGCGCTCGCTGTCCAGGCTCCGATTTTCGATCTTTACCGCGACGTCACGCCCGATGGACTCCTGCACCGCCCGGTAGACCGTGGCGTACCCGCCGCGCGCCAGGACGGTGAGCCCGGACAGTCCGGGTACCGGCGGCGGCGCGACCGCGGGCGGCTGCTCGTACACGACTAGAAAATACGCCCACCTGGTACCGGACCGGGGTCGCCCGCGCGGGCCGTCTGCCGGTACGCTGCGCGACCGGGTACGTAGGAGAGCGTCCGGGTTCGTCCTGGAACACACCTGTTTGAAGGTTACGGTACCCGGCCTCCACGTGTCCTCTCTCTGGAACGACAACCGTCCCGGACAGCGCGAAACCCGGATCCCCACCGTTCGGAGAAGACCCGGGTTCACTTCCTGAAGCTCGGCGCAACAGGCATGTCGACCCGCTCAGTTTGGCCCCCCGCCGACTACCCCGTCGACACCGCTTCGCCCAGGGACGCCGCCAACGCGTCGGACGCGGCGCGCTCACCGGCCTGGGGCGAGTCGTACGCGGCCCGGACCGCCTCGGCCGCCACCGACCGGGCTTCGGCCAGGTCACCGGTCTCGGCCAAGGTGCTGGCCAGCTCGCGGAGCGCGACCACCCGGCTGCGGACGTCCTCACCGGGCATCCCGACGGCCTGCCGGGCGTAGCCGAGCGCCTCCTCGGCCCGGCCGGCACACCGGAGCGCGCGGGCGTACAGCGCGACCCCCTGCCGGCGCGGGAACAGCAGCGCGGCACCGCCCGGGTGGGTGGCGACGGGTTCCAGGTCGGTCAGCGCGGCGGCGGTGTCACCGGCGGCGAGCCGGGCCGCGCCGAGCAGTACCCGGGGTCCGACCTCGGCGGGTTCCAGCACGTTGTGCGGCTCGACCACGGCGAGGACCGCGAGCGCGTCGGCTTCGGCCGCCGCCGGGTCGCCGCGCTCCAGCTCGACGAAGCCCCGGATGGTACCGGCCATGCCGATGAGCAGTGGATGACCGGTCCGTTCGCCGTACCCGAGCGCATCGGTCAACAGGTCGTACGCGTGGTCCAGCGAACCGAGCCCGCGCGCGACGGCACCGCGTACCACCAGTGCCAGCCCGCGCCCCCAGTCGTCGGAGGCGGCCGCGAAGTCGCGGTAGGCCCGCCGGGCGCCGCGGTCGGCCTCGGCGAGCTCACCGAGTTCGGCGTCGGCGAACGCCTCCACGGCCCGCAGCGTGCCCACCGCCCAGCGCTCGCCGACCCGTTCCCCGAACGGCAGGAAGAACCGGGCCAGCCGGCGCGCCTCGGTGAGCCGCCCGGCGAGCAACCGGGCGAACGCCGTGGTGCCGCGCAGCCACGCCCGGCCCATCGGGTCGCCGCCCTGCTCGGCGAAGAGCCGCGCGGCGCGGGCGAGGGTGGCCTCGGCGCCGGCGAAGTCGCCGCGCGTCGTGGTCACCCAGGCGAGGTTCTGCAGCGACCAGGCCTGGCTGCGCCGGTCACCGCTGGCGAGAGCGAGCTGGTACGCGCTGGTCAGCCGGGCGCCGGCCTGGGCCAGCCGGCCGCTGAGGTAGTCGGCCATGCCGAGGCGACGCAGCGCCTCGCCCCGGATCGCCGCGATGCCGGCCGCCTCCGCCGCCGCCAGCGCTTCCAGCCAAGTGTCGTAGGACCGCTGCACCTCACCCACCAGCCGGTACGCCCGCCCCGCGACGAGCAACGCGCCGGCCCGGCTGGCCGGGTCGTCGGCGGCGTTGGCGATGATCTTCTCGGCCTGATCGAGCGCGTCGGTGGGGCGGCCGAGCTGCACCAGGGCACGGGCGTGGACCACCTGGTCGGCGAGGGGTAGCGCGGCGCCGGCCAGCGCGGCGGCGCGTTCCGCGTGCTGCACCGCCTGGGCCGGTTCGCCCGCGGCGATCGCCCGGCGGGCGGACCGTCCGAGCGCGGCCACGCCGAGCGGTGCCACGGCCCGGGGTTCCGCCTCGGGGCGCAACCCGACCGCGTCGGCGAGCGTGGAGGCGCGTTCGGCGTGCTCGGCGATGAACGCGTCGACCGCCTCCGCCGATGCCCCGATCGCCGGCGCGGAACCGGAGTCCGCCGCCGCCCACCGGGCCAGCCGGGCGTGCCGGTCGGCGAGGTCGGTCTTGCCGATCCCCGCGTACGCGGCCTCCCGCAACAGCGGCGTGGCGAAGGCGTACCCGCCCCGGACGCGGTGCAGCATGCGGCGCTGGAGCAGTTCCTCGACGGCGCGTTCGAGGTCGAGGGCGACCACGGCCGCCGGCCGGCCGTCGCCTTCGCGCAGGACGGCCAGCGCACCGGCCGGTACCGTGTCGCCGACCACCGCGGCGGCCCGCAGGACCGAGCGCGCCTCCGCGGGCAGCGTGTCGATCCGCGCGGCGAGCACGGCGGCCAGGTCGCGCGACAGCAGCCGGCCGCCGAGCGAGCCCGACGCCAGCCGCCAGGTGCCACGCGGCCCGGCCACCAGCGCGCCCCGCTCCATCAGCAGGGTCACCAGCTCGGCGAGGTAGAACGGGTTGCCCTGGGCGGTGGACAGCAGCTGGTCCTCCTGCGCCTGCGGCAGCCGCCCGCCGTCGAGGTAGGCGCCGAGCAACCGGGCCGCGTCGGCGCCGCGCAGCGCGGGCAGGGCGGTCACCTCGGCGTCGGCGATCCGGGTGAGCACACCGGCCGTGCGTACCAGCTCGGGGCGCCCGAGCAGCAGCACCAGTACCGGGCCGGACAGCCGTGAGAGGGTGGCGCCGAGCGCGTCGACCGTCTCCGGGGTGGCGTCGTGCAGGTCGTCGACCATGACCAGGACCGGCGTCTCCGCCGCCAGGCCGGTGAGCAGGCTGGCGACCGCGGCGGGTACCGCCTCCACGTCCAGCCGCTCCGGTTCCGAACCGACCAGGGCGTTTCCGCCGGTACCGCCCGGGCGTTCCAGCGGGCCGGTGCGCTCGCCGTAGCCGAGCAGGGTCATCAGCATCTCGATGTGGAGGCCGGGGGCCTCCGGGGCGTTCTTCGCGAGGCGGCCGGCCAGCCGGCGCAACCGCTCCTCGACGAACGACCGTTCGGCGTGGGAGGCCCGGGCGGTGACGTGCGTGGGCCGGACCACCGACAGGTCGTCGGGCAGCCCGATCGCGATCCGTACCAGGTCGGCCAGCGGGGCCAGCCGGCGCAGCTCGCCGAAGGCCGCGCAGCGGACCCCGAACACCCGCGGCTGGCGTGGCCCGACGTCGTAGCGTGCGACGAACCGCTCGATCTCGGCGGCCAGCCGGGTCTTGCCCAGCCCCGCCTCCCCGGTCACGATCAGCACCCGGGGCTCGCCCCGGTCGACCACCTCGGCGAGCCGGCTCGCCACCCGGGCGAGTTCGGTCTCCCGCCCCACGAACGGCGCCTCGTCGCCCAGGCCCGACCGAGTACCCGGGGCGTCCAGCAGGCCCAGCAGCTCGTACGCCTCGACCGGATCGCGCTTGCCCTTCAGGCGCAACGGGCGCAGGTGCCGCCACGAAGCCAGATGCCGGGTGGCCACGCTGGTGCGCTCGCCCGCGTAGACCCCGCCGATCGCGGCCGCGTCGGCCAGGCGCGCGGCGGTGTTGACGGTATCCCCGATGACCGTGTACTCCAGCGCGGCCTGGACCCCGGCCACCACCTCGCCGGTGTTGAGCCCGACCCGCAGGCCGAGCGGCGCGCCGCCGCCCCGCTCGTCGTCCAGCACCCGGCGCACCGCCCGCTGCATCGACAACGCGGCCCGGACCGCCCGCTCGGCATCGTCCTCGTGCGCCACCGGCGCGCCGAACACCGCCATGATGCCGTCGCCGGTCAGCTTGTCGACGTGCCCGCCGAACGTCTTGACCGCGCCGGCGAGGGCCGCCATCACCCGGTCGATCACCGCGCCGACCCGCTCCGGGTCGAGGTCCTCGGCCCAGGCGGTGAAGTCCGACAGGTCGCCGAAGAGCACGGTCACCACGCGACGCTCGGTCGCGGGGAGGATCGCGGCGGCCGGGAGGGCGGCCCCGCAGTTGTGGCAGAACCGGGCCCCGGGCACGGCGACCGTCCCGCACACCGGGCAGGTCATGCCGTGCCGTCGCACGTGGGGGCCGTCACGGTGTGTCCCAACGCACACCGCGGGCGGAAGATTCCAGGTACACCAACTGGGCCCGCACACTGGCCTCGGCCGCCGGCCACAGCGCCGGGTCGACGTCGGCGTAGACGATCTCGACGACCTCCCGCGCGGTGCGGGCACCGGCCGCGCGGGCCTCACGGACCTGGGCCAGCCGGGCCTCCCGGTGCTCCAGGTAGGCGCGGGCCGCGGCGGCGCAGTCGGCAAGCGCCGGGCCATGACCGGGCAGTACCGGTACCGGCCCGAGCCCGGCCAGCCGTTGCAGGCTGCGCAGGTAGTCACCGAGGTCGCCGTCGAGCACGGTGGTGCCCCGGCCGAGGATCGTGTCCCCGGTCAGCACCGCCCGCTCCCCGCCCACCTCCACCCGGAAGCACACCGAGTCGTCGGTGTGTCCGGGCGTGGCGAGCAGCGCGAGATCCAGCCCACCCAGCGTCCGGTGCTCCTCCACCCGGTCCCACACCGGCACCTCCGGCTCGCCGAGCAGCTCCCGCAGCCGCGGCAGCCCTTCGACGTGGTCGAGGTGCCGGTGGGTGAGCAGGATCAGGCTCGGCCGGTACCGGGCGAGCGTCGCGAGGTGCTCCTCGTCAGCCGGGCCCGGGTCGACCACGATCGCGTGGCCGTCGGGGGTCGTCAGGACCCACGAGTTCGTCCCGTCCAGGGTCATCGGCCCGGGGTTCGACGCCCGGACCCGCGTGACCCACCCGGGTAGCTCCTCCGCCGGTGCTACCACGGGTACGGTCACGGGCCCCACCATGCTGTGATCGTACGGGGGCGCCGCCCCTCGTCAGCCGACCTCGACGACGACCTCGACCTCGACCGGCGCACCGAGCGGCAGCTCGGCCACCCCGACCGCGCTGCGCGCGTGCCGCCCCGCCGGCCCGAAGACCTCGCCGAACAGATCGGACGCCCCGTTCAGTACCCCCGGCTGCCCGGTGAAACCCGCCGCGGACGCGACGAACCCGGTCACCTTGACCACCCGGACGACGGCGTCCAGGCCGACGAGCGCGTCGATCGCGGCGAGCGCGTTGAGCGCGCAGCGGGCGGCCAGGCGCTGCGCCTCCTCGGGCGACACCTCGGCGCCGACCTTCCCGGTCGCCGACAGCTTGCCGTCGGCCAGCGGAAGCTGCCCGGACACATAGACGTGTGACCCCGACCGGACCGCCGGCACGTACGCGCCCAGCGGTGCCGCGATGGCCGGCAGCTCCAGTCCCAACTCGGCGAGCCGGGCGGCCGGGCCGGTCACCGTGGTGCCTTCGGGCGCTTGAGATAGGCGACGAGCTGTTCCGGGTTGGGGCCGGGGATCACGGCGACCAGCTCCCAGCCGTCCTCTCCCCAGTTGTCCAGGATCTGCTTGGTCGCGTGGACCAGCAGGGGGACCGTCGCGTATTCCCAGCGGATGGCCTGACTCGGCTGCATGTGGGGCACCCTAGCGTGCCCCACCGGCGTGGCGCCTGCGACTACCCTGAGTCCCGGACAGCACCTGCGCTGTGCCCTCCGCGGACTCGCTGACAGGGGAACGATGACGCAACCACCAGGGCCACCCGGGGCGCAGCCGCCGCCCGGTGAATCCAGCGACCCGTGGCAGGCGCCGCCCGGTGGGTCCCCGTCTCCCGAGCAGAGGACCGAGCCGGCCACCACGCCCCAGCCGGCGACCACGGACGAGCGGACCGCGCCGCAGCCCGCGGCCGCCCAGGAGTCCCCGGCCGAGCCGGCACCGACGAGCCCCTACGGCTACCCGCCGGCGCAGGAGGCGCCCGCCCCGCAGCCGCCGGCGTACCAGCAGCCGCCCCCGTTCCAGCAGCCGCCGGCGTACCAACAGCCACCGGCATACCAGCAGCCGCCCGCGTACCAACAGCCACCGCCCTACCAGCAACCCCCACCGCCTCGACCGGCCTACCCGCCGCCGCAGTCCGGTCCGCCGGCCTACCAGCCGCAGTCCGGTCCGCCGGCCTACCAGCCGCAGTCCGGTCCGCCGGCCTACCAGCCACAGTCGGCACCGCCCGGATACCCGGGGCCCGACTCCGCTCCGCCCGGATACCCGGGCCAGCCGGCCGCGCCGGACTACGCGACCACCGGCTTTCCGCAGCCCGGCTACGGCCCGCCGCAGTACCCGGTCAGCGGCGGCCCGGTCCCCTACCCCGGCAGCGCCCCGCCCGGCTCGTACCCGCCGTTCGGAGTGTCGCCCACCCCGGCCCCGCGCCGCCGAGGACTGCTGATCACGGTGTTCGTGCTCGCCGTCCTCGTGGTGCTCGGTGGTGGCGGGGCGGCCATCGCCTACGTCGTCAGCCGCGGCTCCGAGGGCACCGGCAATACCTCCGCCACCGCCGCCGCGCAGAGCTTCCTCGAGGCGATCTACGTCGACCAGAACGCCAAGAAGGCGGAGCCGATGGTCTGCTCGGCGGCCCGCGACTCCAAGAAGATCGAGGCCAAGGTCAACGAGATCAAGCAGCGGGACAAGCAGTACGAGTCGCCGAAGTACACCTGGAACCTGCACGTCGACCAGTCCGACAAGGACCGGGCGGTGATCACCGCGACGGTGACATTGAACACGGCCAACGTGCAGAAGGCCACGCAGAAGCTGAAACTCACCCTGATCAGGGGCAACGGCTGGTTCGTCTGCGAAGTCCAGCAGGTCTGACCGGGCCTGGCGGATAGGTAGGCTTCGCCCTGTGTCCGTACGCGACCCGTGGCCAGCCCGGCTGCACGTGGTGACCGGGAAGGGCGGCACCGGCAAGACGACGATCGCCGCCGCCTTGGCCCTCGCGCTGGCCGAAGGCGGCCGCCGTACCCTCCTCGTCGAGGTCGAGGGGCGGCAGGGCATCGCGCAGCTCTTCGGTACCCCGCCGCTGCCCTACGCCGAGCGCCGGGTGACCGCCCGGCCGGACGGCGGGGAGGTCCGGGCGCTGGCCGTCGACCCCGAGGACGCGCTGCTGGAGTACCTGGACATGTTCTACAAGCTGGGCATGGCCGGCCGGGCGCTGAAGAAGTTCGGCGCGATCGACTTCGCCACCACCATCGCCCCGGGCATGCGCGACGTCCTGCTCACCGGCAAGGTCAAGGAGGCCACCACCCGGACCGACGCCGGCCGGCGGATGTACGACGCGGTGATCCTCGACGCCCCGCCGACCGGCCGGATCGGCCGGTTTCTCAACGTCACGGCGGAGACCGCCCGGCTGGCCAAGGTCGGGCCGATCAAGCACCAGAGCGAGGGGGTGGCGGCGTTCCTGCGCTCGCCGATGACGGCGGTCCACGTGGTGACGCTGCTGGAGGAGATGCCGGTCCAGGAGACCGCCGACGCGATCGCCGAACTGACCGCGTTGGGCATCTCGGTCGGCCGGGTGATCGTCAACGCGGTCCAGCCGCCGCTGCTGCCCTCGGGCAAGGTCACCCGCACCGAGCTGCGCCGGGCGCTGGTCGCGGCGGGGCTGCCGGCCGACCGGCCCACCGTCGACGGCCTGTACGCCGAGACGCGCGCCTACCTGACCCGCCGCGAGGTCGAGCAGGCGCTGCGCGCCGAGCTGACCGGCCTGCACCGGGAGCTGGTCGAGCTGCCCTACCTGCCCGGCGGGGTCGACCGGTCGGCGCTGGACGAGCTCGCCGCAACGCTCCGGGCGGCCCCGTAGCCTCCGGGTAGCCGCGGTCACCCCGGCGCCGCTCTCCGGCCGGCCGCTTCACCCTCCCGGATACGCTCGGATCGTGTCGGCAGATGACCGTCCCAGCCTCCGGCTGGACATGGACGCGATCCTCGCCGACCCGGGCGTCCGCATCGTGGTGTGCTGCGGCGCCGGCGGGGTCGGCAAGACCACCACGGCCGCGGCCCTCGCCCTGCGGGCGGCCGAACAGCACGGCCGGCACACGGTTGTGCTCACCATCGACCCGGCCCGCCGGCTGGCCCAGGCACTGGGACTGTCCGAGCTGGGCAACGCGCCCCGCCAGGTCAAGGGCACCAACGCGGCGAACGGCGGCGAGCTGCACGCCATGATGCTCGACATGAAGCGCACCTTCGACGAGGTGGTGCTGACCCACACCGATCCCCGGCGCGCCGAGGAGATCTTCGCCAACCCGTTCTACCAGGCGATGAGCACGACGTTCGCCGGTACCCAGGAGTACATGGCCATGGAGAAGCTGGGCCAGCTCCGGGCGCGCGACGAGTGGGACCTGATCGTCGTGGACACCCCGCCGTCGCGCTCGGCGCTGGACTTCCTGGACGCTCCGGCGCGCCTGGGGCGGTTCCTCGACGGCCGGATGCTACGGATGCTGCTCGCCCCGGCCCGGGCCGGCGGACGCAGCGTGTTCGCCCTGGTGACCGCGTCGTTCGGGGTGTTCTCCCGGGCGGTGCAGAAGGTGGTGGGCGGGCAGCTGCTCAGTGACCTGTCCGGCTTCGTCGCCGCGCTGGACTCGATGTTCGGGGGGCTCCGGGAGCGGGCCGAGCAGACCTACCGCATCCTGCAGGCGCCCGAGACGGCCTTCCTGGTGGTGGCCGCGCCGGAGCCGGACGCGGTCCGGGAGGCCGGCTACTTCGCCGGCCGGTTGGCCGCCGACCGGATGCCGCTGCACGGGCTGGTACTCAACCGGGTACACACGGTCGCGGCGCCGGCCCTGTCCGTCGAGGCGAGCCTGGCCGCGGCCGGGACCCTGGACGCGACCGAGGGGATGGACGCCGCCGCGGACGCGCTGCGGATCCACGCGGGACTGGCCCGGCAGGTCGCCCGGGAGGCCGCGGTCACCGCCCGGTTCACCCAGGAACACCCGGGGGTACCGGTGGTACCGGTCGCGGCGCAGCCCGCCGACGTCCACGACATCGACGGGCTGCGCGAGATCGGTACCTCGCTGGCCGGCTAGCCGTCGGCCCCCACGCTGACCAGTTCGCCCTCCCGGTCCGTGACCAGCGCCGCCTCGAACATCCTCCGCCAGCTCCGCACCTGCGGGTGCCGGCGCAGCAACGCCCGCCGCTCGCGTTCGGTCATGCCTCCCCACACGCCGAACTCGATCCGGTTGTCCAGCGCGTCCGCCAGGCACTCGTACCGGACGGGACAGCTGCGGCAGATCCGCTTCGCGACGTTCTGCTCGGCACCCGGGACGAACAGCGCGTCCGGATCACCGTTCCGGCAGGCCGCCATGCTGGGCCAGTCGGCAATCATTCCCATCTGTGTAGGTTCCCCCCTTGTGGTGCTTCCCCCGAGCCGCCAGCGGCCCGTGCCCACGCCCCCCGCGGTCGCTCCGCTGTGGCCGGTGCCCCAACCCGTCCACGATGGACTCGTCCGTCGGCGCTGACAACGGGTGTCCGGATCACGGCTCCGACTTCGTCGCCGAAGATCTCGCACCCGGCGCGAGCCGGTGATAATTCGTAGCAGTACGATTACGCTAGGTCATGAAGGAAGCTCTCCAACCGAGACATGACGTGCAAAGCAAGCAACCGCTGGTACCCGGCCGATCGGCGGGGGCGAAAGGGCCGCAACAGGCACCGGACCTGCGTGTCTAGGACAATGACGGCGTGTCCACCAGGACGCGTCGCTGATCCCTGTCGCGTACCCTGTGGCGGTGAACTGGATGCGCAAGCGTGACCGCAGCCTGCTCTCGAACGCCGTATCGCTCCTGGTGTGTGGCCTGCTCGCCGGCGTGGTCGTGGCCGCGGCGGCATTCCCGATCGTGGCCATGTCAGGCCTCGTCGCCAAGGCCGGAGCGGACAGTTTCGACCGGCTACCGTCCGCGTTGACCGTCCAGCAGTCCCCCCAGATCACCTACGTCTACGCCTCCGACGGCAAGACCCTGCTGTCCACCTTCTTCGACGAGAACCGGCTCGATGTGAAGCTGGGCGAGGTCGCCGAGGTCATGCAGCAGGCCATGGTGGCGGCCGAGGACACCCGGTTCTACGAGCACCACGGGGTGGACGCCAAGGGCGTGGCCCGGGCGTTCGTGGCCAACCAGTCCTCGGGCGACACCGCGCAGGGGGCCTCCACGCTGACCATGCAGTACGTCCGGCTGGCCATCGAGTACTCGGCGAGCGCCCCGCAGGACGTGGTGGACGCCACGGCGAACACCCCCGGCCGCAAGATCCGGGAGATGCGCTACGCCCTCGCCCTGGAGAAGCAGCTCACCAAGGCGCAGATCCTGGAGCGATACCTCAACATCGCGCCTTTCGGCGGCGGCGCCTTCGGCATCTACGCCGCGTCGCAGGTGTTCTTCGGCAAGCTGCCCAAGGACCTGACCCTGCCCGAGGCAGCCCTGCTCGCCGGCCTGGTCAAGGCGCCCACCGACTACGACCCGCTCACGCCCGAGGGGTACGCCCAGGCCGTCGCGCGCCGGGACAACTACGTCCTGCCCAACATGGTCAAGATGAACAAGATCACCGAGGCGCAGCGGCAGGAGACCGTCAAGGTCAAGCCGAAGATCACCGGTAAGCCGACCCCGAACGGCTGCACCTCGGTCGTCAACAACAGCTGGGGCTTCATCTGCGACGAGCTGTACCGCTGGTGGCTGCGCCAGCCCGCGTTCGGTGCCGACACCTACGAGCGGGAGAACCGCCTCAAGAGCGGCGGGTACCGGATCGTCACCTCACTCGACGTCAACGCCCAGGCGGCGGCGATGAAGAACATCCTCGCCCAGCGCTCGACCAACAACCCCGACGCGCTCATGCTCGCCGGAATCGAACCCAATACCGGCCGGATCCAGGTGATGGCGGTCAACCGCGTCTACAGCAACGACCAGCGCGGCAACGGCGCCAATACCGACCCCGCCAAGCGCAAGGCCGGGATCCCGGGCAACTGGCCGCGCACCACGCTGCCGCTGCTGAGCGAAGGCGGGTACCAGTTCGGCTCGACCTTCAAGATGTTCACGATGCTGGCCGCGCTGTCCAAGGGCCTGCCGCTGGCCACCACGATCAACACCACGAACCCGTATGAGTCGAAGAAGTACATCGTCGAGGCGAACAGCGACGCGGCCTGCAAGGGGACCAACCACTACTGCCCGGTCAACGCCGACCCCAAGGAGGTCGGGCCGTACAACATGTGGACCGGCTACGGCAAGTCGGTGAACACGTTCTTCGTTCCGCTGGAGGAACAGATCGGCGCCGACAACGCGGTGGCCATGGCGAAGAACCTCGGCATCACGTTCAACGGTGACCCCAACGACCGCACATCCGACGCCTACTTCGCACGCTTCGCGGACGAGTGGGGCGCGTTCACGCTCGGCGTGTCGGCGGCCACGCCGCTGCAGATGGCCAACGCGTACGCCACGGTCGCGGCGGACGGCAACTACTGCGAGCCGCTGCCGGTGCTGGAGATCCGCGACTTCAACGGCACCAAGCTCGACGCCGCCAACCCGCGCTGCCACCAGGCGGTCGACCCGGACGTGGCGCGCGCCGCCACCGACGCGGCCCGCTGCCCGGTCGGCGACCAGTCGTTCTTCGGGGAGTGCCACGGCTCGACGGCTGGCGGTACCAAGAACATCGTCGGCAGCAAGTACCCGATCGCCGGCAAGACCGGGACCACCGACGGTGACCGGACCGCGGCCCTCATCGCGATGACCAAGCAGGTCGCCATCGCCGGGCTCATCGCCGACCCGGACAACCCCAAGGGCAAGAAGTTCAGCCACAGCGAGGTGAACACCGCGGTCCAGCAGACCCTGCGCGACCTCATGGTCGGCAAGCCTGTGGTCAACTTCACCAAGCCGAGCGACAAGCTCGCTTTCGGCCAGCTCGTACCCGTGCCCGGCGTGAAGTGCGCCCCGCTGGCCGACGCGACCCTCGCCCTGAAGAACGCCGAGTTCAACGTCATCGTCGACCCCAAGCCGGTCGAGTCCGAATGCCCGCCCGGCTCGGTCGCCAGGAGCTCCCCGTCCGGCAAGGCGTCGAAGAACTCGATCATCACGCTCTACATCTCCAAGGGGCCCGGCGGCGGCAATCCGGGTGACCCCGGCGGCGGCGGCGGAGGCGGGGGTGGCGGAGGCGGAGGCGGAAGCGGTCCCCCGACGCCCCACCCGACCTGCCGGCCGCCCCTGTGCCGACTGATCGAGGGCGCGACCGTGGGCTGACTTCCGCCGGTGCCGGGCCGGGCTGAGCCGCACGACGGCGCTGAGCCCGGCTCAACGGCTGGCGGGTCGGCGTGCGCAGTACCTGCCCGGTCCGGGCCCGAGGCGCCGTGGGTGGCGGCTCCTGCTGGGCTTCAGATGCCGAGCTGCCGGCGGACCTCCGCGGCGACCCGGCCGCCCTCCGCGCGGCCGGCGACCGCCGCCTGTGCGACCTTCATCGCCGGACCCATCGCGCCCTTACCGGTCGCCGCGAACCCGGCCAGCGCATCGGTGACGACCGCGCTCAGCTCCTCGTCGGACAGCTGAGCCGGCAGGTACCCGGTGAGCACGCTCTCCTCCGCGCGCTCCCGCTCGGCCTGCTCGGCCCGGCCCGCGAGGTCGTACGCGCCGGCCGCCTCCCGGCGCTTCTTGGTCTCCGCGGTCAGCACCGCGCGCACCTCGTCGTCGGAGAGCGCCCGCGCCTGCTTGCCGCTGACCTCGGCGGTGCGCACCGCGGCCAGCGCCATCCGCAGCGTCGAGGTGACCAGCTCGTCACGCGCCTTCATCGCCGCGCGCAGGTCGGTTTCGAGGCGGTCCTTGAGCGTGCCCATGAACGACGAAACTACTCTGGGCGCCATGCGTACGCGTACCGCCCTCCGCATCACCGGTACCGCCGTCCTGCTGGGCGGCGCCACCCTCGCCTACGCCTCGCTGGTGGAGCGCAACCTGTTCACGCTGCGCCGGTTCGACGTGCCGATCCTTCCCCCGGACGCCGAACCCCTGCGGGTCCTGCACCTGTCCGACCTGCACCTAACGCCGGCCCAGCGGCGTAAGCAGGAGTGGATGGCGGCACTCGCGGCCACCGATCCCGACCTCGTCGTGTCCACCGGCGACCATATGGCACACCCCGAGGCGGTGCCGGCGGTCCGGCGCGCCCTCGCGCCGCTGCTGGACCGGCCCGGCGCCTTCGTGTTCGGCTCCAACGACTACTCGGGTCCCGTGCTCAAGAACCCGTTCGGGTACTTCCGCGACGAGCGCCCGTACCGGCACGGCGCGCAGCTGCCCACCGAGGACCTGCGCCAGATGCTGACCGATGCCGGCTGGCTCGACCTCGACAACGCCCGCACGCTGGTCAAGGCCGGCGGCCGGACGGTCGAGCTGATCGGCGTCGACGACCCGCACCTCGCCCGCGACGACTACGCCTCGGTGACCGGCCCCACCTCCCGCGAGGCCGACGTGCACCTCGGGCTGACCCACACGCCCGAGCCGGAGATCCTGCACCGGATGGCGGCCGACGGCTTCGAGCTCCTGCTCGCCGGGCACACCCACGGCGGCCAGGTCCGGGTACCCGGCGTCGGCGCCCTGGTCACCAACTGCGGGCTCGACCGCCGGATGGCCCGTGGCTTGCACCGCTGGCCGGGCTCGGCAGCGTGGCTACACGTGTCGGCCGGACTGGGTACCCACCCGACGGCGCCGGTACGGTTCGCCTGCCGGCCCGAGGCGTCGCTGCTGACCTTGATCCCGCGCTGATGGCCCGGGATACCCGGGTGTGGCCCCCGGAACGGGTCAGCTAGTATTGCTCGGCACGCTCGGGGTGTAGCGCAGCTTGGTAGCGCGCTTCGTTCGGGACGAAGAGGTCGTCGGTTCAAATCCGGCCACCCCGACAGAGGTAAGGCCCTGACCAGCAGGAACGCCGGTCAGGGCCTTACGCTTATCTATGGGATTTTGAACCGCCCCCCCGAAAACCCCCCATCTACGCCTGGGGGCAACCACGTTCGTCGCTCGGGCGAGATGCAGGATGGTGGACGGCGTCGGCGTGCTCGTCTACGCGGCCCGGGTCGGCCCATGATCGCTGACGTCAGGGCCGGTCGCCGTCTGGCGCCTTGAACACCGCGTGACAACGACGGGCAGAAGTCAGGACGTCGCGTCCGACAGCGCCTTCCGCGCGTATGCCAGTTGCTCCTGAAGGACCTTCTCCGCCGGATAGCTGGCCGACAGGGTGGCGAGCGCGTCCACCAATTCGCGGCGGCTCTCGGGGCCGCCGGCTGCCCAATGATTGATCAAATTCGCGGCGCCTCTGGCATAGTGCATCCGCAGTCGGGGCTCGGCCGGGTGCTTGGCAACCAGGAGGGCCAACCGGTCCAGCAGGTTTCGACAGTCGCTTGGTACCTCATTCGCGGCCCCGAAGACGAAGTTTGCCACACTCCACGCCCACTCTTCCCGTAAGCCCGGTTCTCCGGGATACCCGGTGTGAAGCTCCTCAAGGTCCTGAAACAGGACCGGACAGAGCGGTTTGCCGACATCGTCCATGGCGTCGCGGTTGAACATGAAGTTCGTAACACCCGCGGCCCATTCATATCGCAATTCCGGCTCATTGTAACGCCGATAGAGGCCGGCCAACCGGTCCAGCAGTTGCTTGGACGCCGCGGGTTCGGCTCCACCGCGATGGCGTACGAAGTTGACCACGCCGTGAGCCCAGGCAATCCTAAGAACCGGCTCATCAGCGTAGTTGTCGTACGCCTCAGCGAGATCATCGAGCAAGGCTCGACACTGGGAGGAGTCCCGCTGCACGTAGTCCAGGACGAAAACCGGAATGCTGACGGCCCAATGCTCACGGAGCGAGCGTTCCTCCGGATATGACCGTTGCATGTAGGCCAACCGTCTGAGCTGCTGCCGCGCGGCCACCGGTTCAGATGCAGTCTCGTGTTGAATGTAGACCGTTGCGGCTGCGGCCCATGCTTCACGCAGACGCGACTCGCCAAGATACCTCGATTGCAGTTCCTGCAACCTTTCCAGATATTCGGAGCAGAATCGTGCCGGCGTACCGGGGTCGCCGTAAACTATCGCTGGAATCTGTCCCTGTGCAATTTCCGCGTACGGCTCTGCCTGTGATTCGATCGATAGGATGACCGCTTGCCCGAAGGCCAGTCGGAGGTCCGGCTCCCCGGAATGCACTTCGGTCAGCCGGTGCAGATCGTCAAGTAACTGGGCTATCCGGCCGCAATCGATTACCTGGGCCTCCCGTGACGCCGCCCATATGACGAAGCCAGCAAAAGCCTTTGCTGCGGCGGCGTCCGACTTGGATGGTTCGAGCATGATCATACGTCCGATGCGGACGTCCTCTCTCGCATCGAACACTGCCGCGTAGCTGTGGTGCCCGGAGATGGCATCATGAATGATCAGTTCCCAGCTCTCCGAGACGCCTGGCACCGGCACGGCAATTTTCTTGATCACCGGATGCTGCGGAAAGCTCTGCCGAGCGCGCACGACAAAGTCCTGCATGGCGCGTCCCCGTGCCCGCCAAGCAGCGCCTATCATCCAATCATGTTGAGGCGAGGCGAAAGGGTTGTCCGGGTCGGCGCTCAACGTCTCCAGGACAAAGAACTCGCCAAGTAGATCGGGTTCCATGCGCCCGAGTACGGGGGCCTGTCTCAACGGTTTGCCGATCGCCTCGGCGCAGAACGGCAAGAGATTTGTCGGTAATGCTTCGCCCCGCTCCCGTTCGATCATCTTCATCTCTGGCGGACCCAGGCCGTCAACCATGGTGGCAAAGGCGATCGCAACGTCGGCGTCGGTGTCACCAATGGAACGGCCGCTGACGCATAACTCTGCTGGCCACAGGTGGTCGCGGTCGCGCCTGAGCAGATCCCTTAGTTCCTCCTCGAGTCCGGTGAACCGACCACGGTCGACTCCGGTCGCTATTGCATCGGCGAGGATCATGCCGATCAAAACGCGGCGCCGCTGGTCCAATTTCGACAACCGGGCAGCAAACTTCTTCCGGCCAAGAGTCAATTGCTTACCGTCTTGTCGCCAAGGGCAGTTTTTCACGATCGACCAGAGTTCGTCCTCCGAAAGGTCGGTCATCTTCAGTGGCTCTTCTTGGTATCGGGCGGCGAGGATAACCGAACGGTCGCTTTGGTCTGAGCCGTAGAAGACTTTTTCAAATGCCTTTCCTGCGCTGCGCTCAATCAACAACAGGCGGATCGGCGGCCGGCCGAGCCGTCCGCTTCGACGTCCGAGACGTGCGGCAAGCTTCCGAATCTCGGTCGCACGTTTCTGAACGTAATCCGCCACGATCAGGGTGGGGAATTCCGGGTCCCAGTTCTCGAGACCGGCCAAGTCTGCGGCAAAATAGTTGGGCAAGAACCCAGCACGCCAGCCCCGCAAATGTGCCCGCTGGCAGAACTCGCGGGCCAATCGTGTCTTCCCGGCACCGCCGGCCGCTACTATCAGCCACCAGGCGAAATGCATCTCGGCGTCCAGGAACTGATGGAGCGCGGCGATTTCGCTTTTCCTGCCAACAAAGGGAATGCCTGTATTCCGCGGGGAAAAGCGGAGCGTGCCCTCAGTTGAGATCTCTGTTTCGAAGTCCAGCGGAAGCGCCCTGTCGGACCAGGCGCGGTCGTAGACATCCTTGACGTTGCGACGCATTGCCGCCATGTCCGAGGCCAAATCGTATATTGACGACTGGCGCGCGGTCACCAGGATGGGTTCGTGGCCGATGGCTTCTGTTAGTATCGCCCGAAATGACTGTTCTTCGAGTGCCGCCTCGACGCGCGCGATGTAGAGCTTTCCTTGGGCGAACATTTCGTCGACGCTTTCAACTGCGCCGAAGACACGGACGCCATTCGGCGGATTCCGGCCGATGACTACGGCGCCGGACATCCCCTGCCACTTGGTCAGGTCCGCGGGGGCATCAGCGAGCGGGATACTGAAGGCAAACGGCCAGTCAACCGTTTCGGACCGCAGGCGTCCAGTGACCCGGTAGTCCCGCGCGACCTTCTCCGCGTCCCAGGTTGCCTGAGGGTAGCCCGTTGCTTCCAGGCCGTCCAGCTCCCCAGCTATCGTACAAAAAGACGCATTGAAGGCAGGCGCGGGCGACCTGTTCCCGATCCGGAGGAGAGCCAGGTCGACGTTTTCTCCCCGCCACACGCACTCCGCCTCATAGGGGTCGTTGTGCCAGGCGCCATCCATGGAACGCTGGCCGAGCAGGCGAACCTGCCATCCGGTCATAACCGGCGCATTATCTGGGTATGCGACGGTATGGGCCGCCGTGAGCACGAGGCCGGGTAGGATCAACCGCCCGGAACCGAAGGGTCCGTTCGGAAGCCAGACGGAGGCAACGTCGACGAGGTACCTGGTGTCTTCGTCCGCCACCATCGTGGTCATCGGACCCGTTGCGGTTCGTTCGACGACCGGACCTTGAGCGGGTTTCCATTTTTGTCGGCGATGTCCAGAGTGAGCTTGACCCTGTGCTGACTGGTGTCCGACGATTTCCCCTCTGCCGAGAGGTCGAGCAACGCCAAGAGCTTGAGCCCACCTCCGGCCTTTACCTCGGTGCCGAACGTTATGGCGAGTTCGACCTCGACCTGACGCGGCGTGAAGATGATGTCCGTCTGGCCCTGACCCTCCAGCACAGCCTCGCGAAGATCGTTTCTGAGTTGCTCGATCGCATCAACCAGGGTGATCTCCATGATTCTTCTCCTGTCCATTGCCGCCTCGGGCTGAATGGTGGCGAACAAGCTTGTCGGCACCGGCTCACGACGCCTGAGCGGCGGGCTGCAACGATCAATACGGGCAGTCGGGTAGCGGAGGCGCACATCGGACGGTACTCCTGTCCGGCCGGAGACAAGACCGCTGAACGTTGCGGTCATGCTTGGCCGGAAGGGCGGCTTGAGGGCAGCCGACCGTCGTAGTGCGGGTGGCCGGCCGAGCCCGCAGATAGCCCTGAAGCTACCGGCCGGTGCGCTGACCGCCCTCGTCGGAGTAATCCTGCTCCAAGCCGCATTGACGCCCACGACACAAGCGGTCGCAGTGGGCAAGATCGCCGCCATCGCCGTTCGTTTTCGCTGTTGATCGTGGCGGTGCGGACGACGGTTTCGAAGGCGGAGCGTACCCGGCCAGCGGCCATCAGCAGCGCGGCGGCGAAGGCTTGGCGTCGATCTCTTCCTGGTCGGTTGCCATGGAAGACAGACAACCGTCCCGGAAGATCGATGCGTGCTCTCCCGTCGAGATAGACCGTGCCGCGATGGATCGCGAAATGGGCGGGGCAGGCGGGTGACGCCGCGGGCGTGTTCAAGCGCTTCGGCGGCTGGTGGACTTTGAGGGTGAGCTGCTGAATGTTCGCGATCGCCAGTTCCAGGTTGGCGGTGAGGTTGTGGATTGTCGCGGCGGAGCCGGACGTTGTCCTGAGGCAGGCCAGGATCCGGGTCCAGCGGCAGGTCGCTGTGGTCGAACCGGGCCAGGGCCTGATTGAAGCGGCGCACCGCTGCCAGATAGGCGAAGCGCGCCTCGGCCAGCCGCCGGTCCCGGTTCCCGCGCTGCGACAGACCCGGCGGGACGCCGACATACGCCAGCACCCGGTCGCCACGGCACCCGACGCCCCCCGTTACCCCCCGAAAACCCCTGACGCGCGTTGACCGTCAGTGACAAATCGCCATCACCGCCGTCCGACGTTTGCGCTGGTAAATGCCAGGAAGTGACGACCAATGACAAGGCAGAGATCGTGACTTTCGGTAAGAAGAGGCCGTGGGTTCAAATCCCGCCACCCCGACCAGGAGAAGGTGCAGGCCAGGGCCGGTCCTCCGACACAGGAGACCGGCCCTGATCTTGCCCGTCCGGCCCTGCGGGGAGCAAACGGGGAGCAAACCGAGAAGGATCACTTCGCCTCTTCCCCACGGCGGGCCGCCAGGAGCCGGTCCAGCACCGCTACCGGCGAGCCCTGGGCGATGGCCCGGCGCGCGTCCAGCGCCTCATCCCACATCCCGGTCAGCCCGTCCAGGAGCTGCCGGTGCATCGCCACCGTGACGTGGGTATACCTCGCCTGGACTGAGCCATCCTCGTGCCCCATCCGCTCGTCCATGAGCTTCGCCGGGACGCCCAGTTCTTCCATGAGCGTCCGATGGGTGTGCCGCAACCCGTGCGGGGTCAACCCGCGGGCGATCGGCAGCCAGCAGGCGTCCGCGCGTCCGGCGGCGTTCCTCCCGCGAACCGGTACCCCGGGCCAGGGTTCGCCCAGCACCGGCACCGGTCGCGGCGGCTGCGGCGCCTTCCTCGGGTACCAGCCGGTGACGGCCGGCTGGAACAGCCAGGTGGCGAAGCCGTTGCGCCGCCAGTGCGGGGCCGGTTCCCCCGAGGAGCCGTTCCGTACGTAGCCGAGATCGGCGATCGCAAGCTCCACCTTGACCCTCGTCGCCTCCGGTACCGCCTCCGGCCGGTTCAGCACGTTCGACACCGTTCCGCTGGACACGCCGGCCCGACGTGCCACGTCGACCAGCTTGGCCCCGGGCTGCCGCGCCGCGCCGTTTGCAGCTCCGTGGCTCCGGAAGACGTACCTAAGTCCGTGGCAGTCGCATGGCTTCGGCCGGGCGCGGCCAACATGCTCCGACAAGAGTGCCGCCAGCCAATCCGGAATGTCGATGGTGCGGTACGAGTCGTCCTTGGGCGGGCACCGGAGCAGCTCCCCCGTGTCCAGCTCGTAGAGTTGCCACTCGATCCGGATACCGGTAGGGCGCACGAAGGCGGTCTCCAGCCCGACCAGCTCGGCCGACGCCCTGTTGGCACAATCTGTGATCTCGGATGAACCGGGCTATCGGAGCGGGTAGCTGTCTTCGATCTCGTGCCGGCTACCGGGCATCAGCAGCGAGGTGACGAGGACCGCCTCACCTGACGCCTGGTGTACCGCGATCAGGATGCTCAACAACGGATCGGACTCCTCCAGGTCGAGGAGCTTGGCCTCCTCCGGCGTCGCCGGGCGGGCGGTCATCCACTCGGTCGCGTAGTCGGCGCGGATGCCCTTGCGGCGCTCGATGTGCTCCAGCAGGCCGCCCGGGATCGGGTCCGCCTTGGGGATGTCTGTCCCGGCGCCGATCTCCACCGGTACGAACGTGGCGACCAGGTCCACCGGGCCGCTGTCGGACACGGTCCGGCGCCGTCGCTCATAGACCGGGGTGCCCTCCGGAATGCCCAGCGCGTCGGCGATCCGCGGTGAGGCGAGGACGGGACCGACGTGCAGCAGCTCAGCGTGCGCCGACTCGTCGATGTCGATTGCGCCGCGCGCGTAGGGCGGTGAGGTCCGACCATGCGGCAGTCGACCCCGCACAAAGTGTCCCCGGCCCTGCTGCGACTCGATCCATCCGTCTTGCCGAAGGATCCCCAGCGCCTTGAGGACCGACGATCGTGATACCCCGAACTCGGCCGAGATCTGCGCCTCTGACGGCAATGCGGCTCCCGGGCTGTAGGCTCCGTCCTCGATGCGCTCCCGCAGCGTGTTCAACACTCGCAGATACTTGGGGGTCGGAATCTCGTAGGCGGCCATGCCGTCACCCAACCCTACTTAGCGTCACGTGTAATTAGCACTTGACACTACATGTGCATCCCGACACAAGCAAGGCAGCCTTGACGGAGACGCCGGCCGAGGAGCCTACCGTCCATGACTCGACGTTGCGCGGAACAGGCCCTAATGCTTGCCGAGCGGAACGGATGTCATGCGACAACGGGAGGTTGTCAAAGCTTTCTGGCGCGCCGCCCGTAGTCCGATGCCTGATGAACCGCCGGGGCCTTTGATGTCTTTCTCCGGGTAGAGGCCGCCGGTCGCGGTTCCGGCGGCCCCTACCTCGACCGGGTGGCCCCGACGTGGGACATCCCGGGAGGGCTCGGCCCGTTCCGCCGATCAGGTTGGGGCCGAGATCCGGTTAGCTGCCCGGTCCGGATGCCATGGGTAGGCCGGCTCGCTGGTTGTTGACGAGCTGGATGATCGCGGTTGCGGCGACCATGGCGGCGGTGCGCCGGTCGTGGCCGAGCAGTATCAGCCACAGCTCGGCGACCGCTTCGACCTCGGTGGGGAACTCGGCCAGCAGCTCGCGAGTTGTCTGAATGAGTCCAGCCAGGGCTTGGCGCGTGACCTGGTAGTCGCGTTCGGCCGCGGCGAGGATGTGCGGGGGTGCAGGAAGCCCGCTCATGGCGCCGCTGGTGCGATTTGTCGGCTCGGGTGGTGGCTTTGCCGCAGCGCGGTGGCGACGGCTGCCGCGATGGGCAGGCCGGTGGCGTGTTCGATCCACAAGAATTGCCCGTTGGGGTTGATCTCCAGGAACCACCAGCGGCCGGACTGGTCGACGGCGAAGTCCAGGGCGCCGTAGCGCAGCCGCAGCACCGCCATCAGCCGCCGGACCGGTTCGGCGACCTCGACCGGGGTTTCCAGGGCCTGGTAGCGGCAGGCGTCGGGGTCGCGGCGCCAGTCCAGATGCGGCGACTCGACCAGCGCGGCGAACATGCTCCCGTCGACCACGGTCAACCGGATGTGCCGGGTGGTCGGGATGCGTTGCTGGGTCAGGTGCATCGCTCGGTTCCAGCCGGACCGGTCGTCCTCGTCCACCAGCCCAGCCACCGCCCGCGACAGCGGCTTGACCACGACCGCACCGCCGAGCCGATCGGCCATCGCGGACGCGACCGGCCGCACCGTGGAGATCAGCGTTTCCGGCACCGCCAGCCCACACCGCGCGGCCATCAGGAGCTGGTAGGGCTTGAACCCGGCCACGGCCATGTCGGCCGGGTGGTTGAGGTAGGGCAGGGTGGCCAGAATGCCACCGACCCCCGCGCGCAGCTCCGCCGCATCGGTCTCGTCACCGGTGGGGAACTGGGACGGACGCCGGTGCCACACCCCGACCACCCGGGCCAGGCCGACCCCGGCCACGTCCCCGGTGACCGCGCCCCCGTTGATGTAGGCGGTCACCGGGGCGCCTAGCGACCTCAACGCGGCAATGTCGACACGGCGCACCTGAACCCCGCAGGCATGCAGGTGCGCCTGCACCGCGTCGGCGTGCACGTCCGCGGGGTGGGTAAGGATGAGCACGACCGGGCTACTCATGACGCCGCACCAGGGCCGCCGGCTTGTGGCATGTCCGGCACGGGCAGGTACAGGTACCAGACCCCGTCGCGCGGGAATGCCTGGAACTGCCCGCCGGTGTGCTCCACGTACCAGCGCGCTACGTCCTCGTCCATCGGCCCGCTGGCCGGCTGAGGAGACTCGGCCGGGCTCCCGGAGTTGTCGTTGCCGTCGCTGCTCATCTCACCCATGCCGTCAGCGCCTTAGTCGTCCTGGCGCCACTGGCCAGAGCCCTGGTCGGTCATGGACGCGCGGCTGGCCGCCGCCGCAGCCTCCGGCCGATACAGCCCCACCACATCCGCCTCACTCACGAACGGGCCACCCGCGCCGGGTACCTCGTCGGTGGGGTCGAACGTTGCTCGCACCTGTCATCTCCCTCGTCTTCGTTGGTCGGTTCTTTGTCGTTGTCGCCCGTCACGCTCGCCGCGCGGACTAGTCGTCCACCCAGCCGGGCCAGGGCTTGCCGCAGAACGTCGCGCGGCTGGCCAACGCCGCCACATCCGGGCGGTACAGCCCGATCACGTTGGCCTCCCAGATGAGCGGATCCGGCCACGCGGCCGCGTCGCGGTCGACTACTGTCACCCCGCCCGCGGCGGCCGCCATGGCGGTTACCGTGCGGGCCGAGCGTGTCCGCTTCGATGCCGCCGCCGGTTTGTACGTTGGGTCTCCCGATCACATCGGCTTCCTCAACGAGCGAGTCAGAACCGGCATCGTCGGCGTGCTCATGCGTCACGGCCAGGGTCCTTTCGTGGATTACCACCCGGCCGCCGGTCTGGTGCCGGGAGCATGTGAATCAGCCGGCCGGCATGCGTACCTGGCGTGTACCGCCTCGGCCCACTCGACCTGTGTGCACCGCTCGATCGACACCAGCCGGCCCCACCATGCCGAGCACCCGCGACACCAGCCGTCACGATCCGGGACGTGCCGCTGCAACAGCTCGGCTGCCGACCCGAGCGCGCGTTCGACGGCATCCCGGCTTGCCGGATCGGCGTTCATGGTGAACTGCCGTCTGTCGGCGGCGGCGGATCTAGCCATCCCGGGATTGTCGAGACCACGCCGGCAACCGAACGGCCGATCGCTGGCGTCTCCGCCGTGGTCGCAATCGCAGGCGAACCGGTGGTGGGTGGTACCGAGGCAGGCGGGCTCTCCGGTCCAGCACCTGCCCCGGTACCTGCTTTTGCAACGGGGTTGACGTCCGCCGCAGCCCCCTGGCAGTCCCGACAAGTCCGACGCTGAGTCACTCCGCTCAGGCCGCCGGACACCGCACCGTGCCGAAGATCCGCGCGGCGGGTCAGGTACTTCCAACCCCTACCGGCGCAGCTCGGACAGCCCGTGGCCGGGTTCGCCGCCGCCGTCATCGCTCCGTTTGCCTCCGTCCGAACGGGGCCTTGCTCAACTGGCTTAAGCCAGCATACTGGCTTAAGCCAGTTGTACGGGTCACAGTGGCAGATGTCAAGAGGCTGGCTCAAGCCAGTAGGGATAACCTTGTACCGGTTGATCGGAGAGCCGGTTGAGATGGTGATGACAAGCGACGAGATCGAGCACAGAGAGGCTCGCCCGCCGAGCCGGCGGATCGCCGACGACCTTCGCGCCGCGATCCAGGCCGGTGACCTGGCTGCCGGTGCCCGGCTGCCGTCGGAGCGCGAGCTGGCCCGTCAGTACTCCACGGCGCGCAACACCGCCCGGGAAGCGCTGGGCATCCTCCAGGGCGAGGGCTTGGTGATCGCGCAGCACGGCCGAGGCGTCTTCGTCCGGGATCGACCGCCTCTCATGCGGCTCGGCGCGGACCGGTACTCGCGGGCGACGCGGGAACGCACCGGCGTCTCGCCGTTCCGCCTGGAGGTCATGAAGCAGGGCCGGACCCCACGCGCGGAGTGCCGGTCGATCACGCGTGTCCCGCCGCCGGCCGACGTCGCCGAGCGCCTGGACCTCGACGAGGCAGCCGAGGTGATCCGCCGCGAGAACTGGTACTTCGCCGACGACGAGCCGGTACAGGTCGGTGTCACGTACATTCCGGTGTCGATCGCCGAGGGGTCACCGCTGGCGACCGAAACCCAGCTCGGCAGAGGCAGCATCTACGCCCGGTTCGAGGACCTTGGCCACGTCATCGCCCGGATACGCGAAGAGGTCTCCGCGCGAATGCCCACACCCGAGGAAGCGCGTGGCCTGGCCATTCCACCCGGTGTCCCGGTCCTGGAAGTCCTGCACACCAGCTTGGACACTCAACGCCGACCGTTCGAGGTGACCCGCTTCGTCCTGCGTGCCGACCGCAACGGACTCGACTACGAAATGCCGATCGAAGACTCAGGAGGCGTCCCCTGAACCGCGCCAACGCTGTCCGACTGTCCGTACTCGCCCTGCTGTGGGGATCGAGCTTCCTGTGGATCAAGCTAGCGCTTCGGGGGTTCTCACCTGTTCAGATCGTGTTCGTCCGGCTGGCCCTCGGCGCGGCCGTCCTCGTTCCGTTCGCACTCGCCCGCAAGCTGAGGTTCCCGGCCGGCTGGCGGACCTGGCTGCACCTGGCCGTTGCCGCGTTGTTCGCCAACGCCATCCCGTACCTGCTGTTCGGCGTGGGGGAGCAGACCGTCGGATCCAACGTCGCGGGAGTTCTGAACGCAACGACTCCACTGTGGACGGTTGTCTTCGCGGTCATGGCGCGTACCGAGCGGGACCTCACCGGCCGGCGCGGGGCCGGTCTGGTCCTCGGCCTGGTCGGGACGGTCCTGATCTTCTCGCCGTGGAACTCGGCCGGCGAAATCGCCAGCCGAGGGGGTATGGCCTGCCTTGCCGCCGCCGCAAGCTACGGCGTCAGCTACGTCTACATGGGCCGGTTCCTGGCTGGCAAGGGCATCCCGCCGATCATGCTCTCCGCCAGCCAACTGGCCGTCGCCACCGCCTGGCTTGCCGTGGCAATGCCCGTCAGCGGCCTGCAACCCATTCACTGGCGGCCGGAAGCCGTCGCCGGACTACTCACCCTTGGCGCGCTTGGCACGGGCGCCGCGTACGTCCTGAACTACCGGCTCATCACCGACGCCGGTCCCACCGCGGCGTCCACGGTGACGTACCTGCTTCCGATGGTCGCCGTCGCGCTCGGCTGGATCGCACTCCGCGAGCCGGTCACAGTCGGCATGGCCACTGGCATGATCCTCGTACTCGCCGGCGTAGCGCTGGCACAGCGGCGGGCAAGCCGCCGCGATACGCCGGCAGCGGTAGGCCAGGCGACGACAGGTGACCCTTGATGCCGGGCTCGGGAGTCTCGGCGTCGCCGTCTCCGGCGGAGCTGACCAACCTCCTCAACCACGCGTGTCGACAGGCCGGATACCCGCCGAGGGCTCGGCTGCTGCGGCACTTCTCCAACGCCGTCTACCAACTCGACTCCGCGCCTGTCGTGGCTCGTATCGGATACGGACCACGGGCACTCGGCACCGCAGCCCTGAGCTTGGATGTCGCGCGCTGGCTCGTGGACCAGGACTTCCCGGTTGCCGCTCCCGCCCAGCCGCCAAGTGGTGATGATCAACCCTTCACCGCGCCCTGGAGGGATCGCGATACCGCGATCACGTTCTGGCAGTACCACCACCAGCCGGCTGACCGAGCCCGGCCGGACAGCGCCGCACTCGGCCGCATGGCGACCCGCCTGCACCGTCTTCCGGCGCCACCCATGCCCCTGCCCGCGTACGAGCCGTTGGACGAGCTGCACGCCCTTCTAGCCATCCCGGGCATCAGTGCGGTCCTCCGCGCGGACCACCACTCCTGGCTGGCCCGACGAGTCGTCGAGCTGCGCCAGGCGTTCACACGTCTGGACTCCGATCTCGGTACCGGCCTGATCCACGCCGACATGGTCACCGGGAACCTCCTCTGGAACACCGATCCCCGAAGCCGCGAACCCGTGCTGCTCTGCGACTGGGACTGCGTGACCATCGGCCCTCGTGAGGTTGACCTCGTACCGATCCACCACGAGCCACGGTTCGGCGCCGGCAGGCACGTCATCGACGCTTTCACCTACAGCTACGGGTACGACCTTACGCAGTACAGCGGCTTCCCGATCCTGCTGGAGATCCGGGAGCTGAGCACCCTAACCGCGCTCCTCCGGCTCGCCGCGTCCAACACCGCCTCGGCTGCCGAACTCCGCCACCGCATCGACTCGATCATGTGTGGCGACCGAACGATCCGGTGGAACGCCCAATAGCCCACGCCTGCGGGTATCGTGCACGGCCACGGCCACGGCCACGGACCGGCTGGCCGACGAACGCGGCATGCGTTCGGCCGCCCCGTAAGAGGCTCGACTCGTCTGCGGTACTCGTCCACCTTGCGCCGGTCGGGACTAGCACGGGTGTACGATCAGGGAGCCATGACCAGTCCTAGCAGCTCAGAGTACGACGCCGACCAGTCGCTCCGTGATCTGGCGGCGCTGACACCGACCCAGCTCGCCAACGAGATCCGCGAGGATGCCGCTGCGGTCCGTACGCACGCCGAAGCCTGGCGCAACTCGGCGCGGTGGCAAGGGGACAAACTCGACCACCGAGCCTACGAGCTGATCGTTAGAGTGACCGCGACTCTGGAGGCGATCCCGGAGCCGGGCACCTACCGCGATCTTTCCCGCTACATCGACGCGGTCGGTCCAATCCTCAACCAATGGTGGGTGGACAGACCAGGTCCCCAACACGACCTCGCGCAAGCTGTCGAACGGCTCCGTCGCACCGCAATGCACCACGTCGGCTGGGTAGCCGACGCCCGACGCTTCCTCGGCCACGACCAGACGCAGGAGTAAGGGCTTCGGCCCGCCTGGCACGCCGGGACCAACCGCTACCAAATTCGCATTGGGCCGACGATTTCGTCGAAGAGCGCGAGCAGCAACGCATTCCAGCGAACTGGTACCGGTGATGATTCGATGTGATGAATTTCTGTAAGGTGTCAAGTCGGCCCGCAAGCGGGCCGATCGCGCCGATCATGCTGATTGACGACCATCGATCATCGCGATGGACGGAGGACCCGCAGCGTAGAGCAAGCCTCCGGCGGGGGCTCTCAAGCTCCGGGATAGTGGGCATCCCGCCCGCCGTCGACCCTGGGCGGAGCCGAGCAGACCGACCCCGGGGCCGCCAGCGTTGGGCGGACAAGTCACGGTCGCGGGCAGTGGCGGCCCCGGGGCCGCCCCGCTCCCCCGGTGGGCGGGTCGACGGCAGACGGGATGGTCGTAGGACTTCGCGTGTGTCAAGGCAGCCCTGACAGTGTTCTGCCGGTGCGTCGCGGGTTGTAGTCACCGGCGCACGAGGCGAGTCGGGCTACTCGGGTCGCCGATCGTGGCCAGAGCTCCGGTGATCCTCGGATCGTGACTCGTTGTCAGCTTGTACTGCATGAACGGTGACACTAGGTCCATGCACATCATCACTGTGTGTACCCCGTACGTCGCCGTTTCTACGCACGTCCGCGTCGAGGACGAACACGTCTCCCTGAACCGGCGTCCATCGAGCCCGCGAGACAGGGACGGCAATCCCACGCTTCCGTGCGTACGCGAGCCCGGCGCGGACTTGTTCGTTGTTCTCCGTCCGTCCTCGGTCCCCGAGTCGCTCAACAATCTGACTTGGGGACAGCGGCTGATCCGCCTCAACGAGAACACGGACCACAGCATCGGCGATGGTCAGCTTGCTCCACGGACCCCGTGGAGAGGCAGCGTTTGGTTCACCTGACAGCGCAGTGGATGCCTGGTCATCGGGCAACACGCGACGATGGCGGGCCAGCGCAAGCTCCAGGCCTCGTCGCTCCGCCTCGACCTCTTCAAGTTGTCGAGCCAATGCCTCAGCCCTGGCCACCGCGTCCGCGAGAGCCGCCTCCAAAGCTCCTGCGATCTGCATAGCATCATGGTAGTCCACGTATGGCCACTTCGTCACCGATGCAGCCGGCCGTAGTTCCACGTTCCACGTGAAACCTAGACATCGACGAATGTCGACCTACTTACCTACGGGGACGACGTGGAACGGGGAACGGGGACATCTGCTAGGCTGTCACCGTCGTTGGGCGATCGGCTAATCGGCAGGCCACGTGGTTGTCAGCCACGAAGGTGCGGGTTCGAGTCCCGCTCGCCCAGCGGCGGTAACTTCGCTATAGTCTGAGTCGGCTGACAACCACGTAGCCCGCTGTGTGCGGAGCGTCACGAACCCCCGGAGCCCTCAAGCCGGGGGTTCGCTGCGCGTGTGACGGGGGTCCGCAGCCTGGGACGGCCACGGTCGGAGGCGGCTGATTTGCACATGCCCGATACGTGCCCGATGGAGCAGCACTTAGCGGTCAAGAGCGGATCGACTATCGGCCTGGGTTCTACGTTCTGTGCGCTCTGGTCGAGAGCAAGGTTACAGAGAGTAAATATCAACGCGATTCCCAAGCTGACGGTGTCAGCTCATCACCGCCCACGCCTGCACCGCAGGTGCGGAGCACAGCATTAAGCAGCACGACACGAGCGGCCGGTCAGTAGACCCAGGACGCGGCGGGGAAGACGACGGAGACGATGTCCACCCAAGGCTCATGCCCTGCGGCGTGGCAGGTGCAGCGGAAGGAGGCGGTGCCGCCCCGGTCCAGCTCGTGCCCGCCGTCGACCACGTACCGAGCGGGAAGGACCTCAAAGGTCCATGACTCGCCACGGCGGAGCCTGCCAGTCTCGTGCATGGTGGCGGTCCCGCCCGTCGGATGGTCGTAGATCCCTTCAATCGCCGCTTCGTGCGCTCGATGCGCGGGAATGGCCTCAATGTCGACCCGGTCCAGGTCAAGTGGCCCTCGGTTGGTTAGTTTCACCCCGGGCCGCTGTCCGTCGCGGGTGTCGCTGGCACTGACGTATTCACCTACAAGATTCGGACGCAGCTCGTCCTGTCTACGGGCGGCCTCGATTCTTCGGGCCCCCTCAGCCGATACGGCGTACCTCCGCGTGTACCAGGCGCTGACCCCGGCGACGACGACCGCGACGATCGACAGGACAAAGGCGGCGACAATCATGACCGGAGATGCTCCCACAGGGGTCGGTGCAGGGCTGTTGCGTAGTCGATTGAAGGGCGGTTGAGCTGGGCGTTCGAGCGGCAGTCGGGTCCATGTAGGACGGGCGCGACCCATCGTCGATCATGAAGTTGCTGAGACGACATGATCCCGGAGAGGGCCGCACCCGC
>WNFV01001959.1_pt1 | contig 30764 bp, 31 predicted proteins | sample 5400101 | NCBI WGS metagenome assembly WNFV01 (sample SAMN13153361, study PRJNA577476) | soil metagenome | isolation source: 115 cm soil or saprolite under grassland replicate 1 | place: USA:California | collected 2016-06-15 | reverse complement strand
TGGATACCGCCGGTCGAGGGCGCAGCGCAGCACGACGAGAGCTAGCAGCCCACTTGCTCGGCGCCGCAGTGCCGTGGCGGTATCAATCCCAGGGGACGGTAAGACTCGGCGGGTCGGTCTGTCTGAGCATCATTCCCGAACGCTCGCCCAGCCGAGAATCGCCCGCTTGGACAGTCGGGACGGGCATGAGATAGTCGGCCGAACCTGTCCTGCGTGCAAGGAGGCTGACCATGGCTGGCGTTGAGAAACGTGACTTCGAGTCCCCAGACGAGAGTCGAACTCCCGACAAGACGCGGGTGGACGTCGTGCGCATGGGCGGCACGACCGCGGCCCGCTTCACGATGGAGCCTGGCTGGCGATGGTCTGAGTGCGTGAAGCCTGTGGCCGGGACGGATAGTTGCCAGCAGAGGCATGTGGGCGTTGTGCAGTCGGGCCGGATGCGCGTGACCCATGACGACGGCACTGTCCTTGAGCTTGGACCTGACGACGCCTATGTGATCGAGCCTGGGCACGATGCGGAGGTCCTCGGCGACGAGCGCTTCGTCGGCTTCGAGTTCGAGGCGCGGGCCGCTGAGGAGTACGCGCGTCCGTAGGAGTGGGCTGTGTCGGGCGTGCGCTCGCATCACGACCCACACGCCGGACCTGGCAGCCTGGGGTTGACCCGGTTTCGTCAGGGTGTCAACGAAACCGGGTCAACCCCACTTCCTGGAGCGAAGACTCCGAATCGGAACGAGTTATGTGCTTTGCGCGGGTCAACATCGTCGACCGGTAGCCGCCGACGACGGGGCTACACCTGTGCTTCGTCGCAGCCTCTCGCGAGCAGGTCGACGCCTTCCACCGCGCTGGCGTCGAGGCCGGATTTCGCTCCAACGGTGCGCCGGGCTACCGACCATATGCCCCCGGCTACTACGCCGCGTTCCTTCTCGATCCGGACGACAACAACATCGAGGCGCTCTACCGCGACGTCGGTAATCCGGGACACGTGTCGTAGAGGAACTGTGCCGCGCGGATCAGGTGCGCGAACACTGGCCCACGCAGCGATGCCTTTCCTTGGTGGGCAAGCGAGATTCTGCACGGTCCGGGGGTACGCTCCGGGAGGTGACGCACTACCTTTTCAACTTCGTGAGGGGGGACGCAGCGAAGGGGTCAGCGCTGCGTGAACAGGCCGCTGGGTTCCTGCGGCTCAGGATGTGGGGCATCGACGCAGATGAGCGGCACGGCAACGCGCTTGCCCCCGGCGACCTCATCCTCATCTATCTGGGCGCACCCGAGCGGGAGTTCATCGGCCGCGCCGAGCTTGCCTCTGCGGCCCATGATTGGACACCGTCCGAGGCACAGGTGTACCCGGGCGATTCCCCTAGCGGAGTGTTGTTGGCTCAGGTCGAGGAATGGGACCCGCCCGTACCGATGGATATCGTGCTGTCGCAAATCGACCCGGCAGAGAACGCCAAGGCCGACTTCGCAGCTGGAGTCGTTCGGATTACCGCCAGCGAATATGAGACCGCCCTCGCCGTGGCGGCCGGCCGCGCGCGCTCGACTGGCTGATCGGACGGCGCTCCCCTTGCGTGTGGATCGATCTCAGAGCTGACTCTCGGCCGCAAGGCGCTCGGCCGGCATTCGCGAACCTCGCGCAGTCGAGTTTCCCTGTCCCTCGGTTCGCTTACGATTTCGTGTATCGCGCCCTTGGTGCTTCACGGCGGCCGAGTGATCCTGCGTGCGATCCGGACGCAAGAGTTCGACCGGCTGTACGAGGCGCGGGTGCATAGCGCGACGTGGCGCGGCCCCGTGGACTCGGACGCCTTGAGGAAGCGGATGGCGCACTCGGGTGAATGGTTCGAGGGACGGCTCGACCTAGCGATCGAATCGGACGGACGGCTGGTCGGCACGATCGGCGCACGGGCGACTGCGGGCTTCTCTCCGCCTGGCGTGTGCGAACTCGGAATCGAGCTGTTCGACGAAGTGCGCGGGAAGGGCGTTGGCACCGAAGCGGTGCGGCTCATCACTGAGTGGCTACTCGAGAATGACTACCCACGCGTGCAGGCCACCACGGATGTTCGGAACGCGCGGATGCGACGTGTGCTTGAGAAGCTCGGATTTAAGGAGGAAGGCGTTCTGCGCGCGTTCATGCCGGACGGCGACGGCCGCGCCGACTACGTCCTGTACGCGATCACGCGCTGACATTCGATCGTGGCGACGGCGACATTTGGAGCGCTGCCTTCTAGGCGAACCTGTCTGGTGGGCATTCCGGAACTCTGGCCGAACCCAGCTTGATCGCTCGAGTGCGGCTGCCCCGGAGAGTGGTCCTGTTGGCTTGGGGCGGCGCGGTTCACGTACCGGCGCTCCGCCCTCTTGATCGTCATCCTGCCGAAGCTCTCGCGCGATCTCGTCGCCCAATGACTCATCTGGCTCTTGCCCGAGTGGCCCCCACATCCCGGGTGATATCTCCCTGGACGCGCCAACGGCACGGGCGAGGGGCGCGGGCGAGTGATCAACTCGCGTTTCTCGCGTTTCTGCTCCCGCCTTCTTTTCGCTCGCTTCGATCCCAGAACGTCAGGTTACGCCTACGGGCGCGTTGTGGGCGAGCGTGAGTCTGTTCGCTCGGGTGAAATTCGCGAACACTGACCCACGCGAGGCTCGTAGTCTCCAGACGTGGCTGAAGACGATCCCGAAGAACGTGGCGCGAGGCTCGTCTTCCGCTCGCTGTTCCACCCCAGATGGTTCGCCGACGTGATTTGGCGGACATGGCTGCGGCGCAAGCGTCGTCGTGAAGAGCGTGCCCGGCTCAGCGGACATTCTTGAACACTCGCCCACCCCAGTTCCCCATATTCTCGGGCGGGGCGTCGATGACGGAGGACGACATCTACATTTCGGTTTCCGTGGGGGACGACGATTGGCCTGTCGCGGATATCATCTACGAGGGCGTTCAGTGGGCGCGTATGACCCTCGCTGACGGTTGGTACGTCGTCACTTCTACGGTGACCGGGATGCCCCACCACCGGCTCCCCTTGACGATGCGCTCGCCTCGCTCGAACAGACCAAGTTGCGGCTAGGGCAGCCTTGCAGGCCAAGACGCGTTGGCCGCTTACGACGACGTCGAGAACCTCGTCGAGCTTGACAGCGATCCAGACGTGATGCGCTTCATAAACGGCGGTCGGCCGACGGCGCGCGACGAGATCGAGAACGAAGTTCTGCCGGCGTTCCTCGACTACTACGAGCGATACGCAGGCTATGGCTTGTGGGCCGCGGTAGAGAAGTCGACCGACCGATTCGTAGGTTAGTTCCACTTTCGCCCGGCCGAAGGTGCTCTCCCGACGAGGTCGAGCTCGGCTACCGGTTGCGCAGATCCGCCTGGGGAAAGGGTTATGCCACTGAAGGCTCACGTGCACTGATCCAGAAGGGCTTCGCAGAGCTTGGCGTTCAACGTGTGGTCGCATCCACGATGGTCGTGAACGTCGCGTCGCGACGCGTGATGGAGAACGCAGGGCTGAAGTTCGTGCGGACCTTTCACCAGCCGTGGCCCGACTACATCGAGGGCGAGGAGGAGGGCGACGTGGAGTATGCGCTTCTCAGATCGGAGTGGGAGCGGCCGACCGCGGAGGAGGTCGCCGCGGCGGCCGAGGGTGGAGGCAGCAGCCTCCACCCTCGTGGCCGGTTCCTTAGAACTTGAACTTGTCGATGTTCGCCTTGGTGAACGCGAACGGCGGCACGCCGATCATCACGCCGCTCTTGCCCACGGTCCGCTTGCCCGCGCTGCCGGCAGTGAAGGACTGGCCCGCTTTGCCACTCAGCTTTCCGTCCAGCACAGCGTGCGCGGTCTGGATGGCGACGTAGCCGAGGTCGACGACGTTCCACAGGCCGAACTTTTTCACGCAGCCGGACTTGACGTACGTCCGCATCTGGCTGGGGAGCCCGAGCCCGGTGAGGCGGACACTGCACTTCCCGGCCTGTGACAGCACCCGAGCTGCGGCGGAGATGCCGACCGTCGTCGGGGAGATGATCCCCTTCAGATTCGGATACGCCTGAAGCAGGGCCTGCGTCTCCTGCGCGGACTTCGTGTCGTTGTCGTCCCCGTACGCGACCTTCACGAGCTTCATGTTCTTGTACTTCGCCTTCTTGAGGGCGGCCTTCATGTACTTGATCCACTGGTTCTGGTTCGGGGCGACTGCCGTGGCCGAGAGGATCGCGAACTCGCCCGTATAGGCGATCTGCGAGCCGAGCCACTCGATCTGCGCCTCGCCGATCGACTTGAAGTCGGGCAGGCTGACGAAGATCGTGCGTGCACCCGGCACGGTGTCGGCGTCATACGTGACCACCTTCACGCCGCGGGCCTGCGCCCGCTTGAGCGCCGGAGCCACCGCATTCGCATCCGCCGCCGAGATGACGATCGCCTTGTAACCCTGGCGAACTGCCGTGTCGATGAACGGCACCTGCTTGGTTCCCGACGCCTCCGTCGGGGCGTTGAACGTCACCGTGTCGCCGAGCTCCTTCGCCGCCTTCTTGGCGCCTTGGTAGCTCGCCGTGAAGTACGGGTTGCCGAGGTTCTTCGGCAAGAGGTAGATCTTGTACGTCGCGTCGGCCTTGTTCGGACCGGCGCTCCCAACGCCTGCCGCCAATGCAGCCGTGACGCCGCCAAGTGCGGCGACGGCGGCAAGCAGCGTGAGCTTCCTTCGCATCGTCAACCTCCGTGTCGAGTCTTCAATTGCACCTTTCCGTGGACGAGGCCTGACTGGACCACCTCCTTCGCAGGGGTTCGAGCTCTTTTCCACGGCGCGCCTCTGGAGTGCACTGCGCGCGCGATGTTTCCGGCGAGAATCGCTCCGAGGAGAAGACCGCCGATGACCATGTCCTGGCTCGCACCGCTGAGGTTCGCGAGCTGCATCCCGTTGCGAAGTTCGGCGACGAGAAACAGCGCGAGCACGACTCCCAGCATCGAGCCCGAGCCGCCGAAGATGTCGACGCCACCCAGCACGACAGCGGTCACGACGTCGATCAGCTCGGATCCGCCTGCCGCGTCGGCCTGCACCGAGCCGAAGTAGCCGAGGTAGACGATGCCGGCGAATCCGGCCATCAGGCCCGCGACCGCGAAGATCGTCACGCGCACCCGTGTTACGGGAATGCCTGAGAAGCGCGCAGCTTCCCGGTTCGATCCGATCGCGAACAGGTAGCGGCCGAAGCGCGTGGCGTGCAGGAGCAGACCGAGCAGGAGTGCAAAGCCGACGAGCACGAAGAGCGCGATCGGCACCTGGTTCGAGATGTAGCCGCCGCCGATCTTCGTGAACCCGGTTGGAAAGTCGGCGCGTGCTTCGCCGCCGAGGATGACGTAGGCGAGGCCGCGGTAGGCGGCGAGCGTGCCGAGCGTGATCGCAAGCGACGGCAGGTTGAGGACGCCGATCAGCAGGCCGTTGCCGAGCCCGAGCAGCGTGGCGACGCCCAGTGCGACGAGCGCCGCAAGCCAGACGTTCAGACCGCCGTGCCACAACTGCGCGAACGTCACGGCGGAGACGGCCATCGTCGAGGCGACCGAGATGTCGATCTCGCCGGCCACGACCACGAACGTGAGCCCGAAGGCCAGCAAGCCGATGAAGATGTACGGCGTCGCGAGGTCGAGCAGGTTGAGCCGCGTCAGGAAAAACGGCGAGAGCGTCGTGCTCCAGAGGCCGACCGCGATGATCAAGACGACGAGCAGCGCCTCCCAGCGCCTGACCGCTCTCCAAGCAAGGCTGCCGACCGCCCTCACGCCGGCACTCCCTGCCCTCGAGCGGAGAGCAACTCGGCGCGCCGGCGTCGACGCAGCAGCTCCTGCAGCCGCTGCGTGATCAGAGCGTCGATCGTCACGGCCGCGACGATTGCGCTGCCGTTGAAGAAGATCTTCCAGAACTCGGAGATCTTCAGGAGCGTGAAGCCGTCCTGGATCGTCGCGACGAGCACCGCGCCGAGGACGGCCCCCAGGACCGTGCCCGATCCTCCGAAGACGTTCACGCCGCCGATCACGACTGCCGTAACGACGACCAGCTCGAAGCCTCGTCCGGCCACGGCGTCGACGCTCGCGAAGCGCGCGGCGAACATGAAGCCGCCGAGACCCGCGAGCGCGCCGCTGACCGCGAACGCGAGCATCACCCGTCGCACGACGGGGATGCCTGCCAGGCGCGCGGCGTCCGGATTCGAGCCGATTGCGTAGAGATCTCGGCCCCATGGGGCCCACCTCAGCAGCGCCGCGCCCGCGAGCGCGACGCCGACGGCGATCCAGGCGAGGAACGGGATGCCTGCCGGCTTGTGCGCTGCGAGGTTGAGGAACGAATCCGGGAGCTGGTAGGCAGAGATGTTCTGCCCTCCACCGCCGGTTGCCTCGAAAGCGAATCCCCGGTAGATCGCGAGCGTCGCAAGCGTGGCGATGATGGCGGGAACGCCTGCGACGGCGACGAGCAGTCCGTTGCCGAGCCCGCAGAGCAGTCCGATTCCCATCGCGAGCAGCGCAATGACGATGACCGGAGTGCCCTGGTGGTGCGCCAGCGTGTCGGCCGACACATACGCGGTCAGCCCGACGACCGAGCCGACGCTGAGGTCGATGTTCCGCGTCAGGACGACCATCGTCTGACCGACCGCGACGACGATGACCATCGCCACGTCGGTGCCGATGTTCTGCCAGTTGCCGACCGTGAGGAAGTTGTCCGCGCGCGCCGTGAACATCAGGACCGCCGCGGCCAGCGCGACGAAGATGCCCAGCTCGCGCAACCGAAACGCCATTGCGGTGAGCGTGTGCGGCGAGACCGAGCGCGCCGAGACGCTCACGCGGCCTCCTCGACACCGGAGGCTGCCTCGATGATCCGCTCCTGCGTCGCCGCGTCCCTCGGGAACTCCGCGACGAGGCGGCCTTCGCGCATCACGAGCACGCGGTCGCTCATGCCGAGGATCTCGGGCAGCTCGGATGAGATCAGGAGAATCGTCAGCCCGTTGGCGGCAAGGTGCGAGATCGCCTGGTGAACGTCGGCCTTGGTGCCGACGTCGACTCCGTGCGTGGGCTCGTCGAGAATGAGAATCCCGGGCTCCGCCGCCAGCCATTTCGAGAGCACGACCTTCTGCTGGTTCCCGCCCGAGAGGCTCCGCACGATCTGCGCGGGCGAGGTCGCCCTGATGCTCAGCTGCTCCATGAAGCGCCGAGCGAGCGAGCGCTCGCGCCGGGGCCGCAGGATGCCGCCCGGCGTCAGGCGTGGCAGCACGGCCATCGACGCGTTGACCGCGATCGACATCGGCTGGACGAGGCCCTGCTGGAGACGGTCCTCGGGCAGATATGCGAGACCGCGCCGCAGCGCCGCGCGCGGAGAGCGCGGTCGAAACCGACTGCCGTCGATCCAGAGCTCTCCTGCGTCGAGCCTGTCGATGCCGAAGATGCTGCGCGCGACCTCTGTCCTCCCGGCGCCCACGAACCCGGCCAGGCCGACGATCTCACCGCGGTGGAGGTCGAAGGAGACGTTCGAGAACACGCCTCGGTGCGTCAGCCCCCGTGCTCTGAGGACGACGTCGCCGACCTCGGACTCCTCCTTGGGGAAGAGCGCGTCCAGGGAGCGCCCGACCATCAGCCGGATGATCTCCGCCTGCGAAAGTCCGGCGGCGGGTCGCGTCGCGATGTGGCGGCCGTCGCGCAGCACCGTCACCGTGTCCGCAATCGCATCGACCTCCTCGAGCCGGTGGCTGATGAAGACGACCGCGACGCCGCGCTCGCGCAGCCTGCGAACTGTGGCGAACAGCTTGTCGACCTCGTGCGGAGAGAGCGCGGCAGTCGGCTCGTCCATGATCAGCAGCCGGGCGCTCGACGTGAGCGCCCTCGCAATCTCGAGCAGCTGGCGGTCCGCGACGCCCAGTCCGCGGACCGGCGTGTCCGGCGCGAAATCCGCACCCAGCTCGCGCAGGATGCGCGACGCCTCTGTGCGCATCGCGCGCCAATCGACGGTGCCGATCGCCCGACGTGGATGGCGGCCAGCGAAGACGTTCTCGGCGACCGTGAGATCCTGGAAGACGGTCGGCTCCTGGTACATCGCGACGATCCCGAGCCGGTGCGCGGACTGCGGATCCGCGAGGCGCTGCGGCTCGCCGTCCACGAGGAGCTCGCCGCCTTCCGGCTGAATGACGCCGGTCAGGACCTTGACGAGCGTCGACTTGCCCGCGCCGTTCTCGCCCACGAGCGCATGGATGGTCGACGGGTGGATCCCGAAGCTCACGTCCTCGACTGCGTGAACTCCGCCGTAGCTCTTCGAGATCCCGACGAGCTCGATGAGCGGTGCCGTCGCGTTCTCGCTCATCGGGGATAGGCGGCGGTGACGCCGCCGTCGACGTTGACGACGTTGCCGGTCGACTTCGCGGAGCGCGGGCCTGCGAAGAAGGCGATCGCCTCGGCAACGTCCTCGGGATAGACATCGACGCCGAGCTTCGTGCGGCCTCGGTAGAAGGTCTGGAGCTCGCCCTCCTCGATCCCGTAGGTGCTCGCCCGCTCGGCCTTCCAGTCCGAGGACCAGATGCCGGAGCCGGCGATGACGGCGTCGGGGTTCACCGTGTTGACGCGGATGCCGTGCGGTCCACCCTCTTCTGCGAGGCAGCGCGCCAGATGGAGGGACGCTGCCTTCGCCGACGAGTAGGCCGCGGCGTTCGCTCCGGCGACGAGCGCGTTCTTCGAGCCGACGAAGACCACCGCGCCCCCGCGACCTTGCTCGATCAGTACGCGGAACGTTTCGCGCGCCGCGAGAAAGTAGCCGCGGGCGAGGACCGCGAAGTTGAGCTCCCACTCCTCGAGCGTGGTCTCCGTCAGCGGTGCGCTCGTCGCGAGGCCGGCCGACGCCACAAGGATGTCGAGCCCCCCGTAGGTGAGCACCGCCCGGCTGACCATTCGCCGTACGGCGGCCTCGTCGGTGACGTCGGCGGCCACTGCGACGGCGCGCCTGAGTCCTTGACCGGCGACGATCTCGTCGGCAACGGCTTGGGCGCCGTCGAGGTTCAGGTCGGCGACGACCACGTGTGCCCCTCGTTCGGCGAGCAGACGTGCCGCCGCGCGGCCGATACCGCTCGCACCTCCGGTGACCAGCGCGATCCGTCCTGCAAGCTCTCCGCGCCTCGGCGCCTGGGCAAGCTTGTACCGCTCGAGCGGCCAGTATTCGATCGCGAACGCCTCGCGTTCGCTCAGTGACCGAAAGCCGCCGACCGCGTCCGCGGCATCCTGTACGGCGATCGCGCGGTGGTAGAGATCGCGTGCCGTTCGCGCCCTCGATGCGTCGGGCCCGCTCGTGACGATGCCGATGCTGGGGACCAAGATCACGCGCGGGCCGACCGGGTCGATCGGGAACCGGCCGGTCTCTTCGTCGACGTTCCGCGCGTAGTAGTCGCGATACCAGCGTCCGTACTCTTCGACGCCCGAGCGCAGGGCGTCGGCGAGCTCGTCTGCGCCGTCGGTGTCGGCGTTGAAGCGGGCCACGAGCGGCTTGTGCTTCGTGTTGATCAGATGGTCCGGGCACGGCGCCCCGATCTGGCTCACCTCGGGCGCCCTCGCCGACGACGCGAACGCGACGGCCTCCGGACTGCGGTCGACCTCGAGGACGACGCCGTCGGCGTCCGCGAGCAGCGATCCGCGGAGCGCGGGAAGGGATCCGGCGAGGAGGACTTCGGCGTCCTCCTCCCCGAGCTCCGCGGTCTGTTCGCCGCCCAAGCCGAACCGGCCGTTGCCGGCGCCGTCGAGCACGCGAGCGGCACGAGTGACGAACTCGATCGTGTCCCTGTAGCTCTGCTGGGGCGTGTCCCCCCACGTGACGAGGCCGTGCTTCTCGAGCAGCACGGCGCGTGCAGACGGATTCGCCTCGAGCAGATCGGCGATCCGCTTCGACATGTCGAAGCCCGGCCGCTGGTAGTCCAGCCAGACCGCTTCGTCGCCGAACTCATCCGCGGCCAGACGGCGGCCGTCGGGGGTCGACGTCAACGCGATGACGGCGTCCGGGTGCGTGTGATCGACGTGCGCCGCCGGTATGAACGCGTGCAACAGCGTCTCGATCGACGGCCGCGGCTGGTCGGGAGCGAGTGCCGAACGCCGGAGGCAGTCGACCATCGACGCGTCGTCCATGGCCTCGCGATCGCGCAGCGGCAACATTTCGTCGAGGCGAAGTGCGGCGAACCCGGCCGCCGTGATCGACGCGAGGTCGGTCCCGGAGCCCTTGACCCAGAGGACTCGCTGCTCGACGCCGGCGTGGTCGACGATCGTTCCTTTCGCGGACGTGTTGCCTCCGCCCTGATTCGCAAGCGCCCGGTCGGAGCCGAGCAGGTTCGATCGGTACACGAGCGCGTCGAGGACTTCGAGCCCCGCGGCACTCGCGTCGTCCCAGCGGTCCTCCGGTGCGGGAATCCCGTGCAGCACGCCTGCCACGCCGGTCACGCGCGCACCTCCAGCGTCGGCAGAGCGACGGCGTGCGCAAACCGGTCTCTCGCTTCCTTCCAGCGCGCCGGTTCCTGCGGCTCGAAGGTGATTGGAGCGACAGAGGCGCGTACGACTTCACGGACCTCGGCGAGCGACGCGATCTCGCCGAGGGACATCGCCTGCACGAGCAGATTGCCGAGGAGCGTCGCCTCTTCCGGCCCGGCCAGCACCGGCACGCCTGCCGCGCTCGCGGTCCAGCGACAGAGGAGCTCGTTGCGCGCGCCGCCGCCGACGACGTGGATCTCCTCCGGCGCCGTGCCGGTGACAGAGGCGAGCAGGTCGATCGTCTGCGCGTGCTTGAGGGCGAGGCTCTCGAGGATGCAGCGCACGACCGCACCCGGCTCCACCGGTTCCGCTTGCCCGGTATGCGCGCAGAAGGCGCGGACCCGCGCCGGCATGTCGCCCTGGTCGGCGAATGCAGGGTCGTTGGGCTCGATGAACGACCGAAAGCTCGGTGCCTCCTTCGCGAGCGCCACGAGCTGCTCGAACGAGTAGTCGTGACCCTCGAGCGCCCACGCGCGCCGGCACTCGTGCACGATCCAGAGCCCCGTCACGTTTCGGAGAAGCCGGAACGTGCCGCCGACCCCGCCTTCGTTGGTCAGATTCGCGGCGAAGGCGGCGTCAGTGATCACCGGCCGTTCGACTTCGAGCCCGACCAGCGACCAGGTGCCGGCGCTGATGAAGGCGGACCTGCGGTGATTGAACGGCACAGCGGCGACCGCCGAGCCCGTGTCGTGCGTGGCGACGGCGACGACGTGCGCGTCGCGGAGGCGCGTCTCCTCGGCCACCGCGTCGCTCAGGCGCGCGAGCTTCGTGCCCGGCTGGACGACGTCGGGCAGGAAACGCGACGGAACGTCGAGCCGTTCGAGCAGGTCCGCGGCCCAGGTGCCGCGATGAGGATCGAAGCACTGCGTCGTAGTCGCGTTCGTGAGCTCCGACGCCCGCGTGCCGCAGAGCCAGTAGTGCAGCAAGTCGGGGATGAGCAGCAGCGTTTCGGCGGCTTCGAGCGCCGGGTCGCCTTCCGCGGCCATCGCGCCCAGCTCGAACACCGTGTTGATCGGTATCAGCTGGATCCCGGTCCGCTCGTAGAGCTCGCGGGCAGGGATCTCGGCGAGCACGCCGTCCATCGCGCGTGCGCGGCGGGCGTCGCGGTAGTGAACCGGGTTGCGCAGCAGCCGCCCGCTGCTGTCGATCAGGCCGAAGTCGACACCCCAGGAGTCGACGGCGATCGAGTCCACCCGCCCGGCCTCGCGCGCGGCCGCGCGCAGACCGTCGATCACGTCCTGGTAGAGACGAAGGATGTCCCAGTTGAGCGTGTCGCGAGTTCGGACCGGGACGTTGGAGAAGCGATGCACCTCTGACACGCTCAGGCGCTCGCCGTCGAAGCGGCCGACGGCAACCCGCCCGCTCTGGGCGCCGAGGTCGACGGCGGCGAGCGTCGCCATCAGCCGGTTGCCTTGTCGTTCCGCACAGCGCGGCGAAGGTCACGCGGACGCAGCGGCATCGGCTCGCGCGGACCCGGATCGACGGTGACGACGTTCACGCCGGCGGCGCGCCACGCCTCCACCTCGGCCGCCGGCGCGCTCGAGTCCGTGATGATTCCCGCGAGGTCCTCGACGGGCACGAACGCGAGGAGCGCGCTGCGATGCCATTTCGTGCCGTCGAAGACCCCGAACACCTGCTCACACGCATCCGCCATCTCCTGCTTGATGCGCACCTCGTCCGGGTTGAGATCCATCAGCCCGCGCGACAAGCTCAAGCCGCGCGCGCCCAGGAATCCCTTGTTGATTCGCGTCGTGCGCAGGACGTCGGCCCCGAGGTCGCCAACGAGCGACATGGCCGACAGGCGCAGCATCCCACCTGTCACGAGCACGGTGATCCCGGGAGCATCCGCGAGCGCCGTGGCGACGAGGAGCCCGTTGGTGACGACCACCAGCTCTCGCTTCGGCCTGAGCTCGAGTGCGAGATAGTACGCGGTCGTGCTCGCGTCCAGCGCGACCGCCTCGCCCTCGTCGACCATCGCAGCAGCCGCTCGAGCGATCGCGCGCTTCCGCTCGACCTCCAGGCGCAGCCGCAGGTCGAACCCGACCTCGGACTGACCCTGCTGCAGCGATCTGACACCGCCCCTGATCCGGGCGACCAGACCCTGCCGTGCCAGCTCCGTGAGATCGCTCCTCACGGTGACCTCGGAAACGGCGAACATTTCCGAAAGTTCCGCAACCTGAACGTAATCGCGCGTCTCGAGCAGACGGAGGACGTGTTGCATCCGCTCCTGCTGCGAGAGACTTCGCAGATCGGTCGCCCCGTCGATGGGGCCGACCCTAACGCCCGGGCATTGCGCAAGTCAATAGCTCCGAACAACTTACGAAACGATGAGAAACGAAAGTCGATTCGTAATTTGGCCACGGATGCGTCAAACTCGCCCCCATGAGCGAGGACGCCGTCGTCGCCAGGGTCGCCCGCCTCGAGATCGAGACACCCTCCTGGGGCTACGGCAACTCGGGAACGCGCTTCCACGTCTACCCCTGGCCGGGCGCCGCCCGCACGGTCTGGGAACGGCTCGACGACGCCGCGCTCGTCCACCGGCTGACCGGCTGCTGCCCGAGCGTCGCCTTGCACATCCCCTGGGACCGCGTCGACGACTGGGGCGCGCTGCGCGGCCACGCGGCCGAGCGCGGCATCCGGATCGGCGCGATCAATCCGAACCTCTTCGGCGAGGACGCGTACCGCCTTGGAAGCTTCTGCCATCCGGACGCCGCCGTCCGCCGCCGTGCCCTCGACCACTGCCGTGAGTGCGTCGAGATCGCGCAGGAGGTCGGCTCGACGACGATCAGCCTCTGGCTGGCCGACGGCACGAACTACCCGGGGCAGGATGACCTACGCGGCCGGCACGCCCGGCTCGTCTCCGGGCTCGAGGAGTTCTACGCAGAGCTGCCCGCCGGGATGCGGTTGCTCGTCGAGTACAAGTTCTTCGAGCCTGCGTTCTACAGCACCGACCTACCGGACTGGGGCACCGCAGCGATCGTCTGCCGGCGCCTCGGTCCGCAAGCCCGCGTCCTCGTCGACACGGGCCATCATCCGCAGGGCACGAACATCGAGCAGATCGTGGCGCTCCTGCTGGCCGAGAAGCTCCTCGGCGGCTTCCACTTCAACAACCGCAAGTACGCGGACGACGACCTGATCGTCGGCTCGATCGATCCCTTCGAGCTGTTCCGGATCATGCGCGAGATCGCGCTCGCCCAGGCGGAGCCGTCGACGGCATTCATGATCGACCAGTCGCACAATGTCGAGGGCAAGATCGACGCGATGATCCAGTCGGTGCTGAACATCCAAACGGCTTACGCGAAGGCGCTGAGCGTTGACGAGCAGCGCCTCGCCGCGGCTCAAGCCGAGGGAGACGTGCTCGGTGCGCACCGAGTGCTGATGGAGGCATTCGAGTCGGACGTTCGGCCGCTGCTCGAGCGCGCGCGCGGCGCGATGAACGTTCCCGCCGACCCCGTGGCGGCCTTCCGTGGCGCGGGACACGCGGAGCGGCTCGCGGCCGAGCGCGGCACCGCCTCGGTGGAAAGCGCATACGAACGCCTCTAGCGCCGTTCACACGAACGTGCAGATCGCCCTTTTCACCACCTGCGTCGGCGACACAGTCTTCCCCGAAGCAGCCCGGGCGACCGTCCTGGTCCTGGAACGGCTCGGGCACGAGGTCGTCTTTCCGGCCGAGCAGACGTGTTGCGGACAGATGCACCTCAACAGCGGCTACCGGCGCGATGCAGCGCGGCTGGCCCGGAAGTTCAGCGGCGTCTTCGGCAAGTTCGACGTCGTCGTCTCGCCGTCGTCGTCCTGCGTCGGAACGGTCCGCGAGCTCTACCCCGAGCTGATCGGGCAGTCGATGTCAAACATGTGGGAGTTGTCCGAGTTGCTGGTCCACCGCCTCGGGATCGACGACGTCGGCGCAACCTTCGCGCACCGCGTTGCGTATCACCCCACCTGTCATTCGCTCCGCGTCACGCGCGTCGGGGATGCGCCCGTCAGGCTGCTTCGCCGCGTCCGCGGCCTCGAGCTCGTCGAGCTGTCGCGAGCCGACGAGTGCTGTGGCTTCGGCGGAACGTTCTCGATCAAGAACGCCGACACGTCCAGCGCGATGCTCGCCGACAAGTGCGAGGCGATCGAGGCGAGCGGCGCGGAGTTCTGCACCGCCGTCGACGCTTCCTGCCTGCTGCAGATCGGCGGGGGCCTCAGCCGACGCGGGCCGCGAGTTCGCGCCGTGCACGTCGCCGAGATCCTCGCAGCGACGTGAGCTCCTTTCCGGAAGCGGCTCGGCGGGAACTCGCGAACGAGCAGCTCCGCACGAATCTCCGGAACGCCACCGACACGATCCGGACGAGGCGTGGACGGGTCGTCGACGAGCTTCCGGACTGGGAGGCACTCAGGGATGCCGGCCGCGCGATCAAGTCGGACGTGATGGCGCACCTCGCCGACTACCTCACGCAATTCGAGGCTGCTGTTGAGGCAGCCGGAGGGCGCGTCCACTGGGCGCGAGACGCCGCCGAAGCAAATGACGTCGTGGTCGCGATCGCACAGGAACACGACGCGACCGAGGTCGTCAAGGTCAAGTCCCTGACCACGGACGAGATCGAGCTCAACGCCGCTCTCGCCGAGGTGGGTATCCACGCACTGGAGACCGACTTCGCGGAGCTCATCCTCCAGCTCGACGGCGATTGGTCTTCGCACATCCTCGTGCCGGCGATCCACCGCAACAGAACCGAGATTCGCGACCTCTTCGCACGCACGATCGCACCCGGCATCGCATCCGACGACCCCGCCGATCTCGCCGAGGCGTCACGCGTCTATCTTCGCGAGCGCTTTCTGGACGCGAAGGTCGGCGTCAGCGGCGCCAACTTCGGGATCGCCGAGACAGGGACCGTCTGTGTCGTCGAGTCCGAGGGCAACGGCCGCATGTGCACCACCCTCCCGCCCGTGCTCGTGACGATTCTCGGCATCGAGAAGCTGCTCCCGCGCTTCTCCGACCTCGAAGTCTTCCTCCAGCTGCTGCCACGGTCGGCGACGGGCGAGCGCATGAACCCGTATACGTCGCTGTGGACGGGCGTCACCGGCGGCGACGGCCCGCAGGAGTTCCACGTTGTCTTGCTAGACAACGGACGGACGCGCGTGCTCCGAGACGAAGTCGGCCGGGAAGCGCTCCACTGCATCCGCTGCAGCGCCTGTCTGAACGTGTGCCCGGTCTACTCGCGCACGGGCGGACACGCCTACGGCTCCGTCTACCCGGGGCCGATCGGCGCGATCCTCACGCCGCAACTGATCGGAATCGAGAACGCGCCCTCGCTTCCGTACGCTTCGACCCTCTGCGGCGCCTGCTACGAGGTCTGCCCGGTGAAGATCGACATCCCGAAGGTGCTGCTCCACCTACGCGCCAAAGCGGTCGACGCAAAGGCACCCGCCGGCGAGCGGGCGCTGATGAAGGCGGTCGCGTGGACGTTCGCGAGTGCACGAAGGCTCTCGCTCGCCCGGCGGCTGGGAGTGCAACTGCAGCGGCCGCTGGTGCGCGCCGGTGCAATCCGCCGGCTTCCGCCACCCCTCTCCAGGTGGACGCGAACGCGAAACCTGAAGCCGATCCCTCGCGAGAGCTTCCGGAGCTGGTGGCAGCGGGAGCGCGGATGAACGCTGCACGCGTGGAGATCCTCGAACGCGTCACCGCGGCGGTCGGGCATCCCGCGCCGGCCGAGCCGGTGCTCCACGAGTACCGCATCCGCGGGACCCTCGACGCCGAGCAGCGCGTCGCACTCTTCTGTCAGCGAATCGGCGAGTATCGCGCCGAGGTCCTGCGCGTCGACGAACTGGGCATCGCCGACACTGTCGCAGCCGTCTGCAGCGCACGGAAGGCCGGCAGGATCGTCGTCCCCAGCGGCGTACCGTCGGCCTGGCTCAGCGCGCAGCTGCAAATCGTCGACGATGAGAAGCTCTCGCCGCACGAACTGGACGCGATCGACGGATCGCTCACGGGTTGCGCGGTCGCGATCGCCGAGACCGGAACGATCATCCTCACGTCGGGTCAGCTGGAAGGCCGCCGCGCCCTCACGCTGATCCCGGACCTGCACATGTGTGTCGTCAGAGAGACGCAAATCGTCGAGCTCGTGCCGGAGGCGTTCGCGGTCATCGCGGCCGACGAGCTCGAAAGTCGGCCGCTCACGTTCGTCTCCGGGCCCTCGGCGACCTCGGACATCGAGCTGAGCCGCGTCGAGGGCGTCCACGGACCGCGGGATCTCGTCGTCCTCGTCGTCAAGGAGTCCCCGTGACACAGCGCAGCGCATTCGTCCTTCGCGTCCTGCCGGACCGAGTCGAGGAATACGTCCAGGCCCATCGGGAGGTCTGGCCCGAGATGCTCGAGGCTCTCAGCAGCGCCGGCATCCGCAACTACACGATCTTCCGCGCGGGCAACGAGATGTTCGGCTACTTCGAGGCCGACGATCTCGCCGCCGCGGAGCGGTACCTGTCGCAGCAGGAGGTCTGCACCCGCTGGCAGGACCGCATGGCCGAGTTGCTCGAAGAGCGCGTCCCCGACGGAGGCCCACCGGCGCTGGAAGAGATCTTCCGGTTGCCCTGAGGCCGGGCGCAACACCCGAGCTAAGGTGGCCGGAATGTCACGCTCGACGTTCCCAGCCCGTCGCGACGACCTGCGCAACGTCGCGATCGTCGCGCACGTCGATCACGGCAAGACGACGCTTGTCGACGCGATGCTCTGGCAGTCCGGATCGTTCCGCCCCAATGAGGACGTCGCCGAGCGCGTCATGGACTCGATGGACCTCGAGCGTGAGAAGGGGATCACGATCCTGGCCAAGAACACGACCGTTCGGGTCGGCGGCGTGAAGGTGAACATCGTCGACACGCCGGGCCACGCGGACTTCGGCGGCGAGGTCGAGCGCGCGCTGACGATGGTCGACGGCGTCCTTCTGCTCGTCGACGCGAGCGAGGGGCCGCTGCCGCAGACGCGCTTCGTCCTCCGAAAGGCGCTCGAGGCGCGCCTTCCGGTTGTCCTCGTCGTCAACAAGGTCGATCGTCCCGATGCGCGCGCCGAAGAAGTCGTCAACGAGGTCTACGAGCTCTTCCTCGATCTCGACGCCGACGAGTCACAGATCGAGTTTCCAATCGTCTACTGCGTCGCGCGCGGCGGCAAGGCGGGCCTCGCGCCGGACGCGCTCGCCGACGACCTCGAGCCGCTGTTCGAGACGCTGCTCGCAACGGTGCCGCCGCCGTCGTACGACCCCGAGCATCCGCTCCAGGCGCTGGTGACGAACCTCGACGCGTCCCCGTACGTCGGACGGCTCGCGCTCTGCCGCGTGCGCCACGGCGTCCTCCGCAAGGGCCAGCAGGTTGCGTGGTGCCGCGCGGACGGCACGATCGAGCCCGCGCGCATCACCGAGATGTATCTGACGGAAGCGCTCGACCGCGTTCCCGCCAACGAGGCGGGACCGGGAGAGATCGTCGCGATCGCCGGCCTGCCGGAGATCACGATCGGCGAGACGATCGCCGACCCGGAGGACCCGCGTCCGCTGCCGGTCACCACCGTGGACGAGCCGTCGCTCGCGATGACGCTCGGCATCAACACGTCCCCGCTCGCCGGCACCGAAGGCGACAAGCTGACGGCGAGCGCACTTCGGCGCAGGCTCGACCAGGAGCTCGTGGGAAACGTCTCGCTCCGAGTCCTCGCGACGGAGAGGCCCGACGTCTGGGAGGTGCAGGGCCGCGGCGAGCTGCAGCTCGCAGTGCTCGTCGAGATCATGCGCCGCGAAGGCTTCGAGCTCACCGTCGGCAAGCCGGAGGTCCTGACGCGCGAGATCGACGGCAAGCGCCACGAGCCGGTCGAGCGCGTGTCGGTCGACATTCCCGAGGAGTACATCGGCGTGATCACGCAGCTGCTCGCCTTGCGCAAAGGAAGTCTTCAGCAGATGGTCAACCACGGGACAGGCTGGGCGCGCATGGAGTACCTCGCGCCGGCGCGCGGACTGATCGGCTTCCGCACCGAGTTCCTGACCGAGACGCGCGGGACGGGCATTCTGCATCACGTTTTCGAGCGCTGGGAGCCGTGGCACGGCCAGCTCCGGACGCGTCCGAGCGGGAGCCTGGTGGCGGATCGCCGCGGTCGCTCGACCGCGTTCGCGATCGCCGCCCTGCAAGAGCGCGGCTCGCTCTTCATCGCTCCGGGCGTCGACGTGTACGAGGGGATGATCGTCGGCGAAAATTCGCGGAGCGACGACCTCGACGTGAACGCGACGAAGGAGAAGAAGCTGACCAACATGCGCGCATCCAGCTCGGACGAGCTCGTCCGGCTGATCCCTCCACGCCTCCTCTCGCTCGAGCAGACGCTGGAGTTCATCCGTGAGGACGAGTGCATCGAGGTCACGCCCAAGAGCATCCGCATGCGCAAGACGGAGCTGTCGGCGGGAAAGCGCGCAACGCTCACGTCGAAGCAAAAACGCGAGCGGGAGGCGGTCGCCTAGGGCGTGGAGACTACGAGCTGTGCGGCTGAGATGACGCGGGCTACCATCCCGCCGCTGCGCGCCGCCAACACAACCAGCGCGTGCGCGTCGCGGTGCGTGTCGACACCGATCACGAAGTCCAGCTCGTTTGCGAGCATGTTCCTAGGTCGAGGACCGCCAGGGCGGGAGCGGGGACTCGGCGGACGCCGAAGCCGCGCGCTCCGGCGGCGCCGACAACGTCGTTCCCCTCGAGGAGTGTCGACACGAGTGCGGGCGGGACGGCCGAACGGCCGCGGCCACGTCAGGCCGCAGTCGGTTCGTCCCAGGACTGCGGGGGCTCGATCCGCAGGCGCAACTCTCGCTCCCAGCGCGCGTTGCTCGGGCGCGACGGCGGTGATGCATCAACTCTGAGACGCGCTGAGGTTCGATAGCGTACCGGGGATATGACCATCCTCCGGAGATTTCGCGCTTGGTGGAACAAGGATGCGCTCACGCGCGCCGAGGAGGAGACGCGCATGACCGAGGCCGAGCGCGACGTCGCCAAAGAAGACTACGAGGCGCGGAAAGACGACGTGGCCGTGCGCAGCGACGTTCTTGCCGGCGGCGCCGCCGACTACGAGCGCGACTCCGAGCCGCCACGCCCGTAACCCAGCCGGATTCCGCGCCTCAGCACGGCGATGCGGCTATGCGGTCGACCCAGCGATGAGCTCGCGGGCGGCCTCCAGGTCTGACGCGCGGACGAGGATCTCGCGCGGGCCTGCCGCCGTGAACTCCTCCAGGGACGAGTCGATCGCCTCCGTGTCGCGGTATGCGCAGTCGATGCCGGCCGACCGGAGCAGCCCGCAGACGACGTCGGCCTCCGGCGCGCCAGACACTACGGTCAAGACAACGCCCTCGGCCGGCTCCATGCATGGAGGCTATGGCAACCGGCACCGATAATCGAGTGCGTCAAACCGAAGGGAGGGCGCGCGATGAGTGTCGATCCGTCTGCCGTGGACGTCGTGCGGCGGTTCTACAAGGCGGTGGCGGAACGCGACCTCGAATCCGCAGGCGCGTGCTTTGGTGCAAACGTTGTCTGGATCCTCCCCGGGCGGAGCCCGATTGCCGGCGAGCACAGAGGCTGGGATGCAATCCGCGACGACTTCCTCGCCAAACTTGGGCCTCTCTCCGGAGACACATTGAGAGTGGACCTTGTTGACGTCGCCCTCGGCGACCATGCTGTCGTCGCCGTCCAGCATGCGACAGCTCAACACGGCGGAAAGAGGCTGGACGTCACTGGATGCCAGTTGGTGACGAAGGACAACGAAATGGGCGACGTGCGGGGCTCATGATCGCTGCGACGTTCGTCCTTGAAGCGCCCGACTGCGGTCGTCGCAGAACTTCACGATCTCGTCCGGAGTCATGGCTTGACCTCGGCCCCAGGCTGAGGCAAACCCCTCCCCACCGAGCGCTGCCCGTGCATCCGCGACGGCCCGTTCGTGGATCTGCTCCTCGAACGCGTCGTTTAGGCCGATTCCGAGGTCCTCGCGGAGCGACGCTGCGGCGCCCAGTAGCTGCGCACCGCGTTCTTCCTCGCGCTTGGTGACAAAGACCGCCGCGAGGACGACGACCGCGTTGGCTAGCGCGGGCAGAGATTCGAGCCGGTCGGCGACGACCAGCGCTTGGCGGAGTGAGTCCTCGGCACGCGCAGCATCACCGAGGCCGAGTGCGTTCCAGCCGCAGTTTACGAGTGCGTTGGCCAGTCCCCCTTCCCTCCCGAGCTCGCGGAACAAGTCGGCGGCCTCAGCCGAGTACTCGAGACCGGCGCGACAGTCGCCCAGGTTGGTCTCGACCATTCCGAGGTTGATGGCTGCGAACGCCTGCATCTGCGGGTCGCCGAACTCGGCCGCAAGATCCTTGACCGTGCTGAACTGCGCCCGAGCGCTGTCCAGATCCCCCTTCGCTATTGCGAGATGAGCTGATGAGTTCATTCCCAACAGCAGGTCGTGCTTATCGCCCGCCTGCTCGGCAACATGGCGGTGCTCCGCGATCAGAGCATCCGCGCGAGCGAGGTCGCCGTCGATCAGCGCATTCGCGGCCGCTTCTCGTAGCACTGTCATCCGTGCCTGAGGCGGCGAGGACGCTCGCTCGAGCGCGAGTGTCGTCCAGCTGCGTGCTTCGCGGAAGAAGCCGCGCACGCCCCAGTAGTTTGCGAGTGCCGCAACGAGGCGGAGCAGAACCTCGCCCTCGTCGCAATCGCGCGCCCACTCGAGTGCACTTCGCAGGTTGTCGTGATCGGCTGCGATGCGCGTGAGCGACTCGGCCAGAGAATCGCCCTCAGCCCGGCGTTCCGTCTGCTCGACGAGACTGAGAAAATGCGTTGCGTGGCGCCGGCGCAGCTCGGAGTCCGCGCCGCTCTCCCCGAGACGCTCGAGCGCGTACTCGCGAATCGTCGCCAGCATCCAGAACCGCTCGTTCGTGTAGCGCAGCAGGCTCTTGTCGACGAGCGACTGCAGCGTGTCGACATCTGCGTCGGCCACTTCCTCGGCCGCCTCGAGCGTGCAGCCGCCCCTGAAAACGGCGAGCGTGGCGAACAGCCGCTGCTCCTCGCTGTCGAGCAGGTCGTGGCTCCAGGTGATCGTGGCCCGCAGCGTCTGTTGGCGAGGGTCAGCGTCGCGGCCGCCCTTCAGCAGGTCGAGCCGCGTACCCAGGCGCGCGAGCAACTGCTCTGGCGAGAGCACACGCACCCGCGCCGCCGCCAGCTCGAGCGCGAGCGGCAGGTTGTCGAGCTTCGCGCACAGCTCTTGGACTGCGCGAGTGGGGCCGAAGGCCGGATCGGTCGCGCGGGCGCGGGCGTTGAACAGCTCGACGCCCTCCGGCGGCTCGAGCGGTGGGACCGGGTAGGCCTGCTCGGCCTCGATGCGAAGGAGCTCGCGACTCGTCACGAGCAGGTGCAGGTTCGGGCAGGACGCGAGAAGAGCGGCCAGGTCCTCGGCGGCTGCAATCAGGTGCTCGAAGTTATCGAGGAGCAGCAACAGACGCTTGTCCGCGAGGTGGTCGGCCAGGCCGTCCTTCGCCCCCACCGCCTGTGCCGCCTGCTCGAGGACGAGCGTTGCGTCGCGAAGCGGGGCAAGCGGTACCCAGAAGACCCCGTCGGGATACCACTCCGCCGCCGCGCCTGCTGCCTGCAGGGCGAGGCGCGTCTTCCCGGTTCCCCCGGGACCGCACAAGGTGACGACGCGAAGGCGGTCGCGCTGAACGAGGGTCGCGATCTCCGCGAGCTCCCGGTGCCGACCCAGGAACGGCGTCGCCGGCACGGGCAGGTTCGTCTCATAGAGCGTCTTCAGCCGCGGGAAGACGCCGTCGCCGCGCTGGTAGATCCGCTCGGGCGCCGACAGGTCCTTGAGCCGGTGCTCGCCCAGGTCGCGGAGATCTTGGTTCTGAAGAAGCGCGGCGGTCGCAGACGAGACGAGCACCTGTCCACCGTGGCCGGCAGCGGCAATCCGCGCCGCCTTGTGCACATCCGAGCCGACGTAGCCCTCCTCGGTCAGAAGCGGCGTGCCGGTGTGAATGCCGATCCGTACAGGAATCGAAAGGCCGCTCTGGGCCCGGCGCGCTGCCTCCAGCGCGCCCGGCGCAGTGGGAAAGGCGACGAAGAACGAATCGCCCTGGGTATCGACCTCGACGCCGCCCTCTTGCTCGAAGGCCTGTCTAAGGACGCGGCGGTGCTCGGCGAGGGTCTCCGCGTAGCGCTCCGCTCCGAGCTCGTGCAGGAGCTTCGTCGAGCCCTCGACGTCGGTGAAGAGGAAGGTGACCGTGCCTTTCGGCAGCTCAGCTTGGGACATTCAGAGGAACGGTCGCCCGTTGCAATGGAGGTGTCAAGACACCTCTTCTATGGGCGTGCTTCACGCGGTCGAGCGATCGTTTCACGGGATCGTCGTCCGGGCTCGCGTAGCCACGTCCAATCCTTTGGGCCGATGGGGCTCAAGAATGGTCACGGCGCATAACCCGCCAGAGAGGGCGTTTGTGCTCCACGCCTTGGGTATTGGACTTTGAACAGAACGCCTAGAAACGCGCGGCAGCCGCCGAGGTTTCGAAGCTCCTCTCCGACTCCCACGCGGGCCTGATTGCAGGCTGGGGAGTAACCGCTCCCCTCAGAGCAGGTCGAGGATCGGAGACAACATGATGCGTCGGCCCTTGTGCCGACTTGAGGTGGGCGCGACTATGGAATCGGCGAGCGCGCGGATGGGTCGTGCTCGGGTGTTGATGGCGGTGTCTGACTCCCCGAAATGGTTGATCCGTCCGCTCGCGCTGCACGAGATCGAGCACGTGGCCGCGGTGCTGGACTTGGCTCGGCTCGACCAGGGCGACGGCTTCTATCTAGTGGCGTGGGAAGGCGACGAACCGCTCGGGCACGCGCACCTCGCGCTGACAGATCCGCCCGAACTGCAGGACGTTTCCGTTCGCATTCAGCATCGCCGCCGAGGCGTCGCGACGACGCTGACGGAGGCTGCCGAGCGCGAGAGCCGCAAGCGCGGCTTCGACCGACTGCGAATCACCGTCAGCGTCGAGAACGAACCTGCTCAGGCGTTGTATCGGAACTGCGGCTACGGCGATACCGACGTCCCGCGTAAGCGCGTTCGAGGAACGATCCTCATTCGTACAGGGCCGATCGAGGTCGACGACACGCTGCTCACATGGGAGAAGCCCCTCGCCTCGCGGCAAGCGACGCGCCGAGGGTGCAGCGAATGATCTCTTCCGGGGAGCGTCGCGAGGACTTCGCTGCACTGGACACGGCTCGACAGCTCGTCGGCGATCTCGGCGACCGACTTCCGATCGGCGTTCTTCACTTTGGCGCCGAAGAGGTCGCGCCCCTCGATGTCGCCGAGATCTGCGGGTCGTCGGGAGCGCCCCAGATCGCCGCCCCCTCCTCCTTCTCCGCGCCTCGCGTTCCTGACGCCGCGCTGAGCGTGCGGAGCGCGGTCAGCGGGGCGAGTCGTCGGCGGAGGCCGGCTCCGCCGGCCGGGAGCCGACGACGATCAGGGACGCGAGGTGGGCGGAACCAGACATTGCGCAAACCACATCGCTCTCGCGGCCGATCCGATCGATGTGGCGTAGCGCGGCGTCCCAGGCGCTCGGCCTTGCCTCGTGGCGCTACAGGAGCGTGCACAGCTCCGCGTGGTACAGGCCCGTCAGCCGTCGCCACGTTCACGCGCCACGACTGGATTCCACTTGAGAGAGCGGCGGGCCGGAGCTGGAGTCGCGTGGCCGCGCGCTAGGGTTTTGGCAGGTGATGGACGCGACCGAGTTCAAACGCACGAGCCAAGCCATATGGGAGGCGATGGCGCCGGGATGGGACGACCGCCACGCCTTCTTCGAGGAGACGGCGCGGCCCGTGACGGAGCGGATGCTCGAGCGGCTCGCACCGGCGCGCGGCGAGGTGATCCTCGACCTTGCGGCGGGCACGGGCGTCGTCGGCTTCGCCGCCGCCGCGCTCGTCGGATCAAGCGGCCGCGTGATCTCCAGCGACTTCTCCGAGGCGATGGTCGAGGTGACGGAGCGCCACGCGGACGAGCTCGGTCTCGAGAACGTCGAGTGCCGCGTGCTCGACGCGGAGCGGCTCGACCTCCCCGACGAGGCTGTCGACGGCGTCCTCTGCCGGTGGGGATACATGCTGATGGCGGACCCTCCCGCGGCCTTCGCGGAGACGCGCCGGGTACTGCGCCGCGGCGGACGCCTCTCCTGCGCGGTCTTCGCGGGGCCAGAGCAGAACCCGTGGGCGGCGCTGCCGTCGCGCGTCCTCCAGGAGCGCGGACACATGCCGCCGCTGGAGGCGGGTGCTCCGGGGATCCTCGCGCTCGCCGACCGCGACCGCCTCCGCCGGCTCTTCGCGGAAGCCGGCTTCTCGGACCCGCAGATCGAGGAGGTCGCGTTCACGTGGTACTTCCGTGACGTGGACGACTACTGGGAGTTCCTGACCAGGGCGGCCGGGGCGATCGCGCTCGTCCTTGGCCGGGTCGATGACGACGAGCTGCGGCACGTCCGCGAGCAGATCGCCGAAAGGGTGGCGTCATTCGTCGGCGCTGGCGGGATCAAGCTCCCGGCCGTGTCGCTCGTAGCGTCGGCGTCCTAGCTCGTCTCCGATCCCCTTAAGGGACGGAGGATTGCGCGTGCGGCATGCTCGGACAGATCGGGGCGAGCCAGAAAGCCCAAGGCGCTCCTACGGCTGCTGATCGAGGAACTGCGCGTCAACGGCCGTCGGGAGATCCTCCCGACGTACCGTGTCATCACGCCTGCGGTTTGCGCAATGTCCGAAAAGTGGGCCGGGCAGGGATCGAACCTGCGACCTTGGGATTAAAAGTGGATGCAGGTGTTCGCGTGCTCTCGGGCCAGCTCGCAACGCGGCATCGCTAGCCCGAGACAGCTCGGGTGAGGTGGGCCGCCTTCGAGGCTTCATGTTGACCCTGCGTTGACCCACGCCGTTGTTCCGGTGACCCTCCCCGGGCCGCCGCGGCTTCGGCCTAGGTGGCCACGTAGCCGACCCACGTGTCATCGACGTCGACGAAGACCGGCACTCCGCCTTCGTAGACGATGGCGTTCGCCGAGGCGATAAACGAGAGCGGAGTCGTCACAACCTCGTCCCTGAGCGTGTCGGGGCGCCGTATGTCGCGGCAGTTGTCGAGCGGCACGGCCGGACTGCACCTGTGTATGAAGCTCGCGGAGATCTCGCCGGGTGGGTCTCGCGTTCGGGCCGATGATCGAGCAGTTCGAGCGGGCACTTGCGGCCAGACCGGATTACCTCGAGCACAAGCTCCTCTTCGGTCTCGTCGACGTACGGCGCCGACAGGCAAATCGACTCAGTCACCGTCGAACCAATCACGGCCTCGCATGCTGGCGCATCTCTCGCCGAGACGATTGCCTCCACGAAGGTGCCGTTGCCTTGACTCTCGCAGTCTTCGGGAGAAGGATGCCCACGACCGAGCTGACGAAGACAGCTTCGACGGAGAGGGACTGCAACGCTCAGGATTCGGGTCACATCCCTCCCGGCTCGCTTCTGGTTGCGTGCCTTCGTTCTCGGGGTGCTAGGGGCGTCTGCGGCGATCGCGTGCTCTCCTTCTGGCTCGAGACGCGCGACCAGCCCTTTGCCTCCAGGGCTTCCCTCGTCCGCGAGCGCGAAGGCCATCGCGATCGCCGCCGGTTACGGCCACACGTGCGCGCTCACAAGCACAGGCGCGGTCAAGTGCTGGGGCCGGAACAGGTCCGGCCAGCTCGGGGACGGAACGACGACCAACCGCCACGTCCCGGTCGCCGTCTCCGGCCTTGCCAGCGGCGTCCAGGCGATCGCCGCCGGCACCTACCACACCTGCGCGCTCACAAGCACAGGCGCGGTCAAATGCTGGGGGAAGAACAACTCCGGCCAGCTCGGGGACGGGACGACAACCGATCGCCACGCGCCGGTCGACGTTGTTGGCCTTGTCAGCGGGGTGACCGCGATCGCGGCCGGCTACTTCCATACCTGCGCGCTTACAAGCGCAGGCGCGGCCAAATGCTGGGGCTACAACCGCTACGGCCAGCTCGGGGACGGGACGACAACCGACCGCCACGCCGCAGTTGACGTCCCTGGCCTTGCCAGCGACGTGACCGCGATCACCGCGGGCGGGGGCCACAGCTGCGCGCTCGCGAGCACAGGCGCGGTCAGGTGCTGGGGCAGCAACTATTTCGGTGAGCTCGGGGCCGGGACGACAACCCGCCGTCTGACCTCTGCAGCCGTCTCCGGCCTTGCCGGCGGCGTTGCTGCGATCGCAGCCGGTGGTGAGGCCCACGGCTGCGCGCTCACGAGCGCAGGCGCGGTCAAGTGCTGGGGCTTCAATGGCTATGGCCAGCTCGGGGATGGGACGACAACCGACCGCCACGTCCCGGTCGACGTCTCCGGCCTTGCAGCCGGCGTCCAGATGATCGCCGCCGGCGGCTACGGCCACACCTGCGCCCTCACGAGCGAAGGCCTAGTCAGATGCTGGGGGCGGAACAGCTCCGGCCAGCTCGGAGACGGGACGACGACCGAGCGCCACATGCCGGACGGGGTCATTAGCTTCGGGGGGTCGCCGACAGCCTCGCACCGCCGGGCTGGTTCAAAATACGTTCAACTGCAGCATCATCCTTGATGGGCCGGGCAGGATTCGAACCTGCGACCTTGGGATTAAAAGTCCCCTGCTCTACCAACTGAGCTACCGGCCCGCGCGCACAGTGTTGCAACGCGCGGACCGGTTGGCGGGGCGCTTTACCGGGCTGCGAGGCCCGCGGCGCCGGCCGGGATCGCCGCCGAGGCGACCTGGGTCAGGCTGCCGTCGCTCCCGATCCTGTAGCCGACGAGGAGGTGCTGGCCGTCGGCGACGTCGTAGAGGAACTGGTCGTTGTTCGAGATGGCCGCGTCCAGCGGATGGCTGCCGGCTCCGATCGACGTCGTGCCTGCGAGGCTCAGCGCGCCGCTCGGGTCGACTGCGAACGTCGAGATCGACCCGCTGCCGGCGTTCGCCGTGAAGGCATAGCGGCCGTTCTTCGACGCGATGAGCCAGCACGCGGCGCCCTGACCCGTCAGCACCGGACCGGAGATCGGGCTCACGCCCGTGGCGGAGACGTCGTACGAGGTCGCCGCGCTGTTGCCCGGTCCGGCGTTCGCGTCGGACACGAGCAGGTGGCCCTTGTTGTCGAAGTCGAAGCCGAACGGCGTGTTCCCCGTCGACGGCGTCGAGTGCGCGGGACCCGCGATGCCGCCGGTGCCGACCGCGAACGTGTCGATCGTGCTCGTCGCCTTGTTCGTGACGACGAGCGTGTCGCCGGACGGTGTGAAGCTGATTTGCGCCGGACCGAGGCCCGCGAGCGACTGAGTCGACCCGGCGAGCGGCGAGAGGCCGTCACTGTCGAGCGTGAAACCGCTGATCGACTGCGAGCCGGCGTTGACGACGTACACGAGCTGCTTGCTCACCGCGACGCTGATCGGCGTCGCGCCGCCGGACGAAACGGCGTTCAGCAGCGTCAGTCCGTCCCCGTCCACCGCGAACGCGCTCACGGTGCTGTTCCCAGCGTTGACCGCGAGGAGATACCGGCCGTCGTCGCTCAGGACGACCGAGCCTTGCGAGCCGAGCGGTGCGCCGCTACCGGTGCCGCCCGTCGAGTACGCGCCCGCCGCGCTCAGACTGCCGTCCGACGCGCGGTCGTACACGAGCACGGAGTTCGCAATCGCGTTGGACAGCGTGTACACGGCGCCGACGGGCGCATTCGAGCCGCCGGCGGCGGTGGCCGCCGTTGCGGCGAGCGTGAACAGGACCGCCACGACGGCGGTCGTGATGAACCGCTTCATTGAAAGAACCTCCCTCACTTCGCACGGAGCGGATCTCCCTGCGCTCGGGAGTACTGACACGAGACGCGAGCGTTCGTTACACGTGGGCTAGCGCCACTCCGCAGCCTCGGCCTGCAGGTCGAGCAGCTCGGGCTCAGCGGTCGGCGCAAGGTGCTCGCGGCGGAGGCGGAAGAGGATCGCCGTCCAGAGCACCGCGACGACCGCGGCCGCGATCACGACCGCGCCGGCGGCGCCGGTTGCGCCGTACGCCGCACCGAGCACGAGCAGCGTCGGAATCAGCACCAGGATCTCGACGCTCTGCGTCCAGATCCGCAGACCCGGCTTGCCGATCGCGACGGGGAACCACTTGATCCAGCCCCAGATCACGGCCAGCGCGGCGGCGAGCAGGATCAGCCGCGTTGCGTCGACAGCGCCGGGATACTGCTTCGGGAACACCCAGTGCACGACGCGGGGCGCGAGCCACCAGAGCGGCGCCACGAGCACGAGCATCGCCGCCGTGGTGCCGAGGATGTAGCGGCGCAGCAGCCTGTACATCGCGTGGATGTTCCCTCGCTCGAACTGACTCGTCTGCTCGGCGATCAACACCAGGCGGAGCGGAGCGGAGAGCGATGCAAACGCCGTCTGCGGGGACTGCGCGGCGCGGAAGTACCCGACCTGGACCGGGCTCGCGACGAGCCCCAGCAGCGGAAAGGCGAGCGTCCCTCGCAGAGGGCTGATCAGCGAGCCGACGCTCGACTGCACGACGAAGCTGCGGAACTCGCGCCCGTCCTCTGCGAGCGGCTCGCTCCCCACACGCGGGGTTCGTCTGTACGCCACGAACGCTGCGATGCAGATCGCGACCGTTGCGACGACCTGTGCGAGCGCGAGCCCCACGACGGCCCCGGTGAGCCCGACCGCGGCGCCGCCCGCGAGGCCGGCGAGGCGCAGCAGCATAGAAAGAAGGAGAAAGAGCGCCCGAACGTCGTAGCGGTGCTGCACGATCAGCATCGAGGCCGCGACGCCCTCCGGTGACTGGACGAGCGGGATCACCGCGGCCACCGCGAGCGGCAGGGCGATTCCTTCCGCGTCCTGGAAGAGGCCCGACGCGAAGGGCACGACGAGCAGCACACCCGCCGCGCCGATCACTCCGCCGGCGAGCTTCAGCAGCAGGCCGACCTCGAAGATGCGCCTGAATCTTCCCCACAGCGCGCGTGCCTCGTAGCGCGTTCCGAACTTGATCAGCGCTTCGTCGACGGTCACGTCGCCGATCAGCTGAAAGACCGACGTCGTACCGGTCACGATCGCAAGCAGGCCGAACGCGTGGGCGCCGAGCTCGCGGGCGGCGATCACGGTGCCGAGAACGCCGACGGCAGCCGAGACGTAGACGCCCGCCGCCGTCACCGACCGGCGCCACATCGCCGTCGAGCGCATCGACAGAATCTAGGCCATCTAGTCTCAGCGCGTGACACGCGCCGCGTTCGTCTTCCCGAACCCGAGGGCTGCACTGGCCGCGGAGGTTGCGGCGGGACTGGCCCCCGACTCGACGCTGCTCGGCCAGAATCACCTCGCCGAGCACGGAGTGGACGGCCGGCTCGTGGATCTCGGTGCGCTCGATCCGGACCAGCCCAGCGGGCGCATCCTCTGGCACGCGCGGGAGCTCGCGCTGCCGTGGCGCCTGCGCGGCTTCGACGTCGCGTTCACGCCGCTCGTCAATCTCTTTCCGGTGGCTGCGCGCGTCCGCCGGCGCCCGCGCATCGTCACGATCGAGTACGGGCACGCCCTGATCTACGAACGAAGCGGCGCCGCGCGCCGGTCGTTGATCCGCGCCGCGCTCCGCTCGGCGGCTCGGGTCATCTGCCTCGGCCGTTGGCAGCATGAGCATGCCGTCGAGCGGATCGGGCTCGATCGCGAGCGAGTCGTGACCCTGCCCGTCCCGATCGACGAGCGCTTCTTCTCGCCGCAGCCGTACGCCTCGAGCGAGCCGTTCGTCCTCACGGTCGGGAAGGACGACGCGCGCGACTTCGCGACCTTCGGTGCCGCGGTCGACGGTCTCGACGCGCAGGTCCAGGTCGTGGCGCCGCCGCGAATCCTGCGCAACGTCTCGCTTCCGGCGAACGCGCGCGCCGGCGTCGTGTCTCACGTCGAGTTGCGCAATCTGTATGCCCGCGCCGCAGCGGTGATCGTGCCGCAGCGCCGCGACGGTCATCTCTACGGATCGGAAGGCGCCGGAATCACCGCCGTGCTCGAGGGCGCGGCATCGGCGCGGCCGCTCGTCGTCAGCGAGCGCGCGCTGCTGCGCGACTACGTGACGGACGGCGAGAACGCACTCGTGGTCCCCGCCGAGGATCCGGCTGCGCTGCGTGCCGCGATCGAACGCGTGCTCGGCGACGCCGCGCTGGGTGAGCGGCTCGGCGCGGCCGGACGCGCGCGGGTGGAGCGGACACACACGACGCGCGGGTTCGCCTCGCTGCTCGCGCCGATCCTCGAAGACGCAGACGCCGGGCGC
>WNFV01001609.1_pt1 | contig 30771 bp, 29 predicted proteins | sample 5400101 | NCBI WGS metagenome assembly WNFV01 (sample SAMN13153361, study PRJNA577476) | soil metagenome | isolation source: 115 cm soil or saprolite under grassland replicate 1 | place: USA:California | collected 2016-06-15 | reverse complement strand
CACACGATCTTTGGTTGTCTCCACAAGTCACTGATGATCACGTGGCGGCCGTCTGCATGCCCGTAGACGCGCGCACACAACGCCAGCCACCGAACTCATCGTTGATCGTCTACATAACGATCCCGGGCTGGACTACTAGTTCCCGCAGTTCACGTCGCCGTCCGGTACCACCCGTCGGGCAAGCGGCGTCCACTCAAGACGGACGCCATCGCCGAACGTTCCCGCTGCAACTCAAACTGCGGAGAGCCGAAGGATGCAAGGAAGGAGACATCCGCGTGTATCCGAAGCGGCGCCCCACGATTCGCGTAATGCTGCCGCTGCCGCATGGCGTCGCGATGTGCCTCTACTGCGGCTTCCTGCCCGTCTTCAACGAAGTTGCCGTCACGGCGAAAGCTCACACCTGGGAAAAAGCGCACCCGACGCTGTACCGCTCAACCCGATCAATCCAAGATCTCCAATCCCCGCTTGAACGATCAGCCTGGAACCGAACGGTGGCCGCGCCCTCATGACCGTCGCCATCACGGCCGCTCTCGCCGTCGCCCTCGGGTTCATCGCCGGCATGGCCACCCTCAAGCGATCCACACGTTGGTGTCCGGCCTGCGGGTCAATCCTGCGTTGTACCAGTTGCGCCGGGCGCCCGACACCACAGGAAACGCGCGCCAGGCTGCGAGCGGGGAGGACGGGATGACCCTCGGATGCGCGCGGAATGTCGGGCGACCGGCCAGCATGCGGCCACAGAGCGACCGAGCCGCAAACGACATCAGCTGGACGGACTCACCGGGACCGCGTCCAACGTTGCGGCGTCGGGAGCCAGCCCCCCGTATCACTGCTGTCAACGAACCCGGGGTTGCACGAATTGCCGTACCAAGAGAACGGGGCGTTGGATGAGAGTTCTGGTCTCGGGCGGCGCGGGATTTGTTGGCGGACACGTCGTGAGCCAATTGACCGAAGCCGGGGCGGTCGTCGCGGTTGTGGACGACCTGTCCACCGGTACCGAGGTCAACCTAGCCAAGACCCGCGATGGCGACTCGCACGTCCAGGACCTCTTCGTTCTGAACGTGTCTGATCCGACGCTGTACGACATCGTCCGGGCATGGCAGCCAGAAGTCATCGTCCACCTCGCGGCGCAGGCTTACGTCCGAAGGTCCGTGCGCGACCCGCACCATGACGCGCGGACGAACATCCTCGGGACCTTGAATGTGATCAGTGCAGCAGCACAGCACCCGGTACGCAAGATCGTCGTGGCGTCCAGCGGCGGAACGGTCTATGGCAGGCTAAACGGCGGCGAAGATCGCGCGCGGGAGGATCATCCGCGTGTTCCCGTCAGCCCATATGGCGTCAGCAAAGCGGCCGGCGACATGTACCTGCACGTCTACCGCGAACTGTCGGGGCTGGTGGCAACGTCGTTGATGGTGGCAAACGTATTCGGGCCGACGGCCGCCGGTACGCCGGGGCCAGGAGTCATCTCATCGTTTGCCATTGCGCTCGCCGAGAGCCGCCGCCCGGTCATCTACGGGGATGGAACGCAGACGCGTGACTTCGTATACGTCGGTGACGTCGCGCGGGCCTTCGTTCTGGCGTGCACCGCGGGTGACCACGAACTGCTGAACATCGGCTCGGGTACGGAGCACAGCATCAATCAGTTGCTTGCTCTGGTCGGTGAAGCGGCCGGAGTGGTACCCGATCCGATCTATGAGAGTGCCGAGCGGGGCGAGGTCGAGCGGATCTGCCTTGATGTCTCCCGCGCGGATCGGGTGCTGGGATGGCGCCCAACGATCGCGCTTGGCGATGGCCTACGAGAGATCGTCGGAAGGTTGCGCTCGATCGGCGTACCGACCCCGTCGTCAGGCGGCACCACGGAGGGCTATGGCGGTACTCGCCTCGTTGCCGGCAGGTGGGCTGCTGACCATCACTGACGGTAAGCGGCTCTGCTCAAGCGGCAGTGCGGGACCAAGCTCCTTCGCTTGATCGAGTCACGCGACGATCACACGATCGAGATTCGGCAGGTTGGTTCCACCGGATACAGTGGGAAGGCGCGACGTGAGAGTTCGTGATGCGGTCAGCGCGACCGGTAGGCGGCCGTTTGAGCCGATGTGGAGGATCGCGTTCCTGTTCCACTCGGATCTCGACCTGCTCACGAGGACGCTGCCCAGATGCGTAGAGGCGCTGGCTGGGTCGACCTCGGAGACGTTCGAGGTGGTGTTGCTCGCTGACGGCACGCCGGACGACATCGCCGTCCAGCTTCCGAAGCTGCTGGAGGGCTGGGGCGTCGATGAGCTTCAGTTGCGCAGCCGCCGGCGGTACATCGCGAGCGGCGACGCCTCCAACAACGGTCACCGGCGTTTCTTTCCGTTACGGACGCCGTACCTGGTCGTGGTCGAGGACGACGTAGTCATGTACCGGACTGAGCGGTCGTTCGACGTGCTCGCGGCATGCCGGGAGTTGTTCGAGCGGCACCCGGACGTGCCGGTGCTGTCCAAGGTGAACGACTACGACCAGTGGTCGTGGAAGCTCACCGATGCCGGACCGGAGATCGAGCCCGGCGTGCGTTCGGTTAATCGACTGTCGACGCACTTCATCGCGTACGACGTGATGCGGTTCGCGGCGGTGGCTGAGCGGTTCGGCGCCTTCGGCCTGGACGTATTCATCGACCGCAATGACCACAGCTACAACTGGGAGGACCTTGTGTCGCATGTGGGCACGACGGGCGGTCGCCAGATCGCCTTTCCTGAGTCGTGGCCGCTGGATGTCTACCACTGCGACCGAAAGGTGGAGCCGGGGTCGATGTACCACACCCAACGGCCAGAGGTGAAAGCCGAGGTCCTCGCCGACCTGGAGGAGCGCTACCGCACCGGGGAGGTACCGGCGTGACGACCGCGCACAGCGGCACGACTCACGCTGACAATCGATCGCAGCGGGTGACCCAGTGGCGGGCGCTGCTAGAAAGCAGCGCGGCGCTGTCGTCGAGGTACCGGAGCCGGTACGCGATTGTGCTGGCTCGGCTGGAGGAGGACGCCACCGTTGAGGCGGTGCGAGCGGCCCGCGATGCCCTGGCCGTCCACGGTTCCGGCCGAGCCGCGTCAATCCTGGCCGGTCTCCGGCAGCAGCCAGGGGTGCCTGTGCAGAACACGAGCCGCACGCCGACAGTCCGCGGTACCGGTCCGGTCCTCAACGATGTCCGGCGACTCCTCGCTAGCCACGCGGACGTCACTTGTTTCGTGGCGGCGCACCCGTATCTGGAGCAGACGGCGGTGCCATTGCACCCATCGCGGCAGGCACACCTCGTGACCGTAGCGAGTCGCGAGCTGGTGGCGCTGCGGTGGCCGGCCGGCTCACCGGTGATCCGGTCGGCTCACCAGCAGCGGATGGCGGAGGTTCTGCGGATTGCCTCGGTGACCGCGCCGCTCGGACTGATCGCGCACGAGGAGTACGCGGTGGTCGAGGTCGACGGTGGGGATCCGTGGGTGTTTGCGCCGAACCTGGGCTGCACGCTGGAGGACCGGCTGCGGTGGGACAAGTTCGACGCCGACGAACGTGAGCGGGTACTGCGGTCACTGGCGGCGCTACGGAGGACCATGGTGGAGCACGGGGTGGTCTGGCAGGGCTTCGCCCCCCGCAACATGTTCCTGCGCGATGGTCAGATCGTGTTGATCGACTTCGAGGAGGTGGTCGACGCGGCGACCGATCCGGCTCGGGCGGCCGAATGCCTGCTGTGGCACCGGGTCTTCTTCGCCGACTGCCTCACTGGCCACGAAGCGGCGACGCTGTTCGCCCCGCTCGCGACTGAGCCGGGGATCCCGGACGACCATGCGGTGACTGCGGACGGGTTCGAGCGGGCGCTGCTCGGAGCGGACACGGTCAGTTGGCGGCAGCGTCGCGAGTTGCTGCTGGCCAGCGTTGCGCTGGAGGGCCGCCATGTCCGCCCGAGGGTCGGTCGGGATGGCGGGATCCTGTTCGGGCACGAGCTGGGCCACTTCTGGGGTGACTTCGTAGCCGTCGCGGATGAGGCCCGGCTGTTCACGCACCTGACCTCCGTCGGTGATCCGGATGTACTCGTCGCCTGCCTGGAGGTGTTCGAGGCGGCTATGGAGGCCGACATCTGCCACACCCTGCGCCTGCGCGCGTACGGCGCGGTGGAGCTGTCCTCGCCGCGCACCAGCGCCCTCGTGGATGTACTTGACGCCGTCGGACCTGACCGGTTGGCGGCCTGCCGCGGCGAGACCGAGCAGTGGTACGAACGGCTGGCCACCGATCCAGGCAGGTTGGTGGACGAGGTGCTGCACACGGCCGGTACGGCGGTCGGTGGGCTCGACCAGTCGGAGCTCGACACGTACCTGGTCGGCAGCCGCGACGCCCGCAAAGAACACGAGGAGTCGCTGGCGACGGCCACCCGCATTGGCCTGGACTTCATCCACCGCGACGACGAGCCTTTCCAGCGCTACTGCGAGCCGGACGACATGCGGGCCGTGGTCGATGCGCTGCTGCCGCGTGACGGAGCCGATCTGGACACGGTGCTCGCCGATGTCGAGGACACCATCGTCCAATACGCGATCTCCCAGTCCCATCGGCGCTACCTCGCGTTTCCCGACTCGGGCAACGGGGTGGCGGCCGTCGCAGGCGGGATCCTCGGCCGGCTGCTCAACCAGAACCTCATCGCGGTCGACCGCAGCGCGCCATCGGCGACGTTCGTCGAGATCCAGGTGATCGAGTGGCTTCGCGAACTCGTTGGGTACGACGCCGCGTCCGTGACGACGCTTCGCGGCGTACGGGACGTCGCCGGGCTATGGGCCACCGGTGGTCATCTGTCCAACCATCTCGCCATGCTGGTGGCGCTGGGCCAGCGGTTCCCCGACGTCCGCCGCCGCGGCTTGATGAACCTGGGTACCCGGCCGACGGTGGTGATGGCGGGGCCGATCGCCCACTACTCCCACAGCGACGCGGCGTTTCACCTGGGTCTGGGCTGGGACAGCGTGGTCACTGTGGGAGCGCGGTCGGGCTATACCACGGACCCGGCGGCGGTGGCGGCGGCGCTAACAGACCCGCCAGCCGGAACGACACCGTTCATGGTGGTCGGTGTAGCCGGCAACTGCCGGACCACCGGCCTGGACGACCTCGCCGCGCTCGCCGACCTGTGTCGCCGGAACGGGGTGTGGTTCCATGTGGACGCCTGCCACGGCGGGAGCCTGATCTTCAGCGAGCGGCTGCGGCGCCGCCACCTTCAGGGGATCGAGCAGGCGGATTCGATCTCGCTCGACCCGCACAAGGGCCTGTTCACGCCTTACCCGTCGTCCTACGTGGTGTTCCGGGAGCGGGGAACACTGACCCACTTCAGCCGGCACGAAGCGACGGTGATGGCCGACGGATGCTGGGACCTCGGGCTGATTACCCCGTTCCTCGGATCGCGTGGCTTCGAGAGCCTGGCGACCTGGATGCTGCTGCGTCACGTCGGGGCACGCCGGCTGGGTGATCTGGTGGAAAGCCGCCAGGCCCACGTGCGGTACCTGGAGCGCCGCATCGAGGAGACTGGCCTGTTTGTACGCCTCAACGATGTCGACTTCTACCGGCTGGCCTTCGTTCTGTGCCCGCCCCAGGTCCGTCAAGCGTTGAGCGTCGTCCACCCGATTCGCCGCCGGCAGGCAGCGCAGACGATCAGCCGGTACACCTCCCAGCTGAACACCACGTTGTACCAGGCGGGGGAGGTCTGCTTCGACGAGCACACCCTCGCTGACCTGGCCGATCGCGTCGGCGCCGGGCCGGGGACCTCGTACACAATCATGGCCGCCTGTCCGGGAAATCCGCTGTTAACCCGAGCCGACCTTGACCACGCGGTCGACCGCCTCGTCCGTGCCGCCAAGCCCTTGGTTGGGAGCCTGCTCGCCGCGATCGTGGACGACAGTCCGGTGCAGGAGCACCGAACGTCGGTGGCCGGTCCGGCGGGATGGAGCGACGCCTCGTGAACATCGCATCGATCAATTCCTTCCTGGAGGAGCAGTTCGGAGACGAACTGGCTGCGGCGTTCATCTACGGCTCGGTCGCCTCCGGGCGCGCGCACCCCGGCAGCGACATCGACTTTTTCGTCATCACGGTCCGAGAGCTGACGCCGGGCCGCCGACACAGGACCGCGGTGCGGTTCGCGGAGCTTCAACGAGGTCTAGGCTTCACGCCCGATCCGGACTATCCCGTGGAGATCTTCTCTGTCGCTGCCTGTGAGTCGTTGCTGGCTGGCGTCGTGCTGGACGCCGCTCTCCGGAACACCCTCCTGACCGGAGCGATCGACCCGAGCCTGATCGAGAGCGACGACATCGAGGTTCTTTGCGCCCTGCTGGACCGGCGGCTGGTTCTGCGCCGCGGCCCGGTGCTTGACCAGCTCACCTCACAGGCGCAGGAGTTACTCGACCGTCACACCGATGACGTGGCCCAGCTACGGCGGGCGCTCAAGCTGACAGAGGATGCTCGGTGAACGCCCCCGATGAGAGGCTTGTCGAGTCGCCGGTGTTCATCTTGAGTTCGATCAGGTCGGGGTCCACGCTGCTGCGCTGCATACTCGACACTCACTCACTCGTCCACGCACCGCACGAGCTGCACCTGGTCGACCTCGCGGTCCAGGTCGACGGCCGCTTCGCCGGGCTGGCGATGCAGGTCGCCGGCCTCGACGAGCGGGAGCTGGAGCACCTGCTTTGGGACAGGGTCCTGCACCGAGAACTGGTCCGCTCGGGCAAGCGGCTGATCGTCGACAAGACGCCAACGAATCTGTTGCGGTGGCAGCGGGTGTCCCAGTGCTGGCCGAAGGCCCGGTACATCTTCCTGCTTCGCCACCCGGTCCACGTGGTCGAATCCGCCATCGCCGCCCGCCCGCACGCGACTTCGGCCGAGTCGACGGACCTGGTTCACCTGTTCCTGAACCGCATGTGCGAGGCGCGGCAAGCCTTGCCCGGCCTGACCATCCGGTATGAGGAGTTGATCGATGACCCGGACGCGACCACCCGGTTGGTGTGCGAGTACCTCGATGTCGACTGGGAGCCCGGCATGGTCGAGTACGGACGGGCGGACCATGGTCCGCTCCTGGCGGGCATCGGTGACTTCACCGACCGGATTCGCACCGGTCGGGTGCAGCCCGCCCGTCGCATGCCGACCGAGGCGGAAACCCCGGAACCGCTACGGCTGCTGTGCCGGGCCCTCGGATACCCGTGAGCTACATGCGGTCGGGTGCGGTGATGCCAAGCAGGTTCAGGCCCCGCGCGAGCACCCTCGCGGTCACCTCGCACAGCACCAGCCGGCTGTCCCGCACCGCGCCTTCGGCGCGCAGGACCGGGCACTGTTCGTAGAACGCCGTGAAGGCGGTCGCGACGCCGTAGAGATACCCGGCGAGCCGGTGGAACTCCAGCGTCTCGGCCACGCTGGTCACCACCTCTTCGAAGGCCAGCAGCTCGATTGCCAGGGCATGCTCAGCGGTCTCGGAGATCTTCACAGCTCCGAGGTCGTCCGTGACTGTGATCTGACCACGCCGGAAGATCGACCGGATCCGGGCGTGTGCGTATTGCAAGTAAGGGGCGGTGTTGCCGTCAAAGGACAGCATCCGGCCCCAGTCGAACACGTAGTCCTTGATCCGATCGTTGGACAGGTCCGCAAACTTGATCGCACCGATGCCGACCATCCGCGCGACCTCGGCCCGCGTCGCCTCGTCCAGCTCCGGGTTCTTTTCCGCCACCAGCGCCGCCGACCGAGTGATCGCCTCGTCGATCAGCTCGACCAACTTGATGGAACCACCGGCCCGCGTCCGCAGCATCCTGCCATCCGGGCCGAGAACCGAGCCGAACCCGACGTGCTGTGCCCGCGCTGGCGGGGTCAACCAGCCCGCCTCCCGGGCGGCCTCAAAGACCATCTCCAAATGCTGCCGCTGCGGCAGACCCACGACATACAGCAGCCGGTCGGCGCCCAGATCCTGGGTCCGGTGCCGAATCGCGGCCAAGTCGGTGGCAGCGTAGCCGTACCCACCGTCACGCTTGCGCACGATCAGCGGCAGCGGCTCACCCTCCCGGTTGGTGAACCCCTGCGGGAAGACGACCTTGGCGCCGTCGCTTTCCCGCAACAGCCCCAGCCGATCCAGTTCCTCAACTACTGGGCCGAGCATATCGTTGTAGAAGCTCTCCCCGAAAAAGTCCTTCTCGGTCAGGCACACATCGAGCCGGTCGTACACAGCCATGAAGTACTTCTCCGACGCGTCGACCAGAAGCCGCCACAGCCGCAGCGTCTGCTCGTCGCCGCTTTGCAGGGCCACCACCCGGGACCTGGCCCGGGTCTTGAAGGCGTCGTCGACGTCGAACTTGGCGCGTGCTGCCTGGTAGAAGGAGTTCAGGTCCCCCAGGGACAGCTCGTGGACAGCCTCCGTCTCTCCGATGTCGAGCAGGTGCTCGATCAACATCCCGAACGGGGTACCCCAGTCGCCGAGGTGGTTGGCCTTGATCACCCGGTGGCCGAGCCAGTCCAGCAGCCGCACCGCCGCGTCGCCGATCACCGTCGAGCGCAGGTGCCCGACATGCATCTCCTTGGCCACGTTCGGCGCGGAATAGTCGATCACGATCGTATCCGGGTCGGTGACCTGGGCCACCCCCAGCCGATCCTGGGCCGCCATGGTGCCGACCAGCGGGGCCAGAGCCTCGTCGGACAGCGTCAGGTTGATGAACCCCGGCCCGGACACCTCCACACCGGCGCACAGATCCGCAAGCTGTGCCTGCTGGACCACCTCGCCGGCGATCTCCCGCGGGTTGCGACCCAACCGGCGGGCCAGCGCCAAAGCGCCGTCGGCCTGGAAGTCCGCGTGCTGCGACCGGCGCAGGCTCGGGTCGGCCGGGGCACCGGCCACCGCCTCGAACACGGGAGCGAGCCGATCATGCAGCAGTTGTTCCAGGGATGCCATGACTAACAAATCTAGCCGACCCGCCGATCCGGCTCGCGCGGATAACCCACGGTGCCGCGAGCCCCACGATACGGCGGGTGGTGAGCCAAACATTGATCATCCGATACTGGTCGGCATGCCTCGACCACTCTGCGTCCTTCTGCCCGAGATCGGCGTGGTGAGCGAGACGTTCATCCGCTGGGACGTCCACGAGCTGCTTCCCGGTGGAACGGTCGTGATCGCCGACCCGCCCCCGGCCGGGGACTCGGTACGCCACGGCGTGGCCTGGGACACCGGCGACTGTCCCACCCTGGCCTTCGAGCCACTGCCCGGCGACCCGCCACCCCCGCCGGACCGCGCGAGCGCCGTCGCCGGCTTCCTCGCCGCGCATCGGGTCGAAGCCGTCCTGGTCGAGTACCTGGACTTCGCCGACCGCTGGTTCCATGCCCTCCTCGGTGTTGGGGTACGGGTCTGGCTGCGCGGGCACGGGGTCGACATCTCCGCTCGATTGACCGAGCAACGCTGGCGCGACGCGTACCGTCGCTACGACGGGGCTGCTGGGATCATCGTGCCCAGCGTCATGGCCGCCAACGCGCTCGTCGAGACCGGCCTGCCTGCCAACATGATCCACGTCGTCCGCTACTGCGTCGACCTGCCGCCCCGACGCCCGAAGAAGGACGGCGCCCACGGCGACGTCCGGTGCGTGGCGGTCGGCCGCCTGGTACCGAAGAAGGCACCGCTGCTGGTCCTCGATTCGTTCCACCGCGCCGCGCAGCGCAACCATCACCTGATCCTCGACCTGGTCGGTGACGGACCCCTCATGAACGAGGTTCGGAGCTATATCGAGGACCACAACCTGAGCGAGCGGGTCCGGCTACACGGGCGCCTACCCCATCCGGCCGCCCTCGCCCTGATCCGCGGCGCGGACGTGCTCCTGCACCATGCCGTCACCTCACCGGAGGACGGCGACACCGAAGGCCAACCGCTCGCGGTCCTAGAAGCAATGGCGGCGGGCATCCCGGTCATCGCCACCGACCATACCGGGATCCCCGAGGTCGTCACCGACCGGTTCAACGGGCGACTGGTTGCCGAACATGACGTCGCCGGCATGGCCACAGCCGTGCTGGACCTGGCTGCCGATCCGACGGAGCGGCAGCGCCTCGGTCAGGCGGCACGCGCGACCATCGAGCAGCGGCACGGCGCCGACCTCGCCCGCCGCACGCTCCAGCAACTCCTGGGACTTCCTGATACTCCAGTACGTCAGCCGGAGGCGGTTGGATGAGGAACGCGGTCTTCCTGGTCAAGAACGGCATCGGGTTCGGCCACATCCGCCGAGCGCTGCTCGTTGCCGAGGCCGTCCAGCGTGTCGGCCGGCTCCGGCCCATCATCATCAGCCAGGCCAGTTCCCTCGCCCTGTACCGCGACAGCCCCGTCCGGGTCATCAACTTCCCCCTGCTCCACCGGGTACCGTCCGCCATCACCGAGGATCTATACACCGACCTCCTGGACCGCCTGATCGACCGCCTCAACCCCGCCGTCGTCATCGAGGACACCTACCCGGACGCCCGGTACCGCCGGCTACCCGCGCTGGCCGACCGGCCGCGCATCCTGGTGATGCGCCGGCTGGACGGCCTGTCTTTCGACCAGATCCGCCAACGCGGCGACCTCGCCCACTACGACAGGATCCTCATCGCCCAGGACGAAGTCGCCTTCCAACGTGAAGGACACAGTGGCGACTCCCTGGCCGCGGTCAAGTACAGCGGCAGGTGCGGCTTCGTGGGCAACATCGCCTACGCGCCCGGTGCGGACGAGGCTCTCGCGGTCCGCCAGGCGTACGCGCCCGACGGAGCGCCGCTGGTCGTGGTCAACGGCGGCGCGGGCGGCGACCAGATGCCCGACGGGTACGGCGACCGGCTCTTCGGGGCCTGTCAGGACATCGCTGCGACGCTGGCCGACGAAGGACACCCGGCGACCTTCGTGTTCATCACCGGCCCCTACTACGCGGGACGCCCGCTCCGCGACACCGGAAACGTCGTTGTACGCCGGTTCGAGCCGCATCTGGCCGCGCTGCTCGCCGCAGCCGACGTCGCTGTCATCAAGCCCGGGAACAACGCCCTGTCGGAGACCCTGGCCGGCCACGCCCACCTGATCCTTGTAGCCGACGTTTCCTTCATGGAAGGACTCGACGCACACGCCGCCCGCACGGTCGACCAGTACGGCGGCACGGTCGGTACACCGGGCCGAGCCAGCCTGGAACCGCTGATCCGTGACGCGCTCGCCCGACCGCCACGGGAAACCCGCCTGGTGCCGACGTCGAGCGCCGTCGACACCGTGGTCCAGGAGATTTTCGAACAGGCCACGGGCGCCGAGGTTTCGGTCGCACCAAAGGTGCTCGTGCTCGTGCTCATCCCGCCCAACTACCTGACGCCCGACTCGTTAACTGCTGACCTTCCCGACGGCCTTCGCAACGCCCTGGTCTTCGGCGATACCAAGCGAGACGGGGCGGTGGCGAAGCTGAGCGCTCTCACGCACGATCCGCCCGGGCAGGCCGAGGCCGTGGTCTGGGGCGGTGACCCCGGCCCGCTGTCACCGCAAAACATTGCCGACCGCGGCGTTCTGCTGCTAATCCTGCCTGGCCCGGCACCCGCCGCAGATCGTTGGCTGAGCCTCCAGCCACCATGCCCAAGCCTGCTCACGATCACCGCGCAGCGTATGACGGCGCAGCCGACATCCGTGGAACGGGCGCGACGACGTATGGCGCGGCTCCTCCAGTCAGAAGCCGCTGCGGTCCTGCTCCTCGACCTCGGCGGGCTGCCGCCTCGTGACCTCCCTGCCTACCTGGAGGCCCTGGCACGGTGGCTTGCCGCCCAACCAGTCCTGCTTGCCGGTGTCCGAGAAATGGCGGCGGTCAAAGCGAACCGACTGCTGGAAGGCGAGCCACGATGACCGGTCCCTCAGAGCCGCATCAGGTAGAGCCGCCCACCACGCTGGTATGCAGCTTCGCTGTCCGGCGCGCTAACGACGACCTCGACTCCTTCGTCGACACGATCATCAAGCTGATCGACGACGAGGCAACCGTAGTCGACCTGTCCCACCATGACCGACGCGCCGACATCATCGAACTGCGCGTGGCCAGCCGAACCCGGAGGAACAAGCCTTGAGCCCCGTCCCAGCCATCCTCGCCGATGAAGTCCGAAACCGAGGGTTCGCCGTCTGGCCCGGCTTCGCCTCAGCCGAGCAATGCTCCGCGTTGAGGAACGCCGCGGGCATCCTTGCTACCGGGGAACACGCCTACCACTACCCGAAATCGACCCGGATTTGGGACTTGTACCAGTATGACCCCGTCTTTGTCGAGATGACCACCCACCCGGGACTGGCCGACCTTATCGACGACCTGCTCGGCAGGTACTACCTGCTGTCCGATTACAGCCTCAACGTCGTCAACCCCGGCCAACCCATCGACGACTGGCACATCGACTATCCGTACAACGAGATGCCGACCATCGTCACCGGCGGCATCCTCGGGCTGCAATGCGTCCTGGCACTCGACGACTTCACCGAGACCAACGGCGCTACCCGTCTCGTCCCCGGCTCCCACATGCCACCACGCCGACCGGACGAACCATCGCCCACCACCGCCGAATCCTTCACCGCCGAGCCCGGAACCCTGCTTGTCATGGCTGCCGCAACCTGGCACCGCTCCGGCTTGAACTCATCCGGCAGCCCAAGAACAGCAATACTCATGAGTTTCGTCGAACGCTGGATTCGACCGCTGTCCGACCCGCTACCGCCAGACCGGTGGGCCCACGACCAGCGGCTCCAAATCATGCTCGGTCGGCAGCGGCCGGCCGAGACCATCAACGGCGTACCCGTATAGCGCCTCTCCGAGCACGAGTCGGTCAGTGATCACTAAAGTCCGCTCCTGTAACATCACACGGACGCTGTGCAAGCGCGACCCTCTCGGGGCATTGAGTGGGACACCGCGTTTTCGGCATGGGAGGTGCGCCAATGGTGGAGGCGGGCGAACATGACGACGATGTCACCGCTACCCCGCCGATAGATCTGACGTTTACCGCGGCCGGCAATCTGTATGCCACTCACGCGATCCACGCCTTCGCGGCCCGCTGTCCGCCGCCCTTGGTTGACTGGGCGATCAGTCGGTACTCAGCGCCTGGTGAGACCGTGCTCGATCCGATGGCCGGCAGCGGCACTTCCCTGTTGGAGGCATGTCTGCTGGGTCGGGCAGCTCGCGGAGCTGATATCGATCCACTTGGGCGGTTGATCGCTAAGGCCAAGGCGACCCCGGTTGATCTTGACGAGTACGACAAAGCGGTCACAGAGGTGGAGCGGCTTCTTGACGGTGCCGCACGCGATGACGGCTGGCGGCCGGACCTTCCCGACCTGGACTACTGGTTTCGCGAAGACGTGACGGTCGATCTCGCACGCCTACGGAACGCGATCCGCGAGGTCGGGATCGGCCAGGACGTACGCGACGTGCTATGGGTGGCGTTCTCATCTCTGATCGTGGGACGTACATCGGTCGCCAACGCTCGGGACCTAGTCCACTCCCGGCACCACCACCGTGCCTGGACCACGAATCCCGATGTACCCGCCCGCTTCCTCACCCGCACGCGGCAGATTCGCCGCATGCTGTCGGGCTACCGGGCCGAACTCAACCGTCGCGAGATCACCGAACCGGACATCGCCATCGTGGGTGACGACGCCAGAGCGCTCCCGTTGGGAGACGGATCGATTGACCTTGTGTTCACGTCACCGCCGTACTGCTCGGCTCTGGACTACACCCGCGCTCATATCTTCGCCGTTGGGTGGCTAGCCGATGTTCTGGCCACCACCGTCACTGACTACCGAAGCCTGGGCAGGCGGTACGTGGGAAGCGAACGGGCACCGCTGGCCGAGGCCGGACCGTCCCGCCCCCTCCCGCCCGCCTTGGGTGTCCCAGGCATCGACGCAGTGCTCGTGGAGCTCGCCGACGCACCGAAGCGCGCCTGGATCGTACATCGATACTTCCGGGACATGGCCGCCGTAATGGCGGAGGCCGCCCGCGTGGTCAAGCCGGGCGGGCATGTCGTCCTCGTGGTCTGCCCTTCCAACATCCGCCGGGTGCCGATCGCCACCCATCGGCTCCTCACCGAACTGGCTGGTACCGCCGCGGCCGGACGGAGGTTGGCGTTGGTTGCCTGCTACGAGCGCACTATTCATGATCATCGCCGGGTGATGCCGTACCTGGAGACGGCCTTCGGTCCTCGGATGCGGACGGAATACGTCCTCGTCCTACAGCGACCGGCTAGCGATCCATGATCCACAAGGACGAACGGGCCGAGCCCACCTCCGACGAGTTGCTCGCTCTGCATCAGGCGCTCGTCGATGGAATCGATCCGACGGTGCCTGCACGGTTGGCCGAGTTGCTCGTGGCGGCGCTGACACGGCGGTTCCGCAGGGTCAGTGGACCCGACGTCCACACGGTCGAGTCTCTCATCGGCCTGTCGATCGCACGGTATCTGTCCGATCCTGCCCGATACAAGCCAGACAAGGGTCCGCTGCTCGCGTTCCTGTGGCAGGACACTAACGGAGACCTGCGCAACGAGTGGACAGCCCACACCACCCGGCGCGGCCGAGAAACTCCTACCAACGAACGCCTCGAAGTCGTGCCGCCTGCCCGGAACCTATCACTAGAAGAGGAGGTGCTCGATGCGGTCGACCCCTTTGACGCGGCACCTGACCTCGTGCAAGCAGCTCGGCAGGAGATCGAGCGCTTCGGCCCGCAGGACCAGGAACTGCTGGCATTGATTGCGGAAGGAGTTCGCGAGACTGCGCCGTACGCCGCGGCCCTGGGCATCACACAGCTGCCGGTGGCCGTCCAGCGAGCCGAGGTCAAGCGGCATAAAGATCGACTCAAAGCGCGACTGGGAGGCATTCGTGACAGGCTCAGCCGACCTGACCGCTGATCTCGGCCCAGTGGTCCGGGCCTTGGCGCACCGGCCGGAGTTCCTCGCCGGATGGGTGGCCGCCACCCCACATGCCCACCAGTTGCTGACGGATGCGCTCAACCTAGACGACCAAGCGCTTATGCGGCTGCTGGTCTGTCGAGCACCCCGCCCCCAACAGTTCTCTGCCGACATCTCCGCTATCGCCGAATACATCGGGATCGAGGCGACCTCTTTGGCGGTCGCCCTGCGGTCGGTGTCGAGCCTTGCCGCACTCTCGACGGCAACGCCGCCCGATAAGTCGATACGTGCCGGGCAGTTGCTTGCCGCTGCCCGCGACACCGCCGCTGAACTGATTCCATCCGCCGCACCGGACGCTCGTATTGAGCGCCTCGCGGCGGCGACCTGGGCTGAGGCACCGGCGGCCGTGCGGGCCGGCCGCGACGTTGCGGCGGCGATTGCCTGGGCTTCGCCAGTGATGGTGGTGACGCTGCCTCGGCTGGGTCTGGCCGCGGCCACGCAGTGGCTGGCCGACCGCGGTGTGCCAGAACGGCTCGATGGCGGCACAGATCAGTTGCGTGGTCTGCTCGTGGCGTGGCGGGGTAACGGCGTCATCTTTATTGATGGAACCCTTGACGCCGCCGAGCGCCGGTTCACCCTTGCCCACGAGCACGGGCATTTCCTTCTCGACTACGCGGAGCCGCGACGCCGGGCAGCGCGTGACGCGCCGGCTCTACTGGATGTCATCGACGGACGCCGTGCTGCTACAACAGCCGACCGCGCCGCGGCCGCGCTCGCTCGCGTTCCGCTCGGTCTCCACACACACCGATTGCATCGCGATTCTGACGGCGGCACGACGGCCGAGACCGGCACCGCGGAGGATGATGCTTCGCGCTACGCCCTGGAGCTTCTGGCCCCCATCGACGATGTAGTCATACTGCTGGGCGCCGAACTATCGGACGGGCGGCCGTACCGTGAAGCACTGGGGATCGCCGCCGTTCTAGTTGTACGTAATTTCGACCTTCCGGCCGACGCTGCCAACGCGCGCGCCGTCGCGGGCCTGGCTGCACTCGGCATCCGTCCGGGTTTTTTTGACCGTTGACGTCGAAGTTCTGTTGCGTAAGCGGAACCCTGATTTAGAGGCCAAGAGGAGCCCGAAGGAGGCAGTGTGGCCGAGATCGGTGGAAACGCGGCGCCGCAACCCTCGGACGAATCGGGCGCAGTTCGCGGGTTCGAGGCGGCGTTCGGCGAGTCGCTCGAACGGGTCTTGGACCTGGACACCTGGTACCGCGGCACCGACATGGCCAGCGTCTACGAACGGATCGAGGTCGACGCCCGGATCGGCGACGCGCTCGCCCGAGAGGACATAGCGACCCGGGCGATACGCGAGGAGATACTGCCCCAGCTGCGGGACCGCAGCCGCCCTGGTGCTCCACCGCTGGCCGGGCTGTGGAAAGTCAGTATGGACGAATTGGAGAAGGTCCACCGCGGAACGCTCTTCGCGGGCAACGTTGACGCATGCGACAGCACAGTGCAGGTTCACGAATCGCTGGCGCTGACCATTATCCAGATCGGGATCGCGTTGGTCGGCTACCAGGGCGAGGAAGGCACCTGGTCGCATCGGCTGTATCGACGTGACCTTCACGCCACGCCTGGCGACGCGGTCGAGCTGGCCCGCCAACTGCTGGACCTACGCGATACCCGGTCTCCGCAAGGACCCGATGACGAGCGCAACGAGATCACCGAACTCGGCAGGCGCGGTATCGCCGCGTACGCCGAACGGGCTGTGCTCAGCCGCATGTCGACCGCCGACTGGCGGATGGGACGAGGCAGCCCGGCTCCGTATGAGCTGCTCACCGGTGCTGGGGCAATGGACCTGGTTCTTCCCAGCTTGGACATGCTGAGCGAGTTACTGCTCGATCACCGCCGCTTTGTCTTTGTGCCCACCCGTGGGCACCGGCACCTGCTCACCTTCGGGCGGGCGTTGGCGCCGCTGGAGTTCGCGGTGGTGCACCGGCTGCACACCTACATCGAGGACATGGTGGAGCGGGGACACCTGCGCGGCGACCGGTTGCGGCGGGCCCAGGAATTCGTCGCCACCGCCGGGCAAGAAGTTGCTGTCGGTGTGCTTCGGGCATCCCGGATTGCCCCGCCTTACGTGTTCTACGCCCCCGCCGAGCCGGAACTGTGCGCCCAAGCCGCCGCGGTCGCCCTTGCCGACGCTGTGATCCAAGAACATCGCGGCTATCCGATGCTGCTGGACATGGCCCAGCAGTTCTGCAACGCGGCCTTCGGAAGGGAAGAGTTCCTCGGCCCGATCCAGGTCGCGTACGCCGCCCGTAACGAGCCTCTGAACCCAGACATCGGTGCATGATCCGAGACGGAGTCCACGATGACCGACCGCACCTCCGAGCCCGAGACACCTGCCGCGATCGCCATGTTCGATATCGAGGAGCTGACGCAACTGCCGGCGTCTTACCTGGAGCCGCTCACCGACGTCGACCGGGTCCCCACACCCGAGGACGAGGACGGTGCGATCGGACGGACCATGTTCGACACACCAGGCGCCCAGGATGGATCGATCACCATCCTGCTGCCGAAGGAATCCATCCAGGCCGTTCCCATCCAGTCGATGGTCCGCATCAGCTCGGCTAGCGATGGCCGCCGCTACCTCGGGATCGTCACCTCGGGCCCGTTTGCTGAACCCGACGGCCTGCGGGCCGACGCCAACGTCATCGTGACCACCACGGTACGAGGCGGCATTTTCATGCCCCGCTACCACGGGCGGGTCCAAGTCGAGCTCCTCGGTGAAGAGGTCAACGGCCAGGTCGTCCCTCCCCGGTTCCGGCCACTCCCCAACAGCCCGGTCCATGTCCTCCAACCAGCCGAGAAGCTCGCCGCGCTCCACCCGGACGGAGACCTCGCGCTCGGGGTGATGATGGGCGATCCCGAGGTCACCATCGGCATCCCGTCAGAACGCAAGTCGGTCCTGCCCCGTCACCTCGCCGTGCTCGGCACCACCGGCGGAGGCAAGTCCACCACGATCGGCAGACTCATCTCTCAAGCTCAAGCAGCCGGTTTCGCTGTCGTCCTTCTCGATACCGAAGGCGAGTACGTCCAGATCAGCGAACCTAGCAACGACCCTGCGATGATTGCGGCCCTGGACCGCCGCCAGATGCGCCCGGCCGGCGTTCCCAACACTCACCTGTACCACCTGGTCGGCACCGATACAGCCAACCCAAGCCACCCACGGCGTACCGAGTTCGGGCTGTCCTTCGCCGCGCTGTCCCCGTACACCGTCGCCGAGATCGTCAACATGAGCGACGCCCAACAGGAGCGGTTCCTGCGTACCGTTGACGTCGCCAAACAGGTCCTACGGGACCTGAAGATCTTCCCCAGCAATCCGGCCGAGGAACGCCAGGTCCTGGAACTCAACGAGTTCGAGGAAGGCTATCCCACCCTGACCCTGTCGAAGGTCATTGATCTCGCGGGAGCGTTCCTGGCCGTCGCCGATCACACCGACACCGACTCGCTCGACCTCTTCAACCGCGAGTTTCAGTCCTCCGCCGCGCGGGCGGCCATCCTGAAACGGGTCAACGCAACCAAGCCGACCCATGCGGTCAGCTGGCGAGCCACTCTCGCCCGACTGTGGCGGCTGCACCGCATGAACATTTTCGATCAGCCGCGCCACCCGGCTCTCGACTACCGCCGGTTTCTGACTCCTGGCCAGGTCTCGATCATCGATTTGTCCGGCACGGACTCACCGACGATCAACAACATCGTCATCGCGGACATGCTGCGTAACATCCAACGTGCGCAAGATGACACCTATCAGACCTGGGAGCGATCCGGTGGACACGGACAACCTCGCAAGGTGATGATCATCGTGGAGGAGGCTCACGAGTTCCTTTCCGCGGAGCGAATCTCGAAGATGCCGATCCTCTTCGAGCAAGTGTCGCGCATCGCCAAGCGCGGTAGGAAGCGTTGGTTGGGGCTGGTCTTCGTCACCCAGTTGCCCCAGCACCTTCCTCGCGAGGTGCTGGGACTGGTGAATAACCACATTCTTCATAAGATCAACGATGAAGGCGTGATCCGCAGCCTGCGACATGTCATCCCGGGCATCGACGAAGGCCAGTGGAGGCGGCTGCCCGCCCTCGCTCCCGGCCAGGCCGTCGTCTCCCTGACGCACATGGCCAGGCCGCTGCTCGCCTCCATCGACCCGTCGCCATGTCGCCTTCGCATGATCGACTAAATGCGCAACCCCATGTGAGTACCGGTAGTCATTCTGGCGCTGCGACCGCGCGACAGAGCACGGAAACCAGAAGCCGTCGCTGGTCGAATCACCGCCGTACCGCCGTGCGGACGACTCACTGATAGGTCAATGGCCGACCGACCCGACTCGCTGTCGGCCGGCCTGGTCGCATGACTCGGGACCTGCGGGGTCGGACGGTCCGGTCGCTGGCCTCTGGAAATCCGTAGCGGGCCATTCATTCGAACTTGGCCGGCGCCCCCGGAACCCTATGACGGACAGGAAAGCTCGATCCGCACCGCGACCCAGCTGTCGTGCTTCTTCCTCGCACGCAAGGGCCGGTCACTCAGTCACGTACTCAAGGAGTCCATTCCAAATGACCAGCGCAAAGATCCGAGTGGACCGTGAACCGCTCGACCGTCCGCGCTCACGCACTGACCAGTCGACCCCCGCTGGAGGCCGTATCGCCACACCGGCCGCTACCGGTCGGCGGCGGGTAGGGCCTGCGACGTACAAGACGACGCTGTACCAACTCGACCGTGTCCCCGCGACACCCGACGGCCTCGACAGGGCACTCGACCGCAAGTACCTGAAGCAGCACGACTTCATCATCGAGCAGCGCGAAGTCGCCGGCGCGGCAGCCCTGCTGGTCCATGGCGCGGTTCCGTGTGGTCGTGCGGAGTGGTGCGACGTCATCACTGCGCTGACTGGCCAGAACCTCAGCATCGGGTACAGCAACGCCGGCAGCGTCCTGCTGGTCGCCATCGATGACCAGGTATTTGCCCTGACCTACGGCACCATCGGCCGGCACATGGTCAACCTGGATCTGGCCAATCCTGGCTTCGGCATCGCCTTCGCTGTTCGGTCCTTGGCGCCCAACCAGATCCAGCGCGTCAAGCGTCAGGTGTTCGGCCTGACCGCACGAATTGACCGCAACCTCGTGCCAGCGGGACAGCACATCAGGCAGTACGGCATCGACAAGTGGGGCGAGATCGTCGGACAGGTCTGCGGCAAGCTGATCAACTCTCCCCTGACCGTCAGCCGGACCACGACACGGCCGATCTCCATCACCGGCGCCAATTCTCTGCAGATCGAGCTCGGTATCAACCCCGAGGATCTGATCTCCGACCTGCGCGAGATCAGCCGAGTCTGCCGACAGCAGTCACCCGCACCCGATCTGGAGTTCATCACCCAGATTCGGCCAGTCGTGGCGAGCGACCCGCGACTGCCCGGACTCAACGACCGCCTCGATGCTCTCCTCGGCGCTGACGCCCCGACCGAGATCGGCCTGGCCATCCCTGCACACTGCGTCGAGGCGGTCGAGCAGGCGACCTCCTACCGGGTGTACATCCCGTACTCCGGCCGCAGGCCGCACGAGCCCGATCTGACCCTGGACACCATTCTGGATCGGACCCAGCGCGTCACCGCGGGGAACCGGCTGCAAGCACTGAAGAAGGGCAGAATCGGTGTATACGGCGACTCTGCCAAGGACGAACTCATCGGAGCTGCCGCCCACAAGTGGCTCACTGCCGAGCTTTCGATCGGCGCCGAGCAACTCCTCTACCTGGAAGGGCACTGGTACCAGATCGGAGAGAAGCATCTGGATTTCCTCCGAGCCGAGATCGCCGAGATTCTTGATCAGCCGCCCTCGATCACTCTGCCCGCGTGGACCCCGGACCTCGCCGACGAGGACGCGTACAACCGGCATGCTGCCAAGCCCGGCGGCGGATTTGTCCTGCTCGACAAGCACTTCCTCAAGACCAAGCAGCATTCCCGCGGCCGGGGAATCGAAGCGTGCGACCTGCTGGGCCCCGACCTGGAGCTGATCCACGTCAAGCGTCCCGACTCCAGCAGCACCCTGAGCCACCTGTTCTTGCAGGGCGAGGTGGCCGTCGACGCACTGAAGTACGAGGACGACGCCCGCCAGGCGTTGTACGACGAGGTACATGCCCAGTACCCCGACCATCGGCTCGGGCTCGACTTCAAACCATGGAAGGTCGTATACGCCATCGCGCTGAAGGACGGCCGGAAACTAACCCCGGAGAACATGTTCACCTTTGCGCAGGTCGCTCTGTACCGCGCGGTGAAGACTCTCCGCAACGAAAAGGTCGCGGTGGAGGTGATTGCGATCCCGTCCTGACGTGGAACGCCTCGGGGACGTCTCCTCTCCAGTTGGGGAGGTGATCGCGCACCGCAACTGGCCAGCCCCCGTTTCGCCTGCGGCGAGGGCCTGCGACAAGCGACAAAGACCCTTGCCGCGCGGGTTCGCGCAACAGGGCGGGCCGGTGCCGTTTCGATGTTGGAGCGACGTCGGTCGATGATAGATGCTGCGGTCGCCGAGGTAGACCACGCCCCGGCTAGGGCCAGGGAGCGCGAGGCAGGTGGGGAGTCCCAGGTTCTGATTGAGAAGGTTGCAGCATCCAGATCAGGCTGCCGGCTCATGGTCGATGTGGATGACCTTCGTGTCTTCGCGTGGCGGTACCGACGTGTCTCGATCCTTGAGGATCTTCACGAGGGTCGCGGCGCGGGCGTTGGATACCTGGTGTCCGTCGGCGCGTAGTTGCTCGGTCAGGGTCTTGTGGGTCAACGTCCGGCCCTGGCGTGTGACCATATGGTGGGCGGCGGTGGCCGCGGGCAACAGGTGCGCCACCTCCGCCGCCGCGACCGGCTTGGTCGGCCGACTGCGCTGCGCCCGCCGGGCTCGACCTATACCCGTGCCGCGGGCCGTCGCCGATCGCGCCGCTCCATCACCGGGACGGGCTGCGGTCAGGTGATCCCCTTTCTCGTCAGTGCCCTCGCCCGGCGTCGCGAGACGAGCGGGCAGGGCTGGCTCTTGTCCGTTGACCGCCGGTGGTTCGGCCGACTGTGGGGGCGCTGAGAGGGGGGTCATCCGGCCGAGGGCGATCTTGACCATGACCAGGAAGCCCAGCGCCGGCAGCGCCGCGGCAAGCCAGCCGATCACCGACCGCTCCGCCTCCACCACCTGAGCGGCGATCGACAGCGTCACCGCGCACACCAGCACCACCGCCGGGAACCGGACCGACTTGTGCTGGCGTTTACGCCGGCGGATCTCCAGCCCGCTGGCGCCGGACATCAGCTCCAACACGACGGCGTCGGCCCAGGCCAGCCACCCGCCCTGGCCGTGCGCCGTCGCGACGTTGTGGACGTGGGTGAAACTCGCCGCGCCGGCCGCGCCGCCGATGGCGAGCATGATGATGATCTGCACGGTCCCCTCGACCCGGGTCGTCCGGGTCGAGGGATCGCTCTTGGTTGGTGGGGTGGTCATCGGTTGCTCACCTCCTTGGAGAGCGCGAATAGGTACGCCTGGACTTGCGCTGCCTGCTCGGCTTCGCCGATCTGGCTCAGGTCGGTCAGGAACCGGCCAAGTTCCATGGCATGATCCGTGGTCAGGTGCAGCGAAGCGTTGATCGGCGTCCAGTCGCGTTCGAGACCGGAGAACTCCAGATCGACGTAGGTGGCGGTCAGCCACCGGGCGTGCGCCTGGTACAGGCTTGCGGTGACCTCCAATCGCTGGCCAAGGCCGGCGGGAGCGGTGAACGTGGTCGGGGTGCTGCGGTGTGCCCCGCCCATGGACGCGGATGGCGTTGCGGTGCAACGGTTCCAGTCACACCAGGTGGGGTGTTGGACAGAGTCCAGATTGTCGGAGCTTTTTTCGGGCATTGACTACGACCAAGACGCAGCCCGGCGCCACCTCGCCGCCACCGCACCCGAACTCCAATGGGCGCTGCACCTCACCAGCCGCATCACTCAGGTCCAGGACGCGCTCGCCGACGGCACCTGAATAAGAAGCGCTACGCATGAGAACTATCGGGACGGGGGCACCTGACCAGGTACGGCGGCGGATGCCCTGCCGGCCCGGCCTCGTCCGGCGCCGGATCGAGTTGCGTCGTCGCCGTGCTGGCCGTCCTCGTGTCGTTGACCGGGTGTTGGTCCCGGCCGGCGAAGAAGGCACCGGCGGGACCGGCCCGCTCGGTGTTGTTGTGGTCGCGCGGCGGTATGCACCCGGTCGGGCAGCTGTTCGCGGTGGACGGGGTCGCGGTCGGTGCGGTGACCCAGGTCGGGGCCGCGCCGTGTCGGTACGAAGGTGGCGTACTTCCGGCCGGTGGTCCACGACGGCAAGCTGCGCTGGCAAACCCGGCTCGGACAGGCGTTCCCGGCCGGGTCAGCACCGGCAACGGCTGGGGCTTCTACCGCTTCCCGACCCAGATGCTCTACGCCGGCAGCGTCTACGGCAAGCCGGACGGCACCCCGGGTGGTTTGCTCACCCGGAACCTGGCCACCACCGTTGCCTCCGCCGGGCTGTCCGAAGACACCGGAGCAGCCGAGGCTCTGGCCGGGGCCGACACCCACCCCGCCATCGCCGGCACCACCCAGGTCCTCATCAAAACCGGCTCCGGTCCGCAGATCGTCGATCTGGCCAACGCGGCAACCCTCCGCCGGCCTCCGGCCCGGTGTTCTGTGCCGAACCGACCTGGCGCTCGGGTTGCGTGGGCCCAAGGTGAAGATCCGGGACAGGGACTTCGCGGGTCGAGTGGAAGCGGTCGACCCGAGGGTCACCGGTTCCGTGCCGGCGAACCATCGCAGCAGTCATGCACTCTTTGATCGCGTGCGGCCGGTGAACTCTCGGGATAGATCGTTGAGGTCGCGCGGGGCGCCGTTGACCTTCACCTCCCACCCAGCGGTGCCGGGGTGGGAGCGCATCCCGAGGGCCGCGGCGCAGGCATCCACGTTGGCCGGTGTGCCGTCGACGAGGAGGCTCAGCGGTACGACCTCAGGACCGGGGTAGGCCAATTCGCTACCCTCCCGGTTGTCGTCCGCGCTAATGCCCTGCTCGATGCCTTCCTTGTCGACCCGGAAAGGTTGCAGTCGTGGGAACGGTCCGCGGTGGAACGAGATGATGAGGTGCCACGGGAACGCCGGGTTGTGCAGCCGAAAGTCGATCCACGAGAAGTTCGGCGGCTGCCGGCGGTGGCTGTGGAACATCGCCACGATCTCGCGTCCGGACTCTTCGATCCGGCGGTGGACGGCGAGTAGCTCGGTCGGGTCGGCCACGAACCCGGCGTCGTCGTGCCGGCGGAAGTAACGTCCTTGCGCCTCGAAGGCCTCCCGGTTACCCGATTGGTTGCGCCGGTTACCCCGGGAGTCCAGGAAGACCACGTCGGTGGCACGGAACGGACCACCGAGTGCGTCCGGCTCCGCGACGAGCAGTCCGTATGACTTCAGACCGGCGTCGTGCACCTGCTTGGCTTGGCGGAGAAACCGCAGGCACACCTCGGCCGGCATGGTCGCCGTCTCGGCGATGGCGTAGCTGCGCCGCGATGAGACGCATGCGGACGCGGACGAGTCCATGTCCTCTCCCTCGGGTTTGGTCAGCTGTTCTCCTGGGATGGGTGCGCGCGGTGCTGCTGGGATACGCTTTCGTCGCCTACGCGACAGCTGAGGGTCAGCCGCGGCCCCAGCGCACGCGTGGGCGTTTGAAGGCATGCAGCCAGCTGAAGGTGCGTTCGACGTGGCGCGGTGGACGGCCGACCTGGCCGCGGATAGCGGGACGCCGTCCAACGCCGCCGCTCTCCACGCCGGACGGGTCACGCTGACCCGTGCGAGCGGACACGGATTTCTCCAGGTATGCGGACATGCGCCTCCGGCTTGGCGGACACCGTGGATCCGACCCGGCGGACAGATCGTTACTGATTGCGATCAGTTCGCGCTGACGGCCGGCGTCCGAACGCCGATGGTTTCGCGAGCCGCGGCGACGAGCGGCAATGCCATGCTGCCGCGCTGATTGCGCTCCTCGCCACAAGCAGCGCGGCGGCACGGATCGGCTCGCCCTCGACGCCGCGCACGCCGATCGCTACCGCAGGCACCTCGGTCATGCTCATCGATCGGCCGGCGGCATTGACCTTGTGGGCAGCGGTACCTGTGGTCTATGGGCTAGGTGGCGTCGCGTTGGTAGCTGTCCCGCCACAACCGGCTTATCGTGCAGCGCGTGATCGATGTCGTCGAAGTCGCAGCGGGCGTGCCGCATTCTCTACGGAGCCGCGTGCTGGGCTGGGCCGAACCGCGGTCGCGGCTCGATGGCGACGATGCCTCACATCTGGCCGTCATCGATGGCGGTGCCATCGTCGCGGTCGTGTCGCACATGTCTTGGCCTTGCCCGGACGACACCACCACACCGGCCCGATACGGCCGGCTGTTGCTGGCCACCGTCGCTGACCGCGCCCGTACCCGCGGAGAACGCCTCATGTGGGCCGACGCCCGGGAGTCCGCGGTGCCGTTCTACCTCGCATGCGGTGCACAGGTAGCCGACGCACAACCGTACGTCGACGAGGTCACCGGCCTCTTGGACCGCCGCGTCGTCTTCGTCCTCGACGACTGCGATCCCAGATCCCCATAAGTGCGACTGCCGCGCCTGGCTGATCGAACGCTACGTTGAGTAAGCCCGGCAATTCAGGCATGGAACTGTCCGTCCACTCGGAATTTCCAGTGGCCGCCAACGACTCGCGCCCGGCGGACGGATCGCCATCGCCTCCCAACCCCGTTGCCCAGGAGCTACGAGGAACACCTCGCTCGACGCCGCCCGCGAGATCGCAAACCTGCTCCGGGCCGCCGGCTTCACAGAAATGAAAACCGAAACCCTCGACCTCGACCCTCCCCGTCGTCTGCGTCCTCGCCGTCAACCCGGTGGAGGTGTTGTCACTCTGATGTTGGTCGTCGTCGAGCCGGGTGTCTGCGTGGTGTGCCGGTCGCGATGCCGGCACGACGACTTGACAGGCCGTATCCATGATGGTTATATCTGACATGGATATAACCACAGCGGATACTACAGCCCCCACTTCGAAGGGAACGCCATGATCACTCATGTCACGCTCGTCAACCTGCCAGTTCGGGACCAGGACAGGTCACTGGATTTCTTCGTCAACAAGCTCGGGATGAAGGTGCGCACCGACCAGCCGTATGGCCCTGGGGCCCGGTGGATCGAGGTCGCGCCGGGAGACGAGGGCACCGGAATCGTGCTGTACAAGGTGGACGACGACGCGGCGTACGCGGACCTGCGGCGTGAGTCGCCGTACCGCCTTGGTGAGGCGCCGCTGACGAACGTGCTGCTGGGCTGCGACGATGCCGCGGCGACCGCCGCACAACTCCGCGAGGCGGGCGTCGAGGTCACCGGCCCGCAGACCGAGCCCTGGGGTACGTTCATCCTGGTCACCGAGCCGGACGGCCGGCGGATCTGCATCACCCAGAACGACTAGCAGCAGCGCAACCAGAGGGACCCACGTGGCCGACGCTCCACTCACTGCAGCCGTGTTCGCGCTGCTCCTCGCGCTCGGAGAGGAGCAGCGCCACGGCTATGCGCTGATCTCGGACGTGGAGCAGCTGACCGACGGCGCGATCCGGCTCGGCCCCGGCACGCTGTACCGCTCACTGCAGCGGATGCGCGTCGACGGCCTGATCGAGGAGCTGGACGACACCGGCCCGGTCGACGACCGGCGTGCCGAGCGGCGTCGCAGCTACCGGATCACCGAGGCCGGGCGGGACGCGGCGCGCGCCGAGGCCCGCCGGCTCGCCGTGTTCGTCAACGCCGCGAAGCAGCGCGGCCTGTTCGGTGAAGGAGCCGAGGATGAGCGTTGATCCCGTTCCGGAGGAGTTCCGCGGTGTCACCCCGCACCTCGTGGTGCCGGACGCGGAGGCCGGCATCAGGTTCTACGCCCAGGCCTTCGGCGCCGACACGTTCCACAAGGCGTACGGGCCCGACGGCCGGGTCTGGCACGTCGAACTGCTCATCGCGGGCGGCCGGCTACTGCTCGTGGAGCCGTACCCCGAGATGGGGATCGACGTACCCACCGGCCGCACCTCTGTGATGCTGCACATGTACGTGCCGGACGTCGACGCCGCATACGCCAAGGCGCTCGCCGCCGGGGCGAAGTCGCTGATGGAGCCCTGGAACACCTTCTGGGGCGACCGCTACTGCCAGGTCGCCGACCCGGCCGGGCACCGCTGGGCGATCGCGACCAAGATCGAGGACCTCTCCGTCGACGAGACCCTCGACCGCGGCGAGGCCTACGTCGCCGAACACCCGAACGCGCCGCACTCCGACGACGCATGAGCCTGGGCGGACCGGCAAGACTCTGACTTGCAGACCGAGTGCGCACTGTGGCTCGCGTTGTGGCCCGGGCCTGCCTCAGCGCAGCAAGGACCTGGCTGTCGGGGCCAGTCGTAACTGCTGCGGACGGCTGGCGACCATCGTCGACAGCGCTGGTAGGACTCGGTCCCGCCAGCGTTCCGAGCGCTCCACCCGGTCGAGGTGGTTGTCGAGAGCGGCCGGGCCGGGAAATCGCGCGAACCACACGAAGACGTTCTCGCCAACGCGCACGGGCAGCGCGGGGAAGGAGTTGTCGGCGTGTTCGCTCTGTAGGCATGCCAGCGGCGTGCCGCCAGTCTCGACGAGCACTGGGCGGATCTGGCGGTCGAAGAAGTCCATGAACGCCTGATCGAACGGGCGGTCTCGGTAGTAGAGCGTGGCCAAAATAAGTGACGCCGGCGGTGGAGAGTGGCCGGCCGGGGGGCGCATGTGAGTGGGCGCCGGGAAGCCTGTACGTGCCGTGACCGGCCGCAGCAGCAGCACGTTGTCGGAGTCGATCATCGTGGCGTTGGCTTCGTTGCGGTGCATCCTCCAGATGGGGCCGCCGTAGAAGCGGCCGAGTGCATCGGCGCGGTGTGGCATGTCCTCGAAGCCGCGTAGCCAGACGAACCGGTCTGGGTCGTCGAGGTCGCGGAACTGGCCAATTACTGCCATGCCGACCGCCTCTTGGCTTTCGACGAATTCTCGGTCGAAGAGATTGATCAACACGTCCCGCTGGCCGGGGTGCAGCGTGTATTGCCGTAGTTCGACGATCGGGTACCGTATGTCGTTCATCGATGCATGCCTCCATCTGTTACAACTCTTGTTACAACTAAGGCCATGGGTTTCGCGACCGGTGCGGCAGTCGGCTAGCGCACCCGCAGGGTCTGACGCAGTACGTCGGCGATCGACGTGCGCCGCAGTTCACGCCGCAGAGCCTGCTCAACGCCGCTGTAGACGTTGCCCAGCGTTGGCCGGATGCCCCTACCGACCGGGCACTGCAGATTGGGCTCGGTGCGGTGCATGCCGAACAGCGGTTCCTGTTCGACGGCGTCGTACACGTCGAGAATGGTGATCTCCTCCGGGGCGCGGGCCAGGCTCCAACCCGCCCCGGCGCCGTGGCGTACGTCAACAAGGCCCGCTCGGCGCAGGTCGCCAAGGCTACGGCGGATGATCACGGGGTTGGTGTTCACGCTGGCGGCGACCTGATCGGAGGTCAGAAGCTCTTGGCCGCGTCGCTGGGCCAGCGCCATCCACGCCAACGCGTGTACGGCGATTGTCAATCGGCTGTTCGCTGCCATCGCTCCTCCTGCTGTAACAGTCTTTGTTGCAGCACGGAGGTTGTCAAGGCGGCAGTTCTCCGCCCGGGTGGCCAGGAACGAACAGGTGTCACCCTCATTGAGTGGGCGGGAGCCGCCAGCTGCTGTGTCACGTCGAGGCCATCGACCGGCTGCTGCGTACCCGGGGCCGGCTGCCGGGGGCCGGGTGGCAAGAGCGTCACCCCGTCGACCGCCACGGCCAAGCTCGGCGTGCGCCGCTCCGTTACCGTGTTGGGCCAGCGGAGGGAGAGGTCATTTGGGTACCGGAGAAGCGTTCTACGACTGGCTGACCACGGACAGTTGGTCGGACTACCGGCAGCGGCGCGATCTGCGCCGGCTCGACAGTGAGGTCGAGACGCTAAGCGACTCGCTGTCACAGCAGTCGGCCGAGGCACGGCGGCTGCGTTCGCAGCTGGCTCAGGCCCAAGGCTCGCTCGAAGAGCGGGTCTCCCGCCTGGCCCGCTCGTTCGACGCGTTCGTTGAGCTCAGCGATATTCGGGCGGTTCTGGCGATGTTCGACGCTCCAGCGCTGGTACGGCACCGCGCTCGCCAGGTCATCGCCGGGTTCGCCGACTCCGAGCCGGATACCCGAGGCACCATCGCGGACATCAATGGCGGCGTCACCGATGTCGACGTCCCGGACTACTGGCTCGTTCCGGCCGTACTCGCACTGGTCGCGTTGGTGCGTGGTGAGGTCGCCACGCCCTGGCTGGACGCGGCGAACAAGCGCGACCCCCTCCGTACCGCGGTGTTTCTCGCCATCGGTCTTGTTGTGCCCGGCCGTTCGGAGTTGGTCGGGCCGTGGCTGGAGCAGGCCCTGCCGCCGATGACCGCCGCCGCAGCGGTGACGCGCGCGCAGCGGGCGCTGTGGGCTTCAGCGGCGAACCGGCGTTTCGGGCCCCCCGGCGAGGAGTTGATCCGGCGCCGCCTGGCCGATCTGTGCATGAGCGCGGGGGAGGAGCGCGACGACGCCTGGGCGCGGCGGCTGGACGGCCTGGCCCGCAGCCCTGTCCTGCTCCCCCGGGTCGTGCAGGGCAACGCCGAGGTCGAGCGTTGCCTGCGGGCCGGCAGCGAGCTCTCGGCCATGGCGAGGCTGTGCGCCGAGGCCAGCAACCCCGCCGTTGACGGAGGGGCAGACGCCAGCGACCGCGATGAGCTGGCCGACGTGCTGCGCGCGCTCGTCGACGAAGGCACGACGGACGAAGCTCCCCTGTTGCGTCGGGTCGCCGAACTCCGGGCGGTCATTGAGAGCAACTCGTCCATGCCCTTGGCGGCCGGCTGGAACGCACCCGCCGGCGACCCGTTCAACCTGCTGCTGGCCGACGCCTTCGACGGCCACGACCGCCGGCTGCGGCTGCTGGCGCTGGGCACGGGCGCCCGTCACCTGCTGGCCGCCGGCGAACGGCTGGCCCGCGAGGCGAACGTGGAACCACCGGACGAGGTCGGCGTGAGGCTGGGCAACGCGACGGTCCGGATCCGGCCGACGGGAGCGGCCGCCGAGGACCTCGCCATGGCGCACGGTGAGATCGATCGGAGGTACCCGATCGGCCGCGTACCGAGCCGGCTCACCCTGGTCCTCGGTGCCCTCGGTGCCCTGCTGCTCCTCGGGGTCTTCGCCCGGCCGGCCGTACTCGCGGTACTGACCGTTCTCGCCGGCGCCGCACTGCTTGTCGTCGGCGCGGTGCGCTGGCAGCGCGAACGCCGGCAGGCAGCCGAACAGGCGTACCACCGCTCCTCGGAGACCCAGCACGCCGACAAGGTGGCGGCGCAGACCGCCGCCGCGCTGATCGACCTGCACGAGCAGGTTGCGGCCGTACGCGAGCAGGCCACTCACGATCTCGATACGATCCGTGCCTTCACCACCGACCGAACCCTCGGGGCCGGGATCGACAGTCTCTGATCCCGTCATTCAGGTCCCGACGACCGGGCGGACCTGGTCGTCGAGCTGACCGACGGCGACCACACATTCAACGACGTGCGGATCACCCACCGCTGGGACTGCTTCCGGCCGGTCGCCCGCAGGCGGTGTCCGAGCCGGCGATGGGCTGGCGACCATCTGGACTCAGCCTGTCGGCACCGGGGTTAACCCCAATGCCGAGAAGATAAGCATTCTGGCTGGTCATCCCGTGTCGAGGACTTCGATGGTGTAGGCGACGGTGGTGGAGACGGGTTGGGTGGCGTGTTTCTTCGATGGGTACGGGCTTTGTGATCGTTTGACGACG